>Ga0299915_10000132_pt1 | contig 55266 bp, 41 predicted proteins | sample RVTome_13_FD_200263 | JGI IMG/M metagenome (GOLD analysis project Ga0299915, IMG submission 200263) | Soil microbial communities from uranium-contaminated site in the Upper Colorado River Basin, Wyoming, United States - RVT92D227 (version 2) ...
CCACCCACGTCGTAGGAGCCAGCCAGTGGGAATATGAATTCGTCGGCGCCAATATCGGGATTTGGTGTTTTCCTGGTTTCTCCATCATAGTCTGTGGTGACATCGGCAACTGTGATTCCTGCAAATCCCAGTGGCGAGGGCTCGTTGACATGAAGGTTGGTGGAGCTTGAAAAATTAGGATTGGCGCTGATGCTGTGCAAGTCTAAGCCTGAGGCTGCCTGCCACTGAGCCAGGGTCTGATAGTCGTTCACACCGTACATCCCGACATAGCCACTTGGCGCATAGAGATCATTGTAATCGCACGTCTGAGATGTCCCGGGATATATGGCTATTGCATAAGACTCCCCGGATGAAGTTTGGTATAGGACATTGTTTTTCACTGCTGAATAATTACACGAACTTGCATAAAGAACGTAGTCACTACCGGCATAACAGGAATTGTGGTACACCAGAAGGTAGGGACAAGATAATGTATAGATACAGGCACCAGGGTAATATGTATTGCCCCAACAGCTATATATCATATTATTGGCAATCAGGGCGCTTCTGCTGTTGGAAATCAATATTCCGCAGACATCGCCATCGATTTTGTTGCCGGTTATTTCACAATCAGACGTACGAGACAAAGCGACCGCGGACCCGTTATAGCTGTCAGTGCCAATACTATGAATATAGTTGCCGATGATGCGAATTTGTTTGCAGGAATCGCCGGCGACACCCATCACTTCAATCGCCGTCTCTTCGCAATCCCTGATATCCAGCCCCTGGATTGTGATGTAGTCGGCTCGGTCGATGTGAAACACATTCTGATTGAAATATGGGGCTCTTGCGACCGGAGTATTCCCAGGGGCATTTTGGAAGGTCAGGGTATTGACCGCGTTGAGTCCTGGGATAGGGCTGGACAACGTCACCTGACCGGTGTAGAAGGTCCCGCTCCAGATATTGCAGATAACGGGACCGGACAGACCATTGGCTGTGATCAGATTAGCGGCTTGCACAATGCTGGAGAAGTTGGGGCTGCTGCCCCCGACATCGTAGCTGCCATGATACTGTGCGAAAAGAAGGGAATTTAGGGAAAGAAAGATGATTCCCACAATGAGAAGCAGCGTGGAATGTTTCATGCGTTCCTCCGCGTGATTTCGCCATTCAGGTGCTTACCGAATTGATGGATTGAGAGGGAGCAACCAGGTGTAAATTACCGCACTGAACCTTTAGGGGATAATCCAATATATAATAACTATAATTTTTGAGAAAGTCAAGAGAATTAATTGATTGGAAAATAATTTCAGGGGATGTGGAAGTACAAGAAAGCCCGTCCGCAGAGGACGGGCTTTAACTTATGCTGTCGATAAGGAGCGATTCGACTTGATGCGATGCCTGAGGCGCTATAGGCGGATTATTGTGGTGCAGGGTGTCCTCACCCTGCACCACGCAAAAGATCACTGGTTGTCGGCGGCGACGTAGTAGAAGCTCTTTCCGGATCCAATCACGGCGTCGGTATCGACATACGCCGTCTCACCGGTGGATCCGATCAGCACATATCCACTGCCGGGATCGGTGGTGGACTTATAGATATGATACTGTACCGCTCCTGCCACCGGTGTCCAGGTGAGGGTGATATTAGTACTGTCGTCGGTCGAGCTGGACAATGTGATGATCAAGTCGTCGATGGCGTCCGGCGGTCCGGCAGGTACGAATTCGTCCGCCCCGATGTCCGGGGTGACGGGATCGCGGGGGTCGCCGTCGAAATCGGTGGTAATCCCTGCAATGGGGATTCCAGCGCTGTCCACCGGAGAAGGCAAATTGATGTGAAGGTTACAGGGAGCACTGGAACTCACAAAATTGGGATTAGCGCTGATGCTATTGGCATCCTGTCCGGTTGCCGTCCGCCATGCCGCCAGGGTCGCACAATTTGTACTATTGTACTTGCCCAAATACATGGCATCTGGAGCATACAGGTCGTTGTAATTAGAAGTACCAATCACCCCTGAGACGAAGTAAGCGTACCTCGTACCGGTGCCTTGCTGGTAGAAGATGTTATCCTTGACCGTGGTGCTGCTGGAAGAGTACAGAGTGAATGCGCGCAAAGCCAACGCTGGGCTCAAGATCGAATTATCGTAATAGCAATTGCTGTTGGCATAGTTATTGTAGATGCCATAGTACCCGGTGTCGTAAATTATGTTGTTGGCAAACAGATTCCGGTGCGAATAGGAACAATAAATCCCGGCGTCGTCGCCTTCAATCTCATTCTGGAGTATCTGGCAATCCGCCGCATAGGACATGTAGATACCCGCCCAACTTCCCGAAGTGCCAACATTATAAAGGTGGTTTCCAATGATATTGTCGAATTTGCATGAATCGTAGAAAGTTAGAGTTAGGTATATCCCATGGTCGTGGCAGTTGGTGATTGTCAAATTTCGAATGGTAATGTAGTCGGCTCCATCCAAGTAGAATCCATGTCCCAAGGTCGAAGTAATCACCGGACTATTACCCGGTGCGGGTTGGAAGGTCACCGTGTTGGTGGCACTCACATTCATAATAGGTGGCAAGTTCACCTGCCCATTATAGGTTCCATTGTAAATGTTAAGAGTCACGGGTCCTGATACACCCTGAGTCACCAGCGCTTGAGCTGCCAGCACCGGAGAGGCATAATTATTGATGCCACCGCCGATATCGTAATTGCCCGACAGTTGGGCAAACATAGATGGCGACATACTCAGCAGGAGCATGAGAATGAAAATTAGTGCGAATTGCCTTGGCATTTTTATTTCCTGTGGCTATGGTTCGTTGTCGGTAGTGACATAGTAGAAGCTTGTGGATTCTCCGATGATGGCGTTGGTATCAGTGAACGTGGTAGTTGCGGCGGAGCCAATCAGCACATAGCCGCTGTTGGGACCCGTGACCGACTTGTACACATGATACTGCACCGCGCCTGCCACCGGCGACCAAATCAAAGTAATATTGGTGCTGTCGTCCGTCGAGCTGGACAAGGTGATGATTAGGTCGTCGATGGCTTCCGGCGGTCCGGCGGGCGCGAATTCATCGGCGCCGATGTCAGGGGTGACGGGATCGCGGGGGTTGCCGTCGAAGTCGCTGGTAACCCCGCTAAAGAATATTCCGGCTTCTATGACTGGCGAAGTCTCAGCAATATGGAGATCGCTTGGGAGGGGAATACTCACAAACTCGGGATTTAAGCCAATGCTATTAGCATCCCACCCGGTAGCCAAGCGCCAGTGCAGCAGGGTTGGCCGATTCCCGGAATAATAGCCAACATAGGACAACGGTGCATAAAGATCATTATAATCACTGGTTATTGGAGGGACCAGGGGACCGGGGATGTAAATCGCATAGACTTGACCGGTGCCTATCTGATAGAAAATATTATTTTTGACAGTAGCGCGAGAATCCAGGTAGATGGCGGTGGTACCGCCGTTCAGTACGGAGTTGTAGTAAATCTCATCTTCCGTGCTGCCATGGGTATAGATGCCGGCATATTGGAAATAGGATATCATATTATTGAAAATGCGGTTGCTGTCACCATAGTTGGTTAGTATTCCGTAGTCGGCATTAGGGCTTGACATTTCATTAGATGAGATCAGGCATTCGTTGGCGTAAGACATGCTGATGCCAGCATAAGGTCCTGATGTCCCTTGTCCCACATTGTAGATGTAGTTGCCATTGACACGGTTGTTAGTTGCTGGATTGGATAGGGTCCCTAGGATTAGGATTCCATGTTCTCCGCAGTTGTATATCTCAAATCCTTGAATCGTGACATGATCGGTGCCGGTGAGTCGAAAACCACTGCCACCAAGAAAAAGCGTTGAGATCCTTGGGCTCTGTCCCGGGGCGTTTTGGAAGGTCAACCGGCTGATGGAACTTAGACCGGTGATAGTGCTGGGCAGAATCACTCCGGAATACGTTCCGGTGTAGGTATTAAAAGTAACCGGACCTGACATTCCCACATCGGCGACGAATTCAGCCGCCTCGGCTGGATCGGGGAACGTATTATTTCCGCCGCCGACGTCATAGGTGCCCGAAAGGGGATGGGAGAATTCGTCGGCGCCGATATCGGGACGAAGCGAATATCTTGACTCACCGTCAAAATCAGTGGTAGTACCGAAGACTGGAGTTCCTGCAAGATCCACGAGAGAGGGTGGAAGGATATGCAAATCGGGTGTCGAAAGACTGACGAAGCTGGGATCGACGCTGAGACTATGGGCGTCGCGTCCTGTGGCGGTTTGCCAGTTCATTAGAGTAGTTAGATTAGTGTCGTAGAATCCCACCAGAGCGTTAGGTGCATAGAAATCGTTATAGTCAGAGGTCAGAGGATATGTTGAAAGATCGCCAACCACATATATGGCGCAATGAGCACCGGTGCCAGCCTGATAGAGAATATTGTTTTTCAAAACGTTGTTGTTTCCGTGGTAGAGATAGATATTGTAGGTGGCAGAGGGGTTTGCTTCCTGGTACACGGAATTAAAATAATAGAAGTTGTTGCTGCTTTCGGAGTCGTAGATGCCATACGGTTCGCTGAAGTATATCATGTTGTTGGCGACGGTATTGCGTTTACTGGTACTTGAATGAGTTCCATAATAGTCGCCGTCGATCTTGTTTCCGAGGATTTCGCAGTCGGTCGTGTTAAAGAGGTAAATTCCGGCATAGTTACCCATGCTGCCAACATTATGGATGTAGTTGCCTCGAAACTTATCATTAGTGGAAGAATCCGCTCCCGAGTTGGTGCAGAATATTCCGTTGGCGGCAGTATTGGTTATTTCGAGGTTTCGAATAGTGACCCAATCTGCCCCATTCAAGTAAAAGCCGTTGCCATCGGTTTGCGTTGTTCCGATGGTGTTGGTGATGACGGGATTTTGTCCCGTGGCTGCCTGAAAACTGATTTTGCTGGTACCGCTCGCTCCGTAAATCGCGGGCAGATTGACCTGCCCATTATAAGTACCCGAATAGATTGCAAACGTCACATTCGCGCTGACACCCACCAATGCCGCTCGGTCGGCGGCAGCGATGGGAGTTGGAAAGTGGTTGGCGCCCCCACCTACGTCGTAAACGCCAGCCAGTGGATACACGAATTCGTCGGCGCCTATATCGGATATCGGGCTCTTTCTTGTTTCCCCATCAAAGTCGGTAAGGACTCCCGGGATTGAGATTCCAGCGTAGCCCGCTGGCGACGGTTCGCTGACATGCAGGTCAGTCGAGCTGACATAATTGGGATTGGCACTGATGCTGTGAGCATCTTGCCCGGTAGCGGACTGCCAGTCCGCCAGCGTGGTACGGTTGCCGTTATAGAAGCCTACATACGAGCTCGGTGCGTAGAAGTCATTATAGTCTGAGGTGAGAGGATAGGACGAGAAGTCGCCAGAAATTGATAGGGCGTAGTGGGCGCCTCCGGCATTCTGGAAGAGGATGTTGTTTTTAAGGGTGATGTTGGCTCCGTGATAGATATAAATATTGTTTGTGGCAGTAGGGCTCATCTCCTGATACAGGGAATTATAGTAGTAACTGTTGTCGGTGCCTTCGGATTCGTAAATGCCGCAGAGTCCTGCGAAGTAGATCATGTTGTTAGCGACCAGGTTCCTATGGCTGGTAGCCAGTTTGATCCCGTTGTAGTCGGCTCTAATCTCATTTTCTGCCACTTCACAGTCGGGGGTGTTTAGGAAGTAAATTCCCTGATAGTCACCCGATGTTCCGACATCGTGGATATAGTTATCGACAAAGCGATTGTGAGAGGAAGAATCGGAACCTGCGTTGGTATTGAATATACCGTTGGCGACGGTATTGGTGATTTCTAAATTCTGGATCGTAATATAATCTGCCCCAGTCAAGTAGAAACCGTTGCCATCGGTTTGGGTAGTCCCGACGGTGTTAGTGATGATAGGGATTTGTCCGCTGGCAGCCTGAAAAGTGATAGTGTTGGTTGCATTTATTCCACTAATGGCGGGCAGATTGACTTGCCCATTATAGGTGCCCGAGTAGATGTTAAACGTCACAGCGCCGTTGACATGCGATAACACTGCTTGGTTAGCGGCGGCGATGGGGGTGGCAAAATGGTTAGCGCCGCCACCCACGTCGTAGGAGCCAGCCAAGGGGAATATAAACTCGTCGGCGCCAATATCTGGATTGGGTGTTTTCCGAGTTTGTCCATCATAGTCTGTGGTGACATCGGCAACTGTGATTCCTGCGAATCCCAGTGGCGAGGGCTGGTTGACGTGAAGGTTGGTCGAGCTTGCGTAATTAGGATTGGCGCTGATGCTGTGCAGGTCAAATCCAGTGCCTGCTTGCCATTCCGCCAGGGTCTGATAACTGTATACGTAATAACCTACATCGGCGTTTGGGGCAAACAAGTCATTATAATCACAGGTCAATCCCGCAGCCAAATATATTTGAATTGCGGAATAGGTCCCTGATCCTGCTTGATAGAAAATATTATCACGTACTGCTGCGTCGTTGCAGCTGCTCATATACAGACTTGCCACCACGGAGCTGTAACAGGAATTATGATAAATAAGAAGATTGTCAGACTGGGAGCCGACAATGCAGCCATGAACGCCTGGATTTATCCCCACGGCGCAACTATATACCATATTGTTGGCAATCAAGATGCGCTTGCTACCCCAGACTGAGATCCCAGCGGCGTCGCCATCCACTCTATTCCCATTTGCTTCACAATCGGCCGAAAATGAGAGGAGAATAGCGGTCGCCTCAGAGTACAGATTGGTACCAATGTTGTGAATATAGTTGCCAATGATCCTGACATGTTTGCAGGAGTCGGTTTCCGACCCTGTCACCGCGATAGCGACTTCCTCACAGTCCTTGATTTCTAACCCCTGAATCGTGATGTAGTCGGCGCTATCGATCTTGAAGACATTCATATTGTAATAGGGAGCGCGTACCACTGGGCTCTCGCCCGGGGCGTTTTGGAAGGTCAGGGTGTTGACAGCGCTCAGTCCGGGGATATTCCGTAGGGTTACCTGACCCTCCCAGAAGGTCCCGCTGTGAATATTGCAGATGACCGGACCAGACACCCCATTAGCCCTGATGAGGTTCGCTGCGCTCACAATACTTGAGAAGTCAGGGCTGGTGCCCCCGATGTCGTAGGTGCCCGAGTACTGTGCCAGGGAAGGGGAAACCAAGAGAAGAAGAATTGTCCCGGTGATGAAAAGTGATGGAAACTGCCGCATATTTGCCTCCTGGTGATTCCTCTGTCGAACCCCGATGGCGGAGAAGGACAGAATTGGTTCCTTATTTGGACGATCCGGTAAAAGCTCTCTATGGTGGTGCAGGGTGTCCTCACCCTGCACCACGAAAAAGATCACTCGTTGTCGGCGGTGACGTAGTAGAAGCTCTTAGTTTCTCCTATGATGGCGCTGGTGTCGGTGTAAGTAGTGGTCGCGGTTGATCCAATCAACATGTATCCACCTGCAGGACCCGTGATCGACTTGTAAACATGGTACTGAACTGCACCAACCACCGGGGACCAGATCAAAGTAATATTGGTACTGTCGTCGGTAGAACTGGACAAGGTGATGACAAGGTCGTCAACCGCTTCCGGCGGTCCGGCAGGTAGGAATTCGTCAGCGCCAATGTCGGGAGTGAATTCGTCTCTAAGGTCACCATCGAAATCGTCCGTAATTTCGGCAACAGGAGTCCCGGTTCCAAGTGCGGGAGATGGTTCGTTGAGGTGCAGGTCGATGGGGGCGGAGATACTAATGAAATTGGGATCAGCGCTGATGCTGTGCAAATCTCGGGAAGTGCCGGCTTGCCAATCCGCCAGGGTGGTTCGGGAACCCAGGTAATATCCAACCAAACCCAGTGGGGCATACAGATCGTTGTAATCCGACGCGGTCGGTAGAGTCACTCCGCCCTGAACATAGATGGCATAAGCGCTGCCAGATCCCGTCTGGTAGAGAATATTGTTCTTTAGGGTTGCGGACCGGGAAACCATATAGAGAGCGGAATGAACCGAATTCAGGACTGAATTGTAGTAGATACCGTCATAGAAGCCGCCGCCGCTTTTTATGCCGGAGTATTCGCACCCATAGATCATGTTATTGGCGATGACATTGTAGTTGCTGTAACTACTCAGTATTCCGTAGTAGATGTCAGGACCGGTGATTTCATTTCCGATGATCTCACAACGGCTGCCATAGCTCAGGTTGATTCCGGCAAACTCGAAGTCCGGGTCTTGCCCCACGTCGTGGATATAATTTCCCACAAAACGGAGGCTCTTCGAGGAGTCGGATGAACTGGCATAGACGTAGATTCCATCGCCGCGGCAGTTGCGAATCTCCATGCCCTGGATAGTCACATAATCGGTGCTGTTGATTCGAAAACCATAGTCACCCGGAGAGTTGATCTTCGGTGAGTGCCCGGGGGCGTTTTGGTAGGTCAACCGGGTGGACTCGCTAAGACCTGAAATGCTCGCGGGCAAAGATATTGGGCCATTGTACTCACCGGTGAAGACATTGAAAATCACAGCTGCCGTCATGCCGGCGATCGCCAGGTAGTCCGTCGCCATAACAGGATTCGGAAAATGATTGGCTCCTCCCCCCACATCGTAAGCGCCTGCTAACGGCACATTGAACTCGTCCGCTCCAATGTCTGGGATGCTAAATCTCGCGTTACCATCAAAGTCATTTGTGATGCCGGAAATTGCGATTCCCGCCTGGTCAACCGGAGACGGCGGGCTGATGTGAAGATCCGGCGTGGCTAAACTCACGAAGCTGGGATCAACGCTTAGACTGTGTGCATCCAGTCCGGTCGCCGATTGCCAGTTCGCCAATGTGGTACGGTTGCCGTTGTAATAGCCCACGAAAGCGCTGGGCGCGTAGAAGTCGTTATAGTCCGAAGTAAGCGGATAGGTCACCAGATCGCCAGTTATGGACAATGCATAATGAGTGCCGCCTCCGGTGTGGTAGAGAATGTTGTCTTTCAGGGTGATATTAGTTCCGTGATAGATGTAGAAATTGTACGTTGTGCTCGGGTTCATCTCCTGGTACACCGAGTTGTAGAAATACCGGTTGTCGGTGCCACCTTCCTCGTAGATGCCGGTGAGCCCTGCGAAATAGACCATATTATTGGCAACCGTGTCTCGTTTGCTGGCAGTCAGCTGGATCCCGTAATAGTCGCTTTCAATCCTGTTTCCGAGAACCGCGCAGTTGGGGCTGTTCAATAGATAGATTCCGGCGTAGTTACCCAGAGTTCCTCCATCATGAATGTAATTGCTGATGAAGCGATTGCGGGAGGAGGAATCGGTTCCGGTGAAGGAATTCATGATCCCGTGGGCGGCAGTATTAGTGATTTGAAGGTTCTGGATGGTGATATAGTCGGCGCCGGTAAAATAGAATCCGTTGCCATCAGTTTGGGTGGTTCCGACGGTGTTGGTGATGATGGGCGTCTGTCCGGTGGCTGCCTGAAAGGTGACTCTGTTAGTCGAACTGGTCCCAAAAATGGCGGGTAGATTGACCTGACCGTTGTAGGTACCGGAATAGAGGCTAAAATTCACGGCGCCGCTCACGCCCACGAATGCCGCTCGGTTTGCGGCTGCGATGGGAGTGGCATAATGATTGGCGCCTCCGCCTACGTCATAGGAACCCGCCAACCGGAAAATGAATTCGTCGGCTCCAATATCCGGAGGTGTTTTCCGAGTTTGCCCATCATAGTCCGTGGTGACATCGGCAACTGTGATTCCTGCAAATCCCAGTGGCGAGGGTTCGTTGACATGAAGGTCGTAGGTTGGGTATGACGTGTCCAGGAAACCTGGATTAGCGCTGATGCTGTGGAGGTCATAGCCCGAGGCAGCTTGCCATTGAGCCAGGGTCTGATAGTCGTTGGCGCCATACGTTCCTACGTATCCATTTGGTGCATATAGGTCGTTGTAGTCGCAGGTTTGAGAGGTTCCAGGGTAGATGTATATCGCATAGGACTCTCCGGACGAACTGATGTGGAGTGCATTGTTTTTCGCCGTCGAATAATCGCAACCGCTCATTAAAAGACAATAGTCCCCTCCGTCCGCAAAACAGGAATTGTGATACACGAGGAGGTAAGCACTTTCATAACCATAGATACAGGCAGAGGGGTAATACTGGGCTCCGTAACAGCCATACACCATGTTATTGGCAACCAGGGTTCTTTTACAACCATAAACATATATTCCCCAAGTATCACCGTCGATTTCGTTCCCGGTGATTTCACAATCAGCACCATAAGCCAAATCAACCGTGGGCGTGTAAGTACCGAAAGTACCAACATTATGGATATAGTTGCCGATTATTCTGATGTGTTTGCAGGAATCAGTTGCGGACCCCACCGCCCTGATAGCAATTTCTTCACAATCCCGGATCTCCAATCCCTGAATCGTAATGTAGTCAGCGCTATCAATGCGAAAGACGTGCACGTTGAAATAGGGAGCCCGCACCACCGGAGTCTGTCCGGTGGCATTTCGGAAGGTCAGAGTGTTGACGGCGCTAAGTCCGGAGATGTTTCTCAGATTCACCTGACCTTCGTAGAAAGTGGTGTTCCAGATGTTACAGATGACGGGACCGGAGACGCCTTCAGCTCTGATGGAATTTGCCGCTGTGACGATGTTCGGGAAGTCGGGGCTGCTGCCTCCAATGTCGTAGGTGCCCGAGTACTGCGCCAGGGAAGGGGAAATCAAGAGAAGAAGAACTGCCCCAGCGATGAAAAGAGATGCAAATTGCCGCATATTGCCCTCCTTGTGTACCCCTCTGTTGTACGTGGAATACAGAGAAGGTGACAATTAGGTCCTCGTCTGCATGACGTAGTAAAAGTTTTCTATGGTGGTGCAGGGTGGGACACCCTGCACCACGCAAAAGATCACTGGTTGTCGGCGGCGACGTAGTAGAAGCTCTTTCCGGATCCAATCACGGCGTCGGTATCGACATACGCCGTCTCACCGGTGGACCCGATGAGCACGAAACCGCTGGTCGGTTCTGTGGTGGATTTGTAAACATGGTACTGCACTGCTCCAACCACCGGTGACCAAATCAAAGTAATGTTGGTGCTGTCGTCAGTGGAGCTGGACAGGGTGATGACTAGGTCATCAACAGCTTCCGGGGGACCGACGGCTCCGATTTCGTCGGCTCCAATGTCCGGTGTGACTGCATTTCTAATATCGCCGTCGAAGTCGGTAGTGATTCCGACGATGGGGATACCCGCGTCATCCGCCGGCGAAGGGAAAGTGATATGGAGATCGTACGGAGCGACGATGCTGACGAAATTGGGATTAGCGCTGATGCTGTGTAGGTCCAAGGAAGTGGCGGTTTGCCAATCAAGTAGTGTCGGACGATTTGTGGCGAGGTAAGATCCTACGTAGTTAGCGGGAGCGTAGAGGTCGTTATAATCGGAAATTACGGGATAGGTGGTCAAATTATGTGTGATGGTTATGGCGTAATCATCTCCGGAGCCTTGCATGAAACAAAGGTTGTTTTTTGCCACCACATTGTTTGAATAGCTTAACCTCAGGGCAGTTCCGCTGCTCATGAAGATGGAATTGAAGTATATCTGGTCAGCGGTCCCAAGATTGTTGTTGATGCCAACAGTGTAGCTTAGGTAAATCATATTGTTAGCGATAAGGTTTCGGCTGCCGTTCCTGCAGAATATCCCATTGGTTAGCCCCACGCTGCCGCCGCTGATCTCGTTGCCCAGGATCTGGCAATCGGCGCCGTATTGGATGAATATTCCGGTACTGGTACCTACGTCATGGAGGTAGTTTCCAATCGCAGAGATGTGGGTCACAGAATCCGTCGGGGTGCCAACGATTCTGATCCCTTCGTATGCGCAATTGGCGATCTCCAAACCCTGAATAGTGACGTAGTCTGAGTTAGTGAGGTAGAATCCTCGCCCGTCCGTGGACGTGATCACCGGCGACTGTCCCGGGGCGTTTTGGAAGGTGAGGGTATTGGTGGGGCTTGACCCAAGATCGCTGCCCCCGATCAGTATTTCGCCATTGTAGGTTCCGGAATAGATATTAAATACAACAGGACCCCCTATCAGGCTCAAAGCAATGTAGTTTGCTGCAGACACCGGATCCGGGAAGTCCCAATTCCCTCCGCCAATGTCGAAAATTCCTGACAGAGCAACCGAGACCTCATCGGCTCCCATATCGGGATTGACCGACGGTCTGCCGTCAAGATCGAAGTCATCGGAAACGCCGGCGACAGCCACTCCCTCCATCTCCACCGGAGATGTTGGATTGATATGAAGGTCTGGTGTGCCTAAGCTCAGAAAGGAAGGATCGGCGCTCAGGCTGTGGGCATCCAGACCTGTCGCTGATTGCCAGTTCGCCAGTGTGGTGCGGTTGCCGTTATAGTAGCCTACATAGGCACTGGGGGCGTATAAGTCGTTATAGTCCGAAGTGAGTGGATAGGTGACCAAATCGCCGGTAACGGACAGGGCATAGTGGGTCCCACCGCCGCCGTGGTAGAAAATGTTGTCTTTCAGGGTAATATTGGTGCCATGATAGATGTAGAAGTCGTACGTGGTGCTGGGATTCATCTCCTGGTACACGGAATTGTAGAAGTAACCGTTGTCGGTACCGCCGTTTTCGTAGATGCCGGTGAGTCCGGCAAAATAGACCATATTGTTGGCAACCGTGTCCCGCTTGCTGGTATTTAAGTGAATCCCATAGTAGTCACACTCGATCTTGTTTCGGAGGACTTTGCAGTTGGGGCTATTCAGCAGGTAGATAGCAGCAAAATCACCCAGGGTGCCCACGTCATGGATATTATTGCCAAGGAAGTAGTTATAGGATGACGAGTCTGATCCGGTGAAGGAATTGAAGATCCCGTGGGCGGCGGTATTGGTGATCTGGAGGTTCTGCATTGTAACGTAATCGGCGCCGGTTAGATAGAACCCGTTGCCGTCGGTCTGAGTGGTTCCGATGGTATTGGTGATGATGGGGCTCTGCAAGATAGCCGGCTGAAACGTGACTCTGTTAGTCGAACTGGTTCCGAAAATTGCAGGCAAATTGACCTGCCCGTTGTAGGTGCCTGAGTAGATATTAAATGTCACGGCAGCGCTGACCCCTACCAATACCGCCCGGTTTGCTGCCAGGATGGGTGTGGCATAATGGTTGGCGCCTCCGCCTACGTCATAGGAACCAGCTAATCGGAAAATGAATTCGTCAGCGCCAATATCCGGCGGCGTCTTCCGAGTCTGCCCATCATAGTCCGTGGTGACTTCGGGGATGTTGATTCCAGCAAAACCCACCGGGGAAGGTTCGTTGACGTGAAGGTTGGTGGAGCTTGAAAAATTGGGATTGGCGCTGATGCTGTGGAGGTCAAATCCAGTAGCTACTTGCCAATCCGCCAAAGTATGCCTTGCGGAACCATAAAGTCCTACATTTCCATTGGGTGCGTAAAGATCATTGTAGTCGCATATTATACCTGTACCCGAATAAATCTGTATGGCATAGGCATCGGTAGTCCCGGTCTGGTGAACTGCATTGTCTTTCACGGTAAGATTATTGCAGGTATCAAAATACAATGGCTTGCCCTCGGTGGCATAACAAGAGTTATGGTACACGCGCAGGTAATTACTCTCGCTACCATAAATGCAGGTGCCGGGCCAATAATTGCCGTAATAACAGCCGTAGACCATATTATTAGCAACCAGAGTTCTATTGCTATACCAAATTGCGATTCCCCACACATCACCATCGATCTTATTGCCGGATATTTCGCAATCCGCGCCATAATCCAACAAGATGCCTTGAGCAGAAGGGGCGGTCGTTCCGATGTTATGAATATAGTTGTTCTTGATCCGAATTTGTTTGCAGGAATCGGTCGGAGATCCAACTATTCTGATCGCCGTTTCTTCACAATCTCGGATTTCCAATCCCTGAATCGTGATATAGTTGGCGCTATCAATCTTAAAAACATTATGGTTGAAATAAGGGGACCGCACCACTGGACTCTCTCCCGGGGCGTTTTGGAAGGTTAGACTTTGGTAGTAGCCCAGTCCGGGGATATTATTAAGGTGGACTTCACCCTCCCAGAAAGTACCACTGTGGATATTGCAGATGACCGGACCGGATACTCCTTGAGCCCTGATTTGGATTGCTGCAACGACAATGCTCGGAAAGTCGGGGGCGATTCCCCCGATGTCGTAAGTGCCCGAGTACTGTGCCAGGGAAGGGGAAACCAAGAGAAGAAGAACTGCCCCAGCGATGAAAAGAGATGCAAATTGCCGCATATTGCCCTCCTTGTGAGCCCTCGGTGCTGGCAGGAGTCATGAGAGGATCAGAAGCGAGGTCTCGGTTGATGGTTTCGAATTATATAACCGCAGAGCAATCTTATGTATAATAACTATAATTTTCCTAAAAATCAAGAGTTTTCTTGCGCCCCATGAATATTCTTGCTAAGTCTTCGTCAAGATACCGAGGGCTGTTACCCGTGGTTCATACCGCGGGAATTGGGCGGGATGAGACAAGAGCGGAGACAATGCTCGCGAGGCTGATCGGGCGTCACCGGTTCAATGGTGCAATCCCCGCATCGGGATCGGCAGTAACGCGGTAGAAACAGCGGATCCGACCAGGAACGAGCCAGGAGTCCCTATAGTTCGTTGATGCGGTGGAATCAGTGAGTGTCCATTGATTCTGGCAGTCTTCGGTGAACTGATAGATATAATACTGGACGGCTCCTCTGATAGGCGCCCAGCACATAGAGATGCCATTAGGGTCATCGAGGCAGAAGCCTGGTGACTCGCTGCGAGAGTCTCGATAGTGCAGTGAACCGTCTCGGCTGGTAGTCCACTGGATTGTCACGGTGGGGATTTCTCGGTATAGCCCCAGCAAGTGTGTAGGACATTCATAGATGGTGAAGATCCTTTGGGTAGCGGCTTCCTGCCACGGGTAGCCTGCAACAACGGCGGCCGCATCGGGCCAAGAATCGACTTTGTGGTAATCAACCTGAATCTCATCTGCAGAGATGTACATGACGCAGAAGGACTGTTTGTTGGTGTTCCAACCGTTTCCTCCGGCACAACAAATGAGCGGCAAGTTACCGAAGTAGATCGAGGAAGCAAGAGGAGTGGTGGCGGATGAAAACCAGGCATGTCCTTCGATGGAGATGGCGTGGGATGTTTCCAGAAGAGGTCGGATGTATCGGTAGTACTCGTACCGAAGGGTGTCATACGGAGTGTTCTGAGCGCTCGGGTCGTCGTAGATGCCGTTCTGCCATGTCATGATGCGGGTGTCCGGCGCCCCGTTCTGACGATTCCAGGGCAGGGGTGTGAGGTTAACGTGGTGCATCTCGACTACAAGATCGATACTTGTTGGCACTGTGGATAGGCAGGAATCGAGCCAGGCATATTGAGACGATCCGTGTGTGACTCTGTCTTGGTCCCACGTTCGCCAAGCGTCACAAACCGAGAGGCTTATGAATCGGACATTCTGATAGTCCAGGACGTACTGGTGACTCCCTGCCCATGAATCTCCGATTCCGCTGGGAGGTAGATTGAAATGATAGACGTACCCGCACGAATCCAACCTGCCCTTTGGAAAACCATCATGGTTGCCAATAGTGGGAAGCAGAGGCGCCAGTTCGTGCAGAGTGTCGAGAATGGCAATGATAGTATCCCAATCTGCGCTGGTTGCGGCGTTCACGAAGTCCCCAAGATTCAGGATGAGGTCCGGGTACGGGCATCTGTTTTGCGCGATCTGGGTTCTGAGGGTATCAATGAACCCTCGGATCGAATCGCGTTCCGCTTGTCCAAACGTGGATGAACTTGGTTGAAAATCGGAGACCAAGAGCAATGTCAGATTCTCATCGAATCCAAGGATATTGGCAGTCTTGAAGGAATCGACGTCGGTGTGGTCGATTCCGATCTTGTCCTGGATTTTGTAGTAGTATCTTGTGGCGGGTTGAAGTCCGTTGAGTTCCACGTGATGGCGGCGGAGTCCGGAGAAACTGGTCACGGTGTCGGATGTTGATAGGGAGACCTCTGTGCCAACTATGACTCGGATACTATCGACCGCATCCCATACCGACGTAATCGTGATGCAGGTGTCCGGACTCCCATGGAAGGTCAGATAGCGACCGTGCATAATAATGGCAGGACACGGGGCGCTAAAACAGGCGATTATCAATACCGTCAGGGATCTCGAGATCGTCGTTCGACTGTCACGTATCCTGTCACCCATAAGAAATTACTCTCGAATACACGTGATCTTGTAAAAAGACTGCGGACCAGAAAATATCACCGCCCCGCTGTCAGTGAAACTCGGTTCGGTAGTCGAACCGATCAGATTGCCTTGCTCTATATTGAAGAGGGGATCGGCGGAACGATACACATGGTATAATGTGGCGCCGGGCAGGTCGTTCCATATCAGAAGACAATCATCGCCCGCAATCGAAATCACAGGACTGAGATTGGTCGGGGGGATTCTCGGATAGATTCGCACGCTGTCGATACTGATACCCAGGGTGTCAGTGGCTATGACCAGAAGCGAGTCATTGTTGACCAGGATCCTCAGGAAATGGTGGCGTCCTAACGGGTAGTTCCCCGGATAAGCATGAGTGGTATCGGTGTACACCACATAGCTGGAATCGTACGTTGGATACACCCCTCCTGCAGCCGACCTGCCGGATATGAGATAGGTGATGTCGTCATCGGCACGGTCGATATGCATGTAGTAGTGGTGATGACCTGAAAACCAAGCACTGACCTGATGAGTACGCGCCAGACTTACCAATGGCTGAAAGAGATTGGGATCTTGATAATATCCCCCGGGCCAGGGGATGTGTCCAGGCTGCAAATAACCACAACCGAAGGGCGGGAAATGCGTGAGTACAATAATGTATCGAGGATTGGCTTCCAGTGCGGCGTCCAGTTCGGCACTGAGCCATGCAATAACGCCGGTTCTCAGCTGGTTCACTCCGCCGTGTTCAAATTCCCCGGGCTCGTCCTCGCACCAGCACGGGTAGATGTCTGCATTCAACACGACGAACCGGATGGGTCCGTAATCGAAGGAGAAAAAGGACCCATTTCCGGGATTAACCACATTTTTCCGCCAGGTTGACCAACAGAGACTTCTTGCATTGGGACCAGGGTACAGCGTGCAATGGATGCTGTCCGCCAGAGGACCTATATCGTGGTTTCCAGGAACGACAACATGAATTGTGTTCCGGTTCAAGGCTGCCGCAGGTTCAAAAAACTCAACATCGTAGTCTTCCTGGAGATAGCTCTCATCTTCGTACGGGTATCCCCACACCATGTCCCCAAGATGAATGGCGAACCTCGGATAGTATTCGATCATCTTATTCACCACCCCTCGGAAAAACCTGACCTGGTTGTGGGGGGAGGGTCTGGTCATGCTGTTGCTGCCCTGACTGTCCCCATAGATGGCAATTTCCCAGGATTCGGTGGTTTGCGTTTCAGCAGGCGCTGTCCAGAACTGTCCGCTGTCCGCATCGAAATCACTGAGGATCTTGTAGAAGTACTGGGTGCCCGGAAGCAAGCCGTCGATGGTGAAGAAATGGGAGGTGTCGATGACGGATTCGGTAAGGATACCAAGCGAGAGGGTCCAATCCGCGCCGTAATAGATAATTCCGGCATCAGGATTGGCGGTGCGCCAGTGGATGACGACATCGTGTTGGGGATCGGTAGTGTAAAGTGCCGGTCCGATCGTAATGCCGCCAATGCATGTTGTGGCTAAGAGAAGGACAAGTGCAAGCACGCGCGAGATGCAGTCCCAGGCAGTCATTCTTCTTACGGTGGTGCGTGATCGCTCATGCATTCCAACCTCGGATGACCCACAGTCGCGCTATTAAGTCCGATTGATCAAGATATTGGATAACTGACTGCTATGTCATTTCCTTATCATTGAGTTCCCGTAAACGTCATCGAAGCCTCTTTGCTCTCATCATGCCACGCTATTGCCGCGCTCAAATTGCAAAAGGTCTCAATAGGTGAGAACAGAGAAGGCGCATTTGAACGCGCTTCAAATACTTGAAGTGATTCGAATGTGCCTTCGACTTGCAAGCCGTAATCCTGCACGACAAGGCACCCACCTGAGTGACGTGGGTTCCTGCTATAGGAATCAATCGTAACAATAATAAGATAATAAATATAATTGACATTGTCAAGCCATATTTGCAGCGCGACGGAATTCGGGGTGATCGTGAATTGTGGGAGGTGTCGGCGCAGGAAGGTGCTATGAAACCGGGTGTTTGAACGATTGCCGGTAGGTGTAGAGATCAGCAGGTGATGTGCAAGGCGGCTGCAACGCGCTTGGCGTGATCGATTCGGTTAAAGGCTTGGACAGCTCGGTCGGTACGATCGTAGATGACGCGGACACCCTTGTCCTGGAGGTGAGTGATCAGACCTCCCGGAACGGACATCATCCCCGGCAATCCGGCTCCGATAATCAGAATTTCCGGAGCGTCCAGCAATAATGGTGTGATATCCTGCAGGGCGACGACATGTCCTTCCCGGCGCCACCACTTTTCGACTCTGCCGTCTGAGTGAATGATGACGTCGTTGGAGTACTCCTGCCCATCAATGACGATTTTTCCGAATTGATAGGAATCAATCATGACGGGATCTCCTATGCTATATGATCGGAACCTCTTCCAGGATTAGCCGTCTCATAGCTCTGTGTCCGAAAACTGAGCCGATCGGATCAGGGGTGTCAGCCTTCTTGAGTATCATCGGCAGCCTGATGTCAGACTTGACAGCCAATAGAATCTGCAGGGGCACAATATGTTGTGCCCCGACTGCGGTCAACGCCCGGGAAGCAAGCCGATTATCGCGCCCATGGAGACGGCTTTGTCCTTGTCCCGACGGTAAGAACCATAGCGGGAATTGCATGCGGTACACTCAGTGGGCAGCTCTACGGACTGATCAGGAATGCCTTCCCGCTGCAGGTCCGATTCGATGGCGCGCCACAAGCTGACGTGAGGTTTTCCTTTGCTGATCATCACGGCTCCGGCTCCGGCATAGGCGCTGCGGAAAGCGTCGGCGACGTTCTCACCGACTTCGAAGCAGCACGGTCCGATAGTGGGTCCGACCCAGACCAGCAAGTCTCGTGGATTGGTGCCAAATTCCGTCGCGAATCGTGCGACGATCTTGGCTATGAAGCCTGCCAGCACGCCTCGCCAGCCCACATGAGCGATGCCGACTGCGGATTTCTTGACGTCAAACAGGAAAAAGGGGGCGCAGTCCGCGTTGGTGCTCATCAGCCAGACAACGGGCTCGTTGGTGACCAGGGCATCGGTGGCGAAGAACCCGCTCTGGGCATTAGTGGCGCCCATGCCTCGATCTCGCGCGGTCACTCGTCGGATGCGCGTGCCATGGGAAAGTCTCATCCCCACTACATCGTTAGCGCTGATCCCTATTCGCCGAAAGAACTCCAACCTGCGATCCGCAACCGTGGCTTCCGGCTCCCGTTCGAATGACATATTGCCCAGAAGTCGCAGGGACATACCCGCGCGAATTCGATCCCGGTAGGGCTCGAAAATCTTGCCCTGCACTACCAGAGGATCCACAATTCTATGTTCCGATTCCACGCTTCTCATAAGGTCTTTCGGTCCGATGAATCACAGGATTCCGGGTATCAGCCACAGGATGATTCCGGCGCCAAGTATCGATCCAAGGGCGCCCACCACCCACGCTCGTAACTGGGGCGAGCCCAGAAACCAGATGAGCGCTCCTTTGAAGAATGTGTTCGATAGCGTCGCAAGAACAATCGCTCTGGTGGCTACGTCCTCGGTAATGTCAATCTTTCCCATCCGAGCCACGGACAAGACGATCGCGTCGATATGCGTAACGCCGGATAACACCGACACCACCATCAAACCGGCGTTTCCGGCATAGTGAAGCGCCAGTTGCGCCAGAAACAGGATCACGGCATACAAGATCCCGAACTTCAATGACATGCTGAAGTCCAGCGGATTTCGGAACTTGATGGCATCAGCCTTCTGGAGCTTCCGGACTCGCAAGAAATACCAGAGAGAGAAGATCCCGCCCACCGCGGTCAAAATCGCCAGGGCAGGAATTAACTCAGGGAACATGGCGCGATTGACCACCCAGACTTCGAAGGCGACTCGAGGGAACATGATGGCGCACGCCAGAACGATGGCGAGTGCAAACGCCGGCGCCACCGCTGTCTCCTGCTTGCTGCGCCGCGAGAATGCCAGAGTCACTGCTGTGGAGGAAACTAATCCTCCGAGTATTCCGATCAGACCGATGCCTCGAGAGGGTCCGAATATCTTCAGTAAAATGTAACCTACGAATCCTATGCCCGAAATCAGCACCACGATCAGCCAGATGTCGTGCGGATTCAATGCGTTGAACGGTCCATAGGTCCTGTCTGGCAGCACTGGAAGGACGATGAACGTGATGATCGCGAATTTCAATGCCGCGGAGATGTCTTCGCGTTCGATGCGGTGCGCCCACAGGTGCAGCGTCTCCTTCAAAGACAGGAAGACGGTCACAGCGATCGCCAGTGCAATCGCCAGCTCCTTCATATCCCACCACACCAGAGCGCCGATCAAGAAGACCAGCAAGGCGGCGACGTCAGTGGTCATCCCCACGTCAGCGCTGCGGCGTGTCACCACCATGAATGACACCCCGACCATCACGAACACCCCGGCAAACGCCACGGCGAAGAACACCATCCCGACCTTATCGGCAAGCAGCGCGGAAGTCGTCCCCAATAGGCTCATGAATATGAACGTGCGCAGCCCAATAGAAGCCAGCGTGGTCTCCACCCGCGAAAACTGGCGTTCCACGCCGACCAATGCCCCAAGGATCAACGAAATGGCGAATTTCTGCAGGACTACGAATTCCATAGGAATACCACGATCCGATAACGTTCCAACTCAATTCCTCGCAAGTATCCTATACGTATTATCGGCAAATGTCAGCAAGTTTTCTTTAGATAGGACTCGATTTCCTCCTTCAAGGCTTTCTTGGCGCCTTCTATCCCTCCATAGCAACATTGCACCTGGTAGTGAACGCCTTCGAAATCCCCTTCTGCGATCAAGAATCTCTCATCCGCATCTTCGCTGCGAATATGCGCCTCTTCACCCAGGTAGATGCCGGCTTTGACCGTCCCTATGGTGATCCGATTCCATTCGATGGTGATCTCGGTCTCTGCGATTTTCACGCCGGCGTCTTGTGCCTTCGGTTCCGGCATCGAACCATATGATTGGCTTGAAGCCATCGTTTGCAATTACAGAGGGACCGGCTGTTTGACATTACACGCAGTTGGGATCAGGTCTTTGATGACATCAGCCGCCATCTGGAAACGATTGAACGGCGGCATGATATACACTCCCTGGGTGTACCTGGAAGCCTTTTCCAGGAATTCGCGCGCGATGGCGACCCCTTCCTCTAACCCTCTGTCACCGGCTTGGTGCATCCGGTCGCGGATATCCTGCGGCACGATCATTTCGGGCACTTCGTGATGCAGGAATTCTGCGTGTTTGGCGTTGCGAAGCGGCAGAATTCCAACCAGAATTGGGATCGGGATGTCCTGTACGCCGTCCACGAATTCCAGCAGGGTATCGATCTGAAACAGGGGTTGAGTGAAGGCGAATTGGGCTCCGGCATCCACTTTTCGCCTGAGCTTGGCAGTTTCCGCGGACTTGTCCGCGGCGTTGGGATTGACGCCGACGCCGATGGTAAAGTCGGTGGGCTCGCCTAAGTCTTTTCCCGACAAATCTTTGCCTTCGTTCAGTTGCCGGATCAAGCGCACCAGTCCCACCGAGTCCAATTCGAAAACCCCCTTTGAAAATGGGTAATCGCCTTGCGATGGAGGATCGCCGGTAATCGCCAGAATATGATGCACGCCAAGAGCATGCGCGCCAAGCAGTTCCGACTGGAGTCCCAAGACATTCCGATCCCGACAGGTTAAATGCAGGATGGTTTCCATACCGGTCTTGCCATTGATCAAGTACGCCAGCGCCAGCGGACTCATTCGGGCGCGACCCAGAGGACTGTCAGCAACATTAATCACGTGGGCGCCCGCTTGGCGAAGCAGCCGTGCGCCTTCCAAAGCCTTGCCGGGATCAGTACTCTTGGGCGGGTCGATTTCGACCGATACGATGAAACGCTGGTTCAGCATGTCCCGGAACTGCGACGGAATGGCTTTCTCTTTCGGCTTGGGAGGCGAGATTTCTTCGATCTCGGTGATGGTTCCTATTGCCGGGACAGTTTTCCGTCCGCGTTTTCCGGGAGATCTGCCTGCCACGGCTTGCGCCACTGCGCTGATATGCGCCGGAGTCGTCCCGCAGCAGCCGCCCACGATATTGACTCCGATATCTACGAATCTCTTTGCGTAATCGGCGAAGTAGGCGGAAGACGTCAAATAGATGTACCTTCCCCCTTCCATCCTCGGGAATCCGGCATTAGGCATGGCAGCCAGAGGCAGGTGCGTCTGCTCCGCCATGATCTCCATCACTTCCAGAATCCCTTGCGGTCCTACCGAGCAGTTGGCTCCGATCACATCCGCGCCCAGGTCTTCTAATACTCTCACGACTTCCCTGGGCTTGTCGCCCATGATGGTCTTGCCGTCCTCGGAAAATGTCATCATGGCGATGATGGGAACATGCGGGTATCGCCGAGCCTCTTCCAAGGCGCACGTGATTTCGCGCAGGTTCGCAAAGGTCTCCAGAATGATGATGTCAGCACCGCCTTCCACCAAAGATCTGATTTGCACTTGAAAAGCTTTCCTGGCATCCTCAAGAGTGAGAGGTCCAATCGGTTCCAGCGGTCGGTTCAAAGGACCCACCGACCCAGCGACCCAGCCTACATCGCCGACTGCTTCGCGGGCTAATTTGACGGCGGCTCGGTTGATTGCTTCGGTCTTGTCCTGGAATCCGAAATCCGCCAATCGGATGGGATTGGCTCCGAACGTATTGGTTTCCAGGATCCGTGCGCCGGCTTGGACATAGGAACGGTGGACATGCAGAACCGCCTCGGGATGCGACAGGACCATCTCATCGAAGCAGCTTTTGGCGGGAAAACCTTGCTGGTACAGCATAGTTCCCATGGCGCCATCGGCAACGGTAACGTGCTCGCGGTTCTCGCGGAGGAAATGTTGTTTGTCGTGTAGCGGAGTCACATATCAACCTTGTATTATGCAGCGTCGATGTGGATTTTTATCTGAAGCATTATCAGAATATATATGTGATTTCAGTTGCGAATTTCATCATTACAAAGGTTGAAGCAAAATCGGGTAGCCCGAGGGTGTTGTTGAGGAAAAAATACTCGTCAAAACCTATAACTCTCCAGAAAATATGTCGATGTAGTCTCAAATTATAACCAAAACCAAACATAAATCCAAAAGACGTACTCCTATTTGTCATTGTGTTTGACTGTTCGATCTCCGTATCTGTTATATCTGCTTTCAGTAATCCTAAAGCTAATCCCCATTTGAGATCTATGCCATGAGTTCTACCACCACGTATTCCGTATGATAGGGTAAGCACGGAACCCGTTATTTTTGATTTACTTTCCTGGTGTGCTCCGCCTCTTTTATCATTGCTTGTGTCCGTTTCTTTGCCGGAGAGTATGCTGTATTCTAGCCGAAAACCGCTGTGGAGAGCATAGGACGACGCCCCTCTTTTCGGTGTGGGAATTAAAACATCTTCTGGATGCAATTCCCTTGTTGAACAGTATTGGATATACATGTTCCACTCAAAGGGTGTTGCTATCCAATATCCTGCGGCTCCTGGTTCATGAGAGCCAAACATATCGTGCATCAATGCAGAGAATCCACCGGCACCTATGCCGAGTCTCCATGAAGGTTGATGACTGTCTTGAATAGGATCCCCGGTCTCGGCGAAAGAGAATTGACCTGTTAACAAGACTATTGATAGAGAAGTGATATATATGAAATTGATAGATTTAATTCCTTTCATTTGTGCCTCCTTAGTATCAACCATTACGAGCCAATAGAAATCAAAATTGATAGATTTCAGTGTTGCTGGTTGTGGCTATTCTGTTTTTTATGTTATAGGTGGAATGTGATTCCAGTCGACAAATCCAGGAAGCTGGTTCTTCTCGTCTCATATGTGTAGTAGAAGCCGTATCCTGCCAAATGAGTTCGTCTTGATAGATGAGAACCGGTTGAAAAATCCAATTTGGGACCTACACTTAGCCAATCCCTAATGCAGTCTATCAGTTTCCTGGCGGAAGTTTTCAAAAACATGCAAGATATAATGCCTACCTTTTTTTCAGGACGTCGTGGATTTGGCGGAGGGCGAATGTGTGGTCGTCGGCAGTCAGTGCGGCAGTAGCATCGTCAATGACCTCAGCTTCGTACCCTCGCATTACCGCATCCGCGGCAGTGTACAACACGCAGATGTTAGTGCACACTCCCACCAGGCGGACTTTTTCGACCCCAAGTTGTTTCAAAGTGTCCTGCAGCGCGGAATCGAAGAACCCCGAGTACGTAGTCTTGGCGATCACCGTGTCTTTGGGACCGGGCTTGAGTTCCTCGATGATCTCGGCGCCCTCCGTGCCCCGGACGGCATGTGGGGTCCAATACTGGAATTCCGGATCCTTGGGGGCGTGACGGTCGCAAAGGTAGATTACCGGCTCATTGTTCTTGTGAGCACGGTTAATTTCGCGACGCACGCTCTTGATGATCGACCGTCCGGCGGGCACTTCAAGCGGTGCGCCCTCCAGGATGAAGTCATTCAGCATGTCTATGACAAGCAAAGCAGTTCGTGGTTTCATGTTTCGACCCCCTTCATGCGTTAAGTTGAGTTGATGTCGTCGGGCTTTTCGTGCGTCCGGAATCAAACTCACGGCTGGATTCCCGCGTTCGCGGGAATGACACGAGTGTTACAAGCCGGCTCCCCAAATGGTCAGTTGCACAAGAGTCCGGTCCCGAATCGCCGACGGCGATTCCTCTTTGGCAGTGATTTTCCCCTTCTCCATCATCGGGATCAACAAAGGCGTCATTTTCTTGTTTTTTCCGCAGCGTGGCGCAGGTGATTCCATGGGCAGCATCCGCCTCTCCTTGCACTCTTCGCACACCCAGAGCTGTTTTCTGCCGGACTCCTTGCCGCGTTTGGCGATGGGCTTCCCATCGATTTCCACGATGTCCAGCGCGAAGTCTATGACCGGTGCGTTGGAAACTACCGTTCCGATACCGTAAGCGTCCACCACGGGATTCAACCTGACCATGGAGTCCTCGTCAATGCCGCCGCTCACGAAGAGTTTGACGTCCTTGTGTCCCCTTAGATCGAGCTCCCAGCGGACTTCCTTGAGAATTTCCAGGAAGTCGCCGCGACGGGAAAATGGCGTATCCAGACGTACGCCGAAAAGACTTTTGCCCAAGGTGTCCGCCACTTTGACTGCCTCGAATTTCTCGTCGTTGAAGGTATCGATCAAAGCGATTCGCGGTACCCGCTTGTCGATATGGCGGTCGAATGCCTCAGTGGCTGCCACGGTCTCGCCCATCAGCAAGATCAGAGCATGGGGAATCGTCCCCGATGGCGGCAATCCGAGCCGTGCCGCAGATTCTTCTACCGCGACGGCATCCATGCCCCCGATGTAAGCGGCGCGGTCGATCATCGGCGCGATGGCAGGGTGCATGCGTCTGGCGCCAAACGACATCAACGTCCGGTCGCCCGCCAGCACTCGAAATCGAGCGGCTGAGGTGGCGATTCCCGACGCCTGGCACAAGAATCCCAGCACCGCCGTTTCCAGAGCGCCGAAATCCCGGTAGCTGCCTAATAATTCCAGAACCGTCTCGCCGGCTTGGAAAGTCGTTCCCTCCGGAATAGCACGAACCGCTACTTTTCCACCCTTCGCTTTCAGAAGCGCCAGGGCTTCATTCAAACCGCAAAATACCGCCCACTGCCAATTGCGAGGCAGGGAATGAGGACGGATTTCCATCGCCACCTGGCGGTCGATACCCTCCTTTTCCAGGATCGCCATGGTCCGATGGAAGTACGTATCCGTGATACATCCCTCCAGGATGTCGTCATCCGTTGCGGACCAGAACGGGCGAGACTGTGCGCGTTTTGACATAACCGGATGCAGTTATTTGTCGATGCAAAGATTACATAACAACAATACGGAGCTACGTCAGATGCTTTTCCTTCTTGACCTGGCGCACGGCTTCAACCATTGCTTCCAATTTGGCTTTCGCTTCTTCCCAGGTGCGGGTCTTCAGTCCACAGTCCGGATCCACCATTATCTGTTCGGGAGGCAGGTATTCCAATGCTCGCAAAATCCGCTCCTTGACCTGCTCCGTGGTTTCCACAACATGAGTGTGCACATCCAGCACCCCCAACCCCAGTTCCTTGGTGAAGGGGTGTTCCTTGAATTGTTCGAACAATTCGTACCTGCTGTTTGCGAGTTCGAGGTCCAGATGATGACATGGGAGATCCAGTATCCTCGGGTATATCTTCTGGAAATCACCGTAGCAGACGTGGACGTAGAATTTGGCGTCGATACCGTCGGTCACGACCGCCAGGGTCTTCTGTGCCAAGCCGACCTCTTCCGGACGCACTGATAATGCGGGCTCATCCACCTGGATGTGCCTGGCGCCTGCATCGTACAGAGCCTTCACCTCCAGATGGAGCACCTCCGCCAGAGCCATAGCGGTATCCTCGCGCTTGCCATAGTATTCGTTGAACGACCAGTCCATCATGGTGTAGGGACCGGTCAATATGGCTTTCATGGGCTTCTTGGTCAGGCTCTGGGCGAATTCCCACCTCTCTACCGTAATCGGTTTCTTGAATTCGACAGGACCGACCACAATAGGCTTTCGGTAGTAGCGATTGCCGTAGGATCTTACCAAGCCGCTGATGGTGAAACCGCCCAGGTTTTCGGCGAAGTAGGTCGCCATGTCGCCCCGGTACATTTCGCCATCCACCAACACATCGATTCCCAGTTTTTCCTGGAGTGCTATAACCTCCTTGGTGGCGGTTATTTCCGATTTTTCAAGCTCTTCCACGGGGATATCCCCCCGGGCGTAGGCATTGCGTGCCTTCTGCAAATACGGGGGTTTGGGAAAACTGCCCACGGTTGTGGTTTGAAGTGCTGACACGATTATCTCCCTGATCGATTCTGGTTAATTCCGATGCTTCTTGACTTCGTTGACCATGTGCGCCAATTTGGAAAATGCGATTTCGCGGGGCAAGAATTCCAGTCCGCAGCTTGGGTTAATCATAATGCGGTCTTTAGTGATGGTTCGAAAGACTGGCGCCAGTTGTTCGAAGATTTTGTCCCAATTCTCCATCTTAGTGTTCCGTGCGTCCATCAATCCCAATGCCAGCTTTTTGTCCCAGGCGTCGCTCTTGATTATTTCCGAATTCGCCTTGCCTCCGACCATGTCCAATCCAATGACTTGGAACGGCGACTTCTTCAACATATTTTCCAAGCCCACCACATCGCCGAAATACGTGTACAATGCTGAAGGATTCTTGACTCCCCTCATCAGACGATTCATGGCTTCGGCAAAGATCTCTGCATTTTCCTTATACCGCGTGATGGCAGGTTCGTTGACCTGGATCAGAATCGGACGTTCCTGTTGCAACGCAAGCATTTCGTGATTTAACGCGTCCGCCAGGTCGAGCACAAAGTCCTCGAAGCGCTCGTAGGCGGGATGCACGGACAATTTCGCCAGAGTATAAGGTCCGGTGATCACCGGCTTGACTGGTCGGTCGGAATTGTCATGCGCAAAACGATAATCTTGTACCGTGATGGGTTTTTTCCACGCCACGCGAGCGACCGCACTGGGTCGGCGGTAGTAACAATTGGAATCGAAGTACCGAATCAATCCTGTGATTTCAAATCCGTCCAGCTTGGCAGCGATATACGTCTGAGCATCTTCCCAGCCGATTTGACCGTCCGTGATGATGTCCACTCCGGCTTCCGCCTGTTCCTGCATCACCTCGATGGTGACTTCGTTCTCGACGGTCTGCAATTCCTCGAAAGTGATTTCGCCTTTCTCAAATCTTGCCATCGCCAGACGATGCTTGGCTTGTCTGGGGCGATTTGGAATCTTGGGGTAGTCGCCGACGACGGTCGTAGTCAAGGGTTCAAATTCCATACAAGTTTCCTATCTTTCCACATTCGAAATACTTGGAAATACAAGGGTAACGTGATATCCGTCCTATGTCGATACGAGTCATTCCGCCAGGTGGAAGCCCTTCTTGTCCCGAGTGACCTTCGACATCGGGCGGAACGGGTCATGCTCGAAGACCAGCGTCCATTCTTCTTCGACCGCCCGTGGTAGCACCGCCTTTTTCTCCTCAAGCGTCTTCAAAGGATTGAGATCATAGCCCATGATATACGGCAACGGAATATGGGATGCAGTTGGAATCAAATCCGCCGTGTATAGCACGGTGCTTTTCCCGTCCGTGACCCTCACTATCTGCTGCGACGGTGTATGACCATTGATGATGTCCAGGTTGATTCCGGAGTACAATTCGCCCGGTCCGCCGATCAAATTCAGATTTCCGGTGCCATCAAGCGAGCGATAAGCGTCCACAATGAAGCTTGCCTGATCGCGCTCGGTGGGGTGCAAAGCATGTTTCCAATGCGCCTTCTGGACATGGATTTTGGCATTAGGAAACGTGGGCACCCGGTCGTTCCCGTCCAATTTGGTGATGGCTCCGGCATGGTCAAAGTGCAGATGCGTAACAATCACATCAGTAATATTTTCCGGCACCAAGCCATTATCATTCAATGACTTAACAAGCGAGAACTGGGAATGGTCAACCGCGTAGATCTTGTTGAATTTGTCGTTGGTGGCGAATGGCAACCCGCAATCCACCAAGATATTCCGGTCGTTGCCCTTGATAATCAAGGAACGTAATGCCATATTGATGCGGTTGAGATCGTCCGACGGATTGGTCCTCGACCACAAGATTTTCGGCACCACGCCGAACATCGCTCCCCCATCTAACGCAAATCGACCGGTATCCACCGGAATCAGTTCCCATTTGCCTATTTTGATTGTTGATTGTTCTGCCATCGGGTTATCTCTCGAACTAACGGTCAATTATGTAGTTCCGGATATCAGGATGTCGGCTTTTCGACCGGGATCATCTTTTTGTCACGCTGCGATGGGATTGGCATTCCCCGCAATATCGCCTCGGGATTATCGTGGAACAGCCGAATCGCCGTCTTCGGACCTTTCAAGTCCCGAACCGCCTTATAGGCGCCGGTCATGAAGATCGGTTTCTTAACCATGTCATGGGCATCGCTGGCGACCACGTGGCACAGTCCGTTCGTCACAAGATGTTCGCTCCGCTTTTGCAGGCGTTTGCCGTACTGCCCCACGAAGCATCCCGCATCTACTTGGAACAATGCGCCGGCATCGGCGATGGCTTTCAAATACTTCGGGCGCAGGTGCAGTAGGGAATATCGTTCCACGTGCGCGATGATTGGCGTAATACCCCAGGACATGGACTTGGTGACGAAATTCTCCACGATGGATGGAAAAATCTCGCTGGAAAATTCCACCAACCAGTATTTGCCGTTTCCGCCCAGAGTTGAGAACCTGTACGATCTAATACTCTCGATTCCGACCCCGAAGTAGATTTCCGAGCCCAGGATCACTTCTATCTTGATATTGTGCCTGGAGATGGCATTGCGGAGCTGATTCAATCGGTCCGTTAGCACCATCTCAGTCCGACCGTCCGCCCAGCTATCAACATGAGGAGTCGCACAGACAGTTGAGATCCCCTGAGTGGCGGCTTCTTTCAGCAATTGTATCGATTGGTCGATGCGGTCGGGCCCGTCATCGACACCGTGTAATACATGACAATGTAGGTCGATCATTCGTCCGTCTCTGTGTTTCCCGCCCATGGATGGTCACGGGTTGGAAGCCCATGCTATTGTCTCAATTGGTACAATGATTCCAATCGGTTGCGCGTATCAGTGAATTCCTGGATCAATCTCTCCATAAGAGTTGCTACCGGCACTATATCGTGTATCAATCCGCTGGACTGACCGGCTTCCAGTTCCCCTTCTTCCAGATTGCCTTCGAAGATGCCTTTTCTGGACCGGCTTAATCCCAATAACTGGCGCAATTCGTCTTCGTTAGCGCCTCGGGCTTCAGCTTCCAAGACCGCCTGCGCAAAAGGATTCTTGATCATCCGTGCCGGTCCGATCTTGATCAGACCCAAGATAGTCCCGTTGTCGGGCGCCTCCACTACTGCTTGCCTATAACCGGGATGCGAAGACGACTCCAACGTGCAGGCGAATCGGGTTCCCATCTGGACTCCGGACGCACCCAACGCCAATGCCGCGTATATTCCTCTGCCGTCGGCAATTCCTCCGGCGGCGATGACAGGCACCGATACTGCATCCACCACCTGCGGCACCAATGCCATGGTAGCAATCTCGTCAACCCCGTTATGTCCGCCGGCTTCAGTGCCCTCGGCAACGATTGCATCCACGCCTCGATCTGCCGCTTTCCTGGCAAGAGTCACCGACGGGACTACATGCGCGACTTTTGCTCTGTGCTCGTGGATGAGGCTGGTGAATTTGCCCGGATTGCCAGCCGAGGTGAAGATGATCCGAACACCTTCCTCCAATGCCACCTGGACCAGTTCGTCGGCGTCGGTGCGCATTAGAGGGACATTGACCCCGAAAGACTTGTCCGTGGCGTCACGACATTGCTGGATATGGTGGCGAAGTATTTCCGGTTTCATCGAACCGGAGCCGATCAAACCCAATGCGCCCGCCTTTGACGCGGCCGATGCCAATTTCCAACCCGCCGCCCACACCATCCCCGCCTGGATAATGGGATATCGTATTCCGAACAATTTCGTGATCGGCGTGGAGAAAGAGATCATACAACAATCGAGCAATTGAACAATCGAACAATTTAACAGCGACCGTTCGGTGCCGCCTTGGCAATATTCTCTACCGCAGTTCCAACATCCGCGTCAACGCCAATTTCGCGGGCTGTTTGATCTCGTCCGGCAGCGTGACCACGTTGACTTCGCCAAGATTCTCCAGCACCCAGAGCAAGTCGTTCAACGAAATCTTGTACATGTTAGGGCACAGCGAACGAGCGAGGGGTTGAACGACTTTGTCCGGATTTTCCTGTGCCAGGCGCATGACCATATTGATCTCGGTCCCGATGACAAACGACGAACCCGCCGGAGCCTTCGTTACTTCCCGGTTGATGTAACCAGTGGAGCCGGCTTCGTCCGCCAATGCGACCACCTCTTCGGTGCATTCCGGGTGGACGATGATCCGAGCATCGGGGAACAATTCTCGCGCTCGTTGGATATGCTCCGGACGGAAATAGGTGTGCACGTGGCAGTATCCTTTCCACAGGATGATCTTGGATGTCTTCATGTCATTGAGGCTGATTCCGCCGCTAGGGATCGTAGGATCCCATACTACCGTTTCCCCTCGAGGGATTCCGGAGGCATTGGCGGTGTTTCGCCCCAAGTGCTCATCCGGAAGGAACAAGATGCGTCCGAAATGCTGAAATCCCCATCGGAACGCTTTGTCCGCGTTGGACGACGTGCAAACCAGTCCGCCTCGGGCGCCGCAAAACGCTTTAATAGCCGCGGAGGAATTCATATACGTAATAGGAACGACCTCCCCGTCCCGGAAGACGTCGGAGAGCACATTCCAGCATTCCTCCACCTGCGAGATATCCGCCATATCCGACATAGGGCAACCAGCATCTGCATCAGGATGCGTGACTCGCTGGTGATCCTGTGCCAGAACGGCTGCGGATTCCGCCATGAAATTGACCCCGCAGAACACGATGTCCGTAGCATTTTCTTGTTGCGACGCCAGTCGGGACAGCTCAAAAGAATCCCCCTTGAAGTCGGACAGCTTCATGATCTGGTAATTCTGATAATGATGCCCCAGAATGACCAAACGCTTTCCAAGGCTGCGTTTCAAATCCGTGATTCGCGAAATCAACTCGTCCTGTCGGACGGCGCGATATGTGTTTGGCAGTACTTGCTTCATATCTGGAGGCTCATGAGACCTATTCCAGGCGGCGCCTTGCCCTCTGATGATACGACATCGGAAACCAGACGCGCAGAATCAGTGGTTTTCCTGAGAAAACCCGCCCTGCGGGCAAAAGTTCCCGTAGTGCCCGCGCCATGATGTGTCATCCGCAAATCTTAAATATACCCAATACTTGCCACAAAGTCAAGCATTCATTTCCTCGCTATGGGATGACCCATATCTCGTCCATGGCTGGCACATAATCACTACACCGTTCAATGTGGTTGGCTCAAGTTTCATCCGATCGCATTATGTACTTGACTTTCGTCAACAAGTTGCTTATATTTGTGAAGTATCCCACGATTTCCGCTCAACCGGTAGTTGGTCATTGCGAGCGAAGCGAAGCAATCTCATGTTGGAGTGCTGTCAAACGACCCGTTTGACAGCGAATTCTCGATTCACGTGTCCTGGGCTGTCATGGCGCATGCCGTGATAGATATTGAATTCCGCTTGCAGATTCGTCAGGCAAGCCCGAAACTGTCTTGGTGCTTCTAACGCGGAGGTCAAATCATGGCGCAAAAGAGCATCCTGATCCTGATGGCGTTGATGCTGGCATCGACGTCCGCTTTCGCCGTTCAAAGGAATGTATTGGCAGAAGAATTCACCGGAACCTGGTGAGGAACCTGCGGGATCGTCGATCCCTGGTTAGCGCACATTTTCAACCAGTATCCGGATCGGATCGTGGGTCTGAAGTATCACTACAACGATGAGATGTCCAATCCCGAGACCCATGCCAGAGTCAACTGGTATGGAGTCACTGCCTATCCGACCATGTTCGTGGACGGCATCGATGCCGATTGGCCCTATGATCCGAATTGGTTGGACTCTCTCCTGTTTCACCTGACTATTTCCAGTCCCGTGGAGATTACTATCTACGGAGAATACGACGAAGTCACGCGTGACGGGTCTGTGTCGGTTGAGGTCTATGCGGAAAGCGAGCTGCCAACGATTCCTGTTCCGAACTATCGCATTTTCTACGTTCTCGCGGAAAATGACGTGCTCGGTGAACACCAGAGCGTGGTTCGCGACATGATCCCGGACGACCAGGGGACTCCCGTCACGATTGAACAAGGAGGCACATACACCTTTACTGCCGATTTTCATGTTGACCAGGCATGGGTGCCTGACAACTGCTACCTGGCAGTGTTCATCCAGAATCGTGATTTCAGCCGGCGGGTTGTCCTTCAGGCGAACAAGGAATATATCACCGAGTTTGAGCCTCCGGAAGCTCCTGCTGTTTCGGTATCGCCCATGTCGCTGGAATTCGGAACCGTCGAAATCGGTGAACAAGTGGGTCTTCCGGTTACGGTGCATAGCATCGGCGAACTGCCGCTTGAGATCTACGACGTGAGCTGCAATAACCTGAGCTTCACCACGAACTGGGATCCAGAGGACACGCTATTGGTCCCTGGCGACAGTCTGGAGATCATGGTGTATTTCAGTCCCGTTGCTGCCATTGAATTCAACCGGACCATGTGCATCGAAACCAACGTCGAATTGGTGGCGGTGGCATTGCATGGCATTGGGCAACCCGCGACTGCGATCAATCCCGGCGTGGTGAGAGTCGTTCCTGACAGGTACGACTTGCATCCGGCATATCCCAACCCGTTCAACCCGTCCACCAATATCCGGTTTGATCTTCCCGCTTCCGGCGAAGTGTCTCTGGTGGTGTTCGACAGGTTAGGGCGGGAGGTGTCCAGGTTGGTGGACGGCTGGTATGATGCCGGCACCTACAGTTCGACATTCGATGCCGATGGACTTGCCAGCGGCGTATATTTTGTAAGATTCGCCGCCGGTGACTTCCAGCAAGTACAGAAATTGCTGCTAATTAAGTAAGGTCCCCATACTAACGTGGCACGGGCTTCCAGCCCGTGCGAATGCCTGTGGTGTCAACTCTCCGCAGTTGACACCGGTCGCTGCCACTTGCGGAGAGGCGGCAGCACAATCGAATGTGCTGGCAGACGCCCTCGTCTGCCAGCGAACCGTCACACGAGGGCGTGTGACGGCACAACTCACCGTAGTTGACACTGCTTGCTTCCACCTGCCGAGAAGCGGTAGCACAATAGGGAATCCATGGGCGAGACGCCCTTGGCACAGGAGAAAGTATAACGGGCTTCCAGCCCGTGAGCAGCCATGGGCAAGATGCCCATGGTACGGAGTGTGAAAAAGCCCCCGAATTCGGGGGCTTTTTGCATGGGTAAAGGTCGATGTTGTGTTTGACCTCTTACCTGCTAATGGATTCCTGAAACTCTTTTTGCACCTGGAATTTGCGGCTCAACGCCCCGTCACTCATCATGGTCTCACGGTCGATGACCAACGCCCCTCGACTCCAGCCTGCCAAATCCAGATAGCATGCGTCCATACGAATAGCGTCCTCCGGACACGCTTCCACGCAGTAGCCGCAGAAGCAGCATCGAAGGAGATCGATTTCGAAGGCGATGGCGTATTTCTCAACAGTCGGATCATCACGCTCCGCCGCCGTGATGTGGATACAGTCGTCCGGACAAATCGTCTCGCACATCATGCACGCCACGCATTTGACGGTGCCGTCAGGACGTAGCATCAACCGATGACGCATCCTCGCGACGGGAGAAATCAAGCGCTGCTCTTCCGGATACTGGATCGTGACGAATCCCGGCTTGACTGATTTGATATGGAACACGTACCTCAGGGTGTGGCTCCACATATTCCGGACGAAATGCCAACCTGTGATGCACAGCCCTTTGAACACTTCCGGGTAGTAGATCTTTTCCCAGAAGCCCGGTTCGTAGCTTTTTTGAATGACTTTTCGATCTATCATGCGATTTCCTCAATCTGTCATCTAAGGTGGCACGGGCGTCCTGCCCGTGCGAATATCATGTGCTGGCAGACGCCCTCGTCTGCCAGAGAACCGTCACACGAGGGCGTGTGACGGCACAGCTCACCAAAGTTGTCACAGGAGCGTCATCACCAGTCCGGTTACCAGGATGTTTGCCAGCGTCAAAGGCAGCAAGTTCTTCCAACTCAAATTCATCAATTGGTCGTAACGGAATCGCGGCAGCGTCCATCTTACCAACTGCTGGAGCCAGCAGAAGAATACCAGTTTGAACATGAAGGAACAGAACTGGAGAATGACCACTAATATTTGCGGCAATAACCAGGTTCCGCCCCACGGGAACTGGAAGCCCATCACTGGATCGCCGTTGTACAAATAGGGGATGTTGTAGCCGCCGAAAAACAGGGTGGTCAACAGAGCGGCAGCCAACGTGACTTCCATAAATTCGCCCATGAAGAACATCCCGAATTTCATCGAACTGTACTCGGTATTGAAACCGATGATTTCCGATTCGCCCTCTGGAAGATCGAATGGAACACGCTTGGTCTCCGCCAGCGCCGCCGGCAGGAATAGCAAGAACCCCAATGGCTGTACCACGATACCCCATTTGGGCAGGAAGCCGAACAGCAGTTGGTTCTGCTGGCGGACGATGCTGTCCAACTGAAGAGTCCCGAATACCATGAAGATCCCGACCAGCGCCAAACCGACCACCAATTCGTAAGAGATCATTTGTGAACAGCCGCGGATGCCGCCTAACATCGAAAACTTGTTGTTCGATGACCATCCTGCCAGGATCAATCCATAGACCGTCAACGACGCAAACGCGAACACAAACAGAATCCCCATGTTGATATTGAGGACTTGCAGGGGGATCTCCCTCGTCCCAATCTGAAGCGGACCGGCAAATGGGATTACGGCGAAGGCAAGGATGACCGGAAAGAACGCGGCTATCGGCGCCAGGGCGTGCAAGGTCTTATGCGCTTTCGGGGGCACCCAGTCTTCTTTGACGATCATTTTGACGGCGTCCGCCATGATGTTGACGAACCCCAGCGCCTTGATCCCAAAAATGTTCGCCCGGTTGGCTCCGATCCGGTCCTGCATCACTGCGCTCTGTTTCCGTTCCGACCACATCAGCGCCGCCGCCATATTCAAGACCAGAATCAGGACGAACCAGATCTTGACTAAGACAATGACGATATCCAGAATCATGCTGCCTCTGCAAGTTGCGGTATCATGACTACTCTACTCACTAGATCGATGTTGCAGCCTGCGGTGCAACCTTCCCCCCTGCTATTGCAGGGGGGAACATAAGGGGGGTTACATTATTTTGTTCCCGCCGGGTTTCAAATCCCGCTTCGGGATGTAACCTGGCGGACATTAACTCTGCCAGGTTACGCTTTGCTTGAAACCTGGCAGAAACGATTGCCGGCGTAACGAAGCAATCCCGTGTGTCAGAAGTACTTCCTCTGCCACACCCTTTCCACGAAGCAGCCGGTCGGAGCCAGGTCAAAGGACTTCTGGCGTTCCGGCTTGTCCGATTTGGCTGCCCCCAATACTCGATTGCCGTGGGGTCCGATGTCGTTCCACGATAGGTCTTCCATTTCTCGAATCTGCTTGGTGATGTCCTGGAAAACCTGGGCAATTTCTGTGTACTTGTACGGGTGCCCCATCTTGGCAGCTATCCGTTCCGTGATCTTCCATTCGGGCATGCCTTCACCCATCGGCGGAACTGCCAGGAAGAACCGTTGGATCCAGCCTCGGAAATTGATGAAGGTGCCTTCGCGCTCAACCCATGCCGCAGTCGGCAATGAAAGGTGGGCGGCATTTTGAGTCGAGTTATCGGAACAACCCACAAAGACAAGAAGTTCAAGGTTTTTCAGTGCGTCCATGCCACCCGCCGATTCCAGATAGGGTGACAGGTCGTGATGACACACAATCAAAGCCTGGATCTTGCCGCGGACTGTTTTATCCAATACCTCTTTAGCCGTGCCGGGCGAGCCTTTCTGTTCGAAGCCGATCAAATCGACCGCGTAGCGATTCGGATTTAAGTCGGCTTTGCGCAGCAGATCGTCTTCTTCGCCTTTGGGCTCGTCATGAAATACCGCCGCGCGGTTGGTGATTCTCAAATCATCCGCCAGTCTCCGCCACACGTAGAGATCCTCAGTGCTGGACTTGGGCGAGGCGATGAGCCCGACCGCATCCGGTCCCTTTTCCTGAATGACCTTGGACAACCGGGTCGACAGTTCGGCGATAGCAGTGTCCCAATCGACATTCTCCCATACGCCGTTTTTCTTGATTCTCGGCGAGATCAAACGATCAGTGGCGTCCACCCATCGGAAATTCTGGCGTCCACGGTCGCACAGCCACCAGTCGTTGACCTGAGGATTGTACCGGGGTTTCAATCGGTGTACCCGTGCCCGGGGATCCTTCCACACGTGATTCAAGTCATAGTGGACTTCGATGGAACAACCTCTGGCGCAGCTTGGGCACACCGAGGGTGTCGTCTTCAAATACCACACGCGGCGCTTGAAACGGAAGTCTTTTGACGTCAACGCGCCGACCGGGCAAAGGTCAACCACACACTCGCTGTAAGGATTATTGAGAGATTTGCCGGGATAATTAATCAATTCGGAATGGCTGCCGTGACCGAAGATGCCCAATTCGTGTGTCTTGCTGATCTCAGCGCAGAAGCGAACGCACCTGGAACATAAGACGCACCGTTCGGCATCAAGGACCACGGTGGGACCCAGATCGTACACTTTGTGTTTGTGGACTTTGGGCTCGAAGAAACGGCTGTCGTACAGCCCATGTTCCATGTAGTAGTTCTGGAGGTCGCATTCGCCGGCGTCATCGCAAATTGGACAATCAATGGGGTGATTGACCAGCAGGAATTCCAGCACGCCCTTGCGGACGTCGCGCACTAAGTCTGTGTCGGTGTAGATGATCATTCCATCCGCCACCGGAATATTGCACGAGATATCAAGCCGCCTCCGACCGCGTTCTTCGATTTCCACCTGGCACAGTCGGCACGAGCCCGCGATGCTGAGTCCTGGATGATAGCAATAATGGGGGATACTAATGCCTGCCAGTCTGGCAGCTTCGATGATTTTGATGCCTGCCGGCACCTCCATCGTCTTCCCGTCTATGGTGATTGTTGGCATGGAGAAATCCGGTATTTCAACAATTCGTTGTATGACCTACGCCGCAGTAACAGTCGCTTTCTGTATCGCCTCTTCGAATTCGGGACGGAATTTCTTGATCATGGCTCTGGTGGGCATGGCTGCTGCCGCGCCCAACGGACAGATAGTTCTCGCTTCGATGCGGTCGCACAGATTTAGCATCAGGTCCAGGTCGCCCGCGCGTCCTCGTCCCGCACGAATGCGTGATGCAACTTTGAACAACCATTCCGTGCCTTCCCGGCATGGCGTGCACTGCCCGCACGATTCGTGGCGGTAGAACCGCGTCAACCAGAATAAGACATCCACCATCGAGGTATCTTCATCGATCACGATGATACCTGCGCTGCCCAGCATGGTCTTGATTTCCATCATAGAGTCGAAATCCATCGCCACGTCGATCTCTTCGGGCAAAAGCATGGGGGCTGACGAGCCGCCCGGGATGACGGCTTTAAGCTCTTTGTCTCCGCGAATTCCTCCGGCGACGTCGTAGATGATGGTTCTTAAGGGCGTACCGGTGCGCAATTCATAGACGCCGGGTTTCTTGACATGACCGCTGACGGAAAATAATGCGGTGCCGCCGCTGGTGGGAGTGCCCAGCTTCAAGAACCATTCGGCGCCGTTGATGATTATCGATGGCACGTAGCTCAACGTTTCGACGTTATTGACCACGGTCGGACAATTGAACACGCCGATCACTGCCGGAAATGGCGGTTTGCTTCTGGGCCAACCCTTCTTGCCTTCCAAAGATTCGATAAGTCCGGTTTCCTCCCCGCAAATGTACATACCGGCGCCGGGATGAGTATATACTTCCAGGTCGAATCCTGATCCCAAGATGTTTTTCCCCAAATAGCCGGCTTCCCGGGCTTCCTGGAGCGCGTCGCTGAACACCTGAGTGGGGTAGTGGTACTCCCCACGGATGTACACGTAAGCAGTGTGGATGCCGATGGCGAAACAGGTGATGACAATGCCCTCGATCAGCAAATGTGGGTCTTTTTGCAGGATCAGCCTGTCTTTGCACGTCCCCGGTTCGCTCTCGTCGGCGTTAACGCACAGATACTTGGGCTTGTCGGTGTCCTTGGGTACGAAGCCCCATTTGACACCGGCAGGGAATCCCGCTCCTCCGTGTCCGCGAAGTTTGGATTTTCGCACCTCACCGACGATGTCGTCCGGTTTCATAGTCAGCGCTTTTCGAAGTCCCTGGTACGCCCCTCGTTCCAACGCCACCGACAGGTGATTGGCTCGGGGAACGTCAAAATTCCGGCTGGTGATCTTGACCACCTCTTCGGTCATAGCGCCTCCGTGGACTTGTGCTCGCTAAGCTTGGCATCCGGAAGGTACACGTCGCTCTTCACTCCCAATTCTTTTAGCATTCTGTCCAGCTTCTCTTCCGTCAAATTCTGATACAGCTCGTCATTCAACAGCATGACAGGAGCCTCGGAACATGCTCCCAAGCATTCCATTCCCCACAACGAGAATTTCCCATCCGCAGTGACCTCGCCGGCTCTGATCCCCAGGCGGCGGCTCAAGTATTCCATCAAGTGTTCGGCGCCCAGAAGCGAACAGGCGATATTCCAGCACACCTGGAAATGATATGTCCCGACCGGCTTCTGGTGGAACATCGCATAGAACGATACCACCTCATGTATCCGAACGATGGGTAGATTCAGCGTCTGAGCCACCAATTCTTCCACTTCAGGCGTTAGAGCCTTGAATTCCTGTTGTGCGAAATGCAGCACCGGAATTAAAGCCGCCTGCCGTCTGTCTTCGGGGAAGTGGGCTCGAATCTGTTTGATTCTCTCTGTCGTTTCCGCGGGAAATTGCATGGAAACTGGTTCTCCTATTGAATTGCGTGCGGTGAGCCCTCCCCACCTGACCGCAACATTGACTAACGATCTAATTCCCCGCCGATCATATTGACCGATCCGAAAGTGGGGATCACATCTGCCACCAACTGTCCCTTGATCATGGCGGGCATGGCTGCCACCATATGGAGACAAGGCGGACGACAGCGAACACGGTAGGGCTTGTCGCCTCCCTCGGACACCACGTAGAATCCGACTTCACCGTTTCCCCCTTCTACTGCCTGATATGCTTCGCCTTTGGGAACCCGGATCCCGTGCCCCGGCATGATGAGTTTGAAATGATTCATCAAGTCTTCTATGGTGGTGTACACCTTTTCCTTCTGGGGCAAAGTGACCCTGCGATCTGCCACGTTGACCGGACCGTCAGGCAACTGGTCGAGACACTGTTCGCAAATGCGCAGGGACTGCTCGATTTCTTCCATGCGGCACAGGTAGCGGTCGTAGCTGTCGCCGTTGACGCCTACAGGGATCAGGAAATCCACCTGGTCGTACACCAAATAGGGATCGTACTTTCGTACGTCGTAATCTACGCCGGCAGCTCGCAGGCAAGGTCCGGTGAATCCCCAGTTGATGGCATCTTCCGCCTTCATGACCCCTATGTGCTTGGAACGGTCGATGAAGATCCGATTCTTGGTCAGAAGCAGGTCGATCTCGTGGACGATCTTTCGAACTTCCTTGAAGGCAGTGCGTGCATTTTCTTCAAATCCTGGGATCAAATCCCAGCAGATGCCTCCCACCCGGGTGAAGTTGGTCGTGACCCGAGCCCCGCACAATTGATCCAGCAGGTCGTACAGGTATTCCCGGGCTTTCATAAGGTACAGGAAGACCGTCATGGCGCCCATTTCCATCGCAAACGGTCCAATGCAGGTCACGTGATCAGCCACCCGGCTGATCTCGCAGGCGAAAGTGCGAATGTATTGACCGCGCAGCGGAACCTGGATATCCAGCAACTTCTCCACCGCCAGGCAGTATCCCACGTTGTTGATAATGGGCGATACGTAATTCAGGCGGTCGGTGAAAATAATCGCCTGGTTCCAGGTGCTCTTCTCGCAGCCCTTGGCGAATCCGCGGTGCAGGTACCCTACGATCATGTCCGCGTCGATGATTTTCTCGCCCTGCAATTTCATGACGATCTGCACGATACCGTGCATGGCGGGGTGAGATGGTCCCATATTCAGGACCATTTCCTCGGCGTGCGTTTCCTGCAATCGGTCTTGGATGTCAACGGATTCTTCGATCAGATTCGGTTCCAAAAGGCAAGCCTCTCGTTATCGTTTGTCAGGTTTGATTAGCTGTCAGGCGGGGACACCTGACAGCATAAGGAAACTCCGCTGGCAGACGCCCTCGTCTGCCAGTCCGGCAGTTACCGGATTATTCCGTCACATGAGGGCGTGTGACGGCGGAGGTTTTTGCATTCTCGGACAGACAGTCCTCACCCTGCAGTGCTGAATTATTCCCTATTCGGTGCATCCGGACGATATTTGACGATGGGCTGGCGTTTCTTCAGTGGATAGTCCTTCCGCAGCGGAAATCCCACGAATTCGTCGTACAGAAAAAGATGACGCGGATCGGGATGATTCAAAAATTTGACGCCGAAAAATTCGGCGCATTCCCGTTCCAGCCAATTGGCGGTTTTCCACAAAGGCGTCAGACTCTCGATCTCCGGTTTGCTTTCCGGCAAAGGGACCTTGATGCGGAATCGCGTGTTCTTGGGGATCGAACAGAAATGGTACACCACTTCGAACCGCGGCTCGCGCCCCAGATAGTCCACCGCCGTCAGATCCGTCAGGAAATTGTACTGCAAGTCCTGGTCTTCCTTCAGGAACCGCGCGATGTCCAGGATCCTATCCGGCTTGACGATAGCGGTATGATCGCCATGCTGGGCGTGTGTCTCCAGGATTTCGTCCGGGAAAGCCTGCCGGAGTTTCGTGATAGTGGTATTCTCTTCCATTACCAGCGTTCCAGGTAGTTTTTGCCAAGTAAATCGATGAAGAAGTCGTTCTCGGTGGGGATAAAGACCTTGTCCTGACCGGCAAGATTTTGACCAGCCAATGCGCCTTGTCTGGCGGCGCTTTTCCAGCCGAAATTGATGCGGTTGAGGTCGCGATTGATGTCGTACACTTGAGCCACGTCGCCGGCTCCGTAGATATTCGGAACATTGGTTCGAAGTTCTTCATTAACAAGGAGTCCCTTGTCCAACTTCAGTCCACTGTTCCGGAGAAAATCGACATTCGGTTGGTCGCCTTGTACCGAGATCAGCGCGGAACAATCCATACAGCGACCCTTCGAGGTGAATACTCGGTACTGTGTCCCGTCGAGGTCAATGATATCGCGGATCGTCTCATTCATGGTTACCTCTATGCCGCGATTGCCAAGCATGGTGTGGATATCGTCCGCATTCAGTCCGTAGATTTCACGGGTCCAAAACAACTCGTCCGTGCTCAGGAATTTAAACGGAATCGAAAGTCCATGCATGACTCGGCATAATTCGAGCGCCTGATATCCGCCTCCGAACAATATAATCTGTGCCTGACGCTTGGAGAAAACCTGCCGAAGACGCTGAGCGTCTGCCAGAGTTCGGAAGGTCATTACCGCTCCCGGGAAGCGGTCAAGATCACCCATCATCGGCGCCGAACCAGTGGTGATCAACAGGAAACTGTACTTGTGTTCGGTGCCGTCAGAAAACCGGAGCAGGTTGTCCTTGGGAACGACCTCCACGACTTTCTTGGTTGTCAATAGGGTGACACGTTTGTCCGGTTCCCTGTCGCCGGGAGGGGCATATACGTCGTCCAGGCTGGTTTTTGCGGCGAGATAGTCCGCCAGAAACGGGCGTTGATAGAAGGACTGTATCTCCTGGGTAATCAGCGTGACTTCGGCGTTGCGATCCAACCGCAGGATTTCCTTCAAGGCGGCTCGACCAGCAGCGCCGGTTCCGATAATGGTATATTTCATTAATATATAGTAACTTAGAACAACTCGTGTTTTTGCTTCTGGATTTTTTCCTGCAATTGCAGCAATCCTGACAGAACAGCTTCCGGACGAGGCGGACAACCCGCGACATAAACGTCCACCGGTATTACCATATCGATGCCCTGGAGTACGGCATAGTTATCATACGGACCACCGCACGAGGCGCAGGCTCCGAACGCGATGACCCATTTGGGTTCCGTCATCTGTTCGTACACGCGCTTCATGATGGGCGCCAGCTTCTGGTTGACAGTACCCACGACCAAGAGTACATCGGACTGGCGCGGCGTGAACCTGGGCCATCCGGCGCCGAAACGATCAAGATCATAGTGCGAGCACGCCACCGACATGTATTCCATCCCGCAGCACGCCGTGACGAACGGATACATGAACAACGAGTACTTCCGGCACCAGCCGATCAATTGATCCAATTTAGACGTGACAACAACCCCTTCCAAAGGGTTTTCGTGGTTCGTCATGGCATTCCTCAACAGAGATTCCCGGCGGATCGGGATGGGAGATTACTTCCAGTCCAGGGCGCGGCGGCGGATAACGTACAACAGACCGATGAATAGAATTGCGATGAATACCGCCATTTCGATCAAGCCAAATACGCCAAGTTGCTTGTACTTGACCGCCCACGGATAAAGAAAGACGACTTCGATATCGAACAGCACGAACAAGATCGCCACCAGGTAGAACTTGACCGGAATGCGTTCCTGGTTGTATCCTTCGCTATCGACTCCGCATTCGAACGGCTTGTCTTTCAAAGGCGATTTGCGGCGCGGTCCGATGATCCAGGAGGACGCCCACAGTCCCAATGTGATCGCTGCTGCCGAGGCGAACAGCAAGAAGCCAACCAGAAGGTTCATTCGCATATCAGAGCCCTCAATCCCGCACCACTAAAGGATTTGTACGACATCGGAGTTTGATAAAATTGACTCAATAATTTAGGTTTTCTCCAGCATAAAGTCAAGGGATTTTTTCGGTTTCTTGTCCTGAAGCCTGCGAAGGGTTGATTCTCTTGCGAGAATTCAAAGGAGGCATGACCGTGGGGGAAAGATTCCGCAGCCGCAAACGACGAGGTGGTGGGAATCAGCTTGAGAGTCATGGATCATGAAAAAAGAGTGGAAAGGCTTGACTTTACGGGGAAAAATTCTTATTATGTAAAATTGCGGGTTGCATTGGTAATTTCAGTGTTGATTTATATTTAGTTACGATGAGATTGCTTCAATGTGCTGGCTCACGCCCTCGTGTGCCAGAGAGTAGGTCAGGTTCCCTTGAAACCCGACAAACGATGACCGTCCCCCCTTCTATTGAAGGGGGGAAAAGAAGGGGGGCAACGTGCTGTCAGGTGTCCCACCTGACAGTCCCGATTTATTGCGTGCTGCGGGGCATCCTCACCCGGCAGCCGATCCTATGATGTCATCCCGCACTTGATGCGGGATCCAAGGATGTAGGTTGGTTTCCCTTGAAACCCGACAATCCTTTGGGGCTGTAGCTCAGTTGGGAGAGCGGTGCGTTCGCAACGCACAGGTCAGCGGTTCGATCCCGCTCAGCTCCACGAATTTAGAAATTTTGAATGATGAATGTTGAATTTTGAATTTTGGAGGTGCTCTCAGGTGTCCTGACCTGACCATCCGAACCGAGGTCGCCAAGAGTGTCATTCCCGCGGAAGCGGGAATCCAGGATTGGTCGGTTTTGAATTTGGTGCTTTGAATTTGTTTCGAATTTCGTGCTTCGATATTCGGATTTCTCTGGGATTTGGTGCTTGGGTCTTGGAGTTTGCGCATTATTGGCTGTGCTAGGTGGGGAGCTCGCGGTGCCCTGTAGCCCGAAATCCGCGTAAGCGGGACCGAAGACCCGCCTTGAGATCCTCCCGACGCTCGGAATCGATTGACGGACGATGATGACGGTCGAGTCCCGTGCAATGGAACCGTGCCCAACCCCGTCAGGACCGGAAGGTAGCAGCGGTAGGTGCGAGTTCGATGTGCCGCGGGGTGGCTTGGCTCGAGTCGGACGTCGCTTCGTGCACGAGAGGTCGGCGGTCGATGACGGGGCACAGCCTTTCTTCGGAAGTTAGAAAGTAAAAAAGTCAGAAAGTTTGAAAGTTGGTCGGGTCAACTAAGAAGGGGAGGTTGAGATGAAAACCGTAGAATTTATTATGGTACTTAGCTTGGGCTTGGTTTCGCTGGCAGCGATCGACACAACGAGCAGTTATGCTGTTCAGGTTGATGGTTACTGCTATTTGGAGAATCAGCCCATGCATGATGGAACGAAAGTCCTGTTTTTGGCTGTTTCGCCTTGGGCACAAACGGATTCGACCTATACTGATTCAGCTGGATATTATGCGATAAATCTGGCTCAAGGTGCCTATGATGTACATTTCACTCATTTCGCCTATTTTGGGCAAGAATTTCTCAACCAATCGTTTTATTCGGCAACGACCATGCCCAGTGTGACTTTGGTCTACATGGGTGGGATCCCGATCTCCGGTGCACTGAGTGGTGTCCTCGAAGGGATAATATATATCGTGGTTGGTGATATTTCAGTCGCCAGTGGGGATTCACTTATCATTAATCCGGGGGCGAATCTCTTATTTGATGGCAATTTTGATTTTAGTATCAATGGCTATTTATATGCAGTAGGCACTGAAATCGATAGCATATATTTTCAACCTAATCATGGGATTCAATTTTGGGGAGGTATCAATTTTTGGTGGAGTTCTTCAGATTCGAGCTGCATGTGCTACTGCGAGATTAAAGGGTCATCAACCAGTGGAATCAGGATTGATCAAAGTGATATAACAATTTCTCATTGCTCAATTCATGACAATTTTCCGCAAGGTACAAGTGGTGGTGGGATTAGCTGTGGTAACGGCGCTGAGCCAATAATTACTTACTGCAATATCTACAATAATCATCTCATGGCCGGGGGGGGTGGTGGAGGCATTAATTGCAATAATTCTAGTCCCTTAATAAGCCATTGCCTTATTAGAAATAACTCCAGCAACTTTGGGGCAGGCGGCATTTATTGTGATGATTCAAACGCCATTATAACGAACTGTACTTTTTATGGAAATTCTGGTGGCGACGGTGGGGGAATAAGTTGCCATTTTTCTGATCCTATTGTTCTGAACACCATTTTATGGGGAGATAGTGTATCCCATGCGAACAATGAAATCTATATTAGTACTGGAAGCGCGCCAGAAATCACCTATTGCGACATACAGGGGGGATGGACCGGAATTGGAAATATAAATGCTGATCCATTATTCGTCGACCCAACCAACGGCAACTTTCAATTAGAGTCGAATTCTCATTGTATTGATGCGGGAGATCCTAACTCTCCCCTTGACCCAGATGGAACACGAGCAGATATGGGTGCATTCTTTTATGACCATTATCTGCCTTATATTTCAGTGTCAGCTAATGTGTTAGATTTCGGGGAAGTCTCTATAGGAGAACAGGGGAATTTACCTTTGTTCATATATAACAGAGGTACAGCACCTTTGATTTTGTATGGAATCACAATTATGGAAACAGTATTTAGCACCAACTATGACCCTTCTGATAGTTTGATTCAAAGCGGCGATAGTTTGCAAGTAATTGTTTATTTTGCACCACAAGATACAATAGAGTATGAAGATTTTCTAAGCATAAACAACAACCATATTCCCTTAGATGTTCGTCTTGTTGGTGTCGGAATTCCACCCGGCGGAATTCGTGATAGATCACCTATTACCATTCCAAAAGTATATGCTCTTTTCCCAGCTTATCCCAACCCCTTCAACCCTTTGACTACATTGTCATTCTCAGTGCCTATCTCATCCGTTGTTAGTCTTAAGGTATTTAATGTTACCAGTCGCCAGGTTGCGACTCTGTTGAATGGATGGCAAGAGGCGGGTATTCATAAGGTAACCTTTGATGGATCAGAATTGGCATCGGGGATATATTTCTGCCAAATGACAGCTGGAAAATTCAGTGGCGTTGTTAAAATGGTTTTGTTGAAATAATCTTTGGAGTGCTGTGTTTTGCTATACATGAAGCAGTGAGGTCGCTTTCAATGAAAATAGCTTTGCTTCTTGGTCTCGGCTTCTCTCGACCTGCAGACATGCCCAATATTTCAGATATTACCAATCAGGCTATTTCTGGAAAAAATATATGGCGTTATACAACAGGGCGATTCTACCTTAACCACAACCCTGAATCAGAATTGGTTATGGAGAAGAGATTCAATGATCCCATTTCAGGGAATGCAAACAGATATTATGAAGCGAAAAAGCGCTGCGATAGCGATATTTGTCCAATACTACATCTTATTAGAGTAGCTAAAGATGAGATAGACCTATACTATCAGGGTTCGAAAGAGACCAATTATGAAGATATCTACTACTTTATTACACAATTACAGGATGCAATCACTGGTTTATATGATAATCCAGCCATTAAGAAATCAATAGAAAGCATCAGACGAAAAATGAAGCCGTTCTTCACATGCAACGATTCAGTCAAAACTCGCATTAGCAGTTTATATCATATGATGGATATTGCTAAGAAATCAAAGACGTATATAAAATGTATTGTAAAAGAAATGCTCTATAGAGAACATCACAAAATTGAATATCTTCGCGATAGTCTTGGATCCATTTTAAACGATTCTAGAATAGAAATCATTGACATATTTACACTGAATCACGATCACGTAGTAGAGGATTTCTTAAAACCTTTGAACATCAAGTATGCTGATGGTTTCGGTGCCGAGGGGAGTTATGGCGTCCGATATTGGAACTACAAACTATATGATGATGAATCAATAAAAGTCCGCTTGTTCAAATTGCATGGCTCGATAGATTGGGATAACATTGGGAATGGAATTGGAATTAGGGCAGGAAAGAAGTCATGCAACATTGAGCCTGTCAATCTTTCACCTATAATGCTTATTGGTACATTTAATAAGATGATTGAGTACACACATGGCATTTTTGCTTATCTCTACTATCAATTCCGCAACAGGTTGCCACAAGTCAATCATTTAATAATCTGCGGATATGGCTTTGGCGATAGGGGAATCAATAACACAATCATAGAGTGGTTCGAGTCAGATTCCGTAAATAAGGTAATTGTTATAGAACCCGATCCTGAAGCCTTGAAGAAACGGGTTAAGGGTAGAGTAAGGAATTTCCTATTTCCTGAAACACTTGAAGAAGAGTACAAGGCATACAACCGTCTCTTTTCAGATGATCCGACTATTGAGTTTAATGATAGACCTAAAGATCAGCCAAGAAAGTGGGATATAATCAAAAAAGGAATTCAATCTGTGCAGTGGGATGAGATTCAGGATTATATTTGAAAGCATGATTTTTCATACTGAATTGCCGCGTCACTATCGGCGGGGCATTTAGCTTGTAGGTCGGGTTCTGAATCCCGATCGTCGGGATGAAAAACCCGACAAATAAACCCGTATTCAATGGAGCCTCCATTCATGTCCTATACCGTCCTTGCCAGGCGATATCGCCCGTTGAATTTCAAAGATGTGGTGGGGCAGGAGCATGTCACCCGCACGTTGACGAATGCCCTGAAGAAGAGCAAGGTGGCGCACGCCTATTTGTTTGCCGGTCCCCGGGGCGTGGGGAAAACCACCACGGCGCGAATCCTGGCGAAAGCAGTTAATTGCACCGATTTGAAGGACGGCGAACCCTGCAACCAGTGCCCAACCTGTACCGACATCAACGACAGTCGGTCCCTGGACATCCTGGAAATCGACGGCGCCTCCAACCGCGGCATCGATGAGATTCGGAACCTCAGAGAAAATGTGAAGTTTGCACCGGCTGCGTCCACGCGGAAGGTGTACATCATCGACGAAGTGCATCAATTGACTTCCGCCGCGTTCAATGCGCTCCTGAAGACGCTGGAAGAGCCGCCCGCTCATGTTCTGTTCATATTTGCCACTACCGAAGCTCATCAGGTGCCGCCGACAATTCTATCGCGGTGTCAACGGTTCGATTTCCACCGGATTTCCGCGGCGGCGATCCGTGGCAATATCGAGATGATCTGCAGTCAGGAGAAGGTCACGGCGGATTTGGAAGTGCTGGAACTGATCACGCGAAAAGCCGATGGCAGTCTCCGTGACGCTCAGAGCCTGTTGGATCAACTGGTGGCATTTTGCGGCGACACGCTCAAGGCTCGGGAAGTGGAACAAGTGTTGGGGATGATCCCATTAGATACGTTGTTTGAAACCAGCCGGATTTTCCGGGAGCGCAGCAGCGGGGAAGCATTCAAGCTCTGTGATGAGCTGGCGGCTCAGGGAGCGGATTACGGGCATTTTCTTCGGGAGCTGGCGTTGCACCTGGTTCGGTTGATCCGGGTCAAGACGACGGGACAGGCGTTAGGGCTGGAGATCGGTGCTGATGTCCAGGATCGGTATCTTGCCGAGGCTAAGAAGACGGGCTTGAACGATATTTTTCGATGGCTGCGGCTGGTTCAGGAATCCGAATTGGCGGTCAAGCGCAGTCCCGCGCCCAGGATTCGGTTCGAAACCGACTTCATGAAGATTGCCACTCTGGATGCATCGGTGGATCTGGACGCGCTGCTGGCGAAGTTGAGTTCACTGGGGGAGGGGGCGGTTGTTCGTCCTGAGCTTCCCATGACGGAATCCCCGGTGTCGCAGTCGAAGCTGCCGATTGACGAATCATCCAAACCCGGCATGTCGAGACCACCAATCCGCGAGACTGGCCCCGTCAAATCATCGCCAGAAGCGGTACCGGGCGCCATGCCTGAAGTGGCAGTGTTCCAGGCACGGTGGGGCGAAATCTGCGAAACACTGGCGAAAGAGCATCCATCGTTGGGCGCATTCTTGCGCGAGGGGCGTCCCACAGCGCTGGAGGACAAGACACTCACGATCGTGATGGATCAGGGGAACGGATTCCATATCGAACAGCTCACCAAGGAGGATACCAAAGTCCGGAATGCGATCCAGGAAGCGGTGAGCGTCAAACCGCTCCTGAAATATGTGTTGGGGCAGTTGCCGCCCGAGGCAAGTGCCGACACCAGCGCGAGGGTTTCCCCCAAACCAGCGAAATCAGTCATGGAGCAGGCTCGAAAGAACAATCCGACTATCGACAGTTTCCTGAAACGAATCGACGGACAACCTTTGAATTAGCATAGCCAATTTCGTTCAATACATGGATGTAACATAGCGCACAGGACAAGGTGCGGAAGGAGTTTTCGATGAAAGGCGGGATGGGAAGTCTGTTGAAACAAGCACAGAAGATTTCGGAAAATATCGCGAAAGTCCAGGCGGAACTGGAAGCCCAGGAAGTGGAAAGCTCGGTGGGCGGCGGCATGGTCAAGGTGGTCGCAAACGGACAGCAGGAGATACTCCGAATCCATATCGAAAAAGATGTCGTGGATCCTGAGGACGTGGAGATGCTTGAGGACCTATTGGTGGCGGGCGTCAACGAAGCATTGAAACGATCCAGGGAATTGGCGGAAGAAGCGATCAAGAGAGTAGCGGGTCCGCTGGCGGGTGGTTTGACGGGTGGACTCGGCTTGCCGGGGTTGTGACATGGCTCTACCGGCTGCATTAGAAGAACTGGTTGATCAATTTGCGAAGCTGCCTGGAATCGGCAGGAAAACCGCTCAGAGACTGGCGATGTATCTGCTTCGGGGGTCTCGAGAAGCTGCCGTGGCTCTGGCGAAAGCAGTGGTGGGAGTCAAGGACCGGATCAAACTCTGTTCCCAATGCGGTAACATGACGGAAGAAGACCCGTGCGAATTCTGCCGCAATCCCAAGCGCGACCAGTCAGTGATCTGTGTGGTGGAGGAGTCAGGCGACATTTTGCTTCTCGATGCCACCGGCGGTTACAATGGACTATATCATGTCCTGGGCGGAGTCTTGTCGCCATTAGATGGGATTGGACCGGAAGACATTCGGATGAAGGAGCTTGAGGAACGGGTCAAGAAAGGCGTCCGCGAAGTGATTGTGGCAACCAATCCCAGCGTGGAAGGCGATGCCACCGCATTGTATATCGCCAAGATTCTGAAACCGTTGGGCGTCAAAGTATCCCGCATTGCTCGAGGTGTGCCGGTGGGCAGCGATCTGGAGCATGTGGATCAGGTAACTCTGACTCGGGCGTTGGAAGGGCGAGGGGAGATTTGACCGATCGCTGTTCAAAGTCGCATAAGTATTGTTGATGGCATCAAGCTGGTTTGAACGACATTCCACTCTGACCATTGCCGGTCTGCTGCTGGTCGGTTTCCTGCTTCTGGATGTGCTCTTTGCCAACGGGTACAAACTGATCGCTGGGCATGCGTGGGGAAATGGTTACCTGGGAATTGAGAGGTCGTACCGAATAGGTTCCCCGGTGTTTCATCACACCCTGGCGTCGAATGCCTCAGTTGACAATGCCCGGTGGGGACCGATGACCTATCGGATTCGGACCAATTCGCTGGGATTCAAGGACAATGCTGTGCGCGACGTGCCCTTGATTTCCGACAAGCATCGTATCGTCTTCATGGGAGATTCGTTCACCGAGGGCGTCGGTTATGAATACGGGCGCACCTTTGTGGGCTTAATCGATTCCGCGCTGTCGCACAAGGGAATCGAGGTGTTGAACGCTGCAGTTTGCGGGTATTCCCCAATCATATATTGGAGGAAATCCTCGTATCTCGTCGAAGAGCTTGGACTGAATTTCGACGAGTTGGTTGTTTTTCCCGATGTCTCCGATGCCATCGATGAGACCAGACGATTGCTGAATGACAGCGGTAATGTCAGCGAATACAGCCCCAAGATACTGCCCACCAGTGATGATCGAATCGCAACCAAGAGAGATCTGGACGAAGGCGACCGGCGTATTATTTCGACGAGGCTGCCCAAGAGACTGAAGGAATGGCTTCGGAACAACACGATTGTCTCTTTTTCCGCCTTCAAAATAGGTCATCGGCTGCTCAATATCATTCGAGGCGAGAAGGGGTACGCGATCAACGAGCGTGCAGCGTATTGGACCATCGCTGACAAGTCAAATCCGCCATTGCGGGAAGCTGGCTTGCCCAAGATCGAGACCTATATGGATTGCCTGTTTGACCTCATGGCAGCGCATGGTATCAGGCTAAGCGTCGTCATATTCCCCAATCCGGACCAGGTGTATTACGCCGATACCAATTCCGTCTGGGTCGCGTTTTGGAAAGACTGGTGCCAACGACACGACGTACTGCTGCTGGATTGCTTTCCATTGCTGGTGCGGGATCAGTCCCTTCAGGATCGCGAGCGCATCCTGGACCGGTACTATCTTCCCGGCGATTTCCATTTTAACGAAAATGGCAATCGGCTGATCGCAAACGCATTTCTGGACTTCCACTCAGCTCCATCAAATTGATCGGCTGATCATCCATAAGATATTGATTATGCAAATATAGGGAGTTTCGATGAGCCAAGAAATCAGGAAGAAAATTCTCGACTATCTGGCGTCCCACAACTATCTTGCCATGGGTACCGCCGGTCTGGACGGCAAACCTTCCGTGCACACGATGGGTTATGTGGCAGTCGGATCCACTGTGTATTGCGTCACAACCAAGGATTCCGAGAAGATCATGCATATCAAGAAGAATCCGGATGTGGCGTTCGTCGTGGATGAGCACTACAATAAGGTCTTTGATATCAAAGGAATCCAGATCAAGGGCAAGGCGAAACTTCTGGAGGATCGTGCCGAATTGGACAGCGCAGTCCGGCTGCTGGTAGGCAGATTCCCCGAATTCGCAGCCACCGGTCCGAATCCTATCGTCGTGATATTCAAGATCGAACCCTCGGAGGGGTGGTTCATTGATTATAGCAAGGGCATCGGGCATCGGGAGAAGGTGAGGTTTTGAGCAGCACTTATACCGTGGCGTTCGCGCAAAAGCGGCGCGAGGAGGTTGACCTATGAGCACGTTTTTCACCGCCCCCCTTCAGGGCGCAAAATTCGGAACGACCGGAAGGGCATACCGATTGACGATGGGGTTGGAACCGTTGCGGGTCGCATTCACCCTGTTGATCGCGCTGGCGACAATAGGCGGGTGGGGATGCCAGAAAGCAACGGAGACACCGGAAGACCGGGATGACGACGTCAGGGTAGCCGTCTATAATTACATGTTCGATAAGTACATGCCGGAGTTGCAGGCGGACGTGGAAATCTACTATCTCGCGGTCGGCAGCCGAAGTGATCCTCGGTCGGATTTGATCGTGCGGTTCAAGGATCATGTCCCGCCGGTGAAAAAGGTGTCTGCCTCGTCCCGGCTGGGTACTGGCGGCGTACACGACCGATCCACCGGTCAGAAAGGCGTGGTATTCAATATCGGCTCGCTGAAATGGATCGGGGAAAAGGAAGCAATCGCGACCGGTGGGCTGTACCAGGGCGGTGAAAGCGCCGCCAGTAGTACGTTCCACGTGGAATGGTTGGACGGGGAATGGGTGGTCAGCGAAGAGGACATGGATTACGGGGACTAGGGAGCCCGAATTTGCTCCGCCCTTCACAGTGGGAGCAACAAGTGAGGGTACCCTATCGTCATTGCGAGCGAAGCAATCACCGCGTAGTCGCCGAGGCGTAAGCCCCCTCAGCGGCTTGTCGTGCGCTGCGTAGGCGCGTCCCGAATCATCGGGACTGCCCTTTGTCATCCCGCACTTGCCTGCCCTGGGCTTGATCCGGGGATGCGGGATCCAGATTCATCCCCCCTTCTAATGAAGAGGGGAACTAAAGGGGGGTTGGACTATTTTCCCCCCGGTTACCGGGGGGAAACAAAAAGGGGGGACTTTCGAACTTTCTCACTTTCTGACTTTCAAACTTCTTTTCCGCCTTTGCATGAGACAACTGTGGCATGGGCTCCCGCCCATGTTAACTTCCTGACTTGGCAACTTGCCAAATCCTTCTCCTGGAGGTCGAGACCATGTGCCCGATATTAAAATCACTTCTTCTGACCGCCATTCTAACTGTGGCTCTTCTCCCTTCCTGCGCCAAGAAATCCAGCGATGAGGAGACTATAACTACCAATGAAACGGGAACGGTCTTCGAGCAGGTGGGATACTGGGAGAAAGCCGGAAATCGTATCTATACCGTGTACGTGATAGAGCTGGATTGGGTGGGGATGAATGTATATGCCGGAGAGAGGCCTCACAAAGCGGCGAGAACGACCACGGTGCTGTTTTTCAATGATCGCAGCGGAACGCCGGACGTCACGAACTATTCGGGTTCCATGCATGATGTGCTTCAGCGGGTGCGCACCGAAGGCGACACCTTGTATTGGATTGCGCGTTACGATTGTTTCCCCAGCGGCGAGGCAATCTTTAACAGGTATCCCATGCGGGAATAGAATGCTGAATGTTGAATTTTGAATGCTGAATTGACCGATTGCCAACTTTTGTGCCGCAGGGTGCCCTCACCCGGCGGGTTCTTGTCATCCCGCACTTGATGCGGGATCCAGCTTGTAGGTCGGGTTCCCTTGAAACCCGACAACGATCCTGACACCCTGAACCACAAAAGAATAGATAAGCTGCGGGTCTGATAATTTCCAAAAAAAGGAGGCAGGTAATGCGGAAAACTCTATTCGTGCGATCTTTGGCGCTATTGGTCAGTGTTGCGGTGGTTTTGGCGCTGGCGGCGACCACGTCTATCGCACAGCAAAAAATCAAGGTCTCCGGGAAGATGACACAAACTTACACGAAGCAGGAGAAACTGGACATCGGTGACGTTGAGGGTCATACCATGACGTTGGCTCAGGAAAGCGGGACCAATGTCAGTACCGGTGAGCACAAAATGTTGGATGGCGCCGAGCTTGTCAACATGATGTTCAGTGATCTTGTCAAAGGAAACGGACCTCATCAGGGTTATGTGACACTGACTAAAGATGGCGATACGGTTATGGCGTCCTGGAACGGGAACGTCACCACCGTCATGTCCAAAGAGGGCAAACCGAATATCACGTTTAAAGGAACCTTCACTTGGATCAAGGGCATGGGGCAGTATGCCAATATCCAAGGGACGGGCACCTATAGCGGGAGTTTTATTTCGGAGACGACGAACGTGGCTGAGTGGGAGGGGGAATATTTCATCGGAAAGTAAAGGCGCATCTTCAATTCTGGATCTTCATGGGGAGATTTTTGCAGACCCGCAGCTTGTTATCATCGTGCTGTCAAATGACCCGTTTGACGGCATGTAGGTCGGGTTCCCTGTGAACCCGACAAGAAGTCTGGTGTCATCCCGCACTTGATGCGGGATCCAGGTTCTTCCCCCCTACGCAGTAGCAACTGTCTTTCTCAGGAAGTTGCTGGGAGTGGTTGTTTCCAGGGGGTATGTTCTTTGATCATGGCGTTTAGGATCGTGAGTAGTTTGCGCATGCAGGCGGTCAGTGCTACTTTCTTGGCTTTGCCTTGTTTCAACAGGTGTGCATAGAATGCTCTGATGGTTGGGTTGTGGGTGGTGGCT
>Ga0299915_10000133_pt1 | contig 55010 bp, 49 predicted proteins | sample RVTome_13_FD_200263 | JGI IMG/M metagenome (GOLD analysis project Ga0299915, IMG submission 200263) | Soil microbial communities from uranium-contaminated site in the Upper Colorado River Basin, Wyoming, United States - RVT92D227 (version 2) ...
AGTCCCTCCGAGAGAGCGAGACTCCGGACCATGACCAAAGCCTCTCGAGGAAGTCCCTCCGAGAGAGCGAGACTCCGGACCATGACCAAAGCCTCTCGAGGAAGTCCCTCCGAGAGAGCGAGCCTCCGGACCATGACCAAAGCCTCTCGAGGAAGTCCCTCCGAGAGAGCGAGCCTCGGTAGAATGACTAGGCGAGGTGTCGCCGCACTGGGAGCGGTCGTCTGGTTCGCGGTGCCCGCGAGTGCCGAGGTTGGCGAGCAGGGCGACGAGTACCTCGCGCGGCTCGCGACGACCGTCCGTGCTCGACTCGACGCGGTCGTGGCCTCGCATGCACCCAAGCTCGTGCCGCCGACGCCTATCAAGCCGACGTGGAGGGTGCACAAGGTCGGGACGATCGAGCTCGGCGCCCCACTCGTCGCGCTGACCGCGGCCGAGCTCGACGGCGATCCGAGGGCCGGCGAGCTGTACGCCGTCACGCCGCACCAGGTGGTCGCGATCGGGTTTCGCAACGGCAAGCTGCTCGAGCTCGGCCGCGTCGCGTTCGCGGGTGAGCGCGCGGTGCCGGCCCCCCGCGACGTCGTGGGGACCGCGGTGGTCGAGGGCAACGAGGTCGTCGCCGCCGCGTCGTCGTGGGCGAAGGAGCTGCGCGTCCGCTGGACGAACAAGAAGCTCGTCGCGAAGCCCGGCAACGCGGGCTTCCTCGTGTGCCCCGGAGAGCGCGCGCAGCTCGCGCCCGGCCGGAACCATTTCGGCACCACGAGCAACGCGACGTACGGCGTGCGCTGCCGCGACGATCTCGTCGATCCCACCGGCTATCCGCTGCGCGTGCGCGCCGAGCTCGCGCCGAACGGCAAGCTCGCGGTCACCGTGGACAGATGCGAGGCCGGCGGCGGCTCGTGCCAGCGCTCGGGGAGCTTCGAGCTCTCGAAGGTCGGCGTCGCGTTCGCGATCGCCGATGTCGATCGCGATGGCCTGCCCGAGGTGATCGTGTCCGACGCGAGCGCACCCGGCGCGCCCGACTCGGTCAAGGTGCTCACCCTCGGAGGCAACGACAAGGGCCTGTTCAGGCGGCCGTTCAACGGTGGCGTCGCCGGGCTCGTGGCGATCGACGGCGACGATGCCGACGATGTCGCCGAGGTGCTCGCCGCGGTTCGGTTCCCCGGCGCGACTCGGGTCGACGTGTGGAGGCTCGACTGAGGCGCCTCGCACTGCTCTCGATCGTCTGGATCGCCTCGGCGCACGCCGAGACGCGGCCGCGCTACATCGGCACGCTCGAGGCGTCGCTGCTCGGCGCGCCGGCCACGTTCGATCCGACGATGGCGCAGAGCCACGCCGAGCTCACGGTGAGCGAGCTGATCTTCGACACGCTCTACCGGGCCGAGCTGACCGGGCCGGTCGAGCCTCACCTCGCGCTGGACCAGCCGGCGCTCGACGCGACCCGGACGATCGCGAGGATCACGATCCGCAAGGGCGTCAAGTTTCACGATGGCTCGCCGCTGACGCCGCAGGACGTCGCGGCCTCGCTCGAGCGCGCGCGCATCGGTGCGGGGCGCTGGGCGCTGTCGCCGATCGCGTCGATCACGGCGAACGGCGACACGATCGAGCTCACGTTGAGGACGCCGGTGACCGACGTTGCCGCGATGCTCGCGCTGGCCCCGTCGGCGGTGACCAAGCAGGGCAAGGCGCCGGGCGCTCGGCCGGTCGGCTCCGGCCCGTACGCCTACGAGTCGCTCGATCGTGCCAAGGGCCGGCTCGTGCTCGCCGCGTTCGAGGATCACTTCGCGGGACGCACCTACCTCGATCGCCTGGTGCTCCACTGGTTCGACAAGCCCGACGCGGAGGCCAAGCGCTTCGAGACCGACGAGGCGCAGCTGTCGGCGCGCGGCGTCGCGGCGTTCACCGGCGGACAGCCGAAGTATCAGGCGCGTGCGGTCGATGGTCCGACGGGGCTGCTGCTGTTCGTCGGGTTCGGCAGGAAGCACCTCGACGTCACCCGCGAGGTCGCGTTCCGGCGCGCCCTCGATCTCGCGCTCGACCGCGGCGCGCTCGCGTCGGTGAACCGCGGCGAGGCCGTGATGCCCGCAGTCGAGCCGATTCCCGGCGTGATTCCGTCGCTGCTCGTGCGCAACGGTGATCTCGCCCAGGCAAGGCTCGCGCTGGCCACCGCGGCAAGCCGCGTGAAGGCGCTCGAACCGGCGAACCTGCCGCAGCTCACGCTCGAGATCTCGTTCGAGGAGACCCGACCCGATGATCGGCTGATCGCCGAGCGGGTCGCGCGTGCACTCGGCAAGCTGCAGATCGGCACGACGCTGAGCGCGGTGTCGGCGAGCGAGCTGCGCGATCGAGCCACGCGCGGCACCACCGATCTGTGGATCGGCCAGCTCGCGGCGCCGATCACGATCGGCTGGGCGTGGTGGAGCGCCGCGTTCACCGCGGGGGGCGACGACTGGGCCACGGCAAGGCTCGCCGCGGGAACGCTCGTTGCCGCCGACGCACAGAAGGAGTTCGCCGTGCGCCGGCCGATCGTTCCGCTCATGTTCCGCGGCGTGAAGATGTGGCATCGCACCGACGTACGCAACCTGCGCTTCGATGCGACCGGTCGGCCGTGCTTCGCCGAGCTGTTCATGTTCGGGTTGCCCGCGAGGACACGACCGTGAAGCTTCGCGGTCGCTTCACGCTGACGCTCGCGCTCGCCGCCCTCGTTCCGATCTCGGTCGCCGCGGTCGTCACGCGCCAGGTGATCGCGTCGAGCTATCGAGACGAGTACCGCGAGCTGCGCACGAGCACCGAGGAGACGATGCGCAGCACGATCGATCGCCTCACCAATCAGGTCGGCGAGGTCGTCAAGTCGCTCGCGCACCCGGACCACCCGTACGTCTCGGGGATGCTGCGCACGATGCTGAACCTCACACCCAATCGTGGGCTCGACGGCAAGCAGCTCGAGGCGATCCGGGAGCAGGGCGTGCCGTGGATGCATGGCCTGCTGCTCGACACCCTGACGATCACCGACGACACCAGACCCGAGAACCTGGTCATCGTGGCGGCGCACCTGCGGTCCGCGAACAACGAGCGGAACCAGGAGGTCCGCGATCGTGCCGAGAAGCGGAAGGGCTTGCCGTACTTCACGCTCGAGGAGGTCCAGCGGCCCGAGGACGTCCCGCGTCCGCCCGGATCGAAGGATACGGAGATGATCACGGTCGCGGAGGCGACGCGCGTCCTGACCGAGAGTGCGCGAGGCCAGCCCCCCCGGTCGGTCGGCGTGCTGGCCGGGCGTCGGGTCACGGACGACGTCCTCAAGACGGTCTATCGCAAGGGGCGCGTCGACGCGCGGATCGTCAAGTCAGGCGGGCAGGTGCTGGTCCCGGCCAGGGGCACCGACTGGGCGGCACTCGCGATCGATCCGCCGATCGAGATCTCGCTGCCGGGGCCGAACGGTCAAGAGTTCGCGAAGGTCCAGATCGCGGTCTCCGACGGAGATCTCGACAACGTGCTGCGCAAGCTCACGTACACGTCCGCAGGGCTCGCGCTCGCCGCGCTGGGGGCCGTCGTGCTGATCGGCCTGCTCGTCGCGCGCCGCACCGCGCGCGATCTCGATGCACTCGTAGAAGGCTCGCTCGCGGCGTCGCGCGGCGATCTCGATCACCGCGTGCCGGTGCGCGGCAGGGACGAAGTCGGCGCGGTCGCGAGTGCGTTCAACTTCATGATGGAAGATCTCCGCACGTCCAAGGAGCGCCTCGTCATCGCCGAGCGCATCGCCGCGTGGCAGGAGATCGCGCGCCGGCTCGCGCACGAGATCAAGAATCCGCTGACGCCGATCCAGATGGCGATGGACACGCTGCGCAAGACCTGGAAGAAGAAGCACCCATCGTTCGACGAGATCCTCGAGGAGTCGACCACCACCGTGCTCGAGGAGGCGGATCGCCTGAAGCGCATCGTCGCCGAGTTCTCCGACTTCGCGCGGATGCCCAAGCCGGAGTTCCAGCGCATCGATCTGAACGATGTCGTGCGCTCCGCCGTGACGCTGTATCAGGGTGCCGTCCCCATCGAGCTCGACCTCGGCAAGCTCCCGCAGCTCGATGCCGACAAGGGGCAGGTCAGCCAGGTCGTGCTCAACCTCGTCGAGAACGCGCGCGATGCGATCAGCAAGCGGGACAGCGAGGGCAAGATCACGGTGTCCACGAGGCTCGGCGACGCGGGCGATCGCGCGATGCTCGTCGTCGAGGACAACGGGCCGGGCGTGCCGAGCGAGCTCAAGGACAAGGTCTTCGCGCCGTACTTCACGACCAAGCACGCCAAGGGCGGTACCGGCCTCGGCCTCGCGATCGTGCATCGCATCGTCTCCGATCACGGCGGGCGCATCACGGTCTCCGACACGCCGGGTGGCGGGGCGCGGTTCGCGATCGAGCTCCCGTTGCGGAACGGTACGGCGCTGCTCGTATCGCGGATCTGACGCGTCTACGATACGCCGGTGGCAGGACGCATCGGGTTTCGCTGGCGGCAGCTCGCACACGATCTGGGCAACGGCCTGCTGTTTCGCCCGGCGATGATCACGCTGGGGCTCGCGCTCGTGGGGCTGCTCCTGATCGAGCTCGAGGCCGAGGCCGTGCTGCCGCGGTGGGAGGGCGGTGGCTGGTTCTTTCGCAACGATCCCGGCTCCGCGCAGACCGTGCTCGGCGCGATCGCCGGCTCGATGATGGCGGTCGTCTCGATCGTGTACTCGGTCCTCGTCGTCGCGCTGTCGCTCGCCTCGGTGCAGTTCTCGCCGCGCATCCTCGGCGGCTTCGTCCGCGACCGCGTCAGCCAGCGCACGCTCGGCGTCTTCATCGGGACGTTCACGTATTGCCTGCTCGTGATCCGCTCGACGAGCTCGGATCCGCCGTGGGTCGCCACGTGGGCCGTCGCGCTCGGGTTCTTGCTCGGCCTCGCGTGCCTCGCCTTCCTCATCTACTTCATCCACCACATCGCCACCGGGATCCAGGTCAACAACCTCGTCGAGCGGATCGCGGGCGAGACCGAGACCGTCATCGCCGAGGTCTATCCGCACGGTGCATCGTCGAGCGTGCCTGCACCGCCGGAATCCGCTGCGTCCGTGGTCGCCGATCGCTCTGGCTACCTCCAGCTGGTCGACTACGAGGGCCTCGCCGAGCTCGCGCGCGGCCATCGGCTCGCGATCTATGTGAGCGTCGAGCCCGGCGACTTCGTCGCGCGCGGCGCCGAGCTCGCCCGGATCTCGGGGAGCGACCTGCCACCCGCCGCGATCGGCGACTGCGCCGCCGCCTTCGATCTCGGGCCGATCCGGACGATGCAGCAGGACGCGGCGTTCGGGCTGCGTCAGCTCGTCGACATCGCGCTCAAGGCGATCTCGCCGGCGGTCAACGATCCGAGCACCGCGGTGACCTGCATCGATCGTCTCGGTAGCCTGCTCGCCGAGATCGCGCGTCGCCGACCCGGACCGACCGTCCTGCGCGATGGGGACGTCGTGCTCGTCGTCGCGCCGCACCCGAGCTTCCCGGCCCTCGTCGACCTCGCGTTCAACCAGCTGCGCCAGTACGGCCGTGGTGACCTCGCCGTCTCGATCCGGATGCTGAGCGCGATCGGGATGGCGGCGCGCTCGTGCTGCGAGGCGCAAGATCGCGATCGCCTGAAGACCCACGCGGAGCTCGTCCGGGCCGGCCTCTCGGACAGCTTCCTGCCGGAGGATCGCCGCCGATTCGACGACGAATACGCCGCGCTGTCCTGGGGGTGATCAAGAACCTCGCTGTGGCGAACGCGCTCGACCGACTCCCGGCGCCGCAAACGTATCGAGCTACACACCTCCGTGAGGCGCTGTTCGCGGCTGCCCGCGGTCGCAGGGTTCTGGGCTATGGTCGTCGAGCCGCGACCAGATCGCGGGTGGAGGCTCCCATGCGTCGACTGCAACGGACGATCGAGGAGATTGGTTGGACACGGGATGTGCCGAAGCTCGCGGGGACCGAGCGGGTCACGAGGGCGTTCGATCTGATGAGCCGCGAGGCCCACGACTGCGTCCTCGTGATGCACGGCGAGGCGCTCGCGGGGATCTTCACGAGTCGAGACTTCCTGAACCGGGTCGCCGCCGAGCGAGGAGACCCCACGACGCTCACGCTCGCGAGCGTCATGACGCCCACGCCGCGCACGCTCCGGCCACGCGATGGCGTCGCGTTCGCGATCAACTGGATGGCCGTCGAGGGCTTCCGCAACGTCCCGATCGTCGACGACACGGGCCGGATCCTCGGCGTGCTCACGATCTGGGATGTCATGCGCCATCTCGGCGAGTTCTTCGACGAGATCGATGCGACGCCGCGCACGCGGCTTCCCCACAGCGACACCTCGAGCGTCGTCGCGATGATCGACATCGGAGGTGACTCGTGAACACCGAGACCTCCGGCGGCATGTCGATGCTCGCGCTCGCCACCGTGGGCGATCTCTCGCCGCGCGCACATGCTTGTGTCCCGGTCGGCGCCCCGATGTGGAAGGTCGTCGACGCGATGAAGACGCACGGCCGCGGGTGCGTGCTCGTGATCGAGGACACCGGGGCGCTCGTCGGCATCTTCACGGAGCGCGACCTGCTGAGCCGGGTCGACCACACCGACGCGCTGTGGTCTCACGTGGTCGTGAGCGACATCATGACGCCGCACCCGATGGTGATCCGGCCGGCCGATTCGCTCGCCGAGGCGATGCGCCGGCTGACGCAGGGCCGCCGGCGCCACCTCCCGATCGTCGACGATCACGGCACCGTGATCGGCCTCATGTCGATCCGCGACATCCTCACGTACATCGCGAGCCGGTTCCCCGAGGACATGATGAACCTCCCGCCGGACCCGAACCACGAGTCCTGAATGTCGGTCCCCCGCGCTAGGGTTGGCCGGCGCCATGATCGATGTAGCTGAACTGTCCGCCGAGCTCGAGGCCGCGGTGCTGCGCGAGCTCAACGATCGCTACGACTACGAGAACCGATCGCGGTTCGGCAACCGGCTGCGGCGGCCCGTGCTCGTGCTCTCCGATGCAACCGCATGCTTTGGCCGCTGGGTGCCCGCCACGAGGACGCTCGAGCTGTCGCGGGCGTTCGTGGTCGAGCGGCCGTGGCTCGAGGTCACGAGCGTGCTCGAGCACGAGATGGCGCATCAGTTCGTCGACGAGGTCCTGCGCGTCCGCGACCAGTCGGCCCACGGCGAGGCGTTCCATCGCGTGTGCGGCGAGCGCGCGATCGATGCGCGAGCGGCGGGTGTGCCGGTGCCGTCGGCGTCGGAGACCACCGAGGCGATGCACGCGCTCGATCGGATCCGCAAGCTGCTCGCGCTCGCGGGCAGTCCGAACCAGCACGAGGCCGAGCTCGCGATGCGCAAGGCGCACGAGCTCATGCTGCGCCACAACATCGAGTCGACGCGCGTCAACAGCGAGCGCGGGTACGAAGTGCGGCACCTCGGCGATCCCGAGCACCGCGGCACCCGGGTCGAGGGCGAGATCATCGGCGTCCTGATCGAGTTCTTCTTCGTCAAGGCGATCCGCGTGCCGGTCTACCTGCCGCGGCTCGGCAAGCGCGGGTCGGTCTACGAGATCGTGGGCACCCGATCGAACGTCGAGATGGCGAGTCACGTGTACGAGTTCTTGCTCGCCACCGCCGGGCGGCTCTGGCAGGACAACCGCAACGATTCACGCGTGCGCAACGGCCGCGACCGGCTCGCCTATCAATCCGGTGTCATCGGCGGCTTTCGCGAGAAGCTGGTGCTCGCGTGTGGTGTGCTCGCGCGTGGCGAGGGGCTCGTCTGGGTCGGCGACACGAAGCTCGACGGCTTCTATCGCAGGCGCCACCCGCACATCACGACCCGGCGCAGCCGCGTCCGGATCACGGGGGCCCACCTCGCGGGTCGGGAAGCGGGTCGCACGGTGGTGCTCAACAAGCCGGTCACCACCGGTCCGTCGGGCGCCGGGCCCCGCCTGCTGCGCGACTGACGAAGCCGCCGCTCAGTCGGGCCGGTTCGGCTTCTCGATGAAGTCCGAGTCGGGCGTCAGGTCGACGTGGAAGTGGTTGCGATGGTCGGCGTTGTAGTTCGGCGTGAGGACGATGTTCCAGGTGTTCGCGGCCTTGAGCGCGCAGATCACCTCGTGAAGGAACTGGTCCTTGCCGGGCTCGGTGGGCGCGGCGCAGGTCTCCTCGGCGTCGGGGTCGATGATCCAGTCGTCGTTGACCGAGAAGAACGCGCCCTCGCCATCGGTGACGCCGGCGAGGTCGATCGCGGTGGCGAAGGCATGTTGCGAGATCCCGTTCGGACAGTTCGGAGGCGTGCCGCCGCCGATGCAGCGGAAGTTGTACACGCCGAGGTCCGAGATCTCCACGATGTTGCGTCCGCGCAGGATCGGCGCGGCGCGGGCGAGCGAGAGGATGAGCGTGCAGTCCGCGAACAGGCTCGGCCGCGGGTTGGCCGAGCCGAGCACGCGGTAACCGACACCGTTGATCGGCACCTCGGCGGTGACGGGATCGACGACGCCCTGGCGCGTCGGGCCAGCGGTGAACGCGATCTGGTAGAGCGCGAGCTCGGCCCCGCAGCTGGCAGGGGTGGGATCGTCGATGGCGACGTCGACGGTGGCGGTGGCCAGCGGCGCGTCGGCATCGTCGTAGGCGGTGGCGGTGAGGGTCACGGTGCCGGCGGCGGGGACCTCCGCGGTGCCCGCGCCGCTGGCATCGAGGTCCGGCTGCGCGACGGTGCCGGCGGTCAGTCCGACGCGCGTCGGGGTGCCGCCGTCGATCGCGACGGTGACCGGAACGCGCGCGACGAGGGCGCCGCTGACGCCGAGCTGGTCGCGCATGAACGGTGTTCCCGAGGCCGGCGTCGTGAACGAGAGCGTGAGGTCGCCGGTGTCGCCGGTGCACGCGCCCAGGACCGCGAGTACGCCAGCGAGCCGCCAGGCGAGCAAGTGCCCTCGGGGTGCGAGAATCAGGGACCGCATCGGGGGCGCATTACATGCAGATCGGCCCACTCGGTCAAGCACGACCGACTGCGCCGGGCGGAATTGCTTTCTTCGGGCGAACGTTGGATCTATGACGTCGAGAGCCGCGACCGTCGCGGCGAGAGGGATTCATGGGCAAGCTCGCCGCGATCGAAGGATGTCTCACCGCGCTGGTCACGCCGTTTCGCGACGGGAAGATCGATTTTGACTGCCTCGCCAAGCTGGTCGACTGGCAGATCGAGAACGGGGTCGATGGGATCGTGGCGGTCGGAACCACCGGCGAGTCCGCGACGCTCGATGTCGACGAGCACGTGGCGGTCATCGCCGGGATCGTGAAGGCCGCCCGTGGCCGGGTGCCCGTGGTCGCCGGAGCCGGCGGCAACGCGACCTCCGAGGCGCTGGCGTTGACGAAGGCGTCGGAGGCGGCAGGTGCGGATGCATTGCTGCACGTCACGCCGTACTACAACCGCCCGAGCCAGGAGGGGCTGTTCCGTCACTACGAGGCGATCGCGAAGTCGACGAAGCTGCCGATCATCCTCTACAACGTCCCGAGCCGGACCGCGTGCGACATCCTGACCGAGACCGTCGTGCGGCTCGCGGACCTCGACAACATCATCGGGATCAAGGATGCGACCGGCAACCTCGTACGCGGCAGCGAGCTGGTCGCGAAGGTCGGAACCCGGATGACGATCCTGTCGGGCGACGACGGCACGGCGTTTCCGCTGTATGCGGTCGGTGCGCGCGGCGTGATCTCCGTCGTGTCGAACGTGGCGCCACGCGCGATGAGCGACATGTGGGACGCGGTGAAGGCCGGCGACTGGGAGCGCGCGAAGCGGCGCCACTTCGAGCTTCGCGTGCTCAATCAGATGCTGTTCGCGGAGCCGAGCCCCGCCCCGACGAAGGCGGCGCTCTCGATCCTCGGCCGGTGCTCGACGGACGTGCGACTGCCGCTGGTGGCCGCGACCGCGGGGCTGGTCGAGCAGCTGCGCACCGAGCTCCACGCGCAGGGCATGTTGTGACCGCGCGGCTGTGCGTCCTGGGTCCGTCGGGACGGATGGGGCGCGCGGTGATCGATGCGGCTGCGGGTCGGAGCGACGTGCGGATCACGGCCGCGGTCGATCGACCGGATGCGCTCGGGATCGGCGCGGCGGTCGGCGGGGTGATCGCGACGAGTGACCTCGCGGCCGGACTCGACGCCTGCGAGGTCTACGTCGACTTCACGTCGCCCGGTGCCACGCGCGCGACCGCCGCGATCGCCCACGCACGACGCAAGCCCGCGGTGATCGGCACGACGGGGCTGTCTGCCGAGGACGACGCCACGCTCGCCGCGCTCGCCGAGGTCGCGCCGATCGTCGTCGCCGCGAACTTCTCGCTCGGCGTGAACTTGCTGCTCGGGCTCGTCCGCACCGCGGCCCGCGCGCTGGGGCCCGAGTGGGATGCCGAGATCGTCGAGACGCACCACCGCGCCAAGCGCGACGCACCGTCGGGCACGGCCCTGATGATCGCGCATGCGATCGCGGCCGGGCATGGCGCCGACTACGACACGGTCAAGCGGCACACGCGCGATGGCGATGTCGGAGCGCGCCCGCGCGGCGAGATCGGCGTGCAGTCGGTCCGCGGTGGCGATGTCATCGGCGATCACACCGCGTACTTCTTCGGGCCGGCGGAGCGGATCGAGATCTCGCACCGCGCCTCGTCGCGCGCGATCTTCGCGGCCGGTGCGCTGCGAGCGGCGGCGTGGGTCGTCGGCAAGCCGCCGGGCCGCTACGACATGCTCGCGGTGCTGGGGCTCGCCTGATGCGTGCGGTGATCCTCGTCGCGATGTTCGGTTGCTGGTCGAGCACCCCGCCGAGCGCACCGATCTCCAATGAACCAGCCCGCGCGCCCATCGCACCGGCGCCTGCAGGTGGCAAGCTCCGGGTCACGGAGCTGTCGCCGCATCTGGGCGATGTGGCCGGTGGCACCTACGTGGTCATCAAGGGCGACGGGTTCATCAAGGACGGGCCGCGCTTCGTGAAGGTCTATTTCGGAGCCGCCCAGGGCACGGTCGTGCGGTTTCAGAGCGACCACGAGCTGATCGTGCAGGCCCCCGGCGGCACGCTCGACCAGGTCGTCGACGTGCTCGTGATCTTCGATCCCGGCGGCGAGTACAGGCTTCCCAAGACGTTCACGTTCGTCGACAAGTCGGCACCATAGGCCCGCAGGGATGCTAGGGTTCGCACGCCGATGACCGCGACCGAGCGCATCACGATGGTCGTCCTCAACGACGACGGATCCCGCGACAAGTTCACGCTGTCCTCGTGGGTCGGGATTCCACGCAAGCACGAGCTGATGTGGATCGGCGATGACCCGTACATGATCATCGAGGTCGAGTACGCGGTCTCCGAGGGCTTCTTCGGCGCGCGCAGCATCGATGCCGCCGGCGTCTACGTCCGCCGGCTCACCAAGGACGAGCAGGACGCCGTCGCGCGCCGGCTCGCGAACCCGGTGCGCGGCAAAGACGAGCAGCCGTTCCGGCCCTGATCACGTCACTGCGCGACGACGACGTCGTACGCCTTGTCGGCGTGGCGGATGTACTTCCACTCGCGATCGAACATCCACGCGCCGAACAGGTTCACGACGACGCCGGCGATGATCAGCGTCTTCGCCACGCGCGACAGTGGACGCCCTCCGATCGCGAGCAGCATCACCAGGAACACCATGTAGTCGAGGCTGAACCGGTACCCGAACTGGACCCAGCCCGAGTTCATGTAGAACAGCGACGGCAGCGCCACGAACAGCACGGTGAGCCACAGGATCCGGTGCAGCGGCCCCTTCTGCCGCGGCCACAACAGGAGCAGCAGCGCGGGGGTCGTGACCCAGAGCGCGAGCCCGTGGCCCGAGACCTGGATCCACGGCGCGCGGGGCAGCATCTCGGGTAGCAACGTGAAGGCCACGGTCAGGTTGCGCGACAGATAGTGGTAGCTCGCGAGCCCCCACTGCTCGATCTGGGCCTGCTGCCGCACCGGGCGGCGGTCGCCGAGCGCGAGGAACGAGTGGCCGAACTCCGTCGCAGATTCGAACCGCGCGTAGTTGTAGATCATGCCGAGGATCGCGAGCCCGAGGACGGGCGCGACGAACGCGAGCAGCGGCCGCCGGATCGCGCGCCACATCGCCCGACGCCCGGCGCGCAGGTTCAGGCTCGCCGACGCGTTCGCGGGCACGTCGTCACTCGCGGTCTTTGCGGCCATGCGCCAGACCTCGTAGAGGAACAGCGGGAACATGAACGCCATCGACGTGCGCGTGAGCGCCGCGGCACCGAGCGCGAGCCCGGCGATGATCGGGTGCTTCGCCTCGATCGAGGCCCACGCGTAGACCAGCGCGAGCGCCACGCCGACGACGTGCGCGGTGTACCAGACCTTGCCCTGGACCGACGAGAAGCACAGCACGCTGCCGAACGCGAGCATGCCGACGAGCCAGAGATCCTCGCGCACGTCGCGCTTCGAGAGCCCGGCCTGGGCGAGCCGCCGCAGGACGAGCAACATGAGCGGCAGGATCAGCGCGGCGATGATCAACGTCGGGATCACGTCGTTGCCGCCGCGCCCCGAGATCAGCGCGCTCGGGACCATGATCAGCGACGGGATCGGCGGGAACGAGACGTACGCCGTGTAGCCGCGCGAGCTCCGGATCTTCTCGATCGGCACCTCCTCGCCGTCGAGCAAGCGGAACTTCATCAGCCTGCGTCCGCTGACCTGGCGGCCATCGTGGAGCACGACCGTCTCGACGCCATCCTGCGAGCTGCGCGTCTGCTTGATCTGGCCGGCGAACAGCTCTTCGCCGTCGACGGTGAGGAACCGCTGCAGCACGAGCCGTCGCCCACCGACCTCGCGGCCGTCGTCGAGCACGACGGTCTCGACCGTCGCCCAGTCGTCGGCGGGGAGCTGCGGCTCGCCGTGCTTCGCGTCGCAGGGTCGGGGAGGGGGATCGCACGCATCGTCCGGACCACACGGCCCGCAGTTCGGCTCGATCGCGATCGTGCCGTGGAGCCACGCGTCGGCCTGGTAGACGAAGTGCGGCGCGCCCGATTGCCTCGTGAGGCGACCCCACGCGAGCACGCCATAGACGACGAGCCCGATCGCGAACAGCGCGGCGTAGAGACGCACCGCTCGACGTTAGAACGACATCGGGTCGGGCGGTAGTTTGTCGGCCGCTAACGCGTCGTCGACGAGCCCGCGCCGCAGTCGTGCCGGCGCGTGGTAGCTTGCCGGCTCGTCGATGCCAGCGAGCACGTGCCGCCCGTGAACGACGCCGCCGAGCCTGACGGCTCAGCTCCGCCGGTCGCGATCCTGCGGGGCGCCGCCGAGCCGGGCGCGAACCGGACCCACGGCGCTCGGCTCGCCGCGCTTCCGGCGCTCCTGCTGGTCGCGATCGCGATCTGGGAGATCATCGCGACGCGCAGCCAGGCGGCCTCGGTCCCCGGCGACGACGCGTGGGCCCGCGCCGCCGCGATCGTGCGCCAGGGGCATCGCCCGGGTGACCTCGTCGTGTTCGCCCCGGAGTGGGCCGATCCGATCGGCAGGTTGCATCTCGGTGACTTGATCCCGCTCGAGACGGCCGCGCGCATGGATGCCGCGCGCTACGCCAGGATCTGGGAGCTCTCGATCCGCGGCGCGAGCTCGCGTGACACCGCCGGGCTGGTGCCGGTCGAGCGCAAGCAGGTCGACGGCATCGAGCTGCGGCGCTACGAGCGAGCGCCGGCGGTCGTCGTCGCCGATGTCCGCGACAAGCTCGTCACCGCGCGCATCGAGGGCAGCGCACGCGTCGAGCTCTCCGAGGTGGGCTTCGAGCCGCACCGCTGTGTCCTCGTCGTTCCGTCGGGCAAGCCGGTTCGCATCACGTTCGGCCAGCTCCCGCTCGGCTCCGAGCTCGTCGGCTACGTCGGGCTCGCCGACGTGTTCACCCGGCGCGACAACCGCGATCCGGGCACGCTCGACGTCGAGCTCGGCGGTGCGGTCGTCGCCTCGACCACGGTCGGCGTCGACGACGGCTGGGTCCGGTTCCGCGTCGCGACGAAGCCCGGCCCCGCGGAGGTCACGTTCATCGCACGCGCGCCGTCGGCCGGCCGTCAGATCTGCTTCGCCGCCGAGGCGCGCAGGTGATCCCGCGTCGCGCCGTCGGCTGGATCCTCGCCGTGATCACCACGGTGCTCGTCGTCGCGAACCAGGAGGAGGTCGGCCTCGCGCGCGACGAGATCATCTACATGCAGAGCGGGGCGCGCTACGCCGACTGGTGGATGGGCGTGCTGGTGAGGGCCTATGACTTCGACCGGCTCGTGAACCTGAAGCTCGACGGCACGATCTCGAAGGACCGCATCACGAAGACCTTCGGCGGAGCCGGGCCGACCGACAACAACCGCGAGCACCCGCCGCTGATGAAGACGCTGTTCGGGTTCGCGCACCGGATCCTGCATCACGGCTTCGGCGTCGACGAGGTCACCGCGTTCCGGATGCCATCCGCGATCCTGCACGGCGTCCTCGTGCTGCTCGTGTTCCTCATGGTGCTCGAGCTGTGGGGTTTCGCCGAGGCGATCGTCTCGGCGCTGCTCGTCATGTTCTTGCCGCGCGCGCTGTTCCATGCCGGCCTCGCGGCGTTCGACGCGCCGGTCATGGCGCTGTGGTTCGCGACCGTCTTCGCGTACTGGCGCTGCCTCGACGGGCGCAAGTGGCCGTGGCAAGCAGGCGTGGTCTTCGGCCTCGCGCTCGCGACGAAGCACAACGCGTTACTCCTGCCGTTCGCGCTCGGCCTTCACTACGTCATCGCCGGCATTCGCGCGCGCGGCTTGCCGGGCATCCTCCTCTATCGCTGGCGTGTCATCGTCTCGCTCGCGGTCCTCGGCCCGCTCACCCTCGTCGCGCTGTGGCCGTGGCTGTGGTTCGACACCTACGCGCACCTCAAGGACTGGCTGGTGTTCCACACCAATCACACCCACTACAACTTCGAGTACCTCGGCGCGAACTGGAACGCCCCGCGGTTCCCGTGGCACGTCGCGCTCGTGACGACCGCGTTCACCGTCCCCGTCGTCACGCTGTTCGGGTCCATGCTCGGCACCGGCGTGTGGTTCGCGCGGCGCCGCGAGCTCACCGATGGCCGCATGCCGGGCCTCCTCCTCGCGCTGTCGGTCGCGGCCTCGATGGTCCCATTCTTCCTCGGCAGCACGCCGATCTTCGGTGCCGAGAAGCACTGGATGCCGGCGCTGCCATCGATCTGCATCGCCGCCGGCATCGGGACGGTGTGGGCCGCACGCCAGCTCGCCGCGCTCGTCCCGGTCGGCGGCATGAACGCGCTGTGGATCAAGCGTGGCGTGCTCGCGGTCGCGTGCACCGCCGTGGTGCTCGCCGCGGCCGTCGAGACCATCACCGCACAGCCCTACGCGCTCACCTGGTACAACGCCGTCGCCGGCGGTGCGCCCGGTGGCGCCGACCGCGGGATGAACCGCCAGTTCTGGGGCGTCGCCGCGCGGGGCACGCTCCCGATCCTGGTCCGCGACGCGCCGCCGAGGAGCCGCCCGGTCTACTCGCACGACGCGTCCCCTGCGTGGGGCTTGTACCTCAAGCGCGGCGATCTCCCGAAGACGCTCCCCGACGCCGGCCGCGAGGAGAGCGGCATCGCCGCGAGCCAGTACGCGATCGTGATCCACGAGCGTCACTTCAACCGGCACGACTACCTGATCTGGAAGGCGTACGGCACCGTGCAGCCGATGTTCGTGCTGCGCACGCATGGCGTCCCGATCGTCACGATCTACAAGCGCCCCATGCCACGCCCGCCCGTCGAGCAGTCAGATCCGAAGTAACCGAGTACGCGGGCATGTCGTGGGCGCGCGGGTGAATCGCGCGGAGCGAGGCCGGCGGCCCGTGGTCGAGTAACGCGGTATCGCCAGGTTCGAAGGCCCCTTCCATTCTGGAACGGCAGTGACCGCAGTGGCTCAGCGCGTGCCGAGCATGCGATCGAGTGTGCCTTGACGGTCGAGCTCCGCGAGCTCCGTGTACCCGCCGATCGAGGCGCCATCGATGAAGATCTGCGGCACGGTGGTGCGACCGGTGGACGTTCGATCGAATCCGAGTTGCCCGGGCAGGCGCTGCGTCGTTCGCAGAGCCTGGAGGCCGACTGGGCATCGTACGTCTTTGTTCGGCGGAGACTTCGCCGCCGAGGTGGCCACGCGCAAGGAGCTCGGCGGCGAGCTCGAGCGGGCGATCGACCAGCTTCCCGAGCGGCAGCGCAGGGTTGTCGTGTTGCGAGACGCGCTCGGATGGTCGTCGGAGGAAGTCTGTAACGTCCTCGAGCTCGACGAGACCAATCAACGCGTGCTCCTGCACCGCGCGCGGCCGCGGCTGAGGGCGCTCCTCGAGGACTACAAGGCCAATCGCTGATGTTGAGCTGCAAGCAACTCACCGAGCTCGTCACCGACTACCTCGAGGGCAAGATGTCGCTCGGGGATCGGCTACGATTCCAGATGCACCTCGGCATGTGCAAGCACTGCCGCGCCTACCTGCGGCAGATGAAGCTGACGATCGAGACGCTCGGCCACCTGCCGGCGGAGCAGATTCCGGACGACGTTCGCGACGAGTTCCTCCAGCGGTTCAAGAGCTGGAAGCACGAAACGTCCGGATAGTTCACTCCGGCGCGAGGTTGGAACGAGACGGTCCATCATGGACGCATCCGAGCTCAAGCTCGTCGAGTTGCTCGACTTCGTTCCCGAGCGGGGGCGCATCAGCTTTCGCGACCATCGCATGCTGCTCTGGGATGCCGACGCGTTCGGGAGCCTGCGCAAGGAGCTGTTCGACAACGTCGGAGTCGACGCGGCGCGTGGGATCCTGCGGCGGTTCGGCTTCGCGAACGGATACCGGGACGCGCTGACGACCCGGCAGCTGTTCTCGTGGCCGAGTGACGCCGAGTGGTGGCGCTCGTGTCCAATCTTGCAGGGGCAGGAGGGCAAGGTGAGGGCGCAGGTCGAGGCGCTCGAGATCGACAAGGCCAGCGGACGGTTCGAGCTGGCCGTGCGGTGGCACGACTCCTACGAGGCCGCGCAGCACGTACGCGTGCAGGGAGCGTCGCACGAGCCGGTGTGCTGGACGCTCGCGGGCTACGCATCGGGGTTCTCGACCGCCGTGATGGGGGAGGAGGTGTTCGTGGTCGAGGAGCAGTGCGCCGCGGCGGGACATGACGGGTGCCGCGTCGTCGGCAAGACGCGCCGTGCGTGGGGGGCCGAGGGCGATCGTGTCGCGAGCGAGTACCAGGCACCGGCCCTGGCACTCGCGCTCGAAGCCCGCGAGGAGGAGCTGCGGCGCGCGGCACGGCAGCTCGAGCTTCGCGAGCGCGAGCTCCGCTCGATCCCCGGTGCCAAACCCGCGACGGGGTTCCCGACACGCAACGCTGCGATGCAGCGCGTGCTCGAGCTGGTCGACAAGGTCGCGCAGGTAGACGTGACGGTGCTGATCACCGGCGAGAGCGGCGTCGGGAAGGAGCGGATCTCCCGGCGGATCCACGACCGCTCTCCTCGGGCGTCCGGCGAGTTCGTCGCGATCAACTGTGGGGCGCTCCCCGAGGCGCTGCTCGAGAGCGAGCTGTTCGGGCACGTGCGGGGAGCGTTCACGGGAGCGGTTGTCGACAAGAAGGGGCTGTTCGTCTCGAGTGAGCTCGCGGCGCGTCGCGTCGCGTAACGAGCTCGGCCGTCGCGAGACCAACCGCTCGCGACGACCCACGGCGACGATGCCGCCGTGCCGCGCGACCGAGCTGCTGCTGCGATGGCTGCAAGCCGAGGTGCTCGGCGCCCCGTAACGAACCGCGCCCTCGGGGGACTGCACGGGCGACGTGCTCTCGCACGAGGAGGGGTTCGTCCGAGTGCGTGGCGTCGACCTCGGAGAACCCGGCGGCGTCGCGATCGTCCTTGCCGCCGGAGCACGACTGGCCAGCGGCGGAGCATCGTTCGGGGGAGGTTGCAAGGTCAGGGCGTGCTGCAGCCTCGCGATCTACCAGGGGCTGCGATGCGCGATGGCAACTGCAGTGGCCGGTCGCTACGAGCCCACCGTGACACCGAGATGGCGGCGCACGGCGAAGTAGATCGGGGAGACCGAGTAGGCGACGAGCTCCTGGACGCGCTGGCTCGGGCGCAACCCGCCGAGCACGGTGGACTCGCTCGCCACCATGCGCGCCGTCGCGGCGAGCTCGCCCGAGACGAGGAGGCCGGCGCGCTGCGCAGCGGCATCCACCGCATTGCGCCAGCGTACGAGGTCGGGCTGATCGGGCAGCCGGGTCACCAGCGCGAGCAGGGCCTCGGCGCTTGGCCGGGTCACGGTCTTCTTCAGCTCGGGCACGAACGCGCTCGCGAGCGGCTCGAGCGCGGCGCGACCGTATTGCCTGCCGACGAGCTGCGCGGCGGCGGCGAGCGCGGCCTCGAGCTCGTCGATCGTCGACAGCGTGAGCCTGAGGCAATAGGCGGGACGAAGCAGGGCGAGCATCGCGCCGACCGCCGCGGCGATCTCGGTATCTCGATAGCCGGTCATGAGGTCACGGCCGACGATCACCGCGGGCGAGAGGCGGCCCTTCTCGGTGCAGTTCGCGAGCAGGAGGCGGCCGGGACGGCGCGGTTGCACGTAGACGTCAGGCAGCGAGACATTCACGAGGCGCGAGGCGTGGCGGAAGATCTTCGCGACGACGCGCGCGTCGTGCTCGACCGGCATCCGCTCCTTGGACTTGAGCTCGAAGCTCTTCGCGGGGCCGGCTCGAAGTGCGACGGCGCCCTCCCAGATCAGGGAAAAGATCGCGCTGATGGTGCGATCCTCGTCGGCGTGGCGGATGAGGGCCCAGGTGTCCTCGTCGAGGATGCCGGTGGCCTTTCGCACCTCGTGAGCCTGATATTGCCGGTACAGCGCCTGTTCCTGCGGGTTGGCTTGCTTGAGGAAGCCGAGCGCGCGGGCCACGCACCACGCCTCATCGACGCGGCCGGCCTCGAGGCTCTTGCGGCCGAGCGCGCGGTAGGCGTCGGGGTTGGTCGGATCGAGCTCGACGAGCCTCGCGGCGCGCTCCGAGACGTGCTCCGGCTGCCTGGCACCGGTGAGTGCATAGAGCTCGGCGAGCAGGCGCGCGCGATGCGCGGCCTTGTCGGGATCGAGCGCGTGCGCGACCTCGAACGCCTCGATCGCGCTCTGATAGTGAACGAGGCGCGTCCGGTAGATCTCGCCGAGCGAGTGCCACAGCGGCATCAGGCTGGGGTCGCCCTGGGGAAGCCGCTTGATCATCCGGCGATAGGACTGCTCGAGGTACTTCCAGTTCTCGTCGACGGTGACGAGCTCCTCGACGCCGCGAAACGCGTCGAGCGCACGTGCGCGCGTCGCGGTGCCGAGCGGCGTCTCGCGAAGCAGCTCGTCGAGTGCGTGCTCGTAGTGCTCGAGCGCGCCGGGCCTGTCCTTCAGCTCGGTGCGGCGGATCTCGGCGGAGGCGAGGAAGTACGCGGCTCGACGCGCGGGATCGAGCTCGTGCTCGAGGAAGCGCGCGATGGTCTCGACGGCGGCCTTCCACTGGCCGGCCTCGGACTGCAGATCGAGGATGCGTTGCAGGATCCGGCGGTTCGCGCTGTCGAGCTCGAGCGCGTCGAGGTAGGTCGACATCGCGCGCGGACGGTTGGAGAGCTTGTCGCGATAGAGATCGCCGATCCGCTCGAGATAGGGCGCGCGCTCGGCCGCAGGGGTCGTCGCCGCGAGCGACCGCAGGATCGCCATCGCCTCGTCGAAGTGGCCGCGCCCGAGGTGGAGCTCGGTGAGATCCGAGAGCGTGTCGCGGTGGGTCGGATCGATCTCGAGCACCTTCTGGTGGAACATCTGCGCCTGCGGGAGCTTGCCGAGTTCGGTGTAGATCACGGCGAGCCTGCGGTAGAGCGCGGTGAGCTGCGGGCGATCCAGCGCGGTCGCGTGCCGGGCCACGATGGTCTGGTACGAGGCGGCGGCTGCATCGAGCGCTTTGCTGCGGTACAGGGCGTCGGCGCGCTCGAGCAGCGTGGCCGCGCTCGGATCGAGCTCGCACGCGGCGTTGTAGAGCTCGATCGCGGTCGGAAAATTCGCGAGCTCGACGGCGCAGCGCGCCGCGCGCGTGTAGATGTCGGTGCGCTCGGCCGGGCCGATGCTGTCATCGTCGGCCACTCGCTGGAGCTCCTGCTCGAGCCGGGGCCACAGCGATTCCCATTGCCGCGTATCGTGGAGCAGCTCGGCGAGGGCCTGCTTCGCATCGGCGTGCTCGGGGGCGAGCTCGAGGATGAGCAGCAGACACTCGCGCGCCCGTGCGGTGTCATCGAGCCGGTGGCGGTAGAGCCACGCCGCGTCGGCGAGGCAGCGCAGGATGTCGTCCTCGCTCGTCGACAGCTGCGCCGCTCGGATCAGCTCCTCGCCCGCCGCGACGAGCTCGCCTTGCTGGACGTGGACCCGCGCCATGCCTTCACGAGCCCGCGCGTTGTTGAGGTCGAGCGCGAGGGCAGCGGCGAAGCTGAGCCGCGCGTTCACGGCGTCGCGGATCCCGAGGTGGACCTGTCCGATCCGGTTGAGGAGATCGGAGCGTGCAGGCGGATCGGTCGTGGCCTCGAGCAGGCGCTGCAGCGCATCGAGCGCCGGCTGGGGGCGACCGGCGCGATCGTAGAGGCGCCCGAGCGCATCGAGAGCGATGCGGTGGTGCGGCTCGAGCGCGACGATCTCGCGATAGGCGGCGATCGCGCCTTCGAGGTCATCGAGCTGAGCCTCGAACACCGCCGCGAGGTCGGCCAGCAGCGCGATGCGCTCGCTCGGTTCGGTGACGAGCTTGAGCTGGGCATGCTGCGCGACGACGAACGGGGCCCATTGCTGGTGGTCGCGCAGCGCGCGCGCGAGCCCCTGATGCGCGACGAGGTTGCGCGGGTCGAGTGCGATCAGCTTTCGCCAGCAAGCCGCGGCCCGATCGAACCGCGCCTGATCGTGCCAGCCGGCGGCGAGCTCGCCGTAGCGCTGCAGCTGGTCCTCCCGGCCGGCGGCATCGACCTGGGCTTCGGTCGCGTCGAGCAGCGGCGCGGTCTGTCCGGTGGCCCGGTAGACCTGCTCGAGGCCATGGAAGGCGGACGGGTTGTGCGGGTCGAGCTCGAGCGCGTCACGGAATGCGCGCGCGGCGTCGTCGGGACGGCCCAGCTGGTCGGCGAGGATGGTCCCGAGCTCGACGTGAAGATCGAGGATGACCGCGCGTGGGGCGTCGAGCACGTCGATGAGCCGCGGCAGGAGCTCGCCGAGCGCGGTCCACGCCTCGGTCGCCAGGTAGACGCGGTGCAGTGCGATGAGGACCGGCGCCGACTCGGGCTCGCCGGCGAGGGCTCGCTCGTAGAACGCGATCGCCTCGACGGGCTGGCCGAGCTGCAGCTCGTGGAGGTCGCCGAGCTCCGCGTAGAGCTCGCTCTGCCGCCCCGGGTCGAGCTCGAGCTGGGTGCGTTGCAGGAGCAGATTCACGAGCTCGGGCCAGCGGCCGTGCGCGCGCAAGAGCTCGAGCAGCTCGAACAGCGTGTCGACGTCAGCGGGCTGCAGTTGCAGCGCGCGATCGAGCGCGCGCGCGGCGCCTTCGTGGTTGTCGAGGCGATCGCGCTGCCAGCGGCCGACGAGGTGCCACACGTTCGCCGCGACCTCGACGTGCTCGCGTTCGAGCTCCTCCGCGAGCGTGCTGCATTCGGCGACGAGCTCGTCCCACGAGTCCGCGGCGGGCGCGAGGCGATCGAGCTGCTCGACGAGGTGAGGCCGCTCGGGATCGCGCCGGAAGATCGCGAGCCACACGAGGAACGCGGCGTGCGCGTCGCCCACCTGGTCCTCGTACATCTGCGCGACCGACTCGAGCGCCTCGCCACGCGGGTCGTCGTGGCGCGAGGCGCGGTCCAGCAGCAGCGCGGCGAGCGGCTCCCACTGGTGACGGGATTCGTAGAGCAGCTCGAGCTCGCGCGACGCGGCCTCGTGGTGCGGCTCCCACTTCAGGATCCGCTCGTAGGCCTCCACCGCGCGGTCGTCGTCTTCGAGGCGCTCGTGCGCGATCGCCGCCAGGTTGAGGAGCATCGCGATGCGTTGCCGGCGTCCCTCGGTGAGCGCGATGCGCTTCTCGAGCATCTCGACGCACTCGAGCCAGCGACCTTGCTGGACGAGCAGGCCGTCGAGCGCGTCGAGCACGCGGGTGTCCCCGCCATCGATCATCTGTGCGTAGCGCCAGGCTTCGATCGCGTGCTCGGGCCGGCCGAGCCGATCGGCCTCGACGCGACCGAGCTCGATGAACAGATCGAGCTGCTCGTCCTCGTCGGGATCGCCGTGATCCATGCCGTCGTGGATCAGGTCCCGGATCGCGTCGGCCACCTGCTGCCACGCCTCGCTCCGGCGATGCGCGGCGAGCGCGAGCCGCTTGCCGGTGACTCCATCGTACGACACCTCGACTTCGTAGCCCTCGGTGCTCGCGCGCTCGGGCCTCGCATCGACGACCGTCTTCGCGCGCTCGGGCCTCGCATCGACGACCGTCTTCGCGCGGGTCTTGAGGACGCGGGCGAGCGCGGGGTTGCTCGCGGTCACCAGCGGGAACAAGTCGGCGACATCGGACGCGGCGAGCGTGTCGTCGCCCCGGTGAGCGACGAGCAGCGCCACGGTTCGCGATCCGATGATGACGGGCAAGACCAGCGTCGAGCGCCGTGCACCACCGAGCGATTCGAGCAGGCCATCGAGATACGACTCGCCCGTGGCGATCGGCCCGATCGACGGAGATCCCGAGGTGACCGCGGTCTCGAACGCGGCCACCGCGTTGCGGGGAATGCGCAGCGCCTCGACCGCGCTGCCGTCGAGCCCGGCATCGGCGAGTGCCCTGCGCCCCCGGATGTGATCGGTGTGGACCGAGAGCAGCGCCGCGAAGCGCGTCTTCGAGCGCGCGGCGCGCAGCAAGAGCTCGAAGATCTGGTCGCGATCGCTCGCGTCCTCGAGGGCCACCACCGCTTGCGAAGGATCGAGAGGCGTCGCTCTCGCTCCTGTGGGTTCGACGCTCACAGGTGACGTCGATCCTATCAGCCCCTGCATCGGCGCGAGTGGTAAGCGCTCGATTTGAGTAGACTCGGGAGCCCATGGCGAAGCGGCCCACGAAGCAGGACTCGACGATGGAGATCTCGACGAGTCAGCTCGTGCCGGATTCGCCGCCGGCTCGGCGGGAAGTTGGCCCGCAGAATGACCGCAGCCAGTGGAAGCAGGTCGTCGTCGGCACCGATGACTTCGCACCGCCCACACCGCAGCCGTCGCGCCTCGGTCGGTGGCTGATCCTCGGCATCGTGGTCGTCGCCGTCGCGGTCGGCGGCTACGTGCTGTACCGGAGCTCGCTCCAGGACGAGGCACCACCTGCCACGAGCGCACCGGAACCGCCCGCGAAGCCGCGCGCCGAGGTCACCACACCCGCGGTGGTACCGCTCGACGCAGCGGCTGCGGTGGTACCACTCGACGCAGCGGCCGCGGTGGTACTCGATGCAGCCGCCGTGACCCCGCCGATCGAGCCGACCGTGGACGCGGGCGTGCCGATCGCGAAGCCAACGCCGAAGCCGGTGGTGAAGAAGCCCGTGGTGAAGAAGCCGGTCAAGAAGGCGGTCGTGAAGAAGCAGCCCGCTCCCAGGCGTCGCTAGGAGCTCGTCGCAAGGTCAGTCGCGCTATGACGCGATCGAGTCCGGTCGCGGGTTTGCTGTAGGCTGGACGCATGAAGATCGATACGACCGTCCTGCTCCCGGTGGCCGCAGTCGTCGCGTCGGTCCTGCTCCTGATGGCGGGGAAGCAGCGGATCTTCGAGATCCTCGCGCTCGTCGCCAGCGCGGCGTGGCTCCTGGTCGAGCTCGGCATGTTCGCGTGGCCGCTCAAGCACGCGTATGCGTCCCCAGGCCTCGTGATCGGCGGAGTGCTGCTCGTGAGCGGAGTGGCCGTGTACTTGAGTACCGAGAACAAGCGCGAGGTGACGTCGTCCACCGTGCTCGCGATCCTCGGCGGCGTCCTCGTGGTCGGCGCGCTCGGCCAGCTCGGTTGATCGTCAGGGGCTAGGCTCTGCAGCAACCGACCCCCACGCACCGACCGCCCTGCGTGCTGATCACCGTGGGCTCGCCACATCCGCGACCTACTCCTTCGGCTGCCAGGTCCAGACGTCGTCGATGTCGAGATGGCCGGTCGGGCTGTCATCGACGAACACGAGCTTCGCGAGCTTGCCGCGCATCGGCTCGGGGATCGTGAGCGAGACCATCTGCAGCGTGTCACCGCCGGGGGGGGGCACCACAGCGACCTCGACGATCGCGTCGTCGACCCACAGCTCGACGCGCAGCTTCGTCGGATCGGTGCCGCCGCCGAGCCGCATCGTCAGCTTCGTCGCCTCGAGCGCGAACATCGGTGAGGTCATGCGGCCGACGGCCTTGTCGCCGTCGTGCATGCTGGTCGCGAAGCGCATGCCCGTCGCGCCGAGGACCATGTCCTGGCCGGGGAGCGCCGTCGTCTCCGGTGCGTTGCCCCACGCCGGGCCCGAGCGTTGCCAGCCCTCCCAGCTCGGGACCTCGAAGTCGAACACGGCCTTCGCGCCCGCGGGTGGCGTCGCCGGGATCGCGGGGAGCCAGATCGAGTCCGGCTCGATCAGCGCGCCCGTGTAGAGCTTCGGTCGCTCGTTCGCGGGGAGCTTCAGCGCGGGCCGGTAGTAGCGCAAGATCGGCGCGAGGTACTCGCGATTGTGGAGGTCGGCGTTGTCGAGGACGATCGCCGCGAACGCGTGCTTGCGAAGCGCGTCGTCGAGGCCCTCGACGCTGCGCGCCTGTCGTGCGGTGACATCCTTGATCCCCATGCGGTGGACGCGGGGCGTCTTGCCGGCCATGTAGAGGTACCAGGGATGTGAGGGCATCCAGACCTCGCCCTGGATCGTACGCAGCCGCGCGATCAGGCGATCGGCCGCGGCGAGATCGGAGGGTTTCGGGATGAACTTGCTCGGCTGCCAGCGCGCCGTCCAGCACGCGATCGCGAGCGGGATCGCGACGGCCAGCGCCGCGGCGGTCGACACGAGCTCGGCACGCCTGCGTTCGCCCCAGTGGAGGCGCGCGCACGCGTAGACCGCCGAGACCGCCGCGCCGGAGGCGATCGCACCGTGGAGGAACGCCGGCATGTACGCGTTGTGATGCGCGAACTCGGTGCCCCAGCCGATCGCACCGACGACGGTCGACACCGCGAACGTCGCGGACCACAGCAGCAGCGGCTGTGCCTGCGGTGGCATCGCGCGGCGGCGCCACCACGTCACGCCGACGAGGATCAGCGCGACGACGATGACGATCGTCATCGCGGGGAAGTGCCACAAGATCTTGCCGAACGAGGCCCAGAACCGATCCGGGTTGAAGTCGTGGGCGCGGTGGATCTCGGAGATGTACGTCCAGAACCAGCCGTGCGAGCTCTGATTGAGGACGATCGTACCGCCGAGCCCGATGACGCCGGCGGTGCCGATGTAGACCGGGAGCCGTCGCCAGGCCAGCGCGAGGACGATCACGCCGCCGAGCGCGACGTAGATGACGCCCGTCTGCTTGCAGAAGAATGCGAGCGCGAGGAGCGCGGCACCGGCGGCGACCCTGCCGTGACCGCGGATCCCCTCGCCGGTGCGCGACCACCGCGGCAACCCCGCGATGCCTGCGGTGACGAGGAACAGGAAGAACGTGTCGGCGCGAACGAGATCGAACCAGCCTTCGACGAACGGATAGGTCGCGGCGAACAGCGCGAGCCCGAGCGCGGATCCGGCCCACACCGGCCCCTGCCGGAGGTGCTGGTGGCGCTTGTTCGCGAGCTGTGTCGTCAGGACCGCGGCGATGCCGATCAGGCCGATGATCGAGATCCCGCGCCCCACCGAGTACGAGACGCCGAACGCCCCGCCGAACAGCGCGAGGATCGACGGATACAGCGGTGTGTAGAGGTACGGGATGAAGTCGACCGACGGCGGCACGTAGATGCCGGAGCCGTCGCGAATCCGCTGCGCGTGATGCAGCATCCCGCCCTCCATCCACTCGAGGTCGTAGGGATAGCCAAACCGGCCGTGGAGGGCCGTGACGAGCAGGCCGATCTGGTAGAGCGCCGGCAGCGCCACGATGATCCAGATCGCGATCTGCGCGGCGCGAGGCCAGAGCGGCGCCTTGCCCTCCAGCGTGGCCGTCGGGATCGGCTGCGACTCGATCACGGCACGACCTCGAACGTCGTACACATCACGGCGTTGTCGACGATCGTCGCGCGGGGAGAGGTGGCCTTCGCGCGCGTCTTGCCCTGGAACAGGCCGATCTGCACGCGGTACCGCCCGCGTGGCGCCATCCTCGGCACCGTCACCGTCGTGGTGTAGCGGAGGAACTGTCCCGGCTTCCACCACTCGAACGGACGCGCAGGGGTGTGGTCGCCGTTGATGAGGTTCTTGGTCGGCCCCTCGACGTGCACGAACAGCTTCCAGCCCGGCTCGACGGTATCGCGCGCCTCGAACGTCCACGTCAGGCTCACCGACTCGCCGGGCTTGACCGTCGCAGGTGCCTCGCACGCGAGCAGCCGCACGGACTCGCCGAGGTCGGCGTCGAGCGGCGCGGCGATCGCGGGGCGTGATGGAAGCAGCGCCTCGGCCGCACCGGCGGGCACCTGCTCGAGATCGAACCAGCGCTCGATCGTGCCGCGCGTGTCCTCGCACTCGTCGGTCCCGGCGAGGTCCTGCGTCTCGAGCGGATCGCGATCGACGCGATAGACCTCCCAGCTCGTGTCGGGGCTGACGTTGTAGATGACGTGACACTGCCGGTTCGCACCGCCGCGCATCTCGTGATTGCCTTCGTACGAGAGCTGCTGGAACACCACGCGGTCGCGGTCGGTCCCTGCGAGCGCAGCGACGAGCGATTGGCCCATCATCTCCGGATCGGGCTTGCCGCCTGCCAGGTTGACGAGCGTCGGCAGGAGGTCGACGTGACCCGCCGGCGTCGTCGAGCGGCGCCCCGCGAGGCCCGGCACGCGGACGATCATCGGCACCTTCGTCTGCGGCGCGTACAGGTGATAGCCGTGTAGCTCGACGCCGTGCTCGTCGAATCCTTCGCCGTGATCGCCGGTCACGATCACGACGGTCTTGTCGTACTGACCCTTCGCGCGCAGTGCATCGAGCAGGCGCCCGATGTGGAAGTCGGTGAACGCGAGCTCGCCGTCGTACAGCGCCGTGCGATCACCGCCGAACACCGGCACCTCGGGATGCGGCTCGTACGCGTAGTGAGGATCGTAGTAGTGGACCCACAGGAACCACCGCTGGTCGGCGTGGCGCTCGACGAACGCGAGTGCCTTGTCGGTCTGCTGCTTCGACGAAGAGCCCTTGGACTGCGCGGGCCCCCCGCCACCGGGAACTTCCGAGTGGAGCGATGCGTTCGTGTTGTCGTACTCGACGAAGCCTTGGTCCATCCTGCGGACCTTGTCGAAGTACCAGTAGTTCGTGATCGCGCCGTTCGTGAGGCCGAGCTCGGCGAGCGACTCGGCGATCGTCTTGGCTTTCGGCAAGAGTCCGGGCCAGCCGGAGATCGAGGTGTCGTAGCGGACGTCGAGCGGCAAGCGGCCCGTGAGGATCGCGGGGATCGAGTAGCGCGTCGACGGTGCGTGGGCCCAGCCGTGTTCGAACACGGTGCCGTCCTTCGCGAGTGCATCGAGGTTCGGGGACGTCTTGCGATGATACCCGTACATGCCGAGGTGGTCTGCGCGCACGGTGTCGATCGTGATGAGCAAGACGCGGAAGTCGCTCGGCACGCTCGCCGGCACGGGCGCGAACGCGACGTCCTCGAGGGAGCGCTTCATGCTCGCATCTCCACCGACGCAGTTCTGGTCGATCGCGTCGTCGGGGACTTCCGGTGCGCCCGGATGCACGGTCCGATCGCCGTCATCGCAGTCGCCGCCGCCGAGGTACCGCGCGTAGCCATCGCGATCCCAGTCGAACGCCCTGCGGATCGTGCGTGCGATCGGCCCGCCGAGGCCGGTGTAGGCCGACGCCGCCTTGACCACGCCGGCCGAGCCGCCGGTCGCGAGCACCAGCGCGAAGAGCACGACGGGAAGCGCCGCCCACACGGCCAACCGCTTCGCCCGCAGGCGTAGCGCGCCGATCCGCACGCCCAGCGCGGCCGCGGATCGCGCCACGGGCACCGCGAGCAACAGGCCGAGCACCATCACCGCCGGGACGCGGAGCGGCAGCACGCGCGCGGTCTCCCACTCGACGATGACCCACAACGCCACGCCGGCGGCGACGAGCAAGCCCGCGGCGACGAGCGGCGCGAACGGCGACGACAGGAAGCGCCAGTGCCGCTGCCTCGCGAGCGCCGCGAGCCCCTCCTCGATCGCGCGCGCGATCAGGAACGCGATCGGGATCGCGACGGCGAGCGCCGCGAGCCCGGCCCCCATCGCGACGACGACGACGAGCCCGGGGGCCTTGCGGTTCGCGAGGTACGGCACCGCGAGCCGGTAGGCGACGTAGAGCGTGATCGCGACGCAGGGCAGGGAGGCGATCACGAGTGCGAGCCCCGCGACGGCCTCGCCCGGATCGCGTGCGCGCCTCGCCACGTGCTCGCGCAGCCCGAAGCGCACGAGGTCACCGAGCCGGCTCGCACGCGATAGCACGAGGAGCTTGCCGGCGATCGCGAGCCCGACGAGCGCGCCCGCGGCGGCGTGGGTGGTCGCGGTGAACAGGACGAAGCGCACGCGGGCGAGGAATCCCGGGGCGAACTGGCCCGCCGGCCCCCACGACCACAGCGCGTCGATCGCGCCTGCGGCGAGCCCGGCGATCACGCCGGTCAGGACACCTGCGCCAAGCACCTCACCGACGGGGCGCAGGGGATCGCGAGTGGGAGGCATCGAGCGGACCGAGCGTACCACCGCCGATATCGGCACGCTCGCGAGCGCACACATCCAGGGCGAGGCTGCACGCCATCATCGACGCCAGCGAAGGCCGACACGCACAGCATGTCTGCGTCACTGCACTCGCACGACCTGATCCGGATCGGCGACGATCCGCGTCTTGATCGGCGCCTGACGGCCGGGTCACAGCTTGTCGAGCGAACCGTGTGAGCAAGGGGGTCACCTCGGCCACGACACGGCTACCTCAGCGCTACTACACAAGACTCGCCGGAGCGTGCATCCTGGGGAACCCGTGACGTTTCGATCGTGTTGGCTGGTGTTCCTGACCGCGTGTCGGATCGGCTTTGACCCACAAGCCAACCCCACCGAAGCAGTCGATGCGTCCGAGCCCGACGCCGGCGATGTCGATGCACTCGTCGCCAGCTGTGGGACCTCCTACGTGCCGCTTCCCAACGTGTCCGGGGCGTACCGGGTCATCTCCACACAAGCACGATGGGTCGACGCCGAGGCAGTGTGCGAGGCCGACAACGCTCACCTCGTGGTCGTCAACTCGAGCCAGGAGGACGCCGCGGTTCGCGCGAACGTCATCGGCAACGTGTGGATCGGCGCCAGCGATCGGATCACCGAGGGCACGTTCGTCGTCGTGACCGGCGGCGGCACGATCTACTCGAACTGGCAGGTCAACATACCGTCGAACGTCGCCGAGGACTGCGTGCACCTGCGCGGGGACGGGTTCTGGGAGGATGGCGACTGCAACGTCTCGTTCGCGTCGATCTGCGAGTGCGATGGCCTGCCGGCCGTCGCCGGCGCGTTCTGAGCGAATCGCCGGGGGTGGGTGACCCGGACAGTCGCGTTGCCGGGGTCAGCTGGCATCGCGCGAACCGACCGAGATCCTATCGGTGTCGAGCTGGTCCACCCCGTGCACGATGGTCGGCTCACAGCAATCCGCAGGACTTCGAGCGGACGTCGCTCGGAGCGTAGTAACGGAGCCTTGCCATGCAGCAGTCCACCGCGATCAAGCAGCGCCAGCAGCGTCCGATCCCCAGGATCGTGCACGACACGGTGATCGACTACATCGATGACGCGACCGAATTCGATCCGTTCCCCGCGGGTGCGGCGATCAAGCGCGTCGAGCACCTGCGTGCTCGGCACGCCCCGGTGGCGACGGCGCGGCCGCTGCCGAGGCCTCGCGCGGTGGCTCGCCCCCCGATGCGACCACCGATGCGGCCGCAGCTCGTGCTCGTGCCGCCCGCCCCGCCGCGACCGGCGCCGCCGTTCGTTCCGCCCCCTGGCCGTCACTACTCGTATGTCGAGGAGTGCGAACAGCGTTACCTCGAGACGCAGCGCGTGGCCCCGCTTCCTGGGTCGGCGATCTTCGGGCGTTCGATCGTGTCGCGGCTTGCCGCTCCGCTAGCAGTCGTCGTCGCGCTGGTGCTCGTCGTCGCGGTGGGTTGCTTCGTGGTCCGCGACGATCAGCGCGAAGCCCAGCACGTCGCAGCTCCGATCGAGTCGACGTCCCCTCGACCTGCGGCCGTGCATCGGCCCCTCGTCGCCGTGGTCGCCGAAGCTCCCGCGCCGATCGTCGTCGAGTCCGTGGCGAGCGTGGTGTCCCCCATGAAGCGCGTCACCTCCCGCCCGGTGCACCTGGAGACGAGGCGGGTCACGAAGCCAGGCGGCGTCAAGCCCGCCAAGAAGACCGCGCGACGGCGCCCGATCACGGTCGATGCATCCACGCCACTCGGGATCCTGCGGCCGAGCTAGCGCCGCAGACATCGACCCGACGGGCGCAGTCCAGATCGAGGCCCGGACGTGGTTTGTGGGGTACCGTGCGCCATGCTCGATCGGTGGCTCGCCTGGATGCGCGAGCGCGCACCCTGGTTACTGCTCGGGCTCGCCGCGATCGTCCTCGTCGTTCACTCGCTCGCGTACAACTTCGTCACCGACGACGCGTATATCTCGTTCGTCTACTCGCGCAACTTCGCCGAGCACGGCGAGCTGACGTTCAATCTCGGCGATCCCGTCGAGGGCTACACGAACTTCCTCTGGACCGTCGTGCTCGGCGCGCTGATGGTCGTCGGTGTACCACCGGAGATCTCGTCGCGCATCCTCGGGACGGCATGCGCCCTCGGCACGCTCGTCCTCGTGCTGCGCGTCATGCAGCACGCGCTCGGCCGCAAGACGCCGTGGGCCGCGGTCCCGTCGCTGTTGCTCGCGTCGTCGTCGGGGTTCGCGTGCTGGACCTCCGGTGGGCTCGAGACCCAGCTGTTCACGCTGCTCGTCACCGCGGCGCTCGAGGCGGTGGTCGCGGCGACGAAGCACCCGCGCGCGCTACGGCGTGCTGGATGGCTGCTCGCGCTCGCCGCGATGACCCGACCGGAAGGTCCGCTGATCGCCGTGATGCTCGGTGCGGCGTGGATCGTCCACCTCGTGCTCGCGTGGCGCCGGCCGAAGTCGTTGCCATTCTCCGACCACGCCGAGCCGCCGCCGCCTGCCTCGATCCTGAAGCACGAGCTCGTCGCCGCCGCGTGGTTCATCGGGCTGTGGGCACCGTGGTTTGCGTGGCGCTGGTGGTACTACGGCCATCCGTTTCCGAACACGTACTACGTCAAGGCCTCGGGCAAGTGGACCGATCCGGCGTTCGCGAAGCAGATGGTGGACCACGGCTTCTACTACGTCTGGGTCTGGCTCAAGCAGACGGGGCTGCTCTACGCGTTGCCGCTCGCGTTGCTCGGGCTCGTCGCGATCCGTCCACGCACGCCTCGCTTCGTCCTCGGTCTGGCCTGCGCGTTCGTCGCCGTGTTCTACGTTCCATACACGATCAGCGTCGGCGGCGACTTCATGGGGTTGCACCGGTTCATCATGCCGCTGTACGTCGTGGCCGCGATCGCCGTCGTGCTCGGCTTCGAGCGGTTCGCGACCGCGCTCGCGACGCCATCGATCCCGACCTGGATCGGCGTCGGCATCCTCGTGGTTGGCTACGGGTTGTACGTGCTCGCGTTCACCGGCCTCCGTCATTCGACGGCGATGACCACCATCGCGGTGATCGTCGTCGCGGTCGCGTTCTGGTCCGTGGGGGCATCGCGTCGCGCCGTGGGGGTGCTGGCCGTGATCGGCCTCGCGATGTTCGCCAGCACGCAGCGCGAGCTGACGCGCAAGTCGCTCGATCCGAAGAACCTGCTCGCAGATCGCGGTGTCATCGATACGCCCGCGTTCCTGATCGTCTACACCGAGGATCGCGCGCAGATCGGCCGCGCGATGGCACCGTGTTTTCGTGACGACGACTTCAGCATCGTCGGCGGCGCCGGCGCGCAGCCCTACTTCGGTCGCATGCGCGGTATCGACGTGTTCGGCCTCGTCTCCGACCGCATCGCCCACGAGGCGCCGAGGAGCCGTCCGCGCGCCGGTCACACGAAGTGGGGCTCGGAGCAGTTGCTCGCCGAATACGATCCGACGTTCGTGTTCAGCTGCTACAAGATCCATCGTAGCGCCGCGCAGCCGCAGCTCCCGTGCTTCGGCTTCTGGCGCACGAAGGGCTTCGAGCAGGTGACGATGAAGATCGAAGGCCTGCGCGAGCAAGGCGAGTACTACACGTTCCTCGCGAAGAAAGCGCGCAACTTCCAGTGTCACGGCCGCGTACGCTAGACGACCACGTCGAGGCGATCCGGCCGGAGCGCGCGGCTCCACTGCCGCGTGCGCAGACCCTGGGTGATCCGCCGCGCGGGGTGGGCAGGTTCTGGGGGCTGATCCCGCTCGCGGTCTGTGCGCTGCTGTTCGGGCTGCGCGCGGGTCTCCACACGCCACCACTCGACCAGCTCGCACCGGTCGCCTCGGACCCGAGCGATCCGCCGGGCACCGAGGCATTCGCAGGTTCGATCGCGATCGCGCGGGGCGGGCCGGTCTACCTCGGCTTCCAGAGCGACACCCTCGCGCGCCTCACGTTTGCCGGCCGCGAGCTGCGCGGCAGCGGCCTGAAGAAGGAGCGCTTCCTCGTCATGCACGGCGCGGCGTCGATCCGGTTCGCGGCACCACCCGGCGCGCGGCTCGTGTGGAGCCCGGTCGGTCGGCGCGGCGATCCCGAGTATGTCCCCGCGCGATCGTTGGCTCCGGATCCGCCCGAGCGCGCGACGTTCGACGCGCCGGGCACCGCTCCACTCGACGGTGCGATCGCGCTGGGCCTGCTCGTCACGCTCGTCGCCTCGCTGTGCGTGGTCGCGCGACGGAGGCTCGCGGCGGTCTCGCGCGACACGTGGATCGCGATGGGCGCGATCCTCGTCGCGGCGCTGCTCGTCCGGCTCGTCGGGCTCGGCGACGCCGGGCAGACGTGGGACGAGGACGTCAACTGGGCAGCCGGGCGCAATTACGTCACGAACCTCGTCGCGCTCGATTTCAGCGAACGCTCGTGGATCTGGAACTACGAGCACCCGCCCGTGATGAAGCTGCTCGACGGAATCGGTGCGCAGCTCGCGGACGGGTTCGGTCCGGCACGGATGCTCTCCGCGCTGTGGGTCGCACTCGGCTGCGCGCTCCTGGTGCCGATCGGCGCGCGGCTGTATCGGTTCCGCGTCGGCGTGCTCGCGGCCGGGATCGCGGCACTCCTGCCGCCGCTCGTCGCGCACGGGCAGGTGGTGGGCCATGAAGCTCCGACGGTGCTGTGGTGGTCGTTGGGGATCGTGCTCTCGCTCGGGGTCCACGACTACCTGCCGGCGAACGATCGCCGCGCGCTGCGTACGCTGCAGTACCGGCTCGCGTGGATCGGGGTCGTGATCGGAGTCGCGATCGCTTCGCGCTTCGTCAACGGCCTGCTCGGCCCGCTGTGCGCGCTGATCGTCGTGTTGCAGGCACCCAGGCGCTGGCGCATGACCACGATCGGCTGGGGCGCCGCGCTGATGCCGATCGTGGCCATCGCGACGGTGTACGTGCTGTGGCCGCGGCTATGGCTGCATCCGTTCGCGAATCTCGATGCCGCGTTCGTCAAGCTCGACACGAAGCACGCCGCCGAGCCGTTCCTCGGAGCGATGACGACCTCGCCCGGGCCGCACTACTTCCTCGTCTATCTCTTCGCGACACTGCCGGTCGGCATCCTCCTCGGGGTGGCCGCGTGGCTCGCGCGCGGCGGCCACGCGGGTTGGCGCGCGATCCGATCACGGTCTCCGGAAACCTGGGATCGCGCACGCGCGTCGCTCGTGATGTTCGCGTGGCTGGTGATCCCGCTCGCCGGCATCATGTTGTCGCCCGTACGCCAGGACGGCGTGCGCTACGTGATGCCGTGCATCGTCGCGCTCGCGGTGATCGCCGCCGCCGGCTTCGACGCGGTCGCGACCTGGATCAAGCTCGAGCACGCCTTCGCCGCGATCGCCGCGATCGCCGTCTGCTACCTCGGCATCACCGTGATGCGCACCCACCCGTACTACCTCGACTACTTCGGCGAGCACACCGGCGGCGCGGGCGCGGTCGCCGCGAGTCGCTCGTTCGAGACCGCGTGGTGGGGGGAGGGCCTCGATCGCGCGGTCGCCTACGTCAACGAGCACGCCGCGCCGAGCGCCCCGGTGCTCACGCCGAGCGCGTGCATCGAGCCCTATCACATGGCCTGGTTTCGAGAGGACCTGTGGGCCGCGATGACACCGAACGTGAACCAGGCGAAGTGGATCGTCTCCTACGCGCCGGCGACGCGAGGCTGTCGGCTACCGACCGATGCTCGCAAGGTGTACGAGGTCACCCACGATGGGGTGACCCTCGCCGCGGTATTTCGAAGACCGTGATGACTTCTTGGGCCTCGGCGCGTCGGGCTTCGGCACATCGGCTCGCGGGCCGGTGACGTTCCACGACTGCGAGCACAGCGGCTTTCCGTTCGCCGTGTACTCGCCCACCATCACGAGGTGCAGCTGGCCTTCGGGCGTGACCTTGCCGGCCACCGAGAACACGCCCTGCATCCCTTCGACCATCGTGCCACCCGACTTCGACTTCGCGCTGATCTTGCCGGTCTTCGCGGGGATTCCACCCATGAGCGGCGTGCGGTCGATGTCGACCGTGAGGCTGTTGCCCTTCACCGCGACCGTGAGCTTGCCGTGCGTGTAGCGAAGCGGTGACGTGCAGTTCGTCGACACCTCCTCGTACTTGACGTCGTAGACCCCTGCCACGTCCGCATGAGCGGTCGTGGTCGCCAGGCCCAGAACCGCGAGGACAAATAGTTGAACGGTGCGCATGGTCACTCCTCAGACGCCAATGGCGACACGCTGATTCAGCGTGTCGCTATTGTGCCAGACGTACCAGTACTTGGGCGGCGTCAGGGCGTCTGAGCCGTCCGCGGTGGGTCTCGGTAGACAAACATCGTCTTGACCGATCGGACCTCGGCGTTCGAGCGGGCAATGATCGTCACCATGTTCGACCCCGGCCACAGCGGTAGGTCCGTCGAGAAGCCGAGCATCTTGATGTCCTTGCCGCTCCGGTTCGAGCGATAGAAGACCTTCCGGCTCTCGATCTTGGCGCCCTGGTTCGACACGAAGATGTAGACATCTTCGACCTTGTCCTCGTCGGTGATCGAGCCGGTCAGCTTGTACGTGGTGGAGCTGGTCTCGAGGCCCTTGAGGTTCAGCGTGATGACGGGCGGTGTGGAGTTCCACGCCGCCGCGTAGTTGCCCTGTCCCGAGCCGCCGGTGCTGACCGACGACGACGGCACGAAGCCGACCTTGCTGCCACCCGCGTTGAGCTTGACCTTGGTGTAGGGACCGTAGGTGCCGAGCGTGACGTAGCTCGAACCCTTCGCCGCGCTGCCGACGACGCTGGTGTCCTCTGCGGCGCCGGCCCGGATCGTCTGGCCCGACCGCATGGTCACCTCGCCCGACCCGCGCAGGCCCGTCACCGACGGCATCACCTTGAACTTGAGCTTCTCGCTCGACTGGACGTCGAGCGCCACGTCATACGCCATCAGCTCGACGATCAGCTCGTCGCCGCGCAGCGCCGCTTCGGTCGTGAGCGGGAACTCGAGCTCCTTCACCTGACCGGGCTGGAGCGGCGTGTCCTTGAGCTCGATGCGCGACTTGCCGAGGGTCACGCCGTCACCGGTCGCGTTGCGCAACAGCACGGTGGCTTCCTGCGTCGGGCCGGCGCCGGTGTTCTTGACCTGGACCTGGAGGCGGTACTTCTCACCGCGCTGGACGAGCCCGTCGCCGTTGCCGTCGTCGATCAGCTGGTACGAATAGGCGAACACCGGCCGCGGCGCCGCCTCGATCTTGAGCTCGGTCGGCACGATGCGCGTGGTCGCGTTGCGGGCTTCCTTCACGTCGAGGCCGATGTGGTTGACGCGATCGAGCGCATCCCTCGGCACCTTGAGCTTCGCGGTGAACGTCTTGGTCTCGCCCGGAGCGACCTTGCCGATCGGGAGCTCGGTGTCGTCGAACACCGAGTCATCGGTGTGCAGGCGCGGCAGCACGCGATACGCGGCACCGGTACCGTTGTTCTTGACGGTCGCGGTGACGCTCACGATCTCGCCGGCCCTGACGTTGCCCTTCGGCGACGTGGTGATCGAGACCTCGAGGTTGGCCGTCTCGGTCTGCGCGATGACGGGTGCCCAGTCGACGCCGATCGTCGCGAGCGCCGAGATCAGCTTCCGCTCCTCGTCGCCGCGGACGCGGTTGACGATCTTCGTCGCGGCGCTGACGAGCTTGGGCCGCGTCGAGGCGTTGACGCTCGAGACCAGGTCCTTCGCGAACCGCATCTCGAAGTCCTCGACGATCTCGTCGCTGTCTGGACCGTCCTCGTCGTCCTCGGGCTTCACCACCGCAGCGCCGGGAGTGCCCGGGGCCGGCTTCTTGCGCTCGACGAGGAACGGGATCTCGTGCGCGGGCTTGTCGGTGTCCTTCGCGTACGACGACACGAGCGTCGCATCGAGATCCTTCTCGCCGTACGTCCGCGTCGGTGGCAAGAGCCGCACGAAGTCCTCGTGCGAGTCGTTCTTGTCGGGGATGTACATGCGCAGCAGCGCGATGTCGGGGACGATGCCGAGGTTCTGGATCGAGCGGTCCCCGGGCGTCAGGTACTGCGCGATCGTGAGCTTCAGCTTCGACCTGTCCTCGTTGTCGTAGAGCTCCTGGACGGTGCCCTTGCCGAACGTCTTCGTGCCGATGATGACGGCGCGGTCGAGGTTCTTGAGCGCGCCGGCGACGATCTCCGAGGCCGAGGCCGAGCCGCCGTTGACGAGCACCGCGAGCGATGACGTCGTGTCACCGAAGCCGTGCTCGGCGCGGCGCGCTTCCCGATCGCGACCCGACACCGTCGTGACGACCGTGCCCGAGTCCACGTAGAGGTCCGAGAGCTGCACCGCTTCCTCGAGCAGGCCGCCCGGGTTGTAGCGGAGGTCGAGGATCCAGGAGGTCGCGCCCTGCGACGACATCTGCTTCATCGCGTCCGCGACGTCGTGCGAGATGCCCTTCGAGAACTGCTTGACCTTGATGTAGCCGACGTTCTTGTCGAGCAGCTTGTGCTCGACCTGCGAGACCCGAATGATGTCGCGGATGAGGTCGAAGCGCATGAGCTGCGCCTCACCCTTGCGCTCGACCCACAGCGTGACGCCGGTCTTGGGATCGCCACGCATGCGATCGACCGCTTCGTTCGACGTCAGGTTCTCGGTCGGATCCTGGTTGATCCGGACGATGTGATCGCCGGCCTTGATGCCCTTGCGCCACGCCGGCGTGTCCTTCATCGGCTTCACCACGGTGAGCTTCCGATCGATCATCCTGATCACGATTCCGAGCCCGCCGAACTTGCCGCTCGTCGATACGTCCATGTCGCGCGCTTGCTCGGGGTCCATCAGGACCGAGTGCGGATCGAGCGTCGACAGCATGCCGTTGACGGCCGCGTACTCGACCTTCGCGAGATCACCGCTCGCGTTCATGTTCGCCTCGATGAAGCGGAACACCTTCTTGAGCTTCGCGGCGAGGCGCCACGGCGAGTCGACGTCGTCGGTGTCGAACACCTCCGGCTTGTCGTTCACCGTCACCTTCACCTTGTTGCGTGCGAGGTCAGGCTCGACGAGCACCTCGGGGATGTTGAGCTGCACGGAGTCGAGCGCCGCGTAGAGCATCTTCTTCGGATCGACGCGCGCGGGATCGACATAGCGATCCTTGATGCGCACGAGCGTCATGTTGAAGATCTTCAGCGCCGCGAGATCGTGGCGTTGACTCTGGGCCTTACCGGGTGCCGCGCGGGCCACCGGTGTATCGACCGTGATGGAGACAATGCCCTCGGGGGACTGTCGAACGACAGTAAGCACGAGTGCGAGTGCACCCGCGGCCACCACCAGGGCCAGGTTCAACCGGCTTCGCATATCCACCGATTATAGGGGGCTGGGTTCGAGGCGCCACACGGAGTTGTTGCGTCTGTCGTGCGACAACGTCGAGTGGTCGCATGTAGTATGGTCATCACGAGAAATCTCGATGGCCGAGCAGCGAAAGACCAGAGGCGGCTCGAAGAAGAAACCGAAGAACGTCGGTGTGATCGATGTCGGCGAGAAGCCGGCCGATGGCGACGCTGAGAAGGACTCCGAGGAAGATGCCGAGGAGGAAGCCGAAGTCGAAGAAGGTGCAGATGTCGATCTCGCGGCAGCCGGCGCGATCGATGTAGAAGATCTCACCGATGAGGAGGCGGTGGCAGAAGCCGCTGCATCGCGCGCGGGATCGCTCGCGAAGCGCGACCCGATGGCCGCGTACATGCGCGAGGTGCGGCGCTTCCCGCTGCTCACTCCCGACGAGGAACGCGCGCTCGCGACCAAGCTGGTCGAGCAAGGCGACACCGGGTCGGCGCGCAAGTTGATCGAGGCGAACCTCCGGCTCGTGGTGAAGATTGCCTACGAGTATCGCCGTGCACACCGGAATCTCCTGGACCTCGTTCAGGAAGGCAACATCGGGCTCATCCAGGCGGTCGGCAAGTTCGACCCGTATCGCGGCGTCAAGCTGTCGAGCTACGCCGCGTTCTGGATCCGCGCGTACATCCTCAAGTTCATCCTCAACAACTGGCGGCTGGTGAAGATCGGCACCACGCAGGCACAGCGCAAGCTGTTCTTCAACCTCCGCAAGGAGCGCGAGAAGCTCGAGCAGCTCGGGTTTCAGCCGACCACGGCCCTGCTCGCCGAGAAGCTCGACGTCACCGAAAAGGAAGTCATCGAGATGGAGCGCCGCCTCGCGGCACCCGAAGCCTCGCTCGATGCGCCGCTCGGCAGTGGTGGCGATGACGAGGGCACGCGCACGCGCATGGACTATCTTCCGAGCGACGACGATCGCCCCGATCACGCGGTCGCGCAGAGCGAGTTCAGCGCGCTGCTCAAGGGCAAGCTCGAGACGTTCGCGCAGACGCTCGAGGGTCGCGAGCAGACGATCTTCCGCGAGCGCTGGCTGACCGAAGATCCGCTCACGCTCCAGCAGATCGGTGATCGATATCAGGTCAGCCGCGAGCGAGCGCGCCAGCTCGAGAAGCGGATGCTCGATCGGCTGAAGAAGTACCTCGAGAACGAGGGCATCGCAGGCGTCGACATCGTCGCGATGACACGCGACTGAGCGGTCGATGACCGGCACGCTCTACGTCGTCGGCACGCCGATCGGAAACCTCGAGGACCTGTCGCTCCGCGCGGCGAGGATCTTGCGAAGCGTGGACCTGATCGCCGCCGAGGACACGCGCTCCGCCAAGGTCTTGCTGATGCACCTCGACGGGCTCGGCGTGGTGAACTCGAAGCGCAAGCTGATCTCGTACTTCGAGGGCAACGAAGCGGCGCGCACGCAGGAGCTCGTCGAGGCACTGGCCGCCGGCCGCCACGTCGCGGTGATCAGCGAGGCGGGCATGCCCGGGGTCAGCGATCCGGGCTCGTACGCGATCGCCGCCGCGATCGAGGCCGGTGCGCGAGTCGAGGTGGTGCCGGGACCGTCGGCGGTGCTCGCGGCGCTGGTCGGCTCGGGGCTCTCGAGCGAGCGGTTCACATTCCTCGGATTTCCGCCGCGCGAACCGGGCGGGCGACGCGAGCTGTTCGGTACCCTGCGCCAGGACGTGTCGACACTGATCTTCTTCGAGGGGCCCGATCGGGTCGGCGCGACGCTCGCGGATCTCGCGGACGCGTTCGGGGCGGATCGCAACGCGAGCCTCGGGCGCGAGCTCACCAAGGTGCACGAGGAGCACGTACGCGGAACGCTCGGCGAGCTCGCGGCGCGGTACGCCGAGACCCCGCCGCGCGGCGAGTGCACGCTCGTCGTCGAGGGGACCAGCGAGCCGGTGCCCGATGTCGATATCGAGGCCGAGCTGCGCCGCTTGCTCGACGAGGGGCTCGGTCCGAAAGACGCGGCGGCTCGGCTGGTCGTCGTCACGGGCAAGCCCAGGCGCCAGCTGTACCAGCTCGCGCTGTCGCTGCAGCGAGCCAAGCCATGACCGAGCCGGTGCGCTTCGACGGCGATCTGCCGCACCTCGTCGCCACGCGGCGCACGCTGGCGTGCGGGCTCGACGTCGTCGTCCACCCCGACGCTTCGGTGCCACAGGTCGCGGTCAGCGTCTGGTATCGCGTCGGCAGCTCCGACGAGCGTGCCGATCGCACGGGCTTCGCGCATCTGTTCGAGCACCTGTTCAAGAGCCCGGCGGAGCGCCTCGGCGGCCACCACTACGAGGTGCTGCGCAGGGCAGGCGCGAGCGATGCAAACGCGTCGACCGGTCCGGATCGCACCGCGTACCACGAGGTCGTGCCGTCCCATCAGCTCGAGCTCGCGCTGTGGATCGAGAGTGATCGCATGGGCTACTTCGCGCCCGCATTCGACGAGCAACGCCTCGTGACGCAGCAATCGGTCGTGCGCGCCGAGCGCCGCCAGCGCTACGAAGACGTGCCGTACGGAGTCGAGCGCTTCGCGATCGCGCGTTCGTTGTACCCCGAAGGGCACCCGCATCGGCACCTGACGATCGGGCGTCACGACGATATCCAGGCCGCCACGGTCGACGACGTGCTCGCGTTCTATCGCACGTGGTACGTGCCCGCGAACGCCACGCTCGTGGTCGCCGGTGACGTGCCCGACAACATCGACGAGCTCGTCGACCGCTACTTCGGCAGCTTCCCGCACTCGCAGCGTCCGCTGCGACCGGTGCCGGCACCGATCTCGCCGATTCGTGCCATCGAGGAGGTTGGCGATCCGTTCGCGGTGCTCGGCCGCATTCACCGCGCGTGGCACGGCCCCGCCGCGTTTTCCGATGACGAGGCCGAGCTCGACATCCTCACCACCGCGTGGTCCGCGGTCGGCACCGGAGCGCTGTGGCGCCGCCTGGTCTACGAGACGCAGCTCGCACAGCGCGTGTCGGCGTGGACCACGAACGGACGCCTCGGCGGAGAGCTGCACGTCGCGGTCGACCTGCGCACCGGCAGCGATCCGGCCGCGGTTCGCGCGATCCTCGACGAGGAATGCGCTCGCGGCGTGGACGAGCGATCGATCGAGCGTGCCGTCACCCGCCGCGAAGCGAGCTCGATCTGGGGCCTGATCGGGCTCGCACGTCGGGTCGGCATCCTGCATCGTTACGTGCTCTACACCGAGCGACCCGACGGACTTGCCGACGATCTCGTCCGCTATCGCGCGGTCACGCCGGCCACGCTCAATGGAGCGATCGCGCGCTGGCTCGATCCGGCCCGCATGGTCGAGATCGAGACGCTACCCGGGCCCGCTAGGGCCCTGGCGTAGGCTTCTTCAGGATCGCGAGCGACGCCTCGAGTCCCTTCGTGACGTGGAGCTCGTTCTTGTCATCGACCCACGCCGCGTCGAAGTCGGTCAGCTTCTCGCGCTCGATCAGCTTCAGCGATTCCTTCGGGCCGAGGATGAACAGCACCTTCGACCACGCGTCGGCGGTGAACGCGTCCTTGGCCTTGACCGTCACCGACCGCGATGCCCGTGCGGGCTGACCGGTGCGCGGATCGAGGATGTGGTGGTAGCGGATGCCGTCCTTGACGAAGCCGCGCTCGTAGTCGCCGGAGGTCGAGAACGAATGATCCTCGATCGGAGTCGACGCGAACGTGGTGCCCGGCGCGCCACGCGGATCCCGGATCCCGACGACCCACGGAACGGCGCTCTTCTTGCCCGCGATGTACATGTCGCCGCCGGCCTGCATCATGAAGTTGGTGAAGTTGAGCTCGTGCAGGAGCTTCACGCACTTGTCGACGGCGTAGCCCTTCGCGATCCCGCCGAGCGTGATGCGCATACCCTTGCGGCGCAAAAACACGGTGCGCTTCGCCTTGTCGAGGACGACGTCCTTGTAGCCGATCAACGCGAGCCGCTTCTTGACGTCCGCGGGATCGGGCAGCGTGCCGTCCATGTCCTGATCGAACTTCCACAGGCCACCGAACGCCCCGACGGTGATGTCGAAGATGCCGCGCGTGCGCTTCGCGATGTCCTGTGCACGCTCGATGACGGTGAAGGTCTCCTCCGAGACCGCGACGGGTTTGTCGCCGGCTGCGGCGTTGATCCGCGAGACCTCGGAGTCCGCGGTCCAGGTGGTCATCACCCCATCGATCCGCTTCATCTCGTTGAAGACAGCCTCGGCGGCCTTCGCGGCCTTCACCTCGTCGTCGGTCCAGAAGTAGATGGAGATCGTCGTCCCCATCGCCTTGCCGTGATACTCGAGCTTGTGGTCGGGGTCGGCCCGCTTGGTGAACGGCGCCGGCGTTGGCGCAGCAGGCCCGCCGCGCTCCGGCGCGGCGCTCGACTCGCTGCATGCCGCGAGTGCGACCAGCGCCAGCGCGAGCGATCGCATCAGGTCACCCAGTGGACCACGCGCAGGATGATCAGCACGGCACCCACTCCGAGCGAGAGCAGCACCGCGAGGACCGACGTGGCGAGCGTGCCCTGGGTCTCTTGCTGGATGCCCTTCCACATGCCGATACAGGCCGGGATCGTACCGCTCGCCGCGATCACCCCGCCGGCGATCGAGCCCTTCGTCAGCCCTTGAACTGCAGCAATTGCGATGCCGATCGCGACCAAAGCGAACGCGACGTAGGCAGGCGTCTTGGTGTCGGCGACCGGTTCCCCCATGCGGGAGAAATTAGCACCCTAGCTCTCGGAATACATCCGTATGTTCTCGCGCATCACGTCGTCCGTGAGCGCCCTCTGCACGGGCTCGAGCAAGCAGTCGGCCAGGACGAGGATCATGTCTTCCATGTTCTTGTCGGCGACCAACTTTGCGAGCAACTGCTTGGCGTCGCGAGAATCATCGCCAACCAGAAGCTCCCTCACCTTGCCCACGCTGAGATCTCCCTGAAAGTCGATCATCAGATGTTGTCGGAGGTACTCGATCAAACGATTCACGGGATGGAGATACAGCACCAGCGGATCCGGATCAAGCGAAGGACCGTCCGTTCCCGTCGGGAAATGGCACGACGGTCGCGACCAGGACCTGCCGGCTGGAGCGCCGTCGGAGCCATGATCAACCCTTGCGTGCCCCCCCGAGTTGCCCGACGATTGCTGCATGCCCCGCGTGCTGCTGACCGGCTTCTGCGCGGTGCCGGGGCCACGGCGGGCAGGTGTCCAGCTGCGTCACGTGATCCGAGCGCTCACGCCGCTCCACAACGTCGACCTGCTGGTCGCGCGTGAAGGCGAGCAAGCGTACGTCGAGCGCCAGGGCTCGGTGCGCGTGCTCCGCGTGCCGACGCACGAGTCCGATCTGCGGTCTCAGATCCATGCGTTCCAGCGAGCGCTCAAGCGTCAGCTCGACGGCGCCGATTACGACGTCGTGCACTGTCGCGATAGCTGGAGCGGAATCCCGGTGCTCGACGCGCGCGCACGGCTCGGGTTCGCGGTGGTCTACGATCTGACGCGGTCGCCGCTCGGCGAGACGACGTTCGACCCCGAGCTCGACGCGCAATACGGTCGCGACGAGGAAGCCTGCCTGCTCGCCGCGGACATGGTGCTCGCACCGACGCCGGCCGCGGTGAAGGCGCTGCAGAACCGTGGCAAGCCCGAGCGGGTGATGCTGTCACCGCCCGGCGTCGACATCGATCGCTTCGACTGGGACGAGCTCCCGAAGGGTGGGCCGCCTCGGATTCTCTATGTCGGCTCGATGGATCCGGGCCGCGGTGTGCGCGTGCTCGTGCGTGCGATGGCGGCGATCGTCCGCGAGGTCGACGCCCGGCTCGTGCTCGCCGGGTCGTTCGCCCCGAAGTTCGAGCAGAGCCTGGCGAACGGGATCCGCGAGCTCGGGCTGGTCGACAAGATCGAGCTGCTCGGTGCGGTGGATCACGACCAGCTCCCGGCGTTGCTCGCGACGGCCACGGTGTGCGTCGTGCCGGCCGCGGCCGATCTGACGCCGAACCCGACGGTCGTCTATCCGACGAAGATCCTCGAGTACATGGCCTGTCGCCGGCCGATCGTCGCGCCGCGCCGCGAGACCATCACGCAGGTCGTCGAGAACAATCGCGAGGCGCTGCTGTTCGAGCCCGGCGATCCGATCGATCTCGCGCGCAAGGTGTTGCGGCTGATCGGCGAGCCGCTGTTGCGCGATCGGTTGGCGCAGAACGCCTACGAGCGCGTGCGCCGTGACTTCACCGCGAGTGCCGCGCGGCGCGCATTGCGGGCTGCCTACAACCTGCTCTCCGAGCGGTTCGCGATCCAGGCCGACTCGTCCACCGACGACGAGGCCCCGAAGGTCGAGATGCTCTCCGACGATGACTTCGAGGCGACCGTGTTCGAGGAGGCGCCCGCCGCGCCGCCCGTCGACACCGCGCTCAACAAGATGGGACCGCTCGACGAGGTGCTCGCCTCGCTCGACGGCACCGGCAGTACGAGCTCCGAGTCGGTGATCGCACCGCCTGCGCCGTCGGAGCCCGACGAGACGATGGAGCGCGCGCCGGTCGCGCCAGCCCCGCGCGACTCGGGCAACTGGACGGTCTCGGCGCTGGCCGCGCCTCCGATGCCGGCCGGTCAGGATGATTGGGTCGTGACGAACGTCGCAGCGGCGGTCCGCGGGATCGACTCCGAGGACAGGGACTCGGGGGAAGTCGCACACGGCGATGACGGCACGCCGATCGAGGGCGTGGTGGCGGTGGCCCCGGCGCTCCCGATCGCCGACGGCTCGTTCGTGGCGGGCGAGATCGACGTCCCGACGCCCCCACCGGAGCGCGGTGGCCGGGACACGCAGGCGGTCGAGTTCACCGCTGCCAGCTCGATCCTCGGAGCCTCCGAGCCGTCCGATCCCGACTCCGGCTCGCGGACGCCTCCGCTCGAGCGGCGCTAACGTGTTATAGGTCGTCGCGGAGGACGCCATTCCGGTCGTCGCACTGGTTAATCTGTTGTTTGGAATCGGGTTCGCGCTGATCGCACGAGACCGGATCCGCGCGGATGGCCCGTTCTCGGCGCCGGCGTTCCACCTGATCCTGCTCCACGCAGCCGCGGTCGTCGCACCGGTGGCGCTCTACTTCTATGCGGTCCACCCGGCGTGGGCCTGGATGTACTGGGTCAACCCCGAGAAGCTCTCGGGGGTCGCGGTGTTGCCGCTCATGGTCGGCCACGCGGCGCTCGTGATCGGCGGCTGGTACGGGGCCTCGCTGCTGCTGCGTCGTGGTTATCTGGGGGCGCTGCTCTACGGCGCCGGCGCGGTTGCGCTCGCCCTGCTGGTCCTCGTGGTCGCCGGCATGAACCGGCTGGGGACCGCCTCGGACTACGTCGGCTGGCAGATCCAGAAGGGGACCTCCCTGTTCAAGGTCCAGCTGGGCTGGGCGTTCATGGTGTCGCTCCTGGCGCTGTTCGGTTCGGCGATCTACATCGCGATCGAGCTCGGGCGCGACGGACGCCGCGTGCGGTCGCGGTGACCCTGCTTGCCGGGATAAGCTAGCACTTGATGGCTCGCTGCTGGGTGCTCGCGATGCTGCTCGTAGCGTGCGGGCCGATCGTGTACGTCAACGACGTCACGCGACGCGCGTCGACCGCGGTCGAGGCCGCACGCGCCGCCGAGGCGGACAAGTACGCGCCCTACTACTGGACGCGCGCGAAGGAGTACCTCTACAAGGCGCGCGAGAACGCCGGGCACGCCGACTACCAGGGCGCGAATCGGTTCGGCCGCCTCGCCGCCGAGGCCGCGGAGCTCGCCGAGCAAGAGGCGAACTCCGCCAAGAAAGATCCGAAGAAGCGGCCGCTCGAGCGCGGGCCCGACGTCGCGCCGGCCAAGGACGCGAAGGATGTTGCACCGGCAAAGGACACTCCATGACCGCGCGCGCGCTCGTGCTGGTCCTGGCGCTGGGCTGTGCCGGATCCACCGTGCGGACGCAGACGCAGGCGACCTCGGGGCTGATCGCGACCGCGCGCGAGAACGGTGCGCAGCGCTGCGCTCCCGTCGAGCTCGCGATGGCCGAGTCGCACAACGACTTCGCGATCCACGCCAACGACGAGGGCAACTACTACGAGTCTCGCCGCGAAGCGAAGGTCGCCGAGGCCAACGCACGCGCGGCGATCGAGAAGTCTCCGAAGGAGAAATGCGTCGACAAGGGACCCGAGCCGGGCCCCGGCGATCTGGACGGTGACGGCATCCTCGACAACGTGGATCGCTGCCCGCGGGTCCCCGAGGACAAGGACGGCTTCCAGGACGAGGACGGCTGCCCCGACGACGACAACGACGGCGATGGTATTGCCGACAAGATCGACAACTGTCCGATGGATCCCGAGGATCGCGACAGCTTCGAGGATGATGACGGCTGCCCCGACCTCGACAACGACAAGGATGGGCTCGCCGACAAGGTCGATGCCTGCCCGCTCGAGCCCGAGGACAAGGACGGGTTCGAGGACGACGACGGCTGCCCCGACAACGACAACGACAAGGACGGCTTCGTCGACAAGGACGACAAGTGCCCGAACGAGGCAGGCGTGCCGCCGGACGGCTGCCCCAAGAAGTACACGCACGTCGTGATCACGGAGAAGAAGATCGAGCTGAATCAGACGGTGTTCTTCGACACCAACAAGGCGACGATCAAGCCGATCTCGTTCGCGCTACTCGACGACGTGGCGCTGGCGCTCAAGGACAACCCGAAGATCAAGGTCGAGGTCCAGGGCCACACCGACAGTCAGGGCAACGACGCCTTCAACCTCAAGCTCTCGCAGAAGCGCGCCGAGTCGGTTCGTACGTACCTCCAGGGGCAGGGCGTGACGAAGGACCGGATGGTGCCCAGGGGCTACGGCGAGAACGTCCCGATCGCCGACAACCGCACCAACGACGGTCGCGGCCAGAATCGGCGTGTCGAGTTCGTCATCACCGAGCGGTGACGCGGGTCGTCGGTCGCCCCCGGAGGCGTCAATCGTTCCGGCCTCCTGGCAGTCGTTTGACCTCCGGAGCGGAAAGTCCGTCGATCGGGCGTGCGGCTTTGGTATATCAGCGGACATGGGAACCCGAAGTCAGGGACGGTCCACTCGTGCGTGGACGCTATCGCTCGTGCTGGGGATGAGCCTGGGCGCCTCGGCTGTCTACGCCGATCCGAAGGGCGACATCGACAAGCAGGCGAAGGCGGCGATGGAGAGCTACGACCTGATGGACTACGAGGCGGCGAAGAAGTCGCTGAACGCGGCGGTCGCGGCGGCCAAGAAGGCCAAGCTCGACAAGGATCCGATCGTCGCGAAGCTTCACCTCTATCTCGGCATCGCCTCGTTCGCCGGTGGTGATGCCGACGGCGCGAAGGCGGCGTTCACCGCCGCGGTCGGGATCGATCCGAAGATCCAGATCGACGCGGCGTACAAGTCGCCCGAGCTCGTCAAGCTGCTCGACGCGGCCCGGGCCGGGGCCGGCGGCAGCAGCACGACGCCCGACCCGGTCACCGACGGCGTCGACTGCGCGAGCGTCAAGGGACTGCAACACACCATCCTCGACACCGGGAAGACCGGCGGGGCGCAACCGATCGAGGCGCTCGTCGGCAGCGACATCACGCCGGTCAAGGTCGCCGTCATGTATCGCGTCGAGGGCACCACCGACTTCGTCGAGGGAAAGCTCACGAGCAGCGGCGGCTGCAAGTACACCGGCTCGATCCCCGCGGCCGCGATGAAGGGCACGCTGATCCACTACTACGTCGCCGCGTACAACGAGAACAACAAGGTCATCGCGGGCAAGGGCTCGTCGGGCTCGCCGAACATCATGGAGCTCACCGCCGGCGCGGCGGGGGCCGGCGACCGGGAGAATCCGCTCGGCGGTGGCGTGAAGAAGGTCGTGGTTCCCTCCGGCGGCAACGTCTCGGGGGGCGTGATCGCGGGCGGCAAGCCGGCGAAGGTCTACCTCGCGGTCGCCGGTGGCACGGGTTTCGGCTACGTGACCGGCGATACCGAGGCGGGCAATCAGGTCCAGAACTGTTGCATCGGAATCAGCCTCGTCGTGCTCACGCCGGAGCTCGGCTTCTACGTGAGCAAGCAGCTGTCGATCGGCATCGCCGGGCGCATCGGCTTGCCTCTCGGAGCGAACGTCGATCCGCCGAACGCCGCGCACTCGACGATCGCCCCTGCCGCGCTGATCCGCGTGCGCTACGCGCTGGAGGCCTCCGGTGAAGGCCTCCGGGTGATGGGGCAGATCGGCGCCGGCATCATGCGCAACACGATCAAGATCGAGATGATGCCGGCCGGCGGTGGAGATACCGACATCGTCGCCCAGGGGCCGCTGCTCCTCGGTGCGGGCATCGGCTTCACCAAGAAGCTCGGTGGCAACCTGTCGTTCGTCGCGGATCTCTCGGCGATCGCCGGGATCGCCGTCGTCGACAAGGTGAGCAACGCGAAGGTCAACACCGGTGTCGGCGGTGACCTCACGCTCGGGCTCGCGATCGGCTTTTAGGTCCTAAGTCAGCAGCGCACGGAGCGGGTGCAGCACGAGGTGCACTTCTCCGGCGGTGACCTCGGCGGCGCTCGGCGCGGCCGATAGCACGACCGCAGCTTCGACGACCCGCTCGCCACCTTCGTTCAGGTAGATCACGCGCTTGATCGTGCGGCGCTTCGTCGCGACCTCCTCGAGGTCCTCGAACAGCGTCGGATAGATCTCGGGGAGTGCCGAGTCGCGGAGCTCGAGGCCACCGGCGTCACCCGCGGCGCCGAGGAACTCGTAGAACGCGAGGTTGGCGGCGCGGACCCGACCTGCCACATCGCACGACGCCATCGGCAACGGTACGGCACCGAAGACCTCGGCCGCGGCCTTGAGGCGATGATCGAGCTCGCGGCGCTCGCGGGCTGCATCGGGAGCGAGCGCGCGGCGCCGGGTGCCTTGCTCCATCCCGAGCATGCCCATCAGCGCACGTAGCTCGTACATGAACGACTGCATGTCGGGATGACGCTTCGCCGGATCCTTCGAGGTCGCGCGCGCGACCAGCTCGTCCGCCCGCTCGTCGAGCGGATCGTCGACGTGCTTCGAGGGGGCGGGCACGGCGACCTCGCGGTGCTGGCGAAACACTTCCTCGAGGTCGCCGCCGAACGGCAGGCGCCCGGTCAGCAGCTCGAAGAACACGATGCCGAGCGCGTAGATGTCGCTCGCCTGGCTCGTCGGGGCGCCGGCGATGCGCTCGGGCGAGAGGTACTCGGGCGTGCCGTCGATGCCCTCGATGCGGCCGAGGTCCGGACGCGCGAGGCCAAAGTCGAGCAGCTTGATCAGCCGGCGCTGCATCGTGGTCCGCACGAGGAAGATGTTCTCGCTCTTGATGTCGCCGTGGATGATCGTCCGGCTGTGGATGAAGCGCACCGCGTCGGCGACCTGCCACATGATGTCGCACGCGACCTTGGGCGAGAGCTTGCCGCTCTGCCTGAGCTTCTGGTGCACGCTCTGCCCCTCGAGCAGCTCCATCACCATGAACAGGCCGAACGTGTCGTCCTGGCCGAAATCGACGATCGAGCAGATGTTGTCGTGCGTGAGCGCCGAGGCGAGCCGCGCCTCGCGATAGAACATCTCGCGGATCTTCGGGTTGGTCGCGATCACGCTCTTGATCAGCTTGAGCGCGAATGCCTTGCCCAGCGCCTGGTGGCGAACGCGCATCACGCGTCCCATCCCGCCGCGCCCGAGCTGGCCCTCGATGATGTAGCGACCGCCGATCACGTCACCGCTGCGCGCCCCCCGTTGCCGTTCACCGACCGGTGGGAGTGGCTCGGCCTCGATCGAAGCGTCGCTTGCCGCGTAGCTCTTGGTCGACAGCGCCGAGCGCGTCACCGACGGAAGCAGCGTCTCGTGACCCTCGCGCTCGACCGCTTCACCGATGTCGACGTCGCTCTCGAACGGTCGACTGGTCATCACCTCATCGTAGCGAAAAACCCGTGCTATGAGTCCGCATGGACGACGCAGACTTCGATCGAGTCGCTCGCGACGAGCTTCATCACATCGAGGACGCGTTCGCCGACGTCGATCCCGACGAGTGCGAGGTGTCGACGAACGACGGAGTCCTGCGACTCGATCTTCGCGACGGCACGCGCATCGTGATCAACAGCCATCGCGCCGCGCGCCAGATCTGGATGGCCGCGGTCGCATCGGCGTGGCACTTCGACCCCACCGACACCGGGTCCTGGCGCGCCCCCAAGACGGGCGAGGAGCTCCGGCCCACGCTCGCACGCCTGCTCAGCGAGCGGATCGGCCTCGCGGTGTCGTTGTAGGATGGCGCATGGCCGAGTCGCAGATTCTGAGCGTGATCCGGGTGTGGGCTGCCGTGGCGTGGGCTGATGGCGTGCTCGCCGAGGCCGAAGCAGACGGGCTTCGCCGGCTGATCGGGAACGCCGATCTCACCGCCGACGAGCGCACCGCCGCGTTGCGGTTCCTCGACGACGAAGTCGCGCTTCCGGAGGCGTACCTTTCGAGCCTCACGCCCGAGGCACGGCGCGGCATCTATCGCGCCGCGTGCCGGATGGCCGTGGTCGATCACATCTTCACCACGACCGAGCGGGCCACGCTCGACAAGCTGCGTACGTCGCTTGCGGTCCCCGACGATATCGCCGAGGAGATCGAGTCCGACGTCCCAGGGCTCTGACGCTGGTGCAGCGCCGTCATTCGATCCGGCATCTGTTCTGGCGCGGCGGCGTCGCGGTGGTCTCGCAGGCGATGATGCTCACCGGCGTCTATCCGCTGGTCCCGCACGCGTGGCGCTCGCTCGCCCGGCACCAGCTCGGCGAACGGCCGGTGCGCGCCGCGCTCGTCGAGTGGGGCATCTCGGCCGCGCTGTCCGCGGCGCGTCCCGCGGGATTCTTCCGGCTGCCCGGTGCGCGGACGAAGGGACCACGGCCGATCATCCTGCTGCACGGCTACGCGATGAATCGCGCGAACTTCCTGCCGCTCGCGTTCCGGCTCGCCCGCGCCGGGCTCGGACCGATCTACGGCTTCGAGTACTGGACGCTCGGCCGCACCGCCGCGGCGGCGCGCCAGCTCGGCTGGTTCGTCGATCAGGTTCGCGAGGCGACGGGGGCGACCGAGGTCGATCTCATCGGTCACTCGATGGGCGGCGTCGTCGCGCGGTACTACGTCACGCTGGTCGGCGGAGATCGTGTCGTCAAGAACCTCGTCACGCTCGGCTCGCCACACAGCGGCACCGATGTCTCGGCGGTCGGCATCGGCCATCCGACACGCGAGCTGCTGCTCGGTAGCAAGCTCGTCGCCAGGCTCGCCGCAGCGGCGCCGCCGAAGCACACGCGGATGACGCTCGTGTGGTCGCGGGCCGATGCGCTCGTCCCGGGTGGTCGTCAACTCCCGGCGATCAAGCTCGCGCTGCCGGATGCCGAGGTGATCATGTACGACGACCTCGGGCACGTCGCGCTGCTCGGCTCGCGCCGCGTGGCGACCGAAGTGATCACCCGGCTGCGCTGATGTCACGTGTCGTCACGCGCGAGGCCGTGCTTGTCCATCAGCCGGTACAGCTGCGTGCGATGCAGGCCGAGGATGCGCGCGGCCGTGCTGACCTTGCCCTTCGCGTCGGCAAGCGCGGCGATGATCGTGGCCTTGTCGAGGTCGCCGGCCAGCGGCTTCGGACGTTCGGCGGCAGTCTCGACCTCGGTGGTCACGGACTCACCCGCGGACGCACCGAGATCCTCGACTCGGACGAGGTCGCGATCCGCGGCGAGCACTTCCTTGGCTGCGTGGCTCACGGCTCCACGTAGCTCGCGCACGTTACCCGGCCACGGCCGCATGCAGCACGCCTCGATCAGCTTGGCATGCGGGGCGAGCTTGCGATCGAAGCTGATGGCGGCGGTAGTTCGCTGGATTCGGTGTCAGCCGGACGGTCGTCGTTCCCGCGACGTGCAACCTATCAGCGCTTCGCGGCGACCGCGATCGTCACGTCGACGAGCTGGGGCTCGGTCGCCTGACCGGCGCAGATCACGCCGGAGAACTTCACGCGCACCGTCCACGTGCCGGCTTGCTTCGGAATGCCGCTGATCGCGCCGTCCTCGATCGCGAGGCCGGGAGCCAGCTCACCGCTCTCGATCCGCGCTCCGGTCATCGACCACCGCGCGTCGCGGCCGTTCGTGTAGACGCACTGGCCGACCGGCTTGACGGCGAACCGCTTGCCCGTGGTCGCCTTGAACGGGGCGTCGGGATAGAACACTCGAAACGTCGCGGTGTCGTCGCGAGCGGAGCCGCGCGATCCGGCACAAGCGGCGAGCGCGAGCATGACGAGGATCCGCATGCCGCGAACGTATCATTCGATCGCCCGGGTGGGCTCAGCCGAACAGCGTCGCCATCGTCGCGCGCGTGATCGTCACGTCGACGAGCTCGCCGACCGCGCCGATCCCCGATGGGAGGATGACGGTCTTGAAGCCATCGGTACGTCCCATGAGCTGCGTGGGATCACGCTTCGAGGGTCCGTGCACCAGCACGCGCTCGTGGCGTCCGACATGCGCGGCAAAGACCTCGGCGCTGATGGTCTCCTGGAGCGCGACGATCTCGGAGAGCCGGCGCTTCTTGAGCTCCGGCGCGACGTCGTCCGGCAGCTTCTTCGCCGCGAACGTCAGGTCGCGCTCCGAGTACGCGAACATGAACGCGCTGTCGAACCGAACCTCGCGCATGAGCGCCAAAGTCTGCGCGTGATCGTCGTCGGTCTCGCCGGAGAATCCGCTGAGGATGTCCGTCGACAGCGCGATCTGCGGCATGGCCCGCCGCAGGCTCGCGACGATCGCGCGGTAGCCGTCGACCGTATAGCCGCGCCTCATGCGCTCGAGCACGACATCCGAGCCCGACTGCACCGGCAGGTGAACGTACTTGCAGAGCTTGGGCTCCTCGGCGATCGCGGCGATCACGTCGTCGGTGAAGTCGACCGGGTAGGGCGAGGTGAAGCGCACGCGCTCGATGCCGTCGACGCTGGCCACGGCGCGCAGCAACTGCGCGAACGTGACGTCGTCCCAGTGATACGAATTCACCGTCTGACCCAGCAACATGACCTCGCGATAGCCCACGTCCGCGAGCTCGCGCACCTGCCGCAAGATCTCGCGCGGTGACGCTCCACGCTCGCGACCGCGGGTGAACGGCACCACGCAGAACGTGCAGAACTTGTCGCAGCCGCGCTGGATCGTCACGAAGCCCGACACGCCATCGCCGCCGACCGCGCCGGACAGCCCCTCGTAGGTCTCCTCCTTGTCGAGCTTGATGTCGACGAGCGGGTGTGCCAGCGAGCCGACAGGCGAGCAAATACCCTTGGGGTGAGCGTGCTCGGCACGTGCAGCCCGGAGCAGCTCCGGCATCCGGCGATAGCTATCGGGACCCGCGATCACATCCACGGCGGGCGCTCGCTCCGCGAGGCCTTCCTTGAGGTGCTCGGCCATGCACCCGACGATCGCGAGCACCGTCCCGGGCCGCTTGCGCTTGAGCGCACCGAGCTCCGCGGCGCGCGCGATCACGCGCTCCTCGGCCTTCTCGCGGACCGCGCACGTGTTGACGACGATGATGTCCGCCTCGTCGGCCCGCGCGCTCGTCACGTACCCCGCATCGGCGAGCACGCTGCCGATCAGGTCGCTGTCGGCGACATTCATCTGGCAGCCATAGGTCTCGACATACACGCGTAGCGCGTCGGCCGCCGGCACCGGCCGCGGGCGCACCTCGGCCGCGCGTTTCCCCAGGGGCACGAGGCGCTCCGACATCGCCGCTCCTTACCATGGTCCGGTTGGCCCGCGCAGGACTTCCGCAGGGCCGTTGGGTGTCTAATGGCCCGGTGCCGCGCGACCCGCGTGAACATCGTGAGCTCCACGCCCTCGACGACGACGGCATGGTGCTGTGCAACCCGCGCGACCGCGAGGCTGCCCATCGTGCGGAGGTCGAGGGCATCGCGACGGCGAACCGCATCGCGGTCACGTGCAAGAAGTCTCTGGCGCTGCTGCGGAGCCCCGGCAGGGCTCCGGCGTAGATTCCCGCCGACCGGCACGGTCGTATATCCTCACGCCGTGTGGCACCTCGGGCACCTCGTCGGATGGACCCTCGGGTGCGTGCTGGCACCGCTGCTGCTCGGCTCGATGTTCGGCCCGCGGTGGATCGCGGTCGGCGTGGTGTGCGCGCTGGTCGCGACGCTGTGGCTCCTGCTGCTGCTTCCACGCTCCGCACACCGCGCGTTCGAAGCGGCGCGCTACGTGCCAGCGACGCGGCGCTACCGCGTGATCGAGTCGCTCGCGTTCACGAGGCGGCGCGCTCGGGCCGCACGGCTGTCTCGAGCCGCGTGTCAGCTCGCGCGCGGGAACCGCGCCGGCGCCGACGAGCTCCTCGCCGCGATCGATCCGGGCGAGCTCGACACCAGCGAGCGCGTCGTCTGGCTCAACAACCGGTCCTGTGCCGCGCTCGATGCAGGCCGCGATGTGCACGAGGCGCTCGCGCTCGTCGACGAAGCGACCGTGCTCCGGCCCGACGTCCCGGCGGTCCAGCACACGCGCGCTCGTGCGCTGCTCGCGGTCGGTCGCATCGACGACGCGATCGCCGTGCTCGATTCGATGCGCAGCGGTGGCGAGCTGCCGCTCCGGCTCGAGGCGGATCGCTGCCGCGAGCTCGCCGCCGCCTGGGAGCGCAAGGGCCAGCGCGACTACGCCGATGACTACCGGGATCGCGCTCGGCTCCACGCGATCTAGCACCAATGTCGGTCAGATAAGAACGTTGACGTTGACATCGACGTACATCGACGTACATCGACGTACATCGACGTGAACCTGAACATGAACGCCACCTTGGACGTTGACCTCGACGCGATCAGGT
>Ga0299915_10000134_pt1 | contig 54878 bp, 46 predicted proteins | sample RVTome_13_FD_200263 | JGI IMG/M metagenome (GOLD analysis project Ga0299915, IMG submission 200263) | Soil microbial communities from uranium-contaminated site in the Upper Colorado River Basin, Wyoming, United States - RVT92D227 (version 2) ...
ACTTTTTCTTGACCTGTTCCCGAATGAGTTATTTCCACAAGGCAGGCCACTTCACCCTGCCAGATACATTCGACTCCTAACGGACAGCGGCTGTCAGCAATAACATCGATAAACTTGATAGCAAGGTCGTCCCCGTCTATCGAAGCACTTTGGCCAACAGTAAGGCTGAAGCTATCTCCTAGGCTGAATGTTTTGTAGTCGCTTTTTGGGGCACATGAGGCGATAGCAATAAAAGCTGTTACCAAGAGAACGCTAAAAATCACAGGGACCCAAAAGGAAACCCTCAGTTTCCCGGGAGAAGTTGCTGCATTGATTATTTGCTTCATACTGCACTCGCTCAGGGCATCGATGGCCCTATTCTATCCATTTCACCGGCCCTGTCATCCTTATTACTGTAATGCAGAAGGCCGAAAAAGGTTGCACTACGTCGCTTCGCTTAATCCTTCTCGAATTCTGGGACACCATACTGGTTGGGCCTACGCCGGAAAGAACCTAATCCTCGACAGGAGATTGCACATTCCTCGGGAATGTTCAGCTTAAGCCCAGATAAGGTACAGCTCACCTGAAAGAGCAGTCCAGCATATATCAACTCTTGATGACCAGCGTTGTTCACCGCGGTTTGAATAGCCTGCCTCGATACGGCTAGAATATAATATGTTCATAGGTGAGGAAAGGGAATGGACTTATAGCGAGGAACAAGCATGGCACAGGCTTGCCCTGTCCGCTCCCGCTGAGGTCTGCCGAAGGACGGGAGCATGTTTCAACGAATATTCCGGTACCTATATCCTGAACGTGTTTAATGCCAGCATTGCAGTCCGTCCGGGGCATCGAGAAATCCGGGGCACGGGCGAACTCTGTAATATGCTTTTGGGGAAACTTTCTCACTACTCATGCCTTCCCATACTGTGGTATCTCGTGCAGGCGCAGGACATTCCAGCTTCGGGCAGCCTGATAAATCCAAGAAAGCTGGCCGGTGGACTTATTTTTGGCCGGGGCTCACACGTGCTGCCTCTGGATAAGTTGGCGGCAAAGTACGGTGGAGATACGGCAGCGTTCCTGAAAAAGGGGGTGTCGCTGGCTGGGGAGTGCTCTAACTACGGGGATGCTTCTATCAAGTTGTATCCCTTCCGGAGGATTCCGGTGCTGCTAGTGCTATGGCGGAAAGACGAAGAGTTCCCTGCCAATGCGGTACTGCTGCTGGACGCCACCTGCTCGCGTTACATGCCGACGGACATCATTTGGGCAACCGCCATGTTATCCGTCCTGGTCATGTTGTGAAGATTCTGCGCCACATAAATTATGTTTCGGAGGCGCTATACCTGAAAGGCATTTCCAATTTCACAGTAACTCATTTTGTTGTTTTTCATTGCTGTCGAGCAGCCATAACGGCCCGTTGACCGAAAGCCAAGCCAGTAATAGAATGGCGTATGAGATACTCTGTTATTTTCTGTTGACCCCGCAGGGAATTTCGTGACATCAGGTATGGCCCGTGCGCGGAACGGGTTTGCAGATAGAGCCGAAGGAGGACACCACGAAAACATGAGACTTCAACCGTATCGCAAGAGGATTCTACCGAAGGTGCTGAGCCTTGTGAATGAAGCTGAGGCGGGATCACACGAATTCATCCCCTATAGTGAGCAGAGCCTCCAGGCAGAGTTGAAAGGAGCGAGCTCAGTCCTGCTGGCCACCGACGACCAGGACCGCATCAGCGGGCTCGCGTACCTGGGTCGGCAGTGGTATGGTGAGACCATCACGCTGCATGTCCGGCCTGGCATGGGGTGGTGGGAGGTCGGGGACCTTCTGCTCTCTTCTCTTGAACCACGGGCTCAAACCGAGGAGTTGAGCACATCAGTGGATACGTTCGATCGTGAGCGGCTTGCCTTTTTCTTGGAGAGGGGGTATCGCCCTGAGAGCAGCCTCTACGAGATGACCGCCGCCCTTGATCGTCAGCGACGCCGACGGCGTCTACCGACAGGTTGCATCATTGGCACTCTAAAGACGGATGAAGAAGAGGCACTCATACAACTGGCAAACACCGCCTACGGCGGAGAGCGGCTCCGGCCCGGGATTCTGGCCCGGTGGCAAGCAGAGGGCCCGAATTTTAGCACGGATTGGATCCAAGTTGTCCGATGTGACGGGCAACTTGTGGCTACTGTCGTAGCCCGCTCCGACCGGGAGTACAACAAATATTTTCACGGCAACCGGGGTTATCTTGGCCCGGCGGCTACCCTCCCAAGCTACCGAGGGAAAGGTCTGAGCCAGGCCCTCACTGCCCAGGCGATGAATTTCCTTCGTGAGCAAGGTATGCGCACAGTCTGCCTGCACACCTGGGAGCGGAATCGGCCCGCCGTAAGACTCACGACAAACCTGGGATTCCGTGTGGCACATGAATGGAAGATCCTCAGCAAGAGGGTGCGGGGATAATATTCAAGAAGCCGCACGAAATGTGGACCGAAGAGAGGAGGCTGAGGAAGCCTAGCCTGAGGAGTGACCTTCAAAAGGACTGAGATTTGTGTTAGTAGGGAAGCTGAAATCCTTGTAGCGCTCAGTAGCAGAAGCGAAACCCGGGTCACAGTTCCCAAGAAAACACCGGCAGCGCTACCCATAAATCGCCGCGCGCGGCGTAACCAAAACAAATAACCATTTGTGACTTCGCGATTCGACTACTAGCGAGGCCCTGGCTAAGGCCTTTTCTAAGTCTATCTTGGCACCCAAGATGCCCGCCCAGAGGTCGCTGACTTCGGCGAGCCAGTCACGTCAGCTTGTTTTCTTACTTCATCACACAATGTAGCGAAAAGTGACCCAACAATTCATCAGAATGTTATAATTAGTCTGGTGGGTTTTCACAAAGGATGAACCGAAAACGTAGCTAAATCTTCAAATCATAGGGAGGTGCCAATGTCTATTGCAAGGGTTACTGAAATCAAATCGTCTTCTCGAGTTAGCTTTGATGATGCGATCAAGAAAGGAATCGCCCGCGCTAGTAAGACCCTGACAAACGTTAGAGGAGCATGGATCTGGAATCAAGAAGTACTGGTTGACAAAAAAGGTAAGATATCAGAGTACCGCGTTCAGATGAAGATAACCTTCATTCTAGAAGAGTAAGCGGGAAACAGGGTCAACAAGCATCTGCTAAGCTCTAGCCATTTAGAGAGATTCCTGTCAACACTGGGAAAGCGACTTCACGGGAGATGCTGCCGCCTGCCGGCTTGCGCTATTCGTGTTCGGCTAGAGCCGTAGCTCAGGTCCGGATGCCCTCTCTGTGGCTATCAGGTCAGGATCGTTTCAATCGTTCCACAACAGGGCACAACATCTAGCCGACTGGCAGCCGGTTTTATTATTGATACGATGAGGGCTACCTGGTAAGTCCTTATTGCAGGACTGAGGGCTCTACTTACCCTATGCGAAACACCTTGGTCCCGCACCTCGGGCACAGGCCCTGGGTCGCAGGACGCTTGTTCTTCATTCTGATAGCCCTGGGACTCTTGATCTCAACCTTCTTTCTGCATTTCACACAATATGCCTGCATTCTAACCTCCTTGCGCTTGAGATTTGTCTCTGAGAATAACACCAATATGAAGACCAGTCAATAGGGTGTCCAAACAAAACGTTGGAAAACGGCCCAGTAGTTCCGATCTAGTCATTGCGACTTTGATTATCTCCAAGAAATTCAAGTCCCAATCCCTTAGTCTTGACATCTACCGGATTATCTTTTATCTTTGTATTAGAGGCTTAATAAGATGAATGAGCAAACTATGAAGAAGTTCACTGTGGGCTTGCTCATCGCAGTAGTTCTGAGTACTCCGTTAGGATGTTCCACCGATAGGTGGATCGAAGTCGAACCGGGCCAATACGCTGTTATCGATATTCACAGTGAATCGAATGGACCGACAATAAGTGGGATCGACACACTGGTTGTGGAACGCGAATCGAACACAATAATAATGGAATTGGAGGATGGCTCTCAACTAGTCACTACATTCGTGTCGAGAGAGAAGGAAGAGTGGCCAGCCGGATGCCCGTCCAATATCGGGTCAACCCGAATGGAGGTTCTCGATATCCAAAGTAGTAACCTATCAATCGCAGGAATGACCTTTAATAATCCAATACTAGTGAGGAATTGCCCGCCTAATCCTAACACCATTGTACTACGGGAGGACGGCACTATCGGAGGTGCTGGCTCTGCCTGTGCCTGGCCGGACAAAGACATACATTTCGCCAAAGAAACCGGTAGTTAGGCTGGTAAGCGGAAGATAAGACTTTACCCAAGATAGAAGACAATACTGCCAGGGCCGGGACTCATAAGCACTTGGTTGCGGATTCAGATCATTCCCCTCTGTTTCTGTTTCTCTGGTTCAAATATCCCAGATTCAGGTAGATTAAGAATGAGCCCCCGAAGTCGCCAATTGATAGGACTCAGCCTCATAATTACAGCTTTCGAGGCAGTGATGACTCTGCTGGCGGTGTGGTGTTTGATAGGCAGGAATAGAGGGGCTCAGACGCTGAGAGTATAGTCTAGCAGCATCGCCGAACCGGTCATCCTCTTAGTCGGCTCAGGATTACCCCGATCGGCTGCTCCGGAAGTGAAAGCAGGGTCCCGTCTTCCCAATCGCCCATCATGCCGGCATAGGCATTCAGGGCATGACACAGTGAATCAGTTCTAACGTATCTATCTTCATAGTTCCAGAAGATGCCACCTATTGCTTTTTCGGGCTCTCTGAGGAAAAAGGTGTTTTCTTCTGAATAGGTGTTCTGAATAATCCACCGTATTGCTCTTATTATGGCCTCTTCATATTTATCACAGCCGTCCGTGTTCTGTTCCTGGCAGAACCTGTACATTGTCATCATCACCTCAGCTAGCCAGCCGTTTCCGCTGGTGGAATACGCCCGGTACCAGCTTCCACTATAGAGGGGATTACTTATGTTCTTCGGCTGTCTTTCCAGAAGTTCGGCGCTGCATTTAAGAATTATGTCTTTATAGTAGTCCTCTTGATTTATTCGGTAGAAATCAAGCAAAGACATCGCCACCCAGGCGCTTGAGATCGGATTTGCCCAGCGGTAGTCGTCCCCCAGAAAACAGCCCTCTTTTTCAACTCTTGCCGAGAAGTGCTGGGCAATCCTTTCTGCAACGTCGTAGTATCTTGTTTCTCCGGAAGTTATGTAGAGCCGGGAAAGTGCAGAAAGGACTTGACCATTGTAAAGAAGTGATTCATTTTCGCCATAAGCCCATTCCCCGCCCGAAGCTTCGTTCTTGTATGCGTACATGACTCCGTCGGGTCTCTGCATAGTGGTCAGCCAATCACCGCCCAGTTTTGCCGATTCCAGATACCTGGAGTCATCCGTTCGCTCGTATAAATCCAACAATGTGAATATGCTTAATGCTGTAGTACCAACAGGAAAGCTCTTCTCTTTTGTCCCGCTTGGAGGATAATACGAATAATGGAATGCACCATACGTTTCTTCATCGTTGCTTTGCATGGAAAGCAGGAAATCTGCCCACCCCGGTATCCCTGCCAGTATCCGCTCATCATGGTCGAAATCATAAATTTTCAGCAGCGTATATACAATTGAAGCCGTATATACCGTATGCAACCGGCTCCCAAAGTAATCATCCTCGGTGTCATACCTTTTGTAGAACCCGTGCTCGTCTTCGTCCATTGCCCGGAACAGAAATTCTTTTCCCTGCTCAATCTTCTCGAGCATTAGCTGCTTATCCAAGCTGCGTATTATCACCAGGCCCTCAACAAGTTCCTTCCCTTCTCCCTCATATTCTATGAAGGAAAACGAACGGTCATCGAGGCAAAATGAGTGGCTGTAGTAATACTCGAAGCGAGGGATTAGCTGAAACAAGTTATCGACCTGGGTGAAGAAGTGAGGAGGATAAGAGAAAGTAATCAGAAATCTTGCCTCTTCAAGATCCTCTTGGCTCAGCTTCTGGTGCGCTTCTTCCAGCGCGTTTACCGTTGCTTCTTCCAGTGTTAAGGGCAGTATTTCGTCCTTCGCTTTACTGCCGCCGGCCCCTTTTACTTCTCCCTGGTGATATATGGTTATATCAAGCTCCCAATTGCCCTCGATTTCTAACTCCGCGGGGTATTGTGTGGACTGCCCACCAAGATGATTCTCAGCTACCGTGCGCACAAATTGGACACATAGACTCCGGAAGTGGTCGCCGTCACGGATAAGTCCTGTCCCATCCTGCTGATTACCGGTCTGAGGAAACAGGGTCAGCGGAATTAAGATTGAAGCGATGATAGCTACCAGCAGCGGAAGTGCGATGGCTAATACGTAGCGAAGTTTGCGAGGGAGCCATTCCTTTGACGGGACCGGTCCTTCTTCAGAGCGCAAACGCGGTCGGTAGTGCCCGTCCACAAGAGACAGCGCCCCAGCGACCACTAACAGGCCACTGAAAGGCAGAGTGGTCAATACGTTGCTCAGGGTTAGGCCGGCAGTGATCGAGATTTGCCACCACCACCAGGCAGTAAAAGCCCCACCGATGACAATAATCAACAGACCCCCGGCACGGGGCCGCGCAATCATTATTAATGTCAACCCCAGACCCACAATGCCCGGCGCTAAGTAGGGCAGGCGGAAATACCACCCTTCCCACCAGCCCTGGTAAGACATTGCTCTTACGGCCCAGAATGTCCAAAAGCTGGTGACTAGAACCATCACTGCCAGGGCGATGTACCCGGCAACCCAGTGCTTAAACTTCCAGTGATTCATAACCTATTTCCTGTGGTGGAGCAGCCGGCATTTCCGGGGCAGGCTGGCGAAGCCCTCCGTGTTGCCGCCCGTCCTGTAGGACGATTGCTCGGGCAACCTCCCCGTACCTGCAGCACAGAGAAAGGACGTTGCACTGCACCTACCTGGGTCAAATACACTGATCCCGATAGTCTCTTCGAGATTGAACTCCTTATCCAGCCTGGCGATAAGCGAACCGACGGCCGCCCTGGGGCTGGAAGTTACTTGCTCGGTATCAAATTGAACGCTCTGCCATTCTCATCTATGAGTACCAGTTCAGCATTTACAGAGCCGATATCTACCCCCAAGTAGTAGCCCATTTTGTTCGGCGCTCCATTTTAGCAAAGAACAGGCTTTCCTAAAAAGGGAAGGTAATCCGGCGACACCATACCAACCAGGCCTACGCCGCAGGGAGCTTAATCCTCGAAGTTGAGGCGATGGAACGAGGTGCTGCCTATTATCTAATCAAGCCTGTTATCCCAGATGACCCAGAGAGACTTATCCGAGAAGCTCTCCTTGAGGGCAAAGACGAACATTAAGAGGGCGGGGGCTGGGTTGTGTTCTGGGGGATTGCAGGGCGCAACGCAGTTACCCGATATAACGTAATGGGTGCTGCTTTTCCCTTGACACTCTGCGGCTCGAGTTTCTCGGTTTCTAAGTAGTCCCTTGTCTGATTATACGTCTCAGGACCGATCCAGACTTCATTACCGGGGGTGGCGCTGCAAATGCGTGAAGCAGTGTTGATGGAATCGCCGATGACGGTGTATTCGCTGCGTCCGGCCGAGCCGACATTGCCGGCCACGGCTACGCCAGTGTTGATGCCAATGCCAAATTGTACCGGGAGCGGCCGGTTATCTCTCTGTCGTAGCTCAGCAAGTTTCTGCTGTGCTTCCCAGGCAGCCCTTACTGCCAGCAGTGCGTGGTCCGGCTGAGATTGCGGGGCGTTCCACACCGCCATGATATTATCGCCGACGAACTTGTTAACTATACCATCATGCTGCACTACTGCATCGGCTATAACTGACAAGTAACTATTGAGCATTTGCATTACAGCTTCAGGGGACAGCTGCTCACTTATCCGCGTAAAGCCACGGATATCCGCAAAGAAAACACTCACTTCCCTTTGCTCGCCGCCGAGGCGAAGGTCCCCAGAATCGGCCCGGCTGACTATCTCGTTGGCTATCTGGGGCGAAATGTAGCGACCAAAAAGCTCCTTGACGAACCGTTTATCCGACTGCTCAGTGATGACTACGTAAACAATGTTGCCGACATAGACTATCGGCAGCAGCAACAACGGATAAAACAAATCGAGGCTATATCCTCTGTCGAAAGCGACGAAGCCGGCTATCAGGCAGGCAACAAATAAGCCTGCCGTTATTCCCACGCCCTTAGCTATATCGGTCCAGCGCCGGGTCCCACACCGGGGCAAGGCAAAGGCAGTGATGCCAATCAGCAGGAGCATAATCATGAGCGTGATGGGAATGCCGGGCTCCCTCAAGAAACGCTCCCTGAGAATCGTATCCATGGCGCCGGCGTGTATGAAGACTCCGGGAGTCTTGCTGGCCGAGGTGGGGATGGCCCAGGCGTCGAGTTCACCGGTGGCGGTCATCCCAATCAATACTATTTTGTTATCGACCAGCGAGGGGTCAAAGTCGCCGCTGATAATATCACCGTAGGAAACGTACGGTCGTTCATCATTATCGGCGGAGAAGTTGATGAGCAGACGATACGAGGTATCAACTGGAACGTCACGGGCCAACAGGTTAACGGCGCCATTTTGAAGCACATATTCTTGGGGCAGGGGCATGGAGAATAGTCTGTAGAGTACGGCCAGGGTCAATGAGGGGTAGACCTGTCCTGAGCTTGACTTAGCAATCAGCGGCAGCCGCCTCACCGTGCCATCGCCGTCGGGAACTACGTTGCCGTGTCCGATACTGCTGGCGGCCTGTTCCAGAGAAGCCACTGGCAGAAGGAAACTATCGTAGGCGATCCCCCCTTCAGTCTGAGAGATAGGCGGAATCCCGACGGCGGCCAGGACAACATTGTCCGCTTCGGCCATTGCTGTCGCCAGCATTTCGTCATCGGTGGAAGTATCGGTGAAGATGACATCGAAGCCGATTACCTTGGCTCCGGACTGGCTTAAGTTGTCGATAGCCTGGGCATGGAGGCTACGCGGCCACTCCGCCCATCGGCCGTAAGCTTCGAGAGTATCGTCATCTATACCGGCGATAACGATGTTGGGAGAAGGGGGTTCAGAGGTGAAAAGCTGATCCGAAAACCACAGATTGATGGTATAGAACGGCTGGACCAGCAAAGCCACAAGTGTAAATAGGCAGCCCACTCCTATGAGTACTAGAGTGTGATAAAGGCGCTTGCGTTGGCGCCTGGTCATTCTGTGCTTGGGTGACGAATTGGCCGTAATCTTGATTCGCCTCTAGGTATCTGTCTGTCGTCGCGAGCTTTTGAGATGGGCTCGCCATCATATTACACGGCTGCTATCTTACCACAACCAAGCCTGCAAAGACACTGATAGTAATGGCGCAGCCCATCTAACCTCTTCTAGTGTTGGGTGAAATGAACTGGGTAGTTATGACCCGCCTCCGCAACTCCACAGGCAGTCTCGGTATCACGGCCGCTCCAGCCGGGACAGCTATTCACATAGCGTGTGACATCTCCTCCCACCCAGACGCAATAAGAGTGTCCTCCCGCGACTACAATGGTTGCAGAGGCGAACTCATTCCCATTTACAACCATCGCACCAGTGGTAGTATCCTGAACATATATAGGAGCTGTCGGCCCCATGTCTACCGTAATTCGAATAGTGGCAGTCGTTTGAATGGCAGTAACAGTGACGGTGGCTGTATCGGTACCGCCGTTACCATCGCTGATCGTGTAACTGAAGCTATCGACACCGGTGAAGCCCGGGTTTGGTGTGTAGGTGACATCGTTGCCATTATTGGTGACCGTGCCATTATGCCCTTGAGTTACCGAGTTCACAGTCAGCGTATCACCGTCGGGATCGGAATCGTTGCCTAAGATATCGATGGTGACCGACGTACCCTGCGATGTGGTATCGGTATCGTCGTCTGCCACCGGTGGGTCGTTAAGACCATTAATGGTAATTGTCACGGCGCCAGTATCAGTGCCTCCGTTGCCGTCGAATACCGTGTAGGTGAAACTATCCGTGGTTGAGCTCCCAACCTGCAGAGACTCGAATTGTCCGTTAGGGTCATAGGCGAACGAACCATCCGAACCCCAAGCGGTAACTGTACCTACAGTTCCGCTCGTATCCACTGCTGTTACAACTAGGGTATCACCGTCGGGGTCGGAATCGTTGATCAAGACTCCCGGAGCAGCGACGGATATCGGCGTATCTTCATCGGTAGTGGCAGCGTCGTTTCCTGCCGTCGGTGGGGAGTTCCCCGGCGTGTCGTTGACACCATTGATGGTAATGGTCACAGTGGCAGTATCGGTGCCGCCATGGCCATCGGACACCGTGTAGCTGAAACTATCGGTGGTTGAGTTGCCGGCCTGCAGATACTCGAATTTTGCATTGGGGTCATAGGTGAAGGAGCCATCCGCACTCCAGGCGGTAACCGTACCTACAGTCCCGGTCGTGTCCAGTGCGGTTACAGCTAACGTATCACCAGCATCAGGGTCGGAATCATTGTCTAAGACTCCCGGAGCAGCAACGGATATCGGCGTATCCTCATCGGTAGTGGAAGCATCGTTTCCTGCCACCGGTGGGTAGTTCACCGGTGGGTAGTATACTGGCGGATAGTATACCGGTGGATCGTAGACACCATTAATAATAACGGTCACCGTGGCAGTATCAGTGCCGCCATTGTCGTCAGATACCGTGTAGGTAAAACTATCGCTGGTTGAGTTGCCAGCCGGCAGATATTCGAACTGTCCGTTAGGGTCATAGGTGAAGGAGCCATCCGGTCCCCAAGCGGTGACTGTACCTACAGTCCCGATCGTGCTCAGTGCCGTTACTGCTAGGGTATCACCGTCGGGATCGGAATCATTGCTCAAGACTCCTGGAGCGTCAACAGTTATCGAGCTATCTGCATCGGTAACGGCGCTATCGCTTGCCGCTACTGGCGGGCGGTTCAACGGTATCAGCTCAGGTGGCTGACCAGGTCTAATAATGCATGTTCGCCCCTCAGGGATGTGCAATTCCACACCATTCCAGATGGCCCATATGTCCCCTTCCACACAAGTCATCAGGACTGTGCCGCCTTCATAGGTGGGGTCATCGAAAACAATCCGAACTATCATCATACTGCCCCTCACCGCCGCCACACCGCTCGGTGTCTCAATTGCGTAGGAGGATGCTGGGTCAAGAAGCTTAGTCACACGGCTTATGGTAGTCCCGATTGTCTGCATAAGAGTGATGGTTGTAGCGCCAGTATCAGCGGAACTAGCGAGTGACGTAATTTCTATCTGGGTGCCAGCTTCTAATTCAACGGTGCTGCCGTCAAAGAAAGTAATCTCGGCGCTGGAATCATCGCCAGTCTTTATGGCATCTCCGACTTCCAAAGACATCCCTGCCTGCGCTTCTGTCCAGGTATCCGTACCTGTCTTCATTACAAGGACGGTCCCCTCGGTTATTGAAAGTATAGTGAGTGTAGAAGGAGTTGACGATTCCCCGCTACAGCCAACCAGAGTCAAGGTCACTAGAATAGTCAGAGCAAGTATTGACAGCAGTTTCTTACGCATGGCAGGCCTCCTGTAATTGTTGAGAATGTTTTGCCAGTAACTTGGGCTTTTGAGGGTATCCACCGTTTATCTGCAACGCTTTCCTTGTTCTAATACACGACTCAAAGATCTCTCCCGTCTGATTTTGGTTCTTTGAGCCACTGGTGCGAGGATTCCGCTGGCGTTGAATAGTAATTGGACGGTACATTAGTACCAACGGATTAAGGTGCTTTATCATACTACATGATACTCTACTATGGTCAGAACGTCAATAGGGTTCTATTCCGGGAGCAATAGGGATCTAGGCCAGCACAAGCAACTTTTCTCCAAACTACAGGCAAAGGCTTCGCCAGTGTGTGATTAGATGCTTGAAAGCCTGTCCACCACCGCGCCGGAAGGCTCGTTTTCAGCCACGCTTTGCCGTGTCCAAGACATAAGAGTCAAGGGCAGTGCCTAACTAAAGTGCATTTGCTTGGCAATGAACTGCGGGATGATGAGGACATTTTGTGGCTGTGAATGCCAGTACGCTTTTTTGAGAGTGTTGAGTATTAGGCTTGCTAGCCCAACTCTGATCGTAACGGAAATCTCGCCCTAAGTGACGCCTTGCCTCGGACTAGGGAAGAGGCCAACACAGGGCGTGCCTAGAAGCTCGCCCTAATTGGGAGTCTCTATTGCTACCCCATAGGCTCGCCTTATGACACAGGGGCGAAATTAGCGGTAATAGTGTAGTCGAGCTTCATATTGATGATGGTCGTGGCCTGATAGACATCGCTGATGGCCTGCACCTTGCCGGTCCAGTTGACAAACCGGTAGCCGGGATCTGGACGCGCACTCAGGATGACGGCCTGGCCATCATCATACCAAAACATCCCTTCTCCAGGAACGGGTACACAGCCACCCTCCGTGCTCTGTATAGTCAGGCGCCACTCCGTTACAGGAGCGGTGCAAGAAGCCTTGAAACCGAACCCTGTACATACTACGAGTGCGATCAAAGCGACTAACATCAGTTTCCTTGTCATTTTCCCTCCTTAGTAGCATTTCCTCCGCCTTCAGCGGAAGGGACCTCGATAACCGCGATTTCCGATACCTACTCCCAGCCCAGCAACCTCGCCATGTCCATCCACAGAGCAAAAGCCTAGTCTTCAGAATTCTTGCTCGATCTGGAACTACTACACGGGACTCCGCCGAGCATCTCGGCTCGCGACTAGCTCTCATAGAGTACCACTTTTCTCAGAAAGTAGTCAATAGGGTTTTGCTTTGGGAGCGGAAGGGACCCGGCGCAGCGGAAGCGACCTTTCGCCAGACTGTAAGTAAAGTGTGGCACCAGTGTCTGAGCAGATGGTTGAAGAGTCGGCCACTGCCGCCTAGAGAGGCCGGTTCTCAGCATCACTGACGTTGTCCAAGCTGCCGCCCGTATGCACATCACTGACACCATTAGCTAACACCAATAATGGTAATGGTCACAGTGGCGGTATCGGTGTCGCCAACGGCATCGGATACCGTGTAGGTGAAGCTATCGGTGGCTAACTCACCAGGCTGCAGGTACTCGAATTGTCCACTAGGGTCATAAGTGAAGGCGCCGCGCGGACCCCAACGGGTGACTGCACCCACAGTCCCGCTCGTGTCCACTGTGGTTACAAACAGGAGATCAAAAACATCGGGGTCGAAATCATTCAACAATACTCCTGGAGCAGTAACAGTTACCGGGTCATGCTCCTTGGTAATGACGGCATCGTTTCTTGCCAATGGTGGACCGTTCGGGGGCATTAGTTCAGGTGGAGTAAGTGGCTTAAGAATGTACTTTCGCTTCTCAGGGACCTGCAGTTCCTCACCTTGTGCCCTGATCCATATATTCCCTTTCTGGTTAGCTACCCAGCTTGTGCCGTCTTCGATGATGCAGACCACCAGGACACTGCCCCTGACCGACGCCGCACCGGTGGCTGTTTCAACCTCGTACCTGGATGCTGGGTCAATAATATTCACAACGCGGCTTATGGTAGCACCTATTGTCTGTTCAAGAGTAATGGTTATGGAACCGGTATCCGTGATAGCGAGTGAGGCAATTTCGACTTCGGTGCCAGGCTGTAATTCGACAGTACTGCCATCAAAGAAAGTAATTTCGGCACTAGAATCGTCGCCCGTCTTTACAGTGTCTCCGACCTCCAAAGACATCCCGACCTCTCCTTCTGTCCAACTGTCCGTACCTGCCTCCATTACGGATACATTCCCCTCCACTGCTGAGAGTGTAGTGAGCGTAGAGGGAGTTGACGACCCCTCGCCACAACCAACCAAAGTTGAGGCCACAAGAAGAAACAAAACAAGCGTTGGCAGCAGTTCTCTACGCATGATAGGGCCCCTGTAACTGCTGAGAGTGTTTCGCCGGCAACATAGGCTTTTCATGGCATCCACTATTTATCTGGCATGCTTTACTTGTTCCGGTACACAACATGTAATTTCTCTCAGCTAATCCTGAATCTTCTTAGCTACTGATGCGACAACTCCAATGGCAGGAATGGTACATTGGTAGTGGTGGACAAAAATGCCATGTTATAGTATACAATACGTATTGTTCTGTTTTGGTTGGTGCATATAATCGTTAGAGAGAGCCAAGCGAGGAGGTGCTATTGTGGAGAGGAGCTTGCCGTATGGAAATGGCTGTGAGAATCATGCCGATTGCTTCACTTGCCCCGAGCCAGATTGTACTGCGGGTCAAGATGAAACATTAGAGTGCTTGGCTCCTATGTTACGGGAGAAGACAAGTTTCACTGTGGACAAGACACAACCGAAGCCTCAATTTTGCAAATATTGTGGAGGTAGTCATATCTCGAGATACGGGACAGTCAAGGGAGTGAAACGCTATTTCTGTTGTGATTGTAAGCGGAAAATTACCTCTAAGGATAATTTATTTCATATGAAGGTGCCACGCCTATTTGTCGAAATCGCTCAGAGTCTACGGGCAGACAACTTAGTGTATAAAGAAACTGTTCAGTATCTTAGAGAACATTACGGTTATTCGCCGTCAGTATCTTCCATCCACAGATGGTTACGAAGGACTAAACCAGAGAGGGCAATGTATCGAATTGCGGCGACCAACCAAAACAGAACGATGCCATACAATACTTTGGTACAATCCGAACGTCAAGAGGGTTCTATCTTGGGAGCGAAAGGGGTCTAGCGTAGCAGAGTAACCTTTCTCATAGTGTGAAGCAGGATATGAGTACGTCAGAAGACAGAGTAGACGAGACCGGAGCCTTACCCAAATTCCGGCAAAGGTATGGGAAATCCGAGGTCATCTTTGAAGAAGGAAGCACAGGCAGCGAAATGTATCTCATTCACAGCGGAAGAGTGCTGCTCTCGGTACGGCGAAATCAAGCCAAACAAGTTCCATTGGTTGTTCTGAACCCCGGCGATTTTTTCGGTGAGATGGCTCTGGTAGACGACTCCCCCCGGTCAACTACTGCCTCGGCTGCTGAGGACGACACCGAGTTAATTGTCATAGATAGGGCCAGGTTCCTGTTTATGGTGAGGCAGCAGCCGGAATTCGCCCTCAGTCTCATGCACACTTTGTGTCGGAGACTGCGAGACATGAATACACGATTGTCCCTGAAGGAGCCTCAATGTGAAAGATAAACGACCCAGTTCTCGGGTGCAGACTGAGGCTGAGGTGCAGCCAGAGCCATGCAGAGCGACTGAGCTGGTGCCGGGAATCTATCAGCTTCGTGGTGAGAAGCCCGGAAGTCATGTCTATCTTATCAAGGGCGATACCAAAAATGCTCTTGTTGATACCGGGGTTGGCGGCAAATTCCAGGTTTTGAAACGGCGGCTTGCTGAATTAGGCCTACGTGTAAGAGACATAAATCTGGTCATATTGACACACGAACATTACGACCATATCGGCGCCACCGCCTTCTTCCATCGGACTGCTGTAGTAGCAGCGCATCGTTTAGCGGCCAACAAACTGGAGTTGCAGGATGATTTTGTCACTTTCAGAAAATACCACGACCAACCCGGCAAACCCTTCTGGGTAGATATCTGGCTGGAGGACGGCTCTATAATTGACCTTGGAAGTTATGAACTTCAGGTGATACATACGCCTGGGCACACTTCGGGTTGTATCTGCCTATATGAGCCGAGAGCCGGATTGCTCTTCACTGGCGACACAGTGTTTGCTGGAGGCACTCTGTCCGAGATAGCTGTGGGCGGTAACGTCAGCGACTATGTGAATTCGGTCCGGCGCTTGAGCAATCTGAAGGTTAAACAGCTTTACCCCGGTCATGGCAAGGTATCCAGTACGCCCGACGAAGACCTGCCCAAAGCCATAGTGTATGCCCAGACGATGCTTGACGACTGCAAGACTTTCTTTGAAGCTTTCATCAAGACCAGGAAATTGCAGGACAAGCTTGGCTCGGCATTCGGTTACTGGACAGAGCCCCGGGATAAGGAGAAATAGCTGCTTTCTTGTTCCCAAACAATCCGCGACCCACGGATAGCTGCACATCCATGCTACAGGATAAGCTCATCTCCCTCGTGGGGAATATCAATCGAGATTCCCAGCAATGCGGCTACTTCTCTGACTTCTCGCTCTATCTGGCGTTCATGTTGGGGGCTCATGTGAATTACAGCCACCTTCGGCAGATAACCTTTTATTCGACGGAGCTCAAGCAGCTCTTCCTTGAACATGTCCGGACAAAGGTGGCTTGCGGCCTTAGCTGTATTAGCTAGACGATTAGGCCAGGTCACTTCAATTATGACCAATTGCGGAGATATGCTGCTCCATATAGAGGAAAGGCCGGTGCCGGTATCGCCCGTATAGAATAAGGTCTTTCCATCTCCGGATGTTATTTCAAAACCCACGCCGTCAAGAGGGTGTGGCACAGGTACGGCCATGACCTGGTAGCCTTCTATATCTTGCCGTTTGAGCGGTTCCAGCGGGACTAAATTGATGGTTGCCCTTCTGAGAAATGAGGTCTCGCTCGTGAACTCGGGGTAGACTACGCCGTCAATCAGGTGAGACGAGAGAATTTCAAGGGTCTTCGAAGTGGCGACGACCTTGGTAGTGCGGTCGGAATTATTAAAGGCAAAAGCAGGGACCGCCCTGATGTGGTCGTAATGACCGTGGGAAAGCAATATCGCCTTTATCCTCCTCTGCTCGGGGAAAGTCAGCTCTGAAACCAGGCTACCGGCATCTACAGCGAGGACATCATCAATGAGCAAAGAGACGAGCCTCGTGTTTTTGGACTCGGCATTATGTGTTCCTAGAAACTTTACTATCACTAAAATTGCCTCATCGCCATATTCATTCCTTAAGAAACCCGGCTAGCTCGTCTCTTCCCTCGGGCGTGGTCATGAACACCAGGGTATTCTTCTGGTCAATGACATAGTTTTCTGACGGGTTATAAACCCAGTCCTCCTTTGTCTTAACCGCCAGCAGCAGGGTATGGGAACATCTCTTCAGATTCAGTGCTGATATAGGTCGGCCCACAAATGATTCGGGCACGGGCAACTCTTCAACCCGCAGATTTATCCCTGTGTCCCGCAGCATGGTGTCCAGAAACGATACTACCGTGGGTCTCACCATTTCGGAAGCCATCCTCAACCCGCCAATAGCGCAAGGTGAGACGACGGCATCGGCGCCCGCCTTCTTCATCTTTTGGCTGTTTCTCATGTCGTTGCAACGGGCCACTACTCTCAGCTTGGGGTTAAGCTGCTTTGCCGTCAGGCTCACTACCAGATTCTGGTTATCATCCCCGGTTACGGCGAACAGTCCGGCGGCTTTCTCAACGCCGGCTTTCAAAAGGGTGTTGCTGTCAGTAGCGTCGCCCTCTATGAAGACCTCATCACTGAGTGATTCCAGGCTGCCTCCTACATTGCTTTTGTTGACATCGACTACTACATGAGGCCTTCTGGTCGCGTGAAGCTCGTTGGCTATATAGCAACCCACTCGACCGAGACCACATATAATGTAATGGCCTTTATAGTTACCAGCTATCTTCTCCATTCTTCTCCTCCTGAAGGACTCCGTCAGTTCTCCTTCGACTACCAGAGCAGTGATATTAGTCACGATGTATGCCATGATACCGATTCCCGAAATGGCGATGAATATGGTGAATATCCTGCCCCCGACATTGCCCGATAGGTCAATGACTTCTTCGAAGCCAATTGTCGTTATGGTGATGACCGTCATGTAGAGAGTGTCCACAAATGAGTATTGTCTGCCGCCAATGAACCAGTAACCCACCGTGCCTATCAATACGAGGGCTAACAGGATGACAGCACCCCAGACAAATCTTCTATAAATTCCTGAAGGCATGTGCTCTCCCATTTTATATGAATGACTGATTTGCCTCAAGGGCTACTTTGCTGGTGACTCAGTTCACCCCGCGCTAGCCAGTCTAAGACTTGATTGATTACCTGAGGGCGGTTGTCCTTGGTGACCAGGAGCACTTCGATTTCGGGATGGCGTTTGATTTCGTTGGCGAAGGGGTGGGGGTTGAGCATAATAGTGCCCAGGACTCTTCTGCCGCTGTTTATGGCTTGTGTCACGACTTCCTTGAACTGGGGCGACAGAAGTCCCGTCTTGCCAATCTCGTCGATAACTACGAGGTCGCTTTCGCTGAACGCCTGACGTAGGGCGGCAACCCCCACTCTGTCCAAAGCATCCGTGTCCACCTGGTATTTGCTGACCTGACAGGGGCTGGAGATGTTGGCATGGGCTAATATTGCCTCCTGGCCGCCAAGGGTGACAATCTGGAACCCCCGCCTTATCCCGCCAGTTCGTATCTCCTCGGTGTAGCAGCCGCCCCCCTTGACTCTGGTCCTGGCCAGGGCTTCTTTGATGAGAGCAGTCTTACCCGTGCCCGGCTGGCCGATCAACAGGAGGGCCCGTTTCACTGTTCGTTGGCCGGAGGCTGGGTCTGGGCCTTTCTTCTTTCCTTGAACTTCTTTTCGCGCCGCCGGTGCTTCAAGGCAGCTACTTTCTTCTTCTTGTACATGTCGCCTGCGCTAAATCCGAGTTACGGAATCATTCTAGCATATTGCGAGAAGGGTGTAGCGGAGCCCAAAAGGGGAAAATCCTAAGCACAAAATACTAAATCCTAAACAATATCGAATGACCAGAATCCTAATGACCAAAACGGTTTAGCTATTCGAATTTTGATATTGGGATTTGTTTAGAGCTTGGAAATTAGGAAGTAGACTTTAGTCAATGGGATTGACGCGCTTCGCTCGCAACCACAAGGGGGGCGAAGAGCTAGGTGCCTACCTCTTGGCGGGGTGGAGGTGGACTCCGCCCCTACGATTGGCTCTTCTAGTTCAGGCGTCGCCGCCGCAGCACCAGTAGACTGGCACCAGCGATAATGGCTGCAAGCAAGCCGATCCAGGGCAACAGCACGCGCATCTTGTTTACGGGATAGGTCTCCCAACCCACAGGGAGTTGAGTGTAGTAGTGTGAGGGGTCGCTGTCAGAGACAACAGGATCCCCGCCCAGAGGGGTGCCGCTGACGTAACCTAAGTTTGCGTAGTAGCCAGCGGTAGCCGTGCCAGTTGCCTGGTAAACCCAGGTCTCAGTGGTTTCAAGAATATTGTCTCCGTTATCTCCGCTGATGTAGGTCGGGTTCCAGTCATCACCCGGGTTGCCCGGAGTTCCATTATCATCCCTGACAACTATGTTGGTCAGGTTGACACCACCAGTGTTGGTGACAATGTAGGTCCAGGTAACGGTACTGTTTATGCTGATGTAAGGGCCGGGCGCATAGTCAGCGTCCACGCCGTTGGTATGTTTCTCGATGTGTATGCCAGGTTCAGGTATCGGCACATCCTCGCTATCGGACTTCGAATTGAAGTAGTTGTCGGTAAAGGTGGCTTCGTTGTCGATGTCACCATCACCGTCAGCTACACCATCCTTGTCAATCCCATTGTTGTCGATATCACTCTGCGTGGCATCATATTTGTAGGTATAGGTCCACGTCTCGCCCGGCTCAAGCCAGCCAGCAATAGTACCGCCTGATTCTGCCGGCCCGGTCATGTTGTATACCCCAGGCAACGAATCGACCAGAGTGCCGTTCAGGCCCACGTTGCCTATGTTGGTGATGACTACCTGGTAGCTGATTGTGTCGCCAGCTTCGTCAACCAGGGCCAGCAGGAGTCAGACCGACCGGTTCATGACGAAAACAGAAAAGGTGATTAAGGACACAAGGCTACTGTGAAACAAGCCGCACCTTTAAGTCCGTATGTTCTCGGTACTTGAGCGAGTATGCAGCCAGGTAGGTATCGACATGACTTAGGTGCCAGCGTAACCGATGAATCACGCATTTGCCTCGATTGTCGCCCAGTGTCTCTGATATTTGTGTGAACAAACGGTATTGACTGCGCCCTCTGGTTGGCCTACTATGGATATTAGCAGGCTCTCATGAAAGCGACTTCTCTCATTTGTTGTGTGCTTGCCTTAGCCTTGCTGAGTGTGGCGTGCGCCCCAGAGGCTACATTATCTGTTTCCGTAGCTGAAATGGATGATGGAATCGTGACTGAGAATACGGGCACTGCGGATTGTATCGCGATTGTCACGTGGCCCGAGGATCAGCAGTGCTTTAGATTGAATATCGGCGAAAATGTGACAGTTCCCAATATATCATAGCCCGTTGATCTCTTAGCAGTTAGGTTGTGAGAAAAGGAAGTATGGTAGACTGGAGCCATTTCAGAAGAGGATGGTAATGAAAATGAATAGGAAGAAACTGACAGGAATAATCGTAGCTTGCGCCATAGTTGTTGTTGTGGCGATAGTCTTGGTCATTCTCAGACCGTGGGAGGGCCCAGCTTCTGCCCAGACTTACACGCTTACCACAGTTGTCAGCCCCCCGGGAACGGGTTCAGTCTCTCCTTCGGGTGGTCAATATGAATCGGGCGCGCAGGTGACAATTACAGCCAGCCCAGCCAGTGGTTACACCTTTGACCACTGGAGCGGTAGTGCGTCAGACACCTCACCGACTATCAGTATCACCATGAACTACGACCACTCCATAGCGGCCAACTTTGTGGCCGCTTCGGCTGACCGTCATAACCTGACTATCTCCAGCACGGAAGGAGGGTCAGTTACCACCCCTGGTGAGGGGATTTTCACACGCAGTGCTGGCACGGTAGTCAATCTCGTGGCGACTCCGACCAGTGGCTACCAGTTTGTCAACTGGACCGGCGATGTGGGCACTGTTGGCAATGTCAACGCTGCTTCAACCACAATCACTATGAACGGTGACTATTCCGTCACGGCGAACTTCGCGGTAGTTCCGCCTGTCCAGTACGGCCTGACCATCTCCAGTAGTGCTGGAGGGTCAGTTACCACCCCTGGTGAGGGGATTTTCACACGCAGTGCTGGCACGGTAGTCAATCTCGTGGCGACTCCGGCCAGTGGCTACCAGTTTGTCAACTGGACCGGTGATGTGGCTCCCATTGCCAATCTCAACGGTGCCTCGACGACTATTACTATGAACGGAGACTACTCCATCATGGCCAACTTTGAGGTGATTCTGGCTGACACTGAAATCGCCGATGCATATGGTGATGTTGGACTACCAATCAATGCTCCCGATGGGACATTCAGCGGCTGGGACATAACTGGCCTTGAACTGACGTACGACGAGGCTACCGATACGATGCGCGTTCGCATCAATGTTGGAACCATACTTGGCGACGCCGACGGCGATGGTGACCCGGGCGCAGCCTCGGCATGGCTGGCGGCGAACGGAGGGTCTGATATCCCCAATTTAGGCAGTTCAGAGGCGGCTGCGGTTTTTTTTGACCTGAACCAGGATGGCGACTATGATGTCATTGCAGGCATATCTGGTTCAACAGATTACTATGGCTTTTCTGTAAACGAATTCAGCGGATCGTTCTCCCCGGCTTACAACTTTGGCACGCCGCTCCCCACTCATATTGGGACCGTCAGCCCCAATCCGAGTTCTAGCTATCCGGACCTGGAGTTCGCCGTCACGAACTGGTCCACGCTCCCGGGTCATGACGGCTCGCCAGGTTTTTGCGTGGGAGCATATCTAGGCTCAGGAGACGACGCTGGCATTGGAGAGGATTTTGTGTACGCCTGCATCTAGGATGTGGCACGTGATATTGACATCACTAAGGCCACCGATAAGACACTGATCCCGGAGAAGAGGCAGAACGTCATCTTTACCTATGTGAATTAGAACTCAGGCAGTTGGGTCAGGACGATAGGGGCTATACGCCTCCTTGCTACTGTTGTCTCGCTCCTAGGCTGACAGGGATGCAAAATGGGATGTCATAGTGATAATTGCGTCGCAACAATGACGGAGAAAGGGCAAACTGCGTGCAAGGTTTTCCCTTGCCGGTTTGCAGGCTTCAGCTCTGAACCCGGCGATGCCTCAGCACCAGCAGGGTTGCACCAGCCATAATGGCTGCAAACAAGCCCATCCAGGGCAGCAGCACGCGCAGCTTGTTTACGGGATAGGTCTCCCAGCCTACAGTCGTTGGGCGATTGTAGTAGTGGGAGGGGTCGCTGTCAGAAACATCAGGTCCGGTTGGAGGCGTACCGTTAACCGTACCGATGTTGGCATATTGCCCGGCTTGGGCAATACCAAAGGCTTGGTAAGTCCAGATCTCACTAGGATTCAGAACGCCATCTCCATCATCACCTGAGAGATAGACTGGCGTTACACCGAGGTGGTCATCGGTAACGACGATACCTGTCAGGTTTACTCCGCCGGTGTTGGTGACGATATAGGTCCAGGTAACGCTGCTGTTTACGCTGATGTAAGGGCCCGGCGCATAATCGGCGTCTACGCCATTGGTATGTTTCTCGATGTCAATGGCAGGAACAGGGACAGAGCCGAAGTAGTAGGCCGGGTCTTCGTCGAACACCGGAATACCATCAGCCTGAGCCGTCACGTTGGCCACGTCCCATTGCTGACCAGCCACAGCTGGAACTGTCAGGATGGTGCTGTTATCGCAAGCACCAGGGGCCAGCGAGGTGACAACACCTGTGAAAGTAAAGTCGGTATCGCTGACCAGGATATTGGTCAGGTTAGCCGTTCCGATATTGCAGACGCTCACATAGAACGAGACGTTGTTACCTACTAAAGCGCTAGGACCTGTAGCCGAGTCAGCATCCAGCCAGGTCATCCCATTATCCACCGACACGTATTTCTCAATGTCGATGCCGGAGGTGAGGCCTGTGTAGTAGGCCGGGTCTTGGTCAAATACCGGAAAACCATTGGCCTGAGCTGTCACGTTGGCCACGTCCCATTGCTGACCAGCCACCGCTGTAGTTGTCAGGATGGTGCTGTTATCGCAAGCACCGACGGCCAGCGAGGTGACAACACCTGGGAAGACGAAGTCGGTATCGCTGACCAGGATATTGGTCAGGTTAGCCGTACCGGTATTGCAAACGCTTACATAGAACGAGACGTTGTTACCTACTAAAGCGCTAGGACCTGTAGCCGAGTCAGCATCCAGCCAGGTCACCCCATTATCTACCGACACGTATTTCTCAATGTCGATGCCGCCGGTTATACCTGTGTAGTAGGCGGGGTCTTCGTCGAATACCGGAATACCATCAGCCTGAGCTGTCACGTTGGCCACGTCCCATTGCTGACCAGCCACAGCTGGAACTGTGAGGATGGTGCTATTATCGCAAGCACCAGGGGCCAGCGAGGTGACAACGCCTGTGAAGACGAAGTCGGTATCGCTGACCAGGATATTGGTCAGGTTAGCCGTTCCGGGATTGCAGACGCTCACATAGAACGAGACGTTGTTGCCTACTAAAGCGCTAGGACCTGTAGCCGAGTCGGCATCCAGCCAGGTCATCCCATTATCTACCGACACGTATTTCTCAATGTCGATGCCGGAGGTGAGACCTGTGTAGTAGGCCGGGTCTTGGTCAAATACCGGAAAACCATCACCCTGAGCTGTCACGTTGGCCACGTCCCATTGCTGACCAGCCACAGCTGGAACTGTCAGGATGGTGCTGTTATCGCAAGCACCAGGGGCCAGCGAGGTGACAACACCTGTGAACGTGAAGTCGGTATCGCTGACCAGGATATTGGTCAGGTTAGCCGTTCCAGTATTGCAGACGCTTACATAGAATGAGACGTTGTTACCTACCAAAGCGCTAGGACCTGTAGCCGAGTCAGCATCCAGCCAGGTCACCCCATTATCTACCGACACGTATTTCTCAATGTCGATAGCCGGGCCGAACGAAGCCTGCAAGAAATCCTCTCCGATGCCAGCGTCGTCTTCTGAGCCAAGATGTGCCCCTACCGTGAAACCCGGGGAGGCATCAAGCGCAGACCAGTTTGTGATGGTAAACTCCAGGTCTGGATGGGCAGCGTCTGGATTGGCGCTGATGTTGCCGGTATTGCCGAGGAGCGGCGCGCCAAAGCTGTACGCAGCGGAAAACGGGTACGTGACGTTATTGACGGAAAAACCTGAGTAATCTGTTACACCAGATATGCCGGCAATCACATCCCACGTACCATCCTGATCCAGATCAAAGTAGACAGCAGCCCTCTCTGAGCCACTCAAATTGGGAACGTCCGCGCCCCCGAGACCTGGCGGTGAGGGAAATCCCAGGTATGGTGAGGTGACAGACGGATCACCGTCACCATCCGCGTCACCAAGTATGGAAACTACGTTAATCCCTATGTACATGGTATCGGTGCCTGCATGGTAAAATAGCCTTAGGTCTTTCATCTCCCAGCCGGTAACTCCCGGAGGAGTACCCGGCATGCCGACATCATTGGTCGGGTCGCTAATTATCAAGACATCAAATCCTGTGAAGTCAAGCTCAACATTGCCATTCAAGACGGGGGGTTGCGCCAGCGCCGGTACCCGGATAAACAGGGAGGACGCCACTGCCAGGGCGATCAGCAACCCCGAGACCATCTTTTGTCTCCTGAATTCTGCTTTCAATTCGCTTTCACCCCTTTCGCTACTTTGCAGCCTGCCTCACCATGCGACCGTTGCCGGCAAAATACCATCCGCGGGACATTCCTGTGCTCGCGTGTTACTTTCTTTCGGCTTGATACTCTTGCTGTACCCCCTATTGTAGCACGTTTTGCAGCCCTGTCAGGCCCATTCTTCTCGACGCCAGCACGCCACAAGACGCCTACACCTCTCTTGGACAGTCTGGCGGTTCAGACTATCCGGGCGCAAGGGTTTTCTTTGCGGCATTACCCGGTCAGCATGACCGGGCAGAGACGTCAGGCTCGGCGTCTCCTTCTGAGCATAAGCAGCGTTGCAGCTCCAGCGCAGCCGAGCAGGACTGCCCATGGCGCCAGAAGCACCAGCTTGTCCACCGGTAAGGCGGTGCCACCTACCTCCCGCCAGATGCGATTGGTAGCCCAATCTTCGGCCGACACGAGGGCGCCAGTCGGATCACGTCCCTCGACATATGCCCAGTTGGTGGTGTCCACATCGACCTGGGTCTGGTACTCGTAGGTCACTGAGTCACTGACGTTGAACACAGGTATAGAGCCCAGCGCACCGGTAAGGCTATCCCAGACCGAGACATTGTAGACCGTGACGTTACAGCAGTTTGTGACCACAACCTTCCAGGTCGCATTGTCACCAGGTTCGCCCCAATCCTCATCCAGGAATACACCGTCGTTGTTGCAGTCAACGGTCTTCTCGATGCAGATGCCTGAGCTCTCGTAATAGTAGAGAAGGTAATCCTCTCCGATGCCATCGTCTTCTCCTGAGCCAAGACGTGCCCCTACCGTGAAACCGGGGGAGCCATCCTGACCGGGAAGCGTAGACCAGTTCGTGATGGCGAACTCCAGGTCCGGATAGCTAGAACTCGGATTGGGGCTGACGGTCCCAATATGAGTGGGGAGCGGCGTGCCAAAGTTGTATCCAGGGCTGAAAGGCGGAGGGGTCGGACTGTACGTGAAGACATTGACCGAAAAACCTGAGTAATCTGTTACACCAGATATACCGCCAATTACATCCCACGTACCATCCTGATCCAGGTCAAAGTAGACAGCCGCACTCTCTGTTCCACCCAAATTGGGGATATCCGTGCCCCCATTCCCACTCAAGTATGCCGAAGTCACGGACGGGTTGCCATCGCCATCGGCATCACCAAGTATGGTTTGGACGTTTATCCCGATATACATGGTATTGCTGTATAAGTACAGCCTCAGGTCTTTCAGGTCCCAACCGGTAACTCCCGGAGGGGTGCCTGGCATGCCGACATCCCCGACCATGTCGTTGATTATCGAAACACCAGACGCGGTGAAGTCGGTCTCAACATCTCCGGTAAAGGCGGGGGGCTGCGCCAGCACCGGCACCGTCATAACCATCGAGGCTACCAGTGCCAGCGTGACCAGCAACGCCAAAAGGACTTTTGATCTTTTCAATTGTTTTCCCACTTCTCTTTCACTCCTTTCGGTACTTTACGACCTCTATCTATAGGAATGAGGGGCATAATTACCCTCGCACTACTACTTTCTTTCGACGTCGTAATCTTCCTGTATCACTATTGTAGCATGCTTTGCAGCCATGTCAACAGTCTGCGCTCCACAACTGCCTTCACTCATGTTCGCAACCAGCCTGAAATCGTGGAAATTCGTAGCTCCGGGGCTGCTCCGCAACAGCAGAGACCTTGCCTGTCGCCCGATCCCAAGGGCATATGCGCTTGTCGAAACGGACGTACCTGTGTCGGACCTACCTGCACTTTGTAGATAGTCTGACCGTTCGCAGCCCACCCACGGCTGAGTTTCCCGGGCAGAGCTATTTGGCTCAAGCAGTGCTTGTTGCGCAGCGTTTGGATTTCTTGGGCTACCGGGTACTGTTGGTCATGGATTGCCGCTGAGTCCACCGCTGCTGGCAATGACAACACACGCGCATCTTCGCTCTTGCAGGCCGGGGTCGCTGGCCAAGTTCAATTCAGGTCCCAGCCGCCGACATAGCACTGCCCCCACAAATTGGCACCCACGGAGACCACGGTGCCATCGGACTTGACTGCCACCGTGTGATAAGCACCTGCGCCGACCCGGGCGATGTCTGCCCAGCTACTGACATTGCACATCTCCCACCAGTTGGCTCCCACGGCAACCACGGTGCCGTCCGACCTGGTCCCTACCGTGTGATACCAACCTGCGGCAACATGGATAATATCCATCCAGCCGCTGACATTGCACTGTCCGTATTGGTTCCATCCCACGGCGGTCACGGTCCCATCGGACTTAACCCCCACCGTGTGATATAGCCCAGCCGCGACCTGGACGATGTTTGTCCAATTGCCGACATTGCACTGCCCTTGGTCGTTGTATCCTACAGCCACCACGGTGCCGTCGGACTTGACTCCCACCGTGTGATATAGCCCAGCCGCGACCTGGACGATGTTTGTCCAACTGCCGACATTGCACTGCCCAATGCCGTTGTCTCCCACGGCGGCCACGGTCCCGTTGGACCTAAGCCCTACCGTGTGATAACTGCCTGTGGAGACTTGTACGACATTCGTCCACCCACCAACGTTGCACTCGCCGTAATCGTTGGCCCCTACGGCGACCACGGTGCCGTCGGACTTGAGTCCTACTGTGCGGTAGTCTCCTGCGGCGACCTGGACGATATTTGTCCAACCGCCGACATTGCACTGCCCGTGGCCGTTGTCTCCCACTGCGACCACGGTGCCGTCAGACTTGACTCCTACCGTGTGCCTTTCGCCTGCGGAGACCATAAAGTTGATCCCCTCAAAATGGGCGGTCACGGTTATGGCCTGAGCCGGCATGGTGAATGTGGTCGTGGCGGAACTGGGGTTGGCGAATGAGCCCGCTGATGCCGTCCAGTTGACGAAGTAATAGCCTCCTGCGGCCTGTGCCCTTATGCTGACCTGCGTACCCTGCTGGTAAGAACCAGCACCGGTTTGATCGGTCGCGGTTCCGCTACTGGGGGGAGTTACAGCCATAGTGAGCGCGTAGGTCGGCGCAAGCTGGAAGTGGGCGGTCACGGTTACGGCCTGAGCGGGCATGGTGAAGGTGGTCGTAGCAGCAGTGGCACTACCGAGTGTGCCGGCGGGCGCAGTCCAGTTAGTAAACGTGTAGCCTGCGGTGGCCACTGCTTGTATATTGACTACAGTGCCTGCCGTGTAAGGTGAAGCACCAGTCAAATCGGTTGCCGTTCCGCTACCACCAGGAGCTACTGCCATGGTGAGGCTGTAGACTGGCACAAAGTTGGCCGTGACGGTTACATTTTGGGTCGGCATGGTGAAGGTGGTCGCGGCAGAATTGGGGTTGGCGAATGAGCCCGCGGGCGCAGTCCAGTTGACAAACCTGTAGCCTGCGGCAGCTACTGCTTGTATATTGACTACGGTGCCTGCTGTGTAAGGGCTAGTTCCAGTCGGAGTGGTTGTGCCTCCTACCCCAGGGTTCACCGCCATGGTGAGCGTATAGGTCTGTGTGGGTGCGAAATGGGCAGTGACGGTTACATTCTGAGCGGGCATGGTGAAGGTGGTTGTGGCGGAGTTGGCATTGGCGAATGAGCCCGCTGGTGCCGTCCAATTGACGAACTGGTAACCACCAGCCGGCGTGGCGATGATGGGAACCGGTGTGCCTGCGGAATACGTATGTGGTCCCACTGCCGGGCTTGTTGAGCCGCTGCCGGCTACTGCCATGGTCAGGGTGTACTGACCAGGCGGGAAGGGGGGACCCTCCACGAGGTTGGCAGTGACGGTTACATTCTGAGCAGGCATGATGAAGCTGGTTGTGGCGGAACTGGCGTTGGTGAATGAGCCTGCTGTTGCTGTCCAGTGAGAAAAGTAGTAGCCAGCAGCTGGGCTGACGCTGATGGGAACCGGTGTGCCTCCGGTGTAAGTATGCGGTCCCACTGCCGGACTCGTTGAGCCGCTGCCGGTTATCCCCATGGTCAGGGTATAGGGCACAGCCACCACGAAGTGGGCGGTGACGGTTACATTCTGAGCAGGCATGGTGAAGGTGGTCACTGCGGAACTGGCGTTGGTGAATGATCCTGCTGGTGCTGTCCAGTTGACAAACTGATAACCCCCGGCCGGCGTGGCGACGATGGGAACCGGTGTGGCCGCTGCGTAGGCATGTTGTCCCAGCGGCGGGCTTGTTGAGCCGTTGCCAGTTACCGCCATGGTCAGGGTATAGTACGTCACCACCGTCTGCTCAAAATTAGCGGTGATTGAGTAGTTGCCGTTCATGGTGATGGTAGTTGAAGCAGCATTGACATTGGCAACGCTGCCCACGTTGCCGGTCCAGTTGACAAAGTGATAGCCACCGGAGGGCGTAGCACTGATGGAGACCACTGCACCTGCGCCGTAGGTATGCTGTCCCGCCGTCGGGGTCGTTGAGCCGCTGCCGGCTACTCCCACAGTCAGGGTGTAGAACGTCGCTTCTGCCTGTTCAAAGGTTGCTCTGATTGAGTAGTTGCCGCTCATGGTGATGGTGGTCGAGGCGGCATTGGGATTAGCAATCGTGCTCACAGCGCCAGTCCACTTGGCAAACCGGTAACCACTGGTCGGGATCGCCGTCAGGTCAACGACCCTGCCGGAGTCACAGGAGAACGTCCCCTGGCCAGGGACGGTTACGGATCCTCCTGCGCCGCTGGCAATGGTAAGATCATACTTAACAGTGCGGCTAGCCTCGCCAACACAGCCTGTAAGCCCTGCAATTAAGGCTACTATAAGCAAAGAGAGTCCAAGTCTTGTTATGTAATGGCGTCTCATCGAACTCAGCATTGCATTCATGCTCTGCCTCTTATCTGCTTGCCCAACACGTGGGGTAACTGCATATCTGAACCGCCTCGGGTTTCGGAGGCGAGGATAGATTTCAATGCGGTGGCAAAGAAAGCACGGTTCGCATATCTATGTGGGCTCGCCCGAGCATATTGCGGACGGCGACAATCCTCTAACGCACACACTTGACCACCAGCCTAATATAAGCCTTATAGCATCATTCTACCATCATCTAGGCGGTTGTCAATAGTTCTCTTTTGCCGGGAGAGTTATGCTAAAATCCAGCAGGGGTTCATATGGTAAGTGCTGACGAACTGAAGTATTGGGTAGCTTTCTCCGGGATACCCGGGATTGGTCGGGTACGGATTTCTCAGCTAAAGGTATACTTCGGCAGTTTACAGGACGCCTGGCAAGCTCCCGAAGGCAAGCTAAGGCAAGCAGGACTGGATTCACGAAGCATAGATGCTCTGGTGACCCTACGTCCGAGGATCTCCATCGACGCCGAGATGGAAAAACTGGAACGCCACGGGGTGAATGTGTTGATCTGTGAGGACCCCAATTACCCTTCGAGATTAAAGGAAATTTATGATTATCCACCCGTGCTTTATGTAAGGGGGAGTCTGCCAGCCGAGGATGAGCCTTGCCTGGCCATAGTCGGTACCCGCCGTCCCACCGTCTACGGGAGGCAGGTGACCGAAGAGATTGTGGCGGACTTAGCCCGAAGTGGGATCACAATCATTAGCGGATTGGCCCGAGGAATTGACTCTGTGGCTCATCGGGCTGCTCTGGATGCCGGGGCCAAAACCGTAGCAGTGTTCGGCTCCGGTCTGGATATCGTTTATCCTGGAGAAAATGCCAAATTGGCTCAAGCTATTATGGAACATGGCGCTCTGGTCAGTGAATATCCGTTAGGCGTCAAGCCTAAGGCTGAAAACTTCCCACTCCGCAATCGCATTATGAGTGGCTTGAGTCTGGGTGTGCTCGTAGTGGAAGCTGGAGAAAAGAGCGGGGCCTTGATCACAGCCCAGCAGGCGCTGGAACAGAATCGAGAGGTCTTCGCTATTCCGGGCAGCATACTTTCCCCAGCCAGTCAGGGAACTAACCGTCTCATTCAAGAAGGAGCTAAGTTGGTTCGCAATTATGCCGATATTCTCCAGGAACTAAACCTGACCATCGTAGTGCAGCAAGCAGAAATCAAGGCATTCTCCCCGGCTAACGAGGTTGAGTCTGCTATACTACAGCAATTGAGCTCTGAGCCCAGTCATATAGATGAAATTTGCCGCCGCAGCGGTATGACTGTGCCAGAGGTGAGCAGCACTCTAGCGATGCTGGAGCTGAAAGGCATTGCCAGGCAAGTAGGAAACATGAACTATGTGCTGACTCGAAGGAACTAGAGCAGCACAGCATAATCTTGCTATTTGCCTGGCGACCCAATTAAATTTAGAGCAAATTCATCACGGTTCCCAAAAGGTCCTTGTGCCTTTCGGGGGTTAGGTTGAGACAGGATATGTCATGACAAGTAAACTAGTTATCGTCGAATCTCCGGCCAAAGCCAGGACGTTAAATAAGATTCTGGGGCGCAGCTATAGCGTCAAAGCGTCTCTCGGGCATGTGCGCGATTTGCCCAGGTCAAGCCTCGGGGTTGATACAGACAAAGGCTTCACTCCCAAGTATGTTATTCCCCCGGGGAAGAGAAAGATAGTCGGCGAAATCAAGGAGGCAATTAGTAAGGCCAGTTCTATCTATTTGGCTACTGACCCTGACCGCGAGGGGGAGGCAATTTCCTGGCACTTAGTACAGGCAACCAAGCTGGACAAGAATGATAGACCCGTTCATCGCGTAGTCTTCCATGAAATAACCAAGGATGCAGTCCAAGAGGCTTTCCAAAGTCCCCGCTCTATTGATATGAACCTGGTGAATGCTCAGCAAGCCCGGCGCATCCTGGATAGACTCGTGGGCTACAAGCTTAGTCCGCTTTTGTGGCGAAAGGTACAGAGGGGACTCTCTGCAGGCAGGGTTCAATCGGTGGCTGTAAGGATGATTGTTGACCGCGAGCAAGAAATTCAAGACTTTGTTCCTCAAGAGTACTGGATTATGGAAGTCGAGCTGGCTCTGTCTGAAGAAAAGAAGGCAGCTTTTAGAGCCAGGCTGTTCGCTCTGGCCGATGGCACCAAGCTGGATATTGGCAGCAAAGACGAGGCGGACAGGGTTGTGGCCGACTTGGAAAAGGCTGAATATGCAGTTAAGACGGTGGTGACCAAACAAGTAGCTCGTCAGCCGGCCCCCCCTTTCATCACCAGCACCCTGCAGCAAGAGGCTTGGCAGAAGCTGCACTTCACTGCCTCGCGAACCATGGCCATTGCACAGCAACTCTACGAAGGATTGCCCCTGGGCAAGGAAGGTTCGGTGGGACTTATCACCTACATGCGCACCGATTCCACTCACGTGGCTGCCTCCGCCATAAGTGAGGCAAGGGATTTTATCCGTGAGAAATACGGAGCCAAATTTGTGCCGCCAAAGCCACGGAGTTTTGCCAGGAAAGCAAAGTTTGCCCAGGAAGCTCACGAGGCAATTCGACCCACCAAAATCTACCGACAGCCGGAGCAGCTGAAACCATTTCTCGACCTGGCCCAGCTGAAGCTCTACGAACTTATCTGGAAGCGTATGGTCGCCAGTCAAATGTCGGCAGCCTTGTACGACACAACCAATGTTGAGATAAGGGCAAGCAATACTGGAAATAAACCTGAAGGATATCTACTCAAAGCAAGTAGCTCTGTGGTCAAATTGCCTGGTTTCATGGTTGTTTACAGCGAAAGCAGGGATGAAGATGAACGCAGCGAGAGCTTGATTTCCTTGCCCAAGCTGAGGGCTGGAGACAGATTACTTTACCTGGGAACCTCTTCCGAACAGTGTTTTACCCAGCCGCGACCCCGCTACACCGAGGCCACATTGATAAAAGCACTCGAGCAGAAAGGAATCGGACGCCCCAGTACCTATGCCCCTATCCTGTCCACAATTCAAGAGAGAGACTATGTTAACAAAGTCGAGGGTAAATTCCGCCCTACGGAGCTAGGGTTAACGGTCACTAAAATTCTGACTGCGCATTTCCCCGAAATCGTTGACCCTGGTTTCACAGCCCAGATGGAAGAACAACTGGACGAAATAGCCCAGGGTAAGCATGAATGGATAGCTGCTCTGCAGCAATTCTATCCCCCCTTCCAGGATATGTTGGATAAAGCTTGGACAAACTTGGAAAAGGTCAACATGACTCAGGCCAGCGAGGAGACATGTCCGAAATGCGGTCGATCCATGGTCATAAAGGTCGGACGTTTCGGCAAATTTCTCGCGTGTAGTGGCTATCCTGACTGTAAAACGACCATGCCCTACTTGGTCAAAATCGGGATTTCTTGCCCCCAGTGCGGCGGCGAGCTTGTGAGAAGAATCAGCAAGAAGAAGAGGGTATTTTATGGGTGCAGCAAGTTTCCCAAATGCCAATTCACCGTAAATCGCAAACCGATAGCTAAGCCTTGCCCTGACTGCGGCAGTCTTCTGATACAATACGGAAGGGATTGGGCTAAATGCGTAGCTTGTCAACGTAAAGTAAGATTGTCGGAGACGGAGAAACAAAAAGAGGAGGCAGCTTCATGAAAATTCTGGTTATCCATGGACCGAACTTGAATATGCTGGGCAAGAGAGAAAAATCAATTTACGGAGAAAAGACTCTGCAGGAAATTGATGCTCTGCTGAAGAAAGAAGCCCGGTCCTTAAATGTCGAACTGGTCACCTTCCAGTCTAATCACGAAGGGACACTCATAGATTTTATTCAAGAGCAAACCGATTCCGCCCGTGGCATAATAATTAACCCGGGTGCCCTCACCCACTACGGGTTTTCTCTGCTCGACGCCCTGATTGACAGCAAATTACCCGTAATTGAAGTCCATCTGTCTAATATCTATCGCCGTGAAGAATGGCGAGCCAAGTCTATAATTGCCCCTATGACTCAAGGGCAGATAAGTGGCCTGGGTTGGAGGGGGTATGTTGCTGCCCTGCAAGTTCTGGCCAGCAAGCTGAAAGCGAAGCCTTCACGTTAGGATGCTAGGCTCCCTGTATTTGCCTGAACGGCCTGCGCAATAGCCGGTTGGCCATGACACAGCAGAATTTATGCGGAAGTGGCGCGAAAGGCCACTTTTGCTGACATTCTCAAGATTGGCGTTTCTTGAAATCTTCTAAATCAAGCGTATTTATGAAGTCCTTATATGCCGACAGCCCCTTCATCTCTTGTTCATCCACTTTCCCTTCGGGAGCAGGTTTGCCTGTTTCTTCTTCGAGTACGATGCCCGCCTTTTCCAATACGGATTCCTCAGCATATATTGGTGCACCGACTCTTACAGCCAAGGCCAATGCATCGCTAGGTCGAGAATCAATGTCCAGTTGTTGGCCATCAACGGTGAGTGCAAGTCTGGCGTAGAAAGTGTCCTCCTTAAGCCCGTTCACCACTATATACTGAACTGAAGCTCCCAGTGTAGAAATCACAGATTGCAGCAAATCATGCGTCAGGGGGCGAGACAATTCGACATTTTGCAGCTTTACGGCAATAGCATCTGCTTCAGCAGGACCTATCCAGATGGGCAGATAACGATTAGTCCCCTTCTCTTTCAGAATCACCACTCTCTGGTAATTCATCAAGCTAACGCGGATGCTGTCAATCGTCATCTCTACCATGCTATGCCTCCTTTGCACTGCCTATTCTACACCGACCATCCCAATTAATCAATGAGCACAAGTCAACTATCCGGGCTCAAAAATTACCTTTCTTTCTAGATTGCCATAAAGTCTCAAACATTGGATAATTGTTGCGGAGGGGTCATGGCAAAACTTATCCTGGCCAGACACGGAGAAACCGCCTGGAATGTAGAAAAGGTATTCCGTGGTAGAGCAGATGTAAGTCTGGACGAAGTCGGAATTAAACAGGCAGACCTGCTGGGCAAATATCTAAGCAGTTGGGAACTCGAGGCTATCTATTCAAGCCCCGCGAAGAGGGCGCTGGACACAGCAAATATCGTAGCCCGTTACCAGAAAGTTGCGGTACGCATTGCCGAGGGTCTCATAGATTTTGATTTCGGGGAGTGGCAGTCTCTGCCCGAGCAAGAGGTGAAGAGGCTATATCCGGCCATCCTCGATGAGTGGCACAATAATCCACACAAGGTAAAGATGCCCGGCGGAGAGAGCCTGGATGACGTAAGAGAGAGAGCTGTCGAGTTGGTTAATGATGTTCTTTCCAGACACCAGGGCAATGTGCTGTTGGTGTCGCATAGAGTTGTGATCAAAGTCTTGATATGCTACTTGCTAGGGTTGGATAACTCACACTTCCGGAATATCAATCAGGATGTTGGTGGAATCACCATTTTCAATTACGCGGACGGGCGTTTCGTCTTGACCAGGCATAACGACACTTCACACCTGCGAGACCTACAGAAATCCGCACTTGGTGATTTTTGAGCTAACCCCGCCTCCCTCTCGGGAGACATTCTCGCCCCGGCACGGCTCGGTTTGACCACTGTTCCTTGAACCGCGCGGGCACTGCCACAGGCGCTTGATATGCTTCTGTAGTTACCCCGCCAGAGGGGGATGCCTGCTGATTTATGCCGTTTTCAATTCTGAAGTGCAGTTCGGGCAGCGCCTGGCCTTAACAGGGATAGCGCTGAAGCAGTAAGGGCATTCCTTCGTTGTCGGTGCCGCCGGTTCTTTTGCCTTTTTGCGGGCTTGCATCTTGGCAACTGGCCGCACGATTAAGAAGAAGACGACTGCTGCTATTATCAGCAAGTTAACAACAGTATTTATGAAGGCCCCATAGTTGATGGTAACCGCCCCGGCAGCCTGGGCGGCAGCCAGAGAAGCATATGGCCCGGGAGTTAAACCCTCCTTAAGGACAACGAAGAGATTGGTGAAATCAACATTGCCCAAGGCGAGCCCTATGGGGGGCATAATAACGTCTTTAACAAGTGAGTTTACAACCAAACCAAAGGCGATACCGATGATAATGCCCACGGCCATGTCAATCACGTTGCCTTTCATTATGAATGCCTTGAAGTCTTGTAACATTCTTGTTCCCTCCTTTCTGCTTTATTTGTAATCCATCTTACAACGCCCTCACTACATCGTCAATAGTCTTCCCCAGATTTCAACACCATACCTATTCCATTGCTGTCTCCTGGGTCCTGACGAAATCCATCCGGACAAATCGCTGCTTTTGTAAGGTATGAAAGAACGAAGTAAATCTCCTGCGGGCGTACGGGATAGATACTGTGCCATGGTGGCGCGCCTAGAGGGATTTGAACCCACGACCCCCGGTTCCGAAGCTAGAGGCGGAGTGTGCTGGGGCATGTTTTCAAATACAAAATGATGTTTTATGGTTTGGGGATTAAGTCCATTTTGTATTTGGGGAGACATGGGGTGATGGAGCATGTCAACAAGTTTGTTAGCAAAATGTTTGCAGAAGCCTTGGCTGGATGTGGAGTACAAAAATGGCATTAAGGCAAATGAGCTTATGCCCGTGTTAACCTCAGCTAGTTCGTTCGGAAAACCGAGCGATGCCCTGCCGTCGAAAACCTTTCAGCACTAAGGCTGGATTTGGGCTGAAAACTGAAGTAGAAACAGGGCAGGAGATTTTAAGAGCACGATTTGGCTTTCTGTGCAACTACCCTTTCTGCACAAAAAGCACCTGAAGCCTCCTTGTTATAATCTTTCCTTGAGGATGATGCTTGGTGTGCCACCTTTGTCCCTAACAAGACGGACACGATGGACGCCGTGTCTATTTGATATTTCTATTACTGCAGTGTCCGTTTGGGGATATAACACGCATGTGTCTAGGCGAGATATAGTGCGGTCATGGTCTCCGCCTCTAACACGTATTGGTCCCAGTCGTTTGCCAATCACTTTGCCTTTTATTGTTCGCCAATGGCAATGAACTGGCATGCCACTCATCCCGTCGCCAATGATATATGTTCCTGTGTTTACTCTTGCACAGTTATAGGTCGGATAGCGAATCCTATCAATTATGTCGGTAATGCCCATTCTTGTTATTGCCTCTAATCATTTGGGTTTTTCTTGTTTTGTTTCTGCTGCGCCGCATTTGTCAAGGCTCCTATTGCACATTCTGGCGATTTGTGCAGTTTCTCAGTCGCTTTTAAGCGCTAGGAGTCTTTTTCATAACCTTGCTAGTCAGGGACAACAGAGTTAACAATCCGATGGAATGTTACTTAGTTGCACACTAACATGTATTATTGCTCCTTAACTCCATAACATGCTTTGGACGCGGCACAAGAAACCATTGACTATCTGTTGGATAGCGATGTACTATAGTCTCTAAGAAACATTGTGCTGAGACTAACACTGATACGAAGGTGACGGTCAAGTGTGTACATCGGGGGATTGTCATAGCTCTTATTATATTCAGTCGAGCATAAACAGACATGTGAACTTGACAATGAATTGCCAGTAACGGCCCCGGAGCAGCTTGAGCACGAAGCCCGAGCACTAATAGAGAAGCTTTGGGTGAAGAGGCAAATGAAAGCGTAGAAGACGGCAAATGGAATACCTGCCAGTCCACAGATTTCAACAGCCACCGGAGATAGACGTCCATACTCCTGCGGGAGAACAGGTTGTGACGGTCATAACAGAAAGCTGGCTCAGCTACTACGGTATTACGAAACTAAAAGCGGATGACCAAGTGATCAGCGATATTGTGCTGACGGTAGATACCTTTGGTTCCCTCATAGGGGTACAAAAGAGATACGGCGAGGTAGTTACTTGTATTGCTACCGAGCTTCTGGAAAAAGTAATCGGAGAGATTGTGCTTACTCGTGGTATTGCATACGATGATAAGAATGCACTTGCAGCACTGAAAAGGCTCTGCAGTTCGATTGTCGAGTCGCCTCCCATAAGTAGAATAGAGAACCTTGATGGGGCTTGGCTGGTTGACGAGGGAGTTCGTAAGGTACGAGATGTCGTTACCGGCGAATTCTACCAATTCGTCGAGCCTCCTGTCATCGTCGCAGAGCTCGCAAGGGTTTGCCTCTATGAAACTGTGGACAATTCGTTAAGGGGTACTAACAAAAAACCACCGGTGGAAATACAGCAGATTCTGGAAGACCGGATCGACAAATACAGGGCTCTCCTACGCTCATACCAGCGCCTGCGCATTATTGAAGATAGGGTCTGGAACTTGTTGAATGTCCCCACCTATTGTGGCTGTATAAAACGAGCCTTTTTGGCACTAAGAGTCAAGCAGCTGGTCACGCTTGCTCTGTGTTATTACAATAACGAGCGGGTCCCCGATATTGATATCCTTGAAGCCCTTTGCGATGTCGGTGAGCAAACCACGAGACGGGGAACAGAAGTCAGACAAACAAATATTGACAGAAATATTCACTATCTTCTGCGAAGCGTATTGCCCGACCAATTGGCGTACGAATTTGCGAAAGCAATGGACGGTCTTGTTTCTAATGCCCAAAGTGGCAAAACACGGATGACTTTTCACCCAATACTTCGGCCCTACATCAAAGATGCGGATAATTCACCCTGCGCAGATTTGAATGGATTGCGCGAATTGTGTTGCAGAGGCATCGGCATGCAAAACCTACTACTGAGCGACGAAGTAACTCAAATGTGCCAGATATTGGAGACCAACTATCAGCGGAAGTCATAGTCTGGTTGGCATATCTCTCGTGAATTCAAATCAAAATTGTATGGGCAGGGCGCACAGCAAGGTATAATAGTTTGATGGAGGCCAGAAAATTATGGCGTTCTGGAAATGATAACTCGGGTGCAATTTGGTGTATCTTATGAGCATGGCAAACCGAAATTGTAAGGAAACGGTGTATAGTGAAGTATAATACGACTGGAAAGGGGAAAATGCCGGAAGACTGCGAGAATAATTTGGGTGTCTGGCGCCGGTGGCAACAAAAAGAAACCCAGACAGATAAGGCTCCTTCTGCTGAAGTGAGAGAAGCAATAGAGCACATCGCTTCCTGCTCACAATGCTTTGATAAGGTGTGCCGCCTGAGCTTTGCCCTGTTGCTTGAGGGAAGCAGTGATGAGCAACGTGCAAGTTTGGCCGACTTTCTGGATGCAGTGAAACAGGAGGGGATAGAGGCAGCGGCACTACGAAACCCCGGTGTGGTGCATTTCTTGATTAACAATAAGTTGGCTTATGAGAGATTCTACGTTTATTCTAAAGACATGGCGGGTTTCAGCGAAGTGAGTTTGCCTCCTGATGTCCGCTACACTATTGCGAGACAGACGTTAGCTACAAACTGGGTAAGCTCATTCGCCAGGCACTTTGGTCCCAGCGAGAAGGGCCTAAGCAAGCAGGCTAAAGCGACGCTGGAGTTTAGAATAGATAAGGCAACAAATTCTATCTTGGTCAGCCGCAGAATGGTGGAAGCAATTACAGAGATGAGCCGGCTTACTCAGGTGCAGGTGAAAGATGAGGGCATACAGGCTGAGGCGGGCGCGGAGCAAGCGAGCACGTGGCTCGTTTCTATCAGAACGGATACGTACAGTGCCACCGTCCAGATAGATGCCAGACAAGGGTATGTAAGGGTCTTGCTTCCATATTCAAAGCAAGTCACGACGTCGCCACTTGTCGCGTTAATTCTTGAGGATGGTCAAGTGATCAGTAGACAGATGAGCCAGGTGCAGGGATACTATGAGGCTACATTCTCAGGCATTTCAACTGGTGATTGCCTACTTGCCATTGACATCGTTGAGAGGCTGAAGAGCAAAAAGCAGCCGTCTCCTGTTAGGCCTCCATTGGAACCCTTCGGAGAACCCAAGGGAATGCCCCGAGGTAGGCAAGACACGATTTGAGGTTCTGAAATGCTTTTCGAACGGGAGCGTTTGCCATGAAATTGATGATTCGAGATGGGGAATTAGAGGGAGACTTCAGTGCCGTGATCTACACCGGGTCTAAGCCCGGCTTTGGCAAGTACGTCGAGATACGTTATGGCCAGCGTGTTTGTGCTGCGAAAGCTAAGTTTGTCCAGTCGGATAAAGAAATGGTCTATGTTGATAAATGGCTACGGCAATTCATAGACGCCAGAAACAACGACTGGGTCGAGGTGGAAAGGTGGGAGCCGATTTCAGCCAAGACGATATCATTGGCCCCTCTCAAAAGAGCCAGGCTGGATGAGGAAGAGGTTTCCTACTTCGGCATTTTGCTTTCCAATAACCCAGTGTGCAAGGGCCTCGTGTTTCCACGCCATTATCCGAACGGGGACAGGAAAGAAATAGAAGTGACAAGAACTCAGCCCGGAGGTATTGTGCTGGTGCAACAGGATACCAAGATATCAATAGATGACGAGCCACCACCACCACGACCTTCGCCCGGCCCAGGCTGGGGTGACATCGGTGGGCTGGATAAAGAGATAGCCCTCGTCAGACGTCTGGTAGAGTATCCACTTCGCCACCCCGGGGTGTACAGCCACTTTGGTATTGAACCCCCGAAGGGACTGCTCCTTTACGGACCTCCGGGTACAGGAAAGACACTTATCGCTAAAGCTCTGGCAAATGAAGCACGCGCTCACATTGAGATTATCCAGGGTCCCGAAGTAGTGGCGCCCTTTCATGGAGAAAGCGAAAGAATACTCAGGGAAAGATTTGAAAAGGCGCGCTCTAATCGTCCCGCCATAATTCTGATTGACGAGATAGATTCCCTGGTGCCCAAAAGAGGGCTGGCACCAGGCGAGGTTGATACCAGGCTGACTGCTACCATGCTCACCTTGATGGATGGGCTACGCGACATGACAGGCGTGGTCGTAATCGGCACCACAAATCGACCAGACCAGATAGACCCGGCCTTGCGCCGGCCTGGTCGATTCGAGCGTGAGATTATGATTGGCGCACCCGACAAGACCGGACGCAGCAAGATTCTTGAAATTCATACTAAGAACATGCCTATAGCACCGGACGTAAACCTTGATTTACTTGCAGAAGCGACCACAGGTTTTACTGGCGCTGACATAGCTTCGCTCCGTCGGGAGGCAGGACATAGTGCGCTGCGACGCTATTTCAGCGACGCAGACTTGGAGAGCGGACATTTGTCCCTTGATAGCCAGATGGCAATAACTCATCAGGATTTCACCGAAGGAATGAAGAACGTACAGCCGACAGCGATGCGCGGCACCATGGTGGAAGTAGTTCGCGACGTAACTCTGGATGACGTTGGTGGTCTTTCCGAAGCAAAGAATATGTTGATAGAGAATATCCAACTGGCTATCAAAGAGACGAGGCTGTTCGAGAGTATCGGATATAGACTGGCAAAGGGAGTTCTGCTTTACGGTCGTTCGGGAACAGGCAAGACACTCCTCGCCAGAGCGCTGGCAAATGCCTGTGGAGTTCATCTTATTACATTGCGCGGTCCGGAGATTCACCGCAAGTGGTTTGGCGAGTCGGAGGAACTTGTCCGCTCCATCTTTGCCAAAGCCCGTGAGGTAGCGCCATGTATTCTCCTTCTCGATGAAGTAGATTCGCTGGCGCCTGTCCGAGGAAGGTATGTCAGCGATCTCAGAGAAAGCATAACAACTCAGGTCATTACTGAGCTTGAGAGAATAGGCATAGCCGATCAGGTCTTTGTTATCGCCACTACTAACCAACCCGAGATGGTAGACCCGGCGCTACGTCGGCCCGGCCGGCTTGATGTGGAGATTCCCGTTCAGAAGCCGAACGAGGCAGAGCGTCTGGAAATTTTTTCCATAAAGCTCAGAAAAGTCAAACTGAATACAAAGATGGATCTGGCTAGCCTAGCAAAAAAGACTGCGGATTTCTCGGGGGCAGATATCGCTGAATGCTGTCGGCGTGCAGCACTTCAGGCACTTAAAAGGGCTGGCCTAGACCCAGAAAAAACGGTTGTCACATTGGATGATCTTAACGAAGCAATAGCCAAGATTCAACAGACCGACCGCTTCAAGCGTAAGGACATGGGATTTTGAGGAGGTGCCATGCTAAGAAGTTTATCAAGATTACTAGCCATGCGTAAAGGAAAAGAGGGCCGGTATTCTGGTGTGGAGCCCTCAACCTGGCACTCGCTTTTTGCCAGCCTGGCGAAGTCGCAGGAAAGATTCGCTGAATTGAGCGAAGCATTTTCCCGTATGCAAAGGGACCTCGAGGAAGCCACAGGACTTCTTGACGACGGGAGGGAGGAGTATCTCAACTTGTACACTTCCAGATTGAATGTGCTACGACAAGTGGGGGAACTGATAATTAAGTACGAACCGCGCTACCGGAAGGTTGCTCAGGACCTCGAGGAGCTTCTGCTGCTGGAAAAATTGGAACGCTTTGAACCGGCGGTGGGTGAACCCGTGCCATCTGGTAGGTGCACGGTTGATGGCAAATTGGAGTCACGGATGCTACCTCACGGCTCAGTAGCGTTGGTAAGTGATCCTGGATTCTGTACGACTGATGGACAGGTGGTGGCACTCAAGGCCCACGTTTATCAGAGCGTGTGGCCACGGGGCGTAGGGACAGACAGAATTACCATAGGTGAATGGCAGGACATAGAAGACATTGAATCCCGGGTGCTATCTCATTTTTTATTGTTGAAAGCCTGCACCTTCAATGATGAATAGTCGACCGCTAAATGATAAGGAGGACAATATGAGAAAACCCAGTTTTCTAAAATTTCGCTCTGTACCCCGGAAACTGAATCTCGGCATCAGTAAAGCCAAGGAGGTTCACGAAGACTTTGACAAGCTCAAAGAGCAGGCTGCTCGAAATCAGAGAGAGCTTCAGGAAACGGTTGAGCTTTTGCGCAAGGTCTCCAAACAGTACGAGGAACTTGAGTCAACTTACTATACCCTGCTTCAGTTGATCGCGGAAACGCTGCCAAAGCAAGAAATGCTGCTCCAGAGCTACGGACTGGTTCAAAAGACCGGGCAAGACATGGAAGAGGCCTTGAAGAAGCACGATGTGGAGCGTTTTTCGCCCATAGTGGGCGATAGCGTGCCGCGCGACAAATGCAAAGTTGTGGGCCAGATTGAAACAGACAAGCTTTTCCCGGGATCAGTCGCCCGGGTCATCAATGAGGGGAGTAGGATAAGAAAGAACGGCAGGATTCTTGTTTTCCCTGCCGTGCTGGAGAGCGTAGCTCCTCCAGGGAAAAAGCCTGTGTCCGAAAAGAGTGCCGACATTGAAGCGCCAGATGCAAGAGAAAGAAATAGTGCAGGAGGACAACAATGAGTACCTTAGGCATCGATCTGGGTACAGCTAATTCAGCCGCGTTCTTTTCAGATGGTCAGGCAAAACCAAGGGCCATACGTGCTAGGGAAGGTGCATCTGACTACGGAAAGGATTTTCCTTCATACGTCGAGTTTGACCAGGCTGGTGAAAAGCTGTGTGTTGGGAACGTGGCGTATACTCATTATTGCGATGGCACCACTAATAGAGTGGTATGGGGTAGCAAGAGGCTTATCGGCATCTCCTTCAGGGAAGCAAAAAAGGAACTCAGGCACCTCGACTATCCTATAGAAGAGAGAAAAGAGGATGGCACAGTCAGTATCCCCGTTCACTCACGTTCATATACTCCCGGTGATATCGCTACTATGATCCTCGACAAGATAAAGGAGGATGCACTAAACAAGGGACTCAACACAATAGGCAAAATCTCCAGAGTTATTGTGAGTCATCCGGCCTACTTTGAATCTTCTCGCATAGAAGCAACCCTACACGCGGTCAGACAGGCTTTCGAAGACATTCTTCCCGAAAAGTCAATAGAGCGAGTGCCCGAGCCAGTGGCAGCAGCCCTTGGCTACGGGCTTGAGGTACCGCCAGGAAAACAAGTAGTCGCGTGTGTCATTGACCTCGGTGCTGGCACTCTGGATATAGTCACTGCGGTACTCAGCAAAGATGAAGAAGGTAAGTTAGATATTATGACCGACCAGGCTCTAGGCAATGCAGCATTTGGCGGGATTGACATTGATGGTCTCATAATAGATTGGGTAATAAGGGAATACGGGTTTGCCGAATTTGAAAAGATGCGCCGGCTGGACGTGGTACAGGAAAATGATAGCGTTACTCTGGAGCTTCATCGAGAACTGCAGAAATTGCGCTCCAGGGTTGAAAAAGCGAAGATACATTTGAGTAATCCCAAGATAAACCGGCAGGACGTAGATGTCAGATATAGAGAAGCAATGGAAGTAATAACCATCACCAAAGAGGTACTAGACAGATTGATGGATGCCCCCCTGCCGCGAGAGAGGGTGGATGAGTTCTTTGGCTTTAGTCTAAGCGATGAGGAAATGTCTAAGGTTCAGGAAGCTCTGAAAGAGTTCCACCCCGGCGAGGGAAGAGAGCTGCCCTCTCTGCTTGACATATTGAGAATGACAATCAAAAATTCCCTCGCCAAAGGCAATTACAAGACACAGGACATTGACCATGTGCTTCTGGTAGGTGGTCCCATGCACATGCCCTGTGTCAGGAAGGCGATCGGACAGGTATTTGCCGCCAACGAAGCCGTGGTCCAAGAGCTTGAGCGAATTGAGCGAGAGGGTTTTCCCGTCGACCCCATGGAATGCGTTGCCCGCGGGGCATCGCTGTATGGGGGACCCATAGATGGCACACTGAACTTCTATTATGCCATAGCCACGGATGAGGAGGAAGGGACAGGCAGCAAGACATACGTGTACTATGACGACGAATCGTGGCTTCAACGCGGAGATAACGTGCCGAAGCAGAATCTGGCAAGAAGACAAGGAATCAAATGGCCAGGAATAGAGGAGATTCCCATCACTCTTCTGCAAGGTAAAGTAGATATTGCTGTCCCCGACAGCAAGAGGATTCTCTGGAAGAAAAGCATGACTTATGGGTTCACACCGGTATATGACAGGGAACGCAAAGCGAACTACAGCATTACTCTGGACGTTGATAGGGATCAGATTGTAAACTGCGTGGTTGAGGATAAGGTCTCCAGGAAGAAATACTCATTTGCCAGGTTAAGCCGGCAAGTAGGAGAGATACTGGAGCCAAAGGATTACGAGGTAGTGCCTGGGAGTCAACGTATTCCCGATAGGGTAACTGTCAAGCGGCTCAGGGGATTGCCTGGATTCCTTGACTATCTCTCGCTCTTAGCTACCAGCTGGCTCATGAAGAGACATACGGCAGAAGAGGAAAAGAACCGTGCCAAGATAACAGAGCTAGTGGCGCTTCTACCACTACACAAGAGCAATCTGGAGCCTGTAATTAGGAAATATGAAGGTTTTCCTGATGACCACGAAATTACCGACCCAGCACACAAGTCCGCCTTCTATCAGGCTGTTGCCACTGCGCAAGAGCTTTACCCTCTCCTTCTACCTTACGAGATTACATATGAACAGGTAGAGGCTGTGCGCAATAGCGCGCAGTCACTCCTGCCCTACGTCAATCAGCTCAAGGATAAGCCAGGCGGAGACCCCGCTCTGCGTGAGAAGATGCTGAAGGAAAGCCAGGAACTGGAGCAGAAATTGTCCCTTTTGCCGCGTCTGAGACCCGGCGAAACCACGCCTGACGAGAATGACCGTATTAATTGGGCGGATGTCAAAAACCTCACCGAGGTCTTGAAATCTACCATCAACGCCTTGAGGCAGTCGCTGGGCATGCCGCCTGTAAGTCAGTAACTAACCGATATGCATAGGCTGAAGATATTGAATTAGTTTCGGAGGTGATAGAACATGTTTCCACCAGAGCCAACAAGCTATTCATTCCTTAATCGGGAGTTGGGTGAGGAGGGGGAGCGTAGCTATAGCATCTACTCCTTGTTGCTCAAGTCCCGCATCGTCTATATTCGTGGGGCAATCGGCCCCGACGTAGCCGATTCTATCATTGCCCAACTCCTGTACCTGGAACAGGAGGATAATAAAACTGATATCAAAATTTACATCAATTCTCCAGGTGGAATCGTCTACTACGGCCTAGCTATCTACGATACAATGCGACTCATCAAACCGGATGTTTCCACGGTCTGTATCGGTGTTGCCGCAAGTATGGGAGCTGTTCTACTGGCCGCGGGTACAAAGGGTAAGCGCTATGCCCTGCCTAACTCCCGCATCTTGATACATCAACCTCTCGGAGAGATTCCTTATGGCCAAGCATCGGACATAGCAATTCAAGCCCAGGAAGTGCTTTATACGAAACAACAGGTGTACACTATACTCAGTGAGCACACTGGGCAATCGGTCGAAAAAATCGCGACCGACTGCGACAGAGATTTCTATATGAGTCCCGCTCAGGCTTTAGAATACGGGATCATCGACCAGGTCTTGTCCAAGGCAGCCAGAACCGGGCGCTAGGCTTTTATTTCCGGGAGTGGTGGCTAGTTGTGAAAGAGGTAAGAAAATGGGCGTTTTAGCTATTGCCCTGGACGCTAGCAATTCTGCAGCTTACTTCAATCAGGCCGGGGACAAAGCATGTGGAGGCCCCGCTTTGCGTGAGAAGATGCTGACCGAAAGTTAGGAACTGTTGGGAAGATTGCCCTTATTGCCGCGCGTGCAACCCAGTGAAACCACGTCTGATAAGGAGAACATTGCCAACTGGGCGCATGTCAAAAACCTGACCAAGGTCCTGAGGTCTACCATCAACGCTTTGAGGCAGTCGCTGGGCATGCCACCTATATACGACTAGGATATTACTCGGCGTCAGCGCTACTCATCCCTCTGGCGTTGACACTAAGCCCGTATTTGTATACTAGCCTTCCTTGTCTTGCTCTACGACGAAAAGGCAAAGTAGATGATAAGAAAAGAACATCCTGCAGAATCTGCTGAAGATTGCAACTTTGACGCTTCTGTTACCAGGTGTCAAGAGAGGTGATGTTCTTTTTGTAAGGGCAAGCCTGAGGGTCTTGTTATAATTGTGTCAGTTGTCTGGAGTATTTCATGGCTAATCCACTCACACCGGGGCAGATTAAAGACAAGATAAAGCTTATCAAGCAGGGATTTTATTGGGAAGCCCTGGACCTGCCGCAAGAAAGCAGCACCAGAGAGGTAGTTCTTCGCATAGCTAGCCTGAGGCAATCTGCCAATAACAATGAAGACTTCATTAACTTACTCAATAATGTCAAAAGAGACTTCCAAAGTGGTAATTACTCCATGGTACGGCTGCAGGTCTGGGAAGAACTCTTCCCAAAGTTGAACGAGGCGGTTGCCAGTTCAGTCCTGGGTATAGATGAAGAGGACATATCTCGCGAGACTGTATGGGAAAAATGTATCAGTGGGAATTTGAGCCGCTCAAACGGCGAGGTAGTAACGAGAGTCCAAGCTGCTTTGACTGACAGATTCAAAGCCGCTGCAGTGAACTTGGGCAACAAGGCTCAAGAGCAGGCTCCGCCCACGGGTCTCACACGGCAGAACGTCGTCAGGGCCATCAAAGCGTTGAAGAAAAGCATTTTCTGTCTGCGACTTGCGGAGGATTATGCCAGCAACCGCCAGGATATTCGGCATAACTTAGATGTAGCAACGAGGATCGAACTAGATTACGAGCAAGCAGCCAGAATTAATGGTTATCCGATTCCAGACTGGCCAGAGAAGCCGTCCACACTGGTAACTCCACCCCCAAAGAAGACCAGGCCTGCGGCAGAGCCGAAACCGAAACCTGCACCAAAGCCACGTCCGGCTGCTGAAACCCTAACAGGGACGATACCGCTGCGAAAACCAAAGAGCAGGTCAGTCGCCATCGTGCTGGCTGTTTTCTTCGGACTATGGAGTTGGCTCTATACGTACAAAAAGGACAAGCACAAATTCTGGATCAGCCTTATTATCATGGTGTCTATCATCGCGGTCTCCAGCTCAGTCCCCGGGTGGATATCGCCTACGTGGGTTTCTGTGACATGGCTATGGCCTATCGTAACTGCTGCGGTGAGGCCACGCGGGTTCTACCAAGAGTATCCGAGTGTGGGGGCACCTTGGCTAAGGAAATCGGCATTTGTTGGGGTCGTGGTTGGCAGTATCGTTCTATTTGTTTTGTTGTCCATGCCACTCGGAACTACGCCGACCTCCAATACTGGTACACTAGGGCAGGCAGTGGACAACCCAATACTTGCGTGGACCACCGGCGGCGATGCGGAATGGTTCAGTCAAACGACCACCTACTACTACGACGAAGACGCCGCCCGAAGTGGTGCCGTCACTGACAATCAAGATACCCGGCTAAGAGCCTCGGTCACCGGACCGGGGACTTTAACCTTCTACTGGAGGGTCTCTTCTGAAGATGACGATGATTTACTGGGATTCTATATTGATGGAGTAGAACAAACAAGCATCTCAGGTTTTGTTGACTGGCAGCAGGAAATCTACTCTATCACCTCTGGTACTCATACTCTGGAATGGAGATATACCAAGGATGCCTCAATGACTAGCGGCAGCGACTGCGGCTGGCTCGACAGAGTAGAATTCACTTCAACGCCTACCGCCCCTTCATCACTGATCTTTGAGGATGATTTCAGCGACCCTAGTAGTGGTTGGTTTGTCGGCTCAAATGATGTGAGAGAAATGGCATACGAAGATGGCGAATATAGCGTGTTGGTAAAGAAACCAAACTACAGTATAACTACTTGGAGTTTAGAAGGAGACGCACAGAGCAACTTCGCAGCAGAGGTGGATGTTAGAGATTTGGTAGTAGCTGATAGTTGTGCCGGAATTATTTTCCGTCATACCGTCGCGCAGGACGAGAGTTATAGTCATTATCTGTTCTGTATAAGAAACAGCGATGGAGCGTACAGAATACAGAAGTTCCTGCGTGACGAGTGGACAACTCTGGCAGGTTGGACAAAGTCAAGCTATATCAAGACAGGGCCTGCTGTCAATCACCTCAAAGTAGTCTGCCAAGGTGGTCAGATAGAGGTCTATGCCAATGGTCAGAAACTTACCACCATCACCGACTTCTCTCTTGCTAGTGGCTATGTCGGAGTTGTTGTGGAAACAGCGGACCAGCCAACGGTAGTGGGCATTCCAAATGCCCATTACCATTTTGACAACTTCAAGCTCTATGCGTCAACGAATGAATCCGACGCTTCCGACGACGAACCATCTCCTTCGCTTACCGAAGAGTCAGACCTCATTATCCAAGACATAACTTGGTCTCCAACAAATCCTTCTTCAGAAAATGATGTAACCTTCACCATCACGGTCAAGAACCAGGGCGGAGGTGACGCCTCTTCCTTGTATGTTGACCTCTTTGTTGACGGGGAGTATGAAAATTGTGACTATATCTCCTCAATAGCCGCCGGTGCCACGTCAACCCATACCATTACCTGGAGCACGTGGAGTGCTGAGCCGGGGAGTCATGTCATCAAGGCCATCGTCGATTACGATAATGATGTCCCAGAGAGTGATGAGACCAACAATCAAAAGGAGGTTACCTTCTCCATAAGCTTCCCTGACCTGATTGTCGATAGCATCACCTGGTCACCGACGAACCCTAACATGGGGGAGTCGGTAACCTTCACCGTCACGGTCAAGAACCAGGGTGGAGTTGACGCCTCTTCCTTGTATGTTGACTTCTTTGTTGACGGGGAGTCTGAAAATTATGACTATATCTCCTCAATAGCCGCCGGTGCCACGTCAACCCATACCATTACCTGGAGCACGTGGAGTGCTGAGCCGGGGAGTCATGTCATCAAGGCCATCGTCGATTACGATAATTATGTCTCAGAGAGTGATGAGAGTAATAATGAACGAGAGATACTGGTAGATGTCACAGGGGGCTGAGATCTTGAGGGTAATCACTGGGCTTGATGGTGGAAGCGTCTATGTGGATGGAGAGTATGGCGGCGGCACCACCTGGACCTCTTCAGGCTCAACGGTCAGCGGTCTACCTGAGGGAACATATGAGCTTAAGGTGACCAAAGATGGTTAGCAGGATTGGATAACAGAGATAAACATCCTAGCAGATCATACGACAGTAGTTGAAGCTACACTCACTTAGCTACCTTAGTTCTCTGGAGTTAAGGCGGTGGGGGAAGTGCGTACCATTTGGGCGGTTCAACGAGCCACCGAACATAGTTAAGGCTCAATAGTAGGTGGAATTTAAGGAGGAGAGAGCATGGCGCAGAATAAATCTCCTGATGTGGAAAGCCTAATTCATCAGTTAAGACATGACCCTGATGTCTTCGTTCGGATACGAGCAGCGCAAGCACTGGCAAGTTGCATGGACATAAATGCAGCACTTGCACTTATTGAAGCTCTCAAGGCGGAAAGTTCGATGGTTGGCACAACTGGAACACTCACCTTACTTGGGAAAGGAGACATCTCGGATACCGCCGCATCGTCATTACTTCAGCTCATGCCTAAACTAAAAGACAAACGGACAATAGGGCCACTTCTAGAGGCCTTGCAGGATAAAGATGAATATGTCCGCAGAGCGGCCTTTGTAGTACTTTGCCGGTTGTCAGCGCAGCTTCAAGATGATACAGCAGTTGAGACTCTCGTGCGGGTTCAGCCACAGATTGATACAAAGATGGCAGGACATCCAATAGTACACAGTGGTAGCGAAGGACGCAAGGCATCTGACGAATTACTAATGTTATTGGCCGAATTAAAGGCCAAGGGCAGACCAGCGCCTTTTCTTTGTGCTCTCAAGAGCACGGAGTTTGATATAGTTATGTTCAGCGCAAGGACGCTTTTCGAAATGGGACAGGCGCAAAGTGTTATAGAGGTTATGAAACACAGCGATATTCCCGCCCCTTTGTTTGACGGTGTCTTTACGAAATTAGACGAAATAGACCATAAGCTGACACTGAATGGCTTAATACAGTTACTGCAGGACGGGAGTCCATGGATACGTGTGTACGCTGCACGCAAGCTGGGGAGCTATTCAGACAATGAAGCAATTGAAGCCTTATCAGAATGGCAGAGTTTTTTCCAGAAGATGTTTGCGAATAAACCGCGTAAATGCGATATATGTGGGAGGGAACCTTCGCAGCAACTTCAAAATGGAAGCTACTGGTGCTCGTGGTGCGGACACGGTTTCACTCCGGAGGACACCTATGCAAGCCAGAGCAGAGAGAAAGAATGAAAGCGAATAGTCATAGAGGTAACATAATCACCAAAACGTAGACCGGAACTTATGGCTCATAAAAATCAGAGTAATCAATCGAAGCTAATTTAAGGTAATCATATTACCTTAAGTGGGACTGACGCTGCTCGAACCGTTGAACAATTCTGACGATTGTGCAAGGCGAAGAGGGCGGTATACCCGCGTAACGTGCCGGTTGCGACGTCGAGTGTGGGGGTATACTGGAGGATATGCGTGGCAAGGTGTTGGTGGGCGTGGCAATACCTTTCTGGATTTGCTTTGACCTCTCGCCGTGTATTAGATGATTGAGATTCCTTTTTGGAGCTCCTGCTGCCTTTCGTCTATCGCCTCTTGGCATGATAACATTCAATCATAGGGATGTGTGGGTGTCGGTGGGTTCTTGTGGTCAGAACGGGTTACAGGGAGAGCTTACCTGTTTGGTTCCTCAAGTAGCCAACTGACAGAGACTTTGAGAGCTTTGGCTAGTGCGACTACCTCAGAATCTAAGACCGGGCGGGTCCCTTGCTCAATTTTAGAGATGGTTGATTGGTCAACTTTAAGCCCTAACACCTGTAGCCTTGCCACCAGGTCTTTCTGGGTTATAGGCGGCTTTGCTTGCTTCCTTGCCTGTTGAACACGCTTCCCTACGACATTGCGCTGCATAGGGTTGATTGTAGGGAATATGCCGTGCTAGAATATTCCCGTTGAGCATATTCAGTAGTAAAATCTGTGGCGGTGTAGGGATGCTTCGCTTGCTGTGCTTCGCTTCGCTTCTGGCGATTATGGTGGTTGGGGGAAGCTCGGACTCAGGAAGACTCTGCGCGCTGGAGGAGGATATACGACCTCCAGTGGGGTGGGCTGCCCCGGTGGAGGCTCGTGCCTCAACTGACTCGGCCGCCCTTAACGCCTCCGGGTCGGCGACGATCGTGATCACGATGACGGGGGCATGACGACCAGGGTGGCTCACAAGGGTTAGGGGGAAAGGGGAATTATGTCAAGATGCGTCATAACCATCATTATGAAGCATGTCCGGGCTACGATGATAGAATAGGACTGACACAAGCTCAGTGTATCACTGCAGTCTTGTGGTTGTCAAGGGACGTTTGTGGTTTATTGTCTACTGTGGTGGGAGTTTCGCACCTGTGCTTCGCTTTTTTGTAGCCACCGCCGGATCCGCGGGGTTGACTGGATGTCTTGAGCTAAGGGCTAGTGAGAGGAATCACGATGGAATCGGGACCGGTTCGGCATTACACCCTCTTATCCTATAAGTTGGGTTTCTATCCCTGGTTAACAGCTAGCGTTCGAGGGTCTTCGAGTAGTCGCTCGATGGCTCGCCGAGGGACTACTAATCTTCGGCCAAAGCGCAGGGTGGGAAGTTTCCCAGTCCGCGCCATCTCATAGGCCAAAGCACGGCTGATCCCCAGCTCTTTGGCAGCTTCCTCCACTGTGATGGTGAGTCTTTCTGTTTGCATAGCGTAGCCTCCCGTCTTGACAAATTTTTATACAATAATTATAATAGATGGTGATTAATTAAATGTCAAGTGATAATCTTGAAGCCAATATGGTGATTAATGGCGACTTTGATTTTGGAAAATAAAAAAGAGGTGTAAAAATGGCGAAAATCACCGATGAACAAGTGCAGCAAATGATGAGGTTACGGCGGGAGGGCAAATCGACGTCCGAGATAGCTCGAATCGTTGGCTGCCATCGCCAAACAGTGAAGGCTTATCTGAGAGAGAGGCAAAGTAGCATTCTTGTGGAGGAGGTCAAGAAAGAGGTTCTGAAAGAAGCGTTATCGGGGCACTTTGGGGAGCTCGCTGATTTTGCTGGGAAGGAGTTGGGGCGTAGATTCAAGTTCTCTTATCCTGAAGGAAAGCATGTTCTTGTAGGGTCCTTGGGACTGCAGGGTGTAGGGTCGCCGCTTTATATGACCAACGAGTGGGAAAGGATGTATGAGCCGGCGCTCAGGGGGAGTCCTCTTCAGAAAGCACTCAAGGACCATGCAGGATATTCGCCTGTGTGGCGCTATTGGGATGAATGGGAATGCATAGTACAGCAATATGAAGCAACAAGTGCCGATTTTCGTGACTGGCTTACTGGGAAAACAGAGGTGCCGGAGATATATTTCGTGGTTGACCGAGATGACTTAAATAAGATACAGAAGTGGCTTTTTGGGAATGTCCTTCGCCTAGCAAGTGGAGAGTCTTACAGCGGACTTAGCACAATGAAGACTGGAAGTCGTGTAGAGCTACGCTGCAGTTGTAACGGAGCTGTAGTTGCGGAGGCGAGGAATGCAGAGGACGCCAAGGTCTTAGCTGGCCGCCTCGGTGATATATTAAAAGAGGCTCAGGGATTAGACCTGCTGAATGAACTCCAAGGGGCAATGAAGGAAATGGAAGGTAGAAAGGGTGAGCTCCAAGAGATTGCTACCAAGGCCATTTCGGAACTTGAGATTCTGGGGATGAAGCGGGCTTTCCCCGATAGTTGCCATCTCTGCCCGATATAAAGGAAGGGTCGAAGGGAGATAGAAATGAAAGGGCATATTAGGCAAAGGAGCAAAGGGACTTGGAGCATTGTTATTGATGTGGGGAGGGATACCAGGACGGGGAAAAGACGTCAGCAATGGTACACGGTGAAGGGCACCAAGAAGGATGCGGAGAGAGAGCTGAGAGAAAAGCTGCGTTCTCTAGAGACGGGGGCCTATGTCAAGCCCCAAAAGATAAGCCTGGGTGAATACCTGCAGCACTGGGTTCGGAGCTACGTGGTAATTCACACTTCACCCAGGACGGTTGAAGGGTATCAATCAATTGTTAACCGTTACCTTATTCCTGCGCTGGGTGCAATACCGTTATACCAGCTTCAACCACAGCATCTTGAAAAGTATTATGCCAACGCTCTGTTAAATGGTCGGCTTGATGGGAAAGGGGGCCTTTCGGCTCGAACCGTCCTGCACCACCACCGTCTCTTATCGGAGGCGTTAAGTCACGCGGTGAAGCAAGGTGTACTAGTTCGGAATGTGGCTGAAGTTGTCGTTGCTCCACGACCTGGTCGGAGCCAGATGGCGACTCTGTCTTTTGCCGATGTGCCTAGATTTCTTGATGCTGCCCGAAGGACGCCTTACTACATTTTGTTCTACGCTGCTCTTTATACGGGGATGCGGCGGGGCGAGCTTCTGGGGCTGAGATGGTGCGATATAGACCTTGGAAAGGCTTCAATCTCTGTGGTGCAAACTCTATACAGGCTAAGCAGTGGGGAATTCGTGATAAAAGAGCCCAAGAGTCCTCACAGCCGGCGTTTGGTGGCATTATCGCCTTCTCTGGCAGAATTGCTGCGTGGGTATCATGCCGAGCAAGAAGCGCAGAAGGTTTTGCTTGGTACAACATTGACCGGTCAGGACCTGGTATTTGCGCATCCTGACGGGAGTCCCCTGGACCCGAGCACAGTTACCCATGCCTTTGGCAAGCTCATTAAGAAGGCTGAGCTGCCGCATATACGCTTCCATGATCTGAGGCATACCCACGCTACTCTGATGCTTAAGGGGGGCGTGCATCCCAAGATAGTCTCTGAAAGGCTAGGACATGCAAATATAGGTATAACACTCGATACCTATAGTCACGTAGTGCCGGGATTGCAGGAAGCAGCGGCCTTGCGTTTTGACGCGCTGATTAGCTCAGAAGCGGAACAAACGGAAGATGTTAGCAAAATGTTAGCAAAAGATGATGATTCAGATAGCGCGCCTAGAGGGATTCGAACCCACGACCCCCGGTTCCGAAGACCGGTGCTCTTGTCCGCTGAGCTATAGGCGCAAAAAACAAATTGGGGTGAACGGTGGGATTTGAACCCACGATCTCCAGGGCCACAACCTGGCGCCTTAACCGCTGGGCTACGCTCACCACAACCACCAGTATTATACTTTACAATGGCTGTCGCTTTCAATCTTGAAAACGAGCCTTTGTGTCACTTTGTTGTTGGACGAGTTCAACCTATGCAGACTCGGCAAAGATGCTATAATTCTCAGTTCCTGAAGCGCCATCCAGGTAGAAGACATGAGAATTTGCCTGCTGACCTATAGAGGGAATCCTTACAGCGGTGGGCAAGGTATTTATGTTTACTACCTATCGCGTGAGTTCCAGCGGATGGGTCATGAGGTGGAGGTAATCGCCAGCGCACCCCTCCCCGAAGTGAGTGAAGGAATAATCCTGCATCAGCTTAGAAGCTCGAGCATATATCATCCGGGCAGCTCTTTCAGGAAGAACCTCCCCAAGGTCAGGAATCTCGTTGACTTGTATGAACTTTGCGCCAGCCGCCTGGGAACCTTCGCCGAGCCCTGGGCATTTAGCTTCAGGGCTTATGCCAAGCTAAAGGGGCTTTGCAGACAGCGCCACTTTGACATTATTCATGACAACCAGGGCCTGGGTTACGGGCTCCTCTTGATGAAGAGGCTGAAGATACCAGTCATAGCCACTATACATCATCCTCTCCCTATAGACAGACAAGCTGACCTGGAGCAGGCCAATGGATTCGGGCAGAGATTGAGGATCAGAAGATTTTATTCGCTCATTCGCATGCAGGCTTTCGTGGCCCGCCGTCTGGATCGCATAATCACGGTATCACAAAGCTCTGCTAGAGATACAAAGCTTTTCTTCAAGGTGCCTGCTGACAAAATAAGAGTGGTCTACAATGG
>Ga0299915_10000136_pt1 | contig 54657 bp, 38 predicted proteins | sample RVTome_13_FD_200263 | JGI IMG/M metagenome (GOLD analysis project Ga0299915, IMG submission 200263) | Soil microbial communities from uranium-contaminated site in the Upper Colorado River Basin, Wyoming, United States - RVT92D227 (version 2) ...
CGAGTGCGACTTTCTCGACGTCGAACCCGGGCGGACGGCTCCGCGGGTGTCGGTGCCGCGCTCCCAGTTCATCACCGAGAAGGCCTACGGTGCGCCGACGATCGCGTGCATCGATCGCCTGTTCGCGACGATCGCGATGCCGTCGCTGCCGCCGATCCTCCGCGAGGCCCGGGTGAGGTATCGTGTCCGATCAAGCACGACGACTCGCCCGAGCGTCCTGACGGAGCTCGAGGCACGACGCGAGGCGGCGCGCCTGGCCCGCCAGGCGTTCGAGGCCCGAACCGACCTCCGGCAGAGCGCGTGCTTCCGACGTTCGATCCGGCTCGGTTCCAGGGTGGGCTCGTCAAGGGCCGCTGGACGTTCGAGGAAGCACCTCCCGGCGGCGTGTCGTTCGATCGGGTCGGCGAACACGCCGAGGTCGAGATCTCCTACCCCGACGAGTGACCGAGGGTGATGTGAGATGACCACGGTCGCCATCGCCGATCGTCGCTGTGAGAGCCGCGTACAATGTGCAAGCACTGCACATCACTCGGCGGCCCGTTTCGCTGGCTTGGCGGCGGCGCGTCGCGTGCACCTGCCCCACGCGATGCGATCCAACCTAGCCTTGACGTGCCTGCTCCTGGCGCCGTTCACCGCGTGTGCCACCACCAACGATGTCGTGATCGAGCTCGCGCCCGATCTGATCTCGTCGATCGACGGGACCTTGACGGTCCACGCCCTCGCGCTGTCGGATCGAGATCCCGTCGGAGGTGAGAAGATCGATCTGTCGGTCGACTACACCGACCGCAACGGGACGCCGCACGCGATCGAGCCGATCACCGGCACCACCGATGACAGCGGTGCGTTCGAGGGGGTGTTTTCCGGTCTGACGTTTGATGGGACCGGGACCGTGACGGCCGTCGTTCACGGTGGCGATGGGGATGTCACCGGCAGCGCGACGTTCGCGGTCCTCGATCGGACGCCACCTGCCCTGACGATCACCCCGCCGGCCCAGATCCGGATCAACCAGGACACGTCGGTCTCGGTGCACATCACCGACGAGATCGGCATCAGCCAGGTGCTGTTCGAGGCCACCTTCAGCGACAACGGCAACAACAACCGCGATCGATCGACGATCGTCACCAGTGGGTCTCTCGACGCGACGATCACGTTCGAGGTCCGCCCCAACGACACGCAGGTCGGTGCGACGGTGACGCTGCACGCGCTCGGTGAGGACCTCTCGGGGAACCTGGCCGCCGCGGCGTCGGTCACGCTCACCGTGATGCCGTGAAGCGCGCCGCGATCGGGGGACTCGCAGCTTTGCTGGCCGCGGCACCGGTTGCCGCCGACCCCACCACGCCGAACAGTCTCGCGGGCGCGGCCGCTGGAGCCAGCGCCGCGCCGGCCACGACGGTGACCACCCGTGCGGCACCCGCCGAGACGCCGCAGCGGGGGCTCGCGCTCGGGATCGAGCTCGGTGAGCCGACGTCGGCCACCGCAGGGTGGTTCACCGGGAAGCTCGCGGTGCTCGGCGCCGTCGGTACCGGCACGCTCGCGGGGATGGGGCTCCAGCTCCACGCCGACGTGCAGGTCGAGGTCCTGCGGCTGGCGCCGAACCTGCCGCTCCGCGTCGGCGGCGGCGTGCGCGTCTACCATCACGGATACACCCCCGCATCGATCGACGAGGTCCCCGACACGCACCTCGGTCTCCGCGGGTCCGCTGCGCTCGCGCTCGAGCGCGGTCCGCTCCAGCTCTACGCCGAGCTCGCGCCGGGTGTCGACGTGCTGCGCAGCTCGAGCTGCTCGCTCGCGAGCGGCGCCCGCAGCGTGTGTCCGCACGCGCAGGACCTGCCGGTGTTCGTCCAGTTCACCGTCGGCGCGCGCTGGTTTCTGTCGCACTGAGCGACCTCAGCCGACAGTGAGCGGTGGCGCTGCCCGATCACTGATCCGCGGTGCGCACCGAGAAGTCACCGGCCTGGTAGCCGTGCACGCCGATGAACAGCTTGCCGTTGCTCGTCGGGGTGTACGAGATCGTCTCGTTGCCCGACGACGTGAACGCGCGCATCAGGTACGCGGCGGTGGTCGGCGCGGCGCCCAGCTGGATGTAGAGATCGACATCCTTGGCCGAGGTCGTGCGCACCACGATGCGCTTGTTCGCGACCACATCGAGCGAGAACATCTTGAGCTCGCCCTGCGCGGCCGTCCCGGTCGTGTTGAGGTGCGTGACGGTGATCGGTGGCGGCGGAGGAGGCGTCGTGCCGGTGCCCTCGGTGTACGTGATCTTGATCGAGAAGTTGCTCGTCGTCGCGTAGCCATTGACCGCGACGAAGATCTTGCCGGGGCCGACCACGGTGCACGACTCGGCCGTGCCATCGCGATACGGACGGCAGTCGTACGCCGAGGAGGTCGGCGCTGCTTCCTTGCGGACATAGAGGTCGGCGTCACCGTCGCCGGTGAGCTCGGCCGTCAGGTTCTTGCCCGGTGCGACCTCGAACGGGCCGTAGACCTTCCACGCGGCCTTCGCGAGCGCCGCCGCGTCATTGACGACCTTCACGGTGCCGGTGTTCCCGCCGCCGCCGTCCTGCATCGACAGGTCGTAGATCATCTTGATGTTCGCGTAGCTGATCTTGCCGCCGGCGACCGTGGTCACGGTCGAGCGGACCGGCAGCCACACGAAGTCGGGGTGCTGGCGCTTCGACGTCCCGATCCACTCGCCGCCGAGGATCTTGCCGGCCGCGTCGAGCTCGAGGATGTAGTCGTAGCGATCCTGGTGCGTGTAGCGATCGATCGTCGAGCCGAGGTTGCCGTCCTGCGACGACGGCGACTCGGCGATGTAGTCGACATCCATGTGCGTCTTCAGCAGCTTCACGGCCTTGTCGTTGAACACGTAGCTCGTCGGGACCGAGCCGCCCGAGGTGATCTTGAGCGCGTAGTCCGACGCGGTGGTGCCGAAGCCATTGACCGCGACGAACGCCTGCGTCGCGCCCGCGGGCACGGTGACGTTGCACGTCTCGGCCGCGCCGGTCTCGTACGGGCGGCAGTCGTAGGAATTCGCCGTCGGCGTGGCGCCGAACTTGACGTAGAGGTCGGGGTCGCCGGTGCCGCTCATCACGATCGAGAAGCTCTGGCCCGCGGTGACCGGGAACGTCCCGACCTGGGTGAACGCGCCGCCGGTGACCGAGCCATTCCGATCGACGGTGGTGCCACCCTCGACGGTCACGCCGATCGCCTTGTTGGCGTCGACGGCGGAGATCTCGGTCATGCTGGTGATGCGATAGCCGCGCAGCGGCTGGTTCCAGACCTCGCCGTCCCACGTGCGGTCATAGACGAACGCCTCGCCCTGCTTGCCGAGGTAGTTCGTCATGAGGACGTGGAACGTGCCGGGGTTGGTGTCCTTGCACGACGCGCTCGCGCCCGTCGGCCGGCCGTACTTGTCGAAGCTGATCTCGTTCGCGCTGTCGACCGAATCGCAGCGCAGCGAGACGAAGCGCGACTCGGTGCGATCGTGCACGAGCGTCAGCAGCGCCTTGATGTCGGCGATCTTGAACTCGACGCCGTTGTGCGTGACGGCCTGCTTCGGCTCGGGCAAGAGGATCGCCGCCGGTGCCCACGCGTGGCAGATGCCCCACCACGTCGGGATGCAGCGGCCGCTGGTCGCGCCGTCCCGCTTCGCGCATGACTCCTGTTGGGCGCTGTCGCACTGCGCATCGGTGGTGCATGCCGTGCGGGACCCCTGGCTATCGATCCCGTGGTTGCGCGACACCGCGTCCTCGACGCCGGTCACGTTGAATGCGCGGCCGTACTTCGTCGACGGTGCCTCGGTGCCGGCACCGTTCCACTTGTGGTTGACGCTGTCCTCGTAGACCGGCCAGTAGCTGCTCGCCCACGGGATGTTGCGCGCCTCGCCGGTCTGCGGCAGTGCGGCCGCGACGTACTCGAGATTGTTATTGAACAGGTTCGGGTTGTCGGACGAGCCCCAGGCTTCCGCCTTGCCATCCGCGCCGCCCTTGACGTCGCTCTCGTCGGGCTTGCCATCATCACGGTCGTCGTCGGTCGCGCAGCCGATCAGGGACAGGCTCATCGCGAGCGCCGCCATCAAGTTCATCGTCTTCATCTGAGGTGCTCCAAGAAAATCTAGATGTTCGGCGCGCGCACGAGCACGGACCGTGCCGACCTGTCCGCCGGCGGGACACGCGAGGCGTCATGCACCCTTGCGGCGCTGACGACGCTTCGATCCGGGACACCGGCAAGTGCGGTAGCCATCGCCGAGATGCCTCGACGTCTCAGGCACTTGTACCAAGTGTGGTCGCGCCGACGTACGTAACAGCGAAGGCCGATCCTGTTCGCGTGCCTCGGCTGCGGTGGCACGCTCGAGGTCGACGGTTCGACCCGCGCGGTCGCATGCGAAACGTGCGCGGCGTTGACGTTCAGAAGCCGCAGAGCTGGCCGATGAGGTTCGTGTACAGCTCCGTCACGTCTGGCTTGCCATCGGCATCGGCATCGCGCGGACCCTGAAACACGAGGCCGATCGGCACGAACCCCAGCGTGATCACGCGATCGTTGCGGGTCACCGCGATCGCCCCACCCCCGGTCGGAGAGGTGTGGCGTGCGGCGATGAAGCCACCCCCGACGCCGAGCTTCAGCTGATCGCCATCGTCGACCATCGGGTTCGTGAACGCGATCGGCGAGCCGAGCTGTTCGAGCTTGTCGAAGAAGTCCACGGGCGAGGCAGGATCGCGATGCAGATCCGGCGGGGTCGTGAGCTCCCCGACCGTCTCGACGCCGAGCGCCGTGCGAATCGTGAGCCCGGTCGTGGCGTTGTCGAGATCCCAGTAGCTGACGATCGCCTTGCCGCCGCCGTTGACCCAGCTCGCGATGCGATCGGCGGTGGCGGCATCGATCGCCGACAGCGACACCTCGAAGATCACCAGCTCGAACCCACCGGCATCGAACAGGTTGCGAAACGCGACCTCGTCGGAGACGCCGCCGTACTTGACCTGGATGCCGAGCCCCTGGGCCGCGTTGTCGGCGAACAGCGCCTCGGGGATCGTGATGCAGTCCGCGTCGGGTGCGGTGCAGTCATCGAAGATCAGGACGGAGCTGCACACGCGCCCGCAGGTCCGGCCATCGCCGGTGAACCCCGCGTTGCAGGCGCAGCTGAAGCTCCCCACGACGTTCGTACACGCGGCGTCGGAGCTGCAGTCAGCGGCGGCGGTCGCGCACTCGTCGACGTCGACGCACCCCGTGCCGTCGAACACGAACCCCGCGGGACAGGCCGCGTCCACCGAGAGGCCCCCTGGCTCGAGCAGGCACGTGTTGGTGCTCGGATCGCACCGGAGCTCGGCCGGGCAATCGCCGTTCGAGGCGCACGTCGCACCTTCCCGAACCGACGGCGAATAGCACGCCGCGAGCACCACCAGCCATCCCAGGACCAGCCGCATCTCGCCCATGGTGGCACGGTTCGGGTGCGCGGCTCCATCCCTGCTTGGTCAGTGAGGGCTGCTACAGTCCGCCCGTGCCGAACCTCCTCGCGATGTCCTTCGAGGGCGAGCTCGCGCCGTCGTTCAGCCTGCACTGCCTCGGAGCGGGACGCACGCTCCCCGATGGCTGGGGGCTCGGCTACTACCCGGCCGGCGAACCCTCCGCCGCGATCTTGAAGGAGCCTGCCCCGCCGCAGGCCTCGATGCGCAGCCAGCTCGCGCTCGCCTGGGAGCAGGTCGCATCGAGCGTGTTCGTGCTGCACATCCGCGCGGCGACCTGGGGCGGGCTGTCGGATGCCAACACGCAGCCGTTCTCGCGCACGTGGGGCCGTCGTGATTGGCTGATGGCGCATGCCGGCAGCCTCGATCGCAAGCCGACCGAGGTGCCCGGGCCGTTCGAGCCCGTCGGCTCGACGGACACCGAGGCGATCTTCTGCGGCCTGCTCAACCGATTTGTCGAGTACAGCTGGCGGAGCATCGCCGACTTCGATCTCGACATCGTGACCGAGTGGTTCGGGGCGCTCAACGAGGTCGGCGAGCTGACGATGTGCCTCACCGACGGGCGCGATCTGCTGGTGCACGCGGACCGGCGTGGCGCGCCGCTGCACCTCGGCGTGCTCGCACCTCCGTACGAGCGCATCGCGTTCGGCGACGCCGATCTCGATGTCGATCTCACGCGCCGTGGTGCGAAGAGCCGCAAGGGAGCGGTGGTGTGCACCGAGCAGCTGAGCCCGCGCGAGGGCGACGCCCAGCGTGCGGTGCGGTGGCGGCAGCTCGACCCCGGAACCCTGCTCGTGATCCGCGAGGGTGCGGTGATCACCGAACGCTCCACCGGGGGCGCGCTCGACACGCCGCGCGAGCTCCGCCGGCCCAAGCGCGCCGAGTCCAGGACCTACGCGGTCTCGCACCGCACGACCTACAAGTACTCGAAGAGCGTCGAGCGCTCGACGCACTTGCTCCGGCTCGCCCCGATCCACGATCGGCTGCAGAACGTGCTCTCGCACGAGCTCACGATCTCGGTGCCGACACAGGGCCGCGAGTACGAGGACGTGTTCGGCAATCGCGTGCGGCGCGTCGCGATCGAGACGCCGTTCTCCGAGATGGTGATCGAGTCGAAGAGCATCGTCGAGGTGCTCGACGTCGATCCGCTGGGGTTCGGTCCGCTGCGCGTGAAGTCGACGATCCCGCTGGTGTGGATGCCCTGGCAGCGCCAGGTCCTCGATCCGTTCCTGCTGCCGCCGGAGCTGCCGGAGACCGAGCTCGCCGAGCTCGGCGAGTACGCGATGAGCTTCGTGAAGCGCAACGAGTACGACCTGCTCGACACGCTGCTCGACATCAACCACACCATCTATCGCGAGTACGCCTACCAGCAGGGCTCGACGAACGTGCTCACCAGCGCGTTCGACGTCTACGTCAACCGGCGTGGCGTGTGCCAGGACTTCACGAACCTGTTCAACTGCCTCGCGCGGCTCCTGGGCGTGCCGTCACGCTACGTGTGCGGGTACGTCTACACGGGGCCGAAGGAGGACAACCATGCGCCGGTGGTCGCCGGCGGCGAGGCGTCCCATGCGTGGGTGCAGGTGTACTTGCCGCAGGTGGGCTGGAAGGGCTTCGATCCGACGAACGGGATCCTGACGCAGACCGATCACATCCGCGTCGCGGTCGGCCGCAACTACCTCGATGCCACGCCGACGAGCGGCACGATCTTCGTCGGCGGCGGCGGCGAGACGCTCGCGGTGCGCGTCACCGTCGAGCCGCACGTGATCGCGTAGCGGCACCCGAAGTGCTGCTTCGATCATGACTGTCAGCTCGGGCCGTGTCGGTGTCGCGGAGAGTACGTGATCGTTCGCAGACCGGACCACGAGTGGGCGCGTTGACAGGCGCATGGTCTGGCTGCTCACGGTCCTCCTGGCGAATTCCTGTCCCGGAGACGGCCGGCTGAACCAGTACGACCACGGCCAGCCGGTCGGACGGTGGATCGGGTGGCACGACAACGCAACGAAGTCGGGCGAGCTCTGCTACGTCGACGGCAAGCTCCACGGCCTCGTCACGCACTGGTACCCGAACGGCCGCTTGCTCTCGCAGGGGGTCTATCGGAACGGCAGGCCGATCGGCCGATGGAACACCTGGGACGGCTATGGAAACCTCAGCGAGCTGGAGTACGGCAACGGCGACCGGCAGGGGTACGTGCCGAAGAAGACCGGTCGTTACACCTACTGGAGGGAGAGCGGGAAGCTCGCCGAGGGCGAGTGGGTCGCCGACGTCCGCCACGGCAGGTGGACGAGCTGGCACCCGAACGGGAGCAAGCAGGACGAGCAGCTCTACGTCGACGGCGAGCGTCACGGCGTGTGGACGACGTACGATGCGAGCGGAAGGATCCAGAGCCTGAGCCACTGGCGCCACGGCAAGCAACACGGCTCCGACCTCCGGTTCAACACGAACGGGCAGAAGACCTACCAGTCCGAGTACGTCGAGGGCCGGCGTCACGGCATGTTCATGCAGTGGTTCGACAACGGCGTCATCAACTCGACCGGCCAGTACCGGGACGGCGTGATGGATGGCGTCTGGACCGGGCTCCACGAAACCGGAGGAAAGCGGTTCCGCAACGAGTACGACCACGGCACCCTCGACGGCCTGTGGGTCGAGTGGGACGACCGCGGACACGTCACGAAGCACCAACGTTGGACCCGTGGCGTCCCGGCGAGCCGCGTCCAGTCTGGAAGCTCGGGTAGGTAGACGCCGGCAGCGTCCCGTGCGGAACTCCCTGCACACGAACGTGCTGATCGAGGCTTCCGAAGGAACCGCTCGAACGGCGCATCTAACCCCGGCGATTCGAGGAGTGGACGATGGCAAAGCAAGTAGTCAGCGTGATCGGAGGGACCGGCTCTCAAGGTGGCGGCGTCGTCAACGCGTTGCTCGCCAAGGGCGAGTTCACGGTGCGCGTCGCGAGCCGCAACCCGGCCAGCGAGGCAGCGCGGGCGCTTGCCGCGCGCGGCGTCGAGGTGGTCAAGGGCGACCTGCTCGAGCCGAGCAGCCTCGGCGCGGCCTTCGACGGCGCGCACGGTGCCTTCGTGGTCACCAACTTCTGGGATCCGAACCAGGGGCCTCGAGAGACCGAGCTCGGTACTGCGGCCGTCAAGGCCGCGCGCGCCGCGGGCGTCAAGCACCTGATCTGGTCGACCCTGCCCGACAGCGAGCAGCTGTCCGGCGGGCGCTTGAAGGTGGTGCACTTCACGAACAAGGCCCGCGTCGACGCTGCGGTCCGTGCCGCCGGCTTCGCCCGCCACACGTTCGTCGAGGCCCCCATGTACTTCCAGAACTTCACCACCATGATGGCACCGCAGCCGCTCCCGAACGGTGGCCGCGGCTGGGCGGTACCGATGGATCCGACCTTGCGCGTCATGCACGCGGGCGACGTCACCGAAGTCGGACGCGCCGTCGCCGCCGCGTTCAGCGCGGGCGAGCGGTTGCCCGACGGCAGCTACGTCGCCGTCTGTGGCGGGGTGTACTCGTGGAATGATTTCGTCAGCACGCTGAACGCGCTCGGGCACGACCTTCAGGTGATCCAGGTGCCGCCCGAAGTCTACGACGGCTTCTATCCGGGTGCCCACGAGATCCGCGAGATGTTCCAGTACTTCGCGGCGCACACGTACTTCGGCCCGGATCACGAGACCCACATCGCGGCGGCCAACGCCCTCGTGCCGGGCGGCTTCACGGGATTCGCTGACTGGGCACGCGTCCACATGAAGCCGAGCTGAGCGCGCCCAAGACCGTCCCAACGGTGGCCAGCTCGTCGGCTTCGCGTCGGCGTCGCGGCATCATGTTCGAGTCCGCAGAGCTCGGTCACACCATCGACAAGGAACGCTACCAGCTGGAGGAGCCCGAGCTACGGAAGTTCTGGCTCCAGATCAGCAAGGAAGAGCAGCTACGCCGGTTCAAGGAGCGCGAGGCCACGTCGTTCAAGCAGCACAAGATCACGAGCGAGGACTGGCGCAACCGCGAGAAGTGGGACGCGTACAACGTCGCGGTGTGCGAGATGATCGATCGCACGAGCACCGAGCTCGCGCCGTGGACGCTCGTCGAGGCGAACGACAAGTACTCCGCGCGGCTCAAGGTGATCGGGCGGATCGCCGACGCGCTCTAACCGCTGGTGTCTTCGGCCTCGATCGCGGCCTCGCCCTCGCGGAACGAGGGATACAACAGCTCGATCCCGAGCGCGCTCTTCAGCCGCGCGTTGCGGACGCGGCGGTTGCGGTGCGCGACCCGTGGCGCGCCGGGCTCGAAGATCAGGCGCGACGGCGGCAGCGCGATGCCCATGCGCTCGCACAGCCAGCGCGCGTACTCGCCCTGCGTCGTGGGCTCGTCATCGGCCACCAGGTAGCGCGACCTCGTCGGGGCGCGCTCCTCGGCGGCGAACACGATGCGCACGAGGTCGTCGATGTGGATCCTCGAGGTCACGTGCTGCCCGTCGTCGAGGATCTTGTACTGCTGCTTGCGGAGCCGCGTGCGCACCCCGCGTCCCGGGCCATAGACCGGAGCCAGCCGAAGGATCACCGTGCGCAGGCGGTCGAACCCGCAGGCGTCGATCGCATCCTCGTCGGCCCTGACGCCCAGCATCGGCGGATCGTCGTGCGCCAGCGGCGTGTCCTCGTCGACCCACGTCTCGTCGTCGGGCTGGCTGCCATAGAGCCCCGCCGAGCTGAAGAAGACGAAGCACCCCGCACCGGCGCCGTACGCCGCCTGCAGCGCGGCTCGCATGGTGTGGCCCGAGGAGGCCGGGATCGGTGGGATCGAGTAGATCACCGTCGCGCCGGCCATTCCGCTCACCGCGGGTGGGAGCTGCTTGGGGATCGCCGCGTCGACGTACTTGATCTGAGCCCCGAGCTCGCCGAGCGGTGCCAGCCGGCCGGTCGACCGTGCGCACACCCGCACCTCGCGGCCGACCGCCAGCGCCGCCCGTGCGATCCGCGCTCCGAGATAGCCGCAGCCGAGGATGATGAGGGGCGCCACGCGGGCATTGTCCGCCAAGCGCCACTCGCGGTCACCCTCACCGCCGGATCATCGCGAAGATCATGAGCGCGACACCGGCGATGCCGAGGATCGCGAGGACAGTCCACGGCACGGGATCGATGCGCTCGGTCGCGAGGTGTGTAGGGTGTGTTCGGGATCGAGCGATCCCGCGGTGTCCACGACATAGACGAGCTTGAGCACTCGGTCACGAACGTGCCGGGCTGGACGATGAACCCGCGCGCCTCGAGGGCGTCCGCGAGCGTGCCGGGATGAGACGCCGGCATCGATCGCGTCGGGTACGGGGTTGCAGGCGATGACGAATGGAAGTGCGAATACCAGGGCTCGTTGCATGGCGCCGCACTCGAGCAGGCGACGTGCCGGCGATCGGTACCTCGAGGTACCAGCGCGCGCCGGTCACCGACGATCGGAACCTCGACGCACCGGCGCAGTCTCGGATCTCCACACCGGTGTAGCGAGCTCCGTCAGCGCTCCGCTTTGTCCAGCGGTTCCGAGCCGGCGGCAGGAAACCCGATCGCGTACGTGATATCGCTGCGGCGTGGAGATCCTGAACCTTCACGAGCTCGAGTCGCTCGCGCGTGCCCGTCTGCCCCAGATGGCATGGGACTACTACGCGTCGGGCGCCGACGACGAGCGGTGCCTGCAGCGCAACAGCGCCGCCTACGATCGGATCAACCTGCACTACCGGGTGCTCGTCGACGTCGCGAAGCGCGCCCTCGCGACCACGGTGCTCGGTCAGCGGATCGCGATGCCGATCGCGGTCGCGCCGACCGCGTTCCACAAGCTCGCGCATCGCGACGGCGAGCTCGCCTCGGTACGGGCCGCCGGCGATGCGGGCACGCTGTTCGTGCTGTCGACCTTGTCGAACACGCCGGTCGAACAGGTCGTCGCCGCGGCGAGCGGACCGGTGTGGTTCCAGCTCTACATCTATCGCGATCGCAGCGCGACCGAGGCGCTCGTCCGGCGTGTCGAGGCGGCCGGATGCCGGGCGCTCGTGCTCACCGTCGACGCGCCGCTGCTCGGCCGCCGCGAGCGAGACATCAAGAACCGGTTCGCGCTGCCGCCCGGGCTCGGGATCGAGAACCTGCATGCCGCGGGCGCACGGCTCCCGCCTGCGAGCGGCGACTCCGGGCTCGCGGCGTATTTCTCCGAGCTGATCGATCCGAGCCTGTCGTGGAGCGCGGTCGAGTGGCTGCGCTCGATCACGTCGCTGCCGATCCTCGTCAAGGGCATCGTGCGAGCCGACGACGCGGTCCGCGCGATCGAGCACGGTGTCGCGGGGGTCGTCGTCTCGAACCACGGCGGTCGCCAGCTCGATGCGTCACCGGCGACGATCGACGTGCTGCCGCGGATCGCGGATGCGGTCGCCGGTCGCGCCGAGATCCTGCTCGACGGCGGGATTCGCCGCGGCGCCGATGTCGTGAAGGCCCTCGCGCTCGGTGCGCGCGCCGTGCTCGTGGGGCGGCCCGTGCTGTGGGGCCTGGCCGCCGGCGGACAACCCGGAGTCGCCGCTGCACTCGAGGTGCTCCGCCGCGAGCTCGATCTCGCGTTCGCGCTGTGCGGCTGTCCGGACGTCGCGAGCGTGACGCGCGATCTGGTCGATCCGTAGCCGATGTGGACCGTGATCGGGACGATCGCGATCGTCGCCGCGACGCTCGGGGTCGGCTTCGTCATCGAGCGACGATGGGGACCACGCAGGCTCGCCGATGCCGCGAAGCCGCAGCTGCACGAACCGGGCGCCGCACCGGCGGCCGCGATCGCGACCACGCCCGGCGAGCTCGAGCAGCTGCGCCGCACGCAGAAGTGCCCGAAGTGCCGCGCCGCGATGGAGGTCGCCGCGGACCAACGCATCACCTACGATGGCAAGGAGCTACTCGTGTTGCGGTTCGCGTGCCCGCGCTGCAGCACCGTGCGCAGCGTCTACGTCGCCGAGACAACGTAGTCGTCGTGCGGCTGGTCGCGGCCGACGAGCCGTCGTGGTTCAATGGCGACAGGAGGCGATCGCGTGAGCGTCATCAAGGAGATCGAGCTGTTCTATCAAGAGGGCACGTCCGACAAGGTCTACAACGCGATGATCGTCAAGGACGGCGACGCGTTCACGGTCAAGGTCGCGTGGGGTCGGCGCGGCAGCACGCTCAACACGGGCTCGAAGGCCGTGAAGGTCCCGCTCGCCGCGGCGCAGCAGAAGTACGACTCGCTCGTCCGCGAGAAGACGAACAAGGGCTACCAGCCGATCACCGTGGAGGTCCAGCCCGCCGCGGTCGCACCACCGGTTGGCGAAGGCTCCGGCAGCAAGGCGCCACGTGCGCGCGCCAAGGTCGGCCATGCCGCGCAGCTGCTCACCCCGATCGACGACGACGAGCTCGACACGTTCCTCGTCGACGACACGATGATCGCGCAGCAGAAGATCGATGGCCAGCGGGTGATCGCGCACATCGGCGAAGCCGAGATCCTCGTCACGAACCGCGACGGCCAGAAGACAAAGGTCGACATGCGCGTGTTCGAAGGCCTCGCATACCTGCCACACGGCACGATCGTCGACGGCGAGCTGATGGACGATGGCTACTGGCTGTTCGACATCCTCCAGCTCGGCGACGAGGACGTGCGCGAGCGCGGGTACCTCGACCGCTGGGGCGTCCTCGACGGCGAGCTCGAGCCCGCGCTCACCGGCGACGTGCGGGTCGTCCCGATCGCGAGCGGCAGGGCGGCGAAGAAGCAGCTGCACGACAAGCTGCGCAAGGCCGGCGCCGAGGGTCTCGTGTTCAAGGATCGCGACGCGCCGTACACGCCGGGGCGGCCATCGTCGGGTGGGACGCAGCGCAAGCACAAGTTCATCAAGAGCGCCGACGTCGTGGTCATCGAGAACGCGGGCAACGCCTACCTCATGGCGGTCTACGACGGTCGCTCCCTGTTCGAGTGCGGCAAGGTGTTCGCCGGCACGACCAACGCGAGTCGCAAGGCGCTCGATGCCGCGCTCGGCCGCGGCGAGCAGCCGATCTGCGAGGTGCGCTACCTGTACGCGACCGACGATCACCAGCTGTATCAACCGGTGTTCGTGCGTTCGCGCGATGACAAGCCGGCGAAGCAGTGCGTGCGAGCGCAGCTGCTGACGACGTGCCGCAAGGTCGTCGTCTGAGCGCTGGAAGCCCCACGGGATCGGGTGTCAACGCGAGCTCGACGGACCCGCGATCAAGCTGCGCTGTCATGGTGTCTTCAAGCCGGGCAAGCATCGCGTCACGTACCTGGCCGGAACCGTGACGATCGGGACGACCGACGTCCCGGTGCAGTGACCTCCGACTATCCGATCACGTCGACCTGCCGGCCGCAGTGATCGCACACCACGCGGCGCGCACCGGTGACGAGCTGCAGCGCGCCGCCGCACGTCGCGCACTCGGTCGCGTGCGTCTCGGGCGCATCGAGCACCACGTACTCGCGGGCGAGCCCGGTACGCTCGACGAGCGCGCGGGCATCGGCCTCGTCGAGGAACGGCAGCCAGCCTTGCACGAACATCGAGTTGCCGATGCGGCGAGCAAGCTCGCGCGAGGCGCCATCGGGATGTCGCGCGTAGATGCCGTGGGTCTGGAAGAGCTCGTCGCGGCGCGCCTCGTACGCGAAGGCGGCCTCGCACATCGCGCGGTACGGGCCGGGGAGCACGCGGGTCCGGCCGTCGATCGCAGCAAAGCCGAGCGTGGCGGTCGCGGCCCGCATCGCGGCCTCGCGGTCGCGGGCCTCGGCATCGAACGCCGCGATGGTCTCGGCCTCCGCGTGCCACGCGACGTAGCGCGCGCGGTACTCGGGGTCCCGCATGCGGATCGGGACCGAGGTCGGGCACGCGTCGACCCAGGCCTCGAACAGGCGGCGCTGCAACGCGCGATGGCGATCGAGGTCGTCGCGGGATCCGGCGAGCTCGGGTGCGAGCTCGGCGTGCAGCGCCTCGTAGACCGGCCCCGGTCGCTCGAGCGGCCGCTCGCATGCGCGCGCGAGATCGTAGTCGACGAGCCCGCCGCAGTGGTCGCAGTAGACGAACGCCGTCGGCGATGGCCGGAGGCGTGGCGCGCCGCAACGCGAGCACACGACCCGCAAGACGCGAGCGCGAGAGCCGGGCTCGAACAGCGTGACCTCGAGGTCGGTGTCCCACGGCAGCGTCGACCACAACCCGGCGCGTAGCTCGCCGATCTGGGTCGCGGTCGGCTCGACGGGCCCGGTCGCTCGCCACGCTCGCGTGTAGCCTTCGGCGTACTCGGCCCACGATCGGTACGCCGCTTGCGCGAGCTTGCCGGCGACGAGGATCACGTGCCAGCCGTCCTCCTCGGTCATCAGGTCGGCGCGCACGCCCCAGCCGATCGCCGCGACGACACGTGCGAGATCGAGCGCCCGCTCGCCGGTGTCGTGGAGCAGCGTGCGAGTCCACGCGATCAGCTCGTCGCGCGTGGTGATCGCGTCGGCGTCGTGGAGCCTCGCCGTGGCGTGCGCGACGAGCTCGACGGCGCCTCGCGCGTCGTAGCGAATTCCGCCGAGCTGGGTCGGATCGCCGCCGCCCGGCACGACGATCGGTGCGCCGATCGCGAGGCACCAGCGCTGGCGCAGCGGCAGTGCGACTTCGGTCGGTGGCGACGGGGAACGCGTCACGGGCAGCGTCGACGACGACGGTGCAGTCGAGATTGCTGGCTCGAGCTGGAGGTCCCACGCGAGCGTCCGCCACGGACCGTGCGGATCGGCGAGCAAGGCCTCGACCGTCGCGGTACACGTCGCGCGCCCATCACTGACGCCATCGAGGCCGTACGCGTAGGCGTCGCCGAGCTGGCGCCACGAGTCGTAGGTGCGCCGGGCGAGCCGAGCGGCCGCCAGGATGAGGTCCCACGCCTCGTCCTTGGGTACCGAGCCGGCGCCGGCCGAGCACGCCATGGTGAAGATGAGCTGGCCGAGCTCGTACGCATCGATGCGGTGCGGGTGCTGCTCGAGCTCGAGCAGCCGCTGGCGGAAGGGGCTCGAGTCCGACGACGAGATCACGTGACTGCGCACCTTGCGATCGTGGGGCAGTACGCCCTGGCGCAGCTTGGCCTCTCGAAACGGAACCGCCGCCACCGCGAGTGCCCACCGCCGGGAGTCGGACGTCACGTGGCCGATGCTACACGCGCTGTCAGACCGATCGCGTATTCGATCGGCGATGCGGATCTACTTCGTCGGCAGTCACGCGACCGGAAAGACCACGCTGTGCCGCTACGTGAGCCGGCGGTACGGGCTGCCGATGATCAGCGAGGTCGCGCGCGCGGTGCTCGCCGAGATGGAGACCTCGCTCGACTCGCTGCGGACCGACATGGAGCTGGTCGCGGAGTATCAGGAGCGGGTGTTCGCGCGACAGGTCGCGGTCGAGCAGCTGCACGATGGGCGGTTCGTCTCGGATCGCGCGTTCGACAACCTCGCGTACGTCGCCGAGCACACCACGAACGCGGCCGCGATGATGAACGACCAGCGGTTTCACGACTACATGAAGTGGGTCCGCGAGGGCATCGTGTTCTTCCTGCGACCGCACCAGTCGCTGCTGAAGGACGATGGCGTACGGGCCGGCGTGTCGTGGGATTCGGTACTCCGGATCGACGGGATGGTGAAGTTGATGCTCGAGCAGCACCGGATCAGCTATCTGCCGATCGAGAGCGTCTCGATGCAGGAGCGGGTGCGCGCGGTGGAATTCGTGCTGGCGCGCTGTGGACTTGATTCAGTGGATAGTCGAGTAGCCACCAGGCGTGAACGCCCCCAGACGCTGCCACCGACGATGACGAGCTCGGCGCCGGCGAAAACAACCGTTGAGTCGTGGCCCTACGCTCTGGTAGATAGTAGAGATCACGACGCGTAATTCCATGCTGTACACACAACGCAACCGTCACCGTCTGAAGTCACACACCAACTCGCTGGTGAGCTCCACCAGGGCCACGCCGGTGGTCGCACCCGCGGTGGTACCGGTGCTCGACGCTCCCGTGACGGCTGATGCTGTCGCAATCGAGCTGGTCGTCGTTCCGTCCGCCGAGCGCTAGGTCGCCGCTTCGCGGCTCGCCCGCCGCTGCTTGATCGCGCTTCGCAAGGAGTGATGATCGAGCGCCCGATTCACCGCGCCCAGCAGGACGTCGAACTTCACGGGCTTGGTCAGGAAGTCGAACGCGCCCGCGCCGTTCGAGGCGAGCCAGGTGTCGAGCGTGACCGCTGCCGTGACGACGATCGTCAACGTGTCCGGGTAGTGCTCCCGCAGTTGCTCGCACAGCTCGATTCCTGACATCCCTGCCATGTGGACGTCGACGATCACGACGTCGGCTGGCGTGGATCGAAGCCGCTCGAGGCACTCCGGCGCCGACCGAACATCGTCGACGTCGAGCCCTCGCCTGCGCAGCGCCTCTCGAAACAACACGGCGGTATCGGAGTCGTCTTCGACGATGAGGATCTTCTGGTGCATGTCGAGTCCTTGGCGACCCTCGGTGCGAGTTCCGTACCGGAGCCCGCCGACTCCGGACGGTGCTCGGCGCGCGCTGGGCGTGTCGAGATGCGCCTCGTCTGGGCGAGTTCGCCCACCGAGCCCGCCGAGCCCGCCGAGCCCGCCGTTCCGCACAGCAAGCGCCGGCGTGCGGTCACCAGCTCGCGACGCTGAGGCGTCGGCGCGCGGCGTCCTCGTAGAGCGCGGCGCGCAGCCAGGCCCGCGCGAACGTGTTGCGATCCAGCGCCCGCCGCACGCCGGTCGCCGAGCGGCCCGCGTCGTGGGCGAGTGCCGCGAGATCGCGCAGCGCCTCGGCGCCACCGCGGAGGAGGCGATCGGCCAGGTGCGCCGCTTCGCGTTCGAGCTCGCCGATCGCGTGCGTTGGCAGCGTGCCGGCACCACCGAGCACCGCGCGCTCGACCCGCCGGCGCAGCGGCGACAGCAAGTCGTCGGTCGGCGGTGCGGGCGCGGCGTTCATGGGGGGAGCGTCGCCGAGCGACAGGATCGAGAGGCGATCGTAGTGCACGTTCGCGCGACCATGCCAGGCGTCGGGCATGAGGAAGCGGGTCTCGTCGGGTGCCGGCCCGATCGCGAGCAGCTCGACCTGGCGTGGCGTCCCGATCCGCACGCGGCCGATCGCGAGGACGCGCAGCCCCGATGCGCGAGCGAGCACCGCGAGGTTGTCGCGCACCGCGAGGACACGCTGTTCGTGAGCCGTCGTGAAGCGCACCGGCACGTCGTCCTGCGCGATCATGCCGACGCCTCCGGATCCGCCGACGATCGTCCCCTCGAGGCATGCGAGGTCCCATCCCGCAGGTCGCAGCTCGTCGGGCACCGCGTCGTGGGCCGCGATCCTCGCGAGCTGATCCGCGATCGAGATGCGGAACCGGCCCAGGAGCTGCTCGGCGTCCCACCGGGTGGGCTCGCTCGCGCGTACCGCCCGCACCTTCTGACCCGCGCCGAGCCGGCCATCGCTCGACGCGGTCGCGTCCGACACGAACAGGCCGGTGCGGCACAGCTCGCGGTGCGGCAACACGGCGTCACCGATCCCCGCTGCGGCATCGTACGCACCTGCGGCACGCCCCGCGTCGCCGGGTGCCACGTCTGCACGCGTGTAGAGCTTGCCCTTGTCGTCGACGAGGTACGTGATCGCACCGGCATACCCGCTGCGTGCCACGACCGCCTCGGAGAACACGCCGCGCAGCCGGAGATTTCCGATCGGCGCGTAGTCGCGACGTGCCGACCCGACCAGCTCGGGCGCGACTTCACCCGCCCCGAGCGCATGAGCCACCGCGAGGGCATCCCGCAGATCCGCGGTCAGGACCTCGAGTGCGAAGTTGGTCGAATCAGCGCGCAGCTCGCGGATCGATCGTAGCGCCCGCGTCTGCGTCGCGGCGAGCCGGTGCAGTCCGGCGGTCCGGCAGGCGTGGATCGCCCGTAACAGCTCGGCCTGCGCGAATGCTCCCGCCACCTCGGCTCCGCCGGCGAGCACATCCGCAACCGCGCGAAACGCCCGCTGTGCCGCGGCCACTGCGTCGAGGTCCGGGCCCACCGCGATCGCAGCAACCTCGGCGACCTCGCCGGTGGTTTCCCGGACGGCCGGGGCGTCCGCGGGTTCGAGCAGGACCACGACCGCGGCCACGTGCAGGCATCTGGGGGCGAGCAAGCACGAACACGTGACCTCGGTGATCACCTCGTCGAGGACCACGAAGCGAACGACCTCGCCCTTGTCGGTGGTGATCGTCGCTGCGGTCCACGTCCACCGCTCGGCCATCACCGGATCGGCATCGAGCTTCTTGATGAGGCGCGACGGGATCGCGCCGGTGAGCGCCGCGGCGACGTCCGCTGCGATCTTGGTTCGCCTGGGCGCCGTCATCGGATCTGCTCTCCGATCCAGCGCGCGAGCTCGACCGGCGTGAGCGCGGCGATCGGCATGCCGGCGCCGGCGACCTGCTCGGCGATCGGGACCGCGTAGCGCGGAGCGCCGCGATCGTCGAGCGCGGCGAGGCCGAGGCAGATCACGCCGGCTTCCACCAGCGAGCGGACCTCGCCGAGCAAGCCCTCGATCGCGAACCCCTCCTCGAAGTCGCTGACCACGATGACGATCGTGCGCTGCGGCACGGTGACGAGGCTGCGGGCGTAGCGGAGGCCCTTCGCGATGTGCGTGCCGCCGCCGACGGAGACCTCGAGCAGGAGCGCGAGCGGATCGTGCGCGTGCTCGGACAGGTCGACGATCTCCGTCGAGAACGCGATGAAGCGGACGCCGATCCACGGCACCGCCGAGAGGATCGCCGCCATCATCGCGCTGTAGATGACCGACGGCTCCATCGATCCCGAGACGTCGACGACGAGCACGACGTGCCAGTCGAGGTGACGGCGGCTGCGCTGCTTGAAGTAGAGGCGCTCGGGGATGAGCGTCACCTGATCGCCCTCGATCCGGGTGCGCCCGAGGTTCGCGGCGACGGTCTTGCCGAGATGGAGCACGCCGGTCGAGCGCCGCGTGGCGCGCGGGCTGATCGCGCCTTGCATCGCCGGGCGCACGCGGATCGCGAGCTCGCGCACCAGCTCGTCGACGACGCGGCGGATGATCGCGCGCAGCTGGCCGAGGTGCGCCTCGCCGAGCCCACCCTTGAGCGAGAGGACCTGCTCGAGCAGCTCGACCGAGGGCGTGACCTGGTCGGGATCGAGCTCGAGCAGCGCGCCGATCCGGCCGTGCACCGCGGCCTGCGCGGCGACCTCCTCGAACACGCTCGCACCGAACAGCGCCTCGATCTCTTCTCGCCAGGCGCGCACCGTCGGGTAGCCGTCCTCCTGACCGCCACCGCTGCCCTCCTCGCCACGCGATCCCTCGCCGTGGCCGTGGCCGTAGAGCTCGTCGAGCGCGCGCGCGGCCCGCCGCGATTTCGGCTGCATCGCGTCGCGCTCGTGACCGAGGATCATCCGCCAGCGATCGCGAACCGGGATCGAGTGATCGGGGACGCCGCGCGTGCCGGCGAGCGCGGTGCCCGGAGGCGGCGCGAGCAGATCTGGACGCGGGATACGATCGGCCGCCGCGCGCCCTGCCCGGTCGGCCTCGGCCGCGGCCGCGAGCAAGGCCGGCGGGATCGCGACCTCGACATCGAGCCCCTGGCCGCGCGCATCGCCTTCGCCGAGGCGATCGCCGAGCGAGCGCAGCAGGCGCTTGCGCGACGCGGTCGACAGGGTCTCGAACCCTTCGCGCAGCGCCGCGACCCGCGGCAGGAAGTCCTCGTCGCGCAGCTGCTCGACCCGATCGCAGAGTCCGTCGAGGAACACCGGCGCCGACTCGAACAGCGGGCCCGCGATCGTGATCGCGCCTCGCAACCGCGCGGCGAGCGATCGACGCGTGTCGAGATCGACGCCCGAGTCGAGCCACGCGCCGATCGCGATCGAGAGCGCCTCGGCGGGCTGCATCCCGATCAGCACCTGCACGACGGACGCCGCAGCCGAGATCACCGGCGTCCCGGTCGAGACGAGCTGTTCGATCGACCACCGCAGCCGCCCGTCGCCGAGGCCTTGATGCTCCGGCCGCTCGAGCACGCGGACCAGCTCGGCCAGCGCACGCGCGTCGTCGAGGGACTCCGAGCCCGCGAGTCCCAGGATCGATGCGACCGCGGTGCTCATCACCACCGCGCGATCGATCGGCGGAACCTCGAACACCTCGACTTCGCCGGCGACCGCGTCGTCCGGATCCGTCGGGAGCCCCACGATGTGACCGGCGAGCACGCGATCGACGAGCGCGATCAGCGCGATCAGCTCGCCGAGCGTCGACTCGGCCAGCCGCGACCCGGTGAGCTCGACGAGCCAGTCACGCACGAGCTCGCCCGCGCCCGCTTCGGCCGCGGCCTCGGTGAGGCCCACCAGCGTGATCGCGCCGAGCTTGTCCTCCGCCACGAGCCGCGCGTGCTCCGCGCGCAGCGCACCGGTCGCCGCTTGCCGCAGCGTCACGCCGCGCAGCCCCGCGAGCTCGATCACCGCCTCGGTCGACGGCGTGAACATCACGCGCCATCCGCGCGTCAGGCTCTCCACCCCGCCGACCGCCATCGACTCCTGCTCGGTCCCGTACGGGATCCCGCACGCGCGCATCCGACACAGCGCGACATGCCGCCGGCGATCGAGCGGCGAGCGCAGCGGATCGAGCCGCATGTCCTCGGGCTCCGGCATCGATCCCACGGGGCTGCGCCCCGCCCCGCCGGCAGAGCCGTCGGGGTCCCCACCCCCTTGGCCTCGCGGCAGCCGCAGCTCGTCCATCAGCGCGAACACGTGGGGTGCGAGACCGGAGCGCGGCGTGGCGGACGCGAGGTGACCGCGATGCCGCCCGACGAGCACGAGCTCCATCGCGCGCGCGACGATGCGTCCTCGGCCGAGCAGCTCGCCATGCGTGAGGGCCGTCTGCACCGCCTCGACGAGCTCGCGCCGGCCGGGTGTGGCGAGCCCGCGCAGCACCGCGAGCGAATTCGCGACCTCGGCGGCCGCGCGCGCATCGGGGACGCTCGCCGGCAAGCCGCGGTGCCGGATCCCGCGCGTGATCTCGACGAGGCACGCGGCGACGAGCCCGCTGACATCGCCCTTGTCGCGCTGGGTCTGCCACAGCCGCTGCTGCCACGCCGGATCGCGGATCCCCGCCGGATATCCCGAGCGCTCGTCGAGCAGCTCGAAGCCATACGGGATCAGCGACGACACCAGCTCGACGGTCTCGTCGGGTAGGTCCTCGGGGCGCTTCCACAGCGTCGGCCTCGGAAGCAGCGCCGCGGCGTGGAACGAGCCGACGATCGCCGCGATGCGCGGCCGGTCCTTGCCACGAGGCTTCGCCGTGGTCTTCGCGGCCTTCACGAGCTTCGCGGGCGCGGCGACCTTCGCGCTCCGGGCCGGTGCAGCTTTCGGCTTCGTGGTCTTCGCAGGCTTCGCCGGCTCGGGATCGGCGGCCACTCCAGGCTCCTCGAGCTCGCCGACGAGCTTCGCGAGCGCGTCGCGCATGTACGCTTCGCGCGCGAGGTCGAGCTGGCTCACGCCGTCGCCGCGCACGGCATCGAGTCGCAGCGCCCAGCCATAGAGCAGCGCCGCGCGCCGCACGCGCTCGGGATCCCCGAGCGTGCCGGGCCCCTCGACGAGGTGCTCCCAGCTGTCGTCATCGGCACCGCGAAACCGCGCCGCGATGCCGAGCACCTCGCCACCGCGATCGCGCCCGCCGCGCAACGCCGACGGCAGATCGATCGCGTGCACCGGCACGTCGTGCGCGCGCGCCCACCGGATCGCGACGAGCTCCGGCGAGAAATCCGCGAACGGATAGAACCCGAGATCACCGCCGTGCCTCGACACCGCGGCCACCGCGAGCGGTGCGTCGGCCTCGGGATGACCGAGCCACTCGATCCACTGACCGAGATCCGCCGGCAGCTCGAGCGCGATCGCGGTCGGCCGGAGCTGGTCGAGCAGGACGGGCAGCGCGACCGAGCATGCCGGCGAGTGGTGCCGCACGCCGTAGAGCCACGGCGTGGTGGCCCCGGCGAGCTCTGCGATCGCCGCGACCGGATCGTCCTTGGGATCGAGGGCTCGCGTCATGTGCGTGAAAGTTGTGAAAGTGGAGAGCGTCCCTTCACGCCTCGAGCACCCGGCGCAATTCGTGGAGCGACTTCCAGAGCCGCGCGTCACCCTCGGCCCGGCGCTTGACCGTCGCGTCCCAGTACGCGAGCAGCTTGCCGCGATCCTTGGGCTCGTCCTTCATCACCACGCCGAGCAGGTATTCGGGGAGGAGCTTCGCGACGTCGCGATCGCCGGGGAAGTAGGTCGCGGCCAGGCCCATCGAGGACGCCACCGCGACGGCCTCGGCGGTGCTCATCACCGAGGTCGGCTTCTCGACCGGCCAGCCCTCGACCGTGCGGCCGAGGCGGAGGTCGCGGAACACCGTGACGAGGGCCTCGAGCACCGCGTCGTCGACGCCGAGCGGCGCGTTGGACTCGGCGACGATCTGCTTCGCCCGCCGGCGCACGAGCTCGGTCTCGCGTGCGAGGTCGCCGATCGGGGCGATGGTCTCGAAGTTGAAGCGACGCTTGAGCGCGGCCGACATCTCGGAGACGCCCTTGTCGCGAAGGTTCGCGGTGGCGATCACGTTGAAGCCGCGCCGCGCGGGCTCGAGGATGCCGAGCTCGGGGACGCTGAGCCGGCGATCGCTGAGGATCGAGACGAGCGCGTCCTGCACCTCGGGGAGACAGCGCGTGATCTCCTCGACGCGCGCGAGGTGACCCCGCCGCATCGCCTGCAGGACCGGCGACGGCACGAGCGCCTCCGGGTGCGGGCCCTTCGCGATCAAGAGCGAGTAGTTCCAGCCGTAGCGGAAGTGCTCCTCGGCGGTGCCGGCGGTGCCTTGCACCGTGAGCGAGGAGTCGTTGCTGATCGCCGCCGCGAGCAGCTCGGAGAGCATCGACTTCGCGGTGCCCGGCTCGCCGACGAGCAGGAGGCCGCGCTCGCCCGCGAGCGTGACGACCATGCGCTCGACGAGCCCGCGATCGCCGACGAACTTCTCGCTGATCACCATCGCGGCGTTCGCCGCCTTGAGCGCCTCGTTGCGCGAGCCGACGATGAACGTCACGACCGCGCGCGGGGTGAGCTTCCAGCTCGGCGGGCGCGCGCCGTCGTCCCACTTCGCGAGGAACGCGAGCTCGTCCGCGTAGATCTGCTCCGGTGGAGGCGCCTGCGCGGAGCCGGAATCGGAGCCCTTCGCATCGGAGCCGGTGACGCCTTGCTTCTTGCTCATCGCTTGACCTCTTCGTAACGGGGCACGTCCTCTGCTTCGATGCGGTTCCACGCCCGCTCGAACAGCTGGTGAAACGGAGCGAGCGCCTGGAAGCGACGGAACCTCGGTTCCGGTGTGCCCGTGGCATTGCGGGTGCCGTAGAACGGGAGCTTCCAGCTCTCCATCGGCGGGTGAGGCGACTTGAGCGCTTCCCACGCGCCGGGCAGGAAGTGTCCGCGCTGGGCGCGCTCGCGCTTGGCGACCAGGATCAGGTCCCGGTCGACGAGCTCGGCGAGGGCGGCTTCGAGCTGCTTCGGCTTCCACCCGTTCCATTGCTGGAGGTGCTTCGCCGTTGGCCAGAGCAGCACGAGGTACTGGAGGTACAGCGCCGCGGCGTCGCGCGACAGCTCGAGCTGGTTCACGACCTTGTCGACGAGCTTCGGCGCGCTCGCCAGGGGATTCTGCTCCCAGCCGCCCACGAGGACCGGCGTCTTCGCGATCCGCGCGACGATCGCGACGAGATCATCGGACCTGGCGTACTCGATCGTCCTGGTCACCGACACCCCCCACGCCTGGATCGACGCGGTGAGCTTGCCCACCACGGTCTGCGCCCTGGCGTCGAGGGTCGCCGGATGCACGCGGAGCTCGACGCGCTGGGCATTCCGGATCGCGACCACGCCGGGGAGCCGGCGCCCGGTCGATCCCTCGTCGAAGCCCGACAGCAGCTCGCCGCCGAGCCCCTCGAGCACGCGATCCATCGCCGTCGCGGCCTCCTCGGCCATCCAGCTCGACTCGGCATCGATCCACAACGCCGGGTTGTTCAGCCGCGACCGCATCAGGTCGTACGCCACCGCGGCCTGCATGCGCAGAGAGTGCCCGACGGGCAGCGTGCCGTACAGGAACGGCACGTAGGCAAGCACCGTCTCGAGCACGCGGAGGTCGAACACCGGGCTCTCGTCGGCGACCGTGGACTGACCGACGAGCGGCTCCGGCTTGCCGACGCGAATGATCTCGCCCGCCTTGTCGAGCGCGAAGATCCCGTCGGTCGTGAGCTCCGGAGCCTCGGCGGCGTTCGCGATCATGGCGAGCGCGATCGAGGGTTGCATCGGCGCCTTGACGTCGGCGGCGTCCTCGACGACGTCCTCGGGGATCGCGACGCGCTTCCCGACGACGCGCAGCCATGCCTCGGCGAGCGCATCGACCGCACTTCCGTCGAGCAACGCCGCGATGCCGGCGCGCCCGGCGGCGTCGATCGCCGCGACCCGCTTCGCCATCGGGATCGTGTTGATCCCGTCGCGGGCGACCGCGGCCTGCGCCGCCTTGAGCCCGAGCGTCTCGCGCAGCTCCTTGTCGAGAAAGTTCGCGCTGCGGTCACCGGCCTTCGGACAGCCGGCCCACAAGAACGTCGCCTCCGACGGAGTCAGCCCGGTGAGCGCCGCGAGCCGTGCCGCGCCAGCTTCGGACCACGAGGTCTTGCCCAGGGCGATCGCCGTGACGAGGGCGGCGGTGTCGAGCACGGGTCCGCTCGTGCCTCGCGCTTCGGCGTCGATCAGGAGGCCGGGCAACGGCTTCCACACGCCGTCCGGCGCGTACTCGAGCACGCGGTACTGGTTACCGCTCCAGCCGACCTTGCGAAGCGCGTAGGCGTTGCCGGCGTGCCAGCGCAGCTCGAACGGCGGCGTCGCGTCGTCGTCGTCATCTTCGACGTCGATCTCGCCGTGCACGCGGAGCGCGCGCAACCTGTCGGAGGGCGGCAACGATCCCACGAGGTGCGCGAGCAGCTCCGCGACGACCTTGCGCTTGCCGGCAGGCGTGCCGATCGCGGTCGCGATGAACGCGAGCGACCACGGCGCGGTGGCGAGGTCGAGCCAGTCGAACGTCGACGCGGGCGCGTCGCGAATCACGCGATCGGTCCGGTCCTCGCTCGCGAACAACCCGCCGGCGCGCTCGATCTGCGTCCACGCGCGGCCCTGTGCCGACCACTGCCGATCGGTCCACCCGGCAACCGCCTCGAGCAACGCCGCATCGTCGGGACCGCTCGAGCCCGGCTTCGTCGCCGCTCCCGGTGCGCGCTCCGTGGTGAGACGATCGCGCTCGAGCCGGTGCTCCACCGCCATCACGGCGAACCCGGTCACGCCCGAACGCAGGCGCGGATGCGTCAGCTCCGGCAACACCCCCTGCGTGACGTCCACGGGACCGGGATGCATGACGCCCGGCGGGGTGCCCGACGCCATCGGCACCGCTGCCATCAGCGCGCGCGCATCGTCGTCGGTCAGCGCGTGGATCCTGCGCGAGCCCGCCACGTCACGCGGGGTGAACATGTGCCAGAACCCGGGTGTCAGCGGCGCGACCTGACCTCGGTGGTAGCGACGATCCTTCTGCCCGATCTTCGATCCGACGAACGTTCCGGACGGATCGTAGATCGACATCGTCGTGCCTTCGCCGTAGCTCGACTCGTGCGCGACCGGGCGCGGCTCACCACCGTCGGGAAACTTGATCAGATCTTCCGGAATCACGTCCTTCGGGCACACGAACTTCGTGCCATCGATCGTCTCGAGCTCGACCTTGTCGACCGAGCGCGCGGTCTTGCCCTGGTACCGGATCCGCGTGCCGACGAATCCACCGGCGACGCCCAGCGGCGACGACGTCACTCCGCCGGGCGCGGGGAAGTAGTGCGACTCGCGATGGATGCGCCACTCGGAATCGGCGGCGCCTTCGATCCACGCCGGCCAGCTCGTGCGGCCGGACTCGCCGCTCGCGGTGACCTCGCGCCAGCGGTAATCGCCGTCCTTCCACTCGCCGATCCACGAGGTCGTGCCGTCGCACGCCGCGATGGTTCCGCCGAGCGCGAGCTTGCGCTCGCCGGGTCGCATCGGCGTATGGCTCTCGATCCACGCGCCGTCCGACAGCAGCGCCGCATTCGAGACCAGCGCCGGCAGCGACCACGAGCTCGTGTCGGGTGAGTCCCACACCTCGTGCGGCGCCGAGCTCCAGTAGCAGCGGACCTTGTAGCCCTGCTTCATCACGACGAGGAACTCGCCGCCGATGTAGCGGATCGTCGCGAGCTCGCAGTTCGGCGGGATCACCAGATCGTGCGTGGCGAGCCGGGCCGTCGCACCGACCGCGATCGCGCGCGTCTTGGTCACGAGCACGATCGCCGGCGGCCCGCCGTGGACCGCGAGCTCGGCCTTGCCGTCGGGATCGAGCTCGAGCGCCGCCTCCTCGAGCGCCGGCCACCCGAGCTCGTCGATGATGCCGACGCGGAGCGACCGCGCGAGCGCCGGGGCGATGTCGATCGCCGCGAACCGCGCGTACAGATCGGGCAGCTCGGCGAACGTCTCGGCCTTGACCTTCGAGTTGATCGTCGCGAGCGATGCTTCGAGCCCAGGTAGCGCGGCCTGCTCTGCCTGCACGATCGTGCCTTCGAGCCACGCACGCTTGGCCGCGAGGAAGCCCGCCTTGCCACGCGAGATCGTATCGAACGGCTCGTCGCCGAGCTCGCTGGCGACCGCCGCGATCAGCAGCGGCGAGAACGCCGGATGCACCGCCGCACGCAAGGGATCGCGTCCACGCTCGGGCTCACCCGCGTACTTCGCCCACTCGCCGAGATCGAGGCGCGGGTGCTCGGCCGGCAGCGCGACCGGCACCCCGAGCTCGAGCGCGAGCTCGACGAGATCGAGGTCCATGCGGTTCCACCGGCCGCTGCACGTGATCGGCTTGGCGTCGGCGACGAGCATCGGCGCCATCCGGCGCAGCAGCGCGAACGCGCGAACACTGATCTTCGAGCTCCGCCAGCTGCGCGCGAGGTGCTGCGTCAGCCTGTCGAGCCACGCCGCGCGCCCGCCGTTCGGCTTCGCTTCCTCGACATTGTCCGGATACTCGCTCCCTCGGCCGGACGGCCTCGGGAGACTTTGGTCATCCGCCACCAGCCCCTGCACCGCCCCGGTCGCGTCGAGCAGGTCCAGCCACGCATCGTCGAGATCCGCGTTGTACGTGCTCCCCGTCGGGAACAGGTTGAGCAGCACGCCGCGGGCGGTCGCGCTCTGCTTGCCGAGCGCCGTGATCGGCTCGGCGTACGCACGCCAGAACTCGCCCGCCGCCTTCGCGAGCGCAGGCGACTCGATGATCTCGGCAATGAACGCGGCGTCTTCCGCTCCGGGATCGAGCTTGGCCGCCTTCGCGAGCCGGCCGAGCTCCTTGCTCATCCCCGACCACGGCGGCATCCCGCCGAGCGTGCGCTGCAGGCAGAGCTGCCGGAAGTGCGCGTACGCGGTCTTCGGCTCGTGGTGCTCCGCGAGCTCCTTCGCGTACTGCGTGAGCGCCTTCGTCGTCACCGCACCGGCGAGCGCGAACTCGAGGAAGCCATCGATGCGGTGCTGTTCGTCGACCTCGAGCGCGTGAACCGCTTCGGCCTCGCGCGCCTTGCCGAACATCGCGGCTGCATACGACTGCGCGCCGTGCTCGATGAACGCCCGCCCGGCCTCCTCGAAGAACGACGGCAGGAAATGCGGGGCACTCCGGCCGAGCCGTACGGCGATCGCGTCGATGCCCTCCTTCGCGTGCCCCGGCTTCGACTTCGCCTTGCGCGCCTGCTTCTTGAACTCCTTCACCACGTCGAGCGCGAAGCGTGCATTCTTCGGATCGTTGACGAGCGCCCAGCCCGGGAACCCGAGCGGCCGCTTGCGTTCCTTGGCGACCGCGCCGCGACCCTCGCCCGCCCCGAACCCGAGCGTCGCCATCTCGAGGTCATCACCGATCGCGACGCTCTCGGCGGTCAACCGGATCACCGTGCGTCCCGGCAGCACCGCGTGCTGGTACGCGCGCGCGACGACGACATCGACCGCGTCGTCCTTGCCGAGCTTCGCGTTCGCCGGGACCATCCCTCCCGTCTTCAGCGTCTCCTGCAGATCGCTCACGGCTCGTCCTGCTTCTCGACGGCGCGCGCCGCGAAGATCGCCGACGCCATCCGCATCCCCTCGCTGAACGCGACCGGCCCGACCTCCGAGAGCTTGAGCGCGCGCTCGCGGCCATCGACCCACGACAGCTGCCCGGTGTACGTCTCGGAGTCGGGGCTGTCTGCGCCGATCCAGTAGCGCGCCTCGCTCACCGCGCCGGCGTCCCACACCTTGCACGTCGCGAACCCGCCGCGGACCTTGTATCCGAGCTGTCGCGCCTTGCCGACCGCGTGCATCAGCATGGCGAACTTGCCGTCCTCGAACTGATCGATCGATCCCGAGGCCGACGTCGCGAGCACCTGCGGTTTCGGGTGGGTCTCGCGGTGCAGCTGCGCGATGCCCTGGGTCACGCCGAGCTGCGTCACCAGCTCGCGCCATGCATCGAGCTCCGGGATCAGGATCGGATGCGGAATCGCGACGCGATCGGCCGCGAGCCATGCGGTCTCGCCATCGCTCTCGACGACCCCGACTCCCTGCTTCGGATCGACCCCGCGGAACAATCCCGACCGGGCTTGGTCGTGCTCGCCATCCGCGCCCACCGCGACGACGATCGCGTTCTCGAGCGGCTTCCTCCACGCCGGGTCGGTCCACACGGCCTCGAGCACCGCACGCGGCACGGCGTGCGAGCGCAGCATCCATTGCTCCACGGTCGCGTTGCAGTCGCGCTCGTGCTCGACCATCCAGTCGCGCAGCGCCTCGAGCTGATCGGCGACCTCGCCGGCTCTGATCTCCTTGGGCACCGACGACAGCCGCTTCCCCTTGTCGTTCTTCGCCGCGAGCTTTCCGGCATCGAGCGTGACCTGGTAGCCCTTGCCCGCATCGACCCAGCCGAGCCCCGCCTCGTCGACGGTCGCGGCCAGCGGCTTGCCGCCCGCGATCGGCTTGTCCAGCTTCGTCGACTTCTCGGATCGACGCGCAGCAAACTCGAACTTCGTCGGCTTCTCGGATCGACGTGCAGGGATCTCGAGCTTCGTCGGCTTCTCGGATCGACGCGCAGGGATCTCGAGCTTCGTCGGCTTCTCGGATCGACGTACCGGGAGCAGCTTCGTCGGCTGCTCGCTGCGCGAGCGTGAGGCGGTCTTCGCGGCCGCTGGCTCGGGCTGCTTCCTGGCAGGCGCGGTCTTCTTCGCCTTCGCGGCGGGCTTCGGCCGCGACGCGGGCTTCTTGGCGGGCTGCTTCGCCCCAGACCTGGACTTGGCCATATCGTGCGGATGTTGGTGCGTGCACCGGGAGCGGGGCAAGCGATCGAGGCTCGCAATGCCACTCCCGCGAGCCGCTGATGTGGTGATAGCGTCGTGGCTGATGACCCGCTCTGCAGTGGTGGCGCTGGTGGCGTGGGTGATCCTGGTCGGCGCGCTGATCGTGGTCGACTCCACCTACTGGGGCTGGCTCGCGCAGCGCTCGCGCCTCGAGCTGGCACTCGTGCTCTCGCTCCCCGTGTTCGCCGCGAGCCTCACCGCCGTCTCGCTCCGCCGCATCGTCGATCCGAAACTCGAGGTCCCGGTGCTCGTCTGGATCGCGGTCATCTCGATCGGGCTGGTGCTCGTTGTCATGTACGTCGTCGGACAGTCACGCAAGCACGACCGCAACAACACGCACGAGGACGACAACCGGCGTGGCCTGTTCGGCCGCAACCGCTCGTCGAGCGACGGCGGCTCGAAGCGCGTGGGCATGGGACGCGCGTGGGCGATCGTGTCCACGATCCTGTCGCTCGGTGCCTACGCGGGCGGGATCGCGCTGACGGTCTGGCTCGCCACGGCGACGCGCGAACGCGGAGCTGCGCCGGTCCTCGTCGCCGCGGCACCGGTCGAAGCCCCCGGCGCTCCGAGCGCTCCTCCCGCTCCGACGGACATCATCGACGTCGCCGATCTCGCCGCCGCGATCGCGTTCGCGAGGCCGAGCTTGACCGACACCCGCGACGCACCGAGTGCCGGCGCCAGGCTGCTCGTGCGCTACGCCGCCGCGAAGCTCCACTGGCGCGAGGTCGTGGTCGCCAAGAACGAGACCTCGCCCGAGCTCGTCGAGAAGGATCCGGCGAACGAGACCGGCAAGCGGCTGTGTGCGACCGGCACGCTCGCGCGGATCGAGAAGCTGACCCTCGACGGCACCGAGCTCCATGCCGCACGCCTCGTCATGCGCAACGGCGACGCGATCGAGATGTTCGTGATCGGGAGCACGGGCAAGCTCGTGAAGCGCAAGCAGGCTCGGTTCTGCGGCATCGTGACCGGACGGCTCGACAGCGCCGGCAAGCCGGCCACGTTTGCCGTCGGCATGTTCGAGCTGCCGGCCGAGCAGCCGAGCCGGTGACGCGCGACTTGCGAATCTGATCGCCCGGTGTGCAAGCTCCGCGACATGAGACGAATCGTGATCGCGCTCGCAATAGCCGGGCTGGTGCCGTCGACTGCGGCCCGAGCAGAGGAACTGCAGGCGGCCTCGAAGTACGAGGTCGGCGGCTCGCTGAACGTGTGGCTTCCGCAGGGCGACGCCGACGATTTTGCGGGCACCTCGCTCGGCGTGCGGCCACAGTTCACGTACTGGATCCGTCCGTGGATCGGCATCGCGGCGTCGTTCGACTGGGTGTTCGTGGATGCGGACGCGGACGTCGGCGATGTCACCTACTACTCGATCTCGGCCGGCGCGAGGATCACGACGCCCCGACCGGCGCGCATCAGGCCGTATGGCGAGCTGATGCTCGGGCGGTACACGCTGGACGCCGAGGGCCTCGACGACAGCGAGCTCGGGTTCCGGCTGGGCGGTGGCGCGACCTACGCGCTGGGAACGAGCCTCGGGCTCAGCGCCGGGCTCGCGTACAGCACTGTCTCGATCGACACGGGATTCTTCGACATCGACGTCGATGCACTCATACTCGAGGTCGGCGTCTCGGCCCGGTTCTGAGCAACATGAATCGCATCCTCGTCGGAGCCATCCTCATCGCGTGCGCACCCGCGTCTGCCGACACGCTGGGTTATCTGCGGACCACTCCGCTCGCGACCGAATTCACGATCGCCAGACCGAAGGGCGCAGCGCGCGTGGTCGTGGCGCGGACGCAGGCGGAATGGCGTGACGCGTGGAAGGCGGCGGGCGGGACCGGAGACGCGAAGGCCGTCGACTTCGAGCGCCAGATGATCGTCGGCGTCGTCAACGGGGCGCAGGACGATCGCGTCGTCTACCGCATCCAGCTCGACGATGCGGCGAACGCCACGGTGCTCGAAGTCCACCTCGGGTCCGGTGATGCACCGACCTGGAGCGGCAACACCCGCAAGCCGACCGGGGCGCAGTTCGTCGTCACGCCGCGCTCCGCGCTCGCCGTGCGCTTCGTCTCCGACGAGATGGTCGACGGCCACGTGTTCGGGCACACGAACACCGGCGAGGGCGTCGAGTCGAAGACCGTCCTCACCGTCGCGGCCGTCTCCATCAAGCCGACCGGCAAGGCGTCGCTACGCGAGCAGGCCGAGCGCGCCGTCGTCGGCTCGCTGTCCGCGGCCGATCGCAAGACGCTGCTCGTCGGTCCGCTCGGCGGCTCGCTCAAGCGAATCCCGCACGGCTGGACCAAGCTCGACGTGATCCGCGAGCCGGATCGGTGGTCGATCACGTACGACGACCTCGCGTTCCACGTCGATGTCGCGACGGGCAGCGTGACCAGACACCGATAGCGGGAGTACCGAGCCAGCGATCTGACCAATTGTCCGGATTCTCGCTCGCTCGGCCGGACGGCCTCGCGAGACTTTGGTCAATTCGTGTCGCCCGGCAAGATCGTAGCGGGTACGGTCTCTGCAGACCCGCGGCATGCTCGGCAGCTCCCATCACTACGATGTGCTCGTCGTCGGCGGCGGCCCCGCCGGCAGCACCGCGGCCCGCACGCTCGTCGCGGCGGGCGCACGGGTCGGGGTGATCGACCGCGCCGAGTTTCCGCGCGTCAAGCTGTGCGCCGGCTGGCTGTCACCGGCGATCTGGGACGTACTCGAGCTGTCGCCACGCGACTACGCGAGCTCGGGCGCGGGACTCTGGGAGTGGCATACGGCGCACGTTCACTACCAGGGCCAAGACCACGCGGTGCCGTGCCATGGCTGGTTCATCCGGCGCTACCAGCTCGACGACTTCTTGCTCCGTCGCAGCGGCGCGGAGCTGCACCTCGGGCAGAACGCCAAGCAGCTCGAGCGCGTCGACGACGAGTGGCGCATCGGGAACCTCCGTGCGCGTTTCCTCGTCGGGGCTGGTGGCACGCACTGCCCCGTCGCGCGCCTGCTCGCACCACCGCGGCCGAAGCGCGCGGCCGGCGTCCAGGAGCTCGAGTTTCAGCTCGACGCCGCCGCCATCGCGCGCACGCGGCTCGGCCACGACGGCGAGCCCGAGCTCGTGCTGTTCGACGACATCGGCGGCTACGGCTGGAACGTCCCGAAGTCCGACTGGCTCAACGTCGGATGCGGCACGCTCGACGCCACGGCCGTGCGCGACCAGTGGACGGTCACGCACGATCACCTGCGCGCCCACGGTCATCTGCCCGCCGAAGCGGAACCTTCGCTCGCTCACCTCAAGGGCCACTCGTACTTCCTGTTCGATCCGGTCCACCTCGACGCGGCGTACCGCGATCACGCCTTCCTCGTCGGTGACTCGCTCGGTCTCGCGCACCCGATCACCGCGGAAGGCATCCTGCCCGCCACGGCCTCGGGCCGCCACGCCGCCGAGGCGATCGTCGCGAATGCGCCGGCGAGCTATCCTTCGCGCCTCCACGCGGATCCGGTGCTGGCCGATTATCGGCGCGTGCATCAGGTGATGGCGGTCGCGAGCAAGCTGAAGCAGCACTTGCCCGCGCGTCGCGGCCCGCGGAGACCCACGAGCGCGATCGCGCGCCAGGTGATCGCGCGCGGCTTCGCGTGGATGTTCTCGGGCGCGAGCTTGCCCGCTCCGCGCCTCCTCGATCGTCTCCTCGGCACGACCGCGACCATCCGAGCGAGTGAATAGGAGGAACATGGCGACGGGTGCGACCCAGAAGCTGCTCTCGAGCCTCGATCCGAGGCGCGCGAGCGAGCTGTGCCGCGAGCTCCTCGCGAAGGCGGACATCATCGTCGGCGGCGATCGACCGTGGGACATCCAGGTCCACGACGAGCGCATGTGGAGCCGAGTCCTGCGCGACGGCACGCTCGGTGTGGGCGAGACGTACGTCGAGGGCTGGTGGGACGTCCCCGCACTCGATCAGTTCGTCGACCACGCGATGCGCGTGAAGCTCAGCGACACGCTGCGCGACAACTGGATGGTCATTCCGCACCTCGTCCGTGCACGGGTGCTCAACCTCCAGACGATCCGCCGCACGTTCGGCAACGCACAGCACCACTACGACATCGGCAACGATCTGTACGAAGCGATGCTCGGCAAGCGCCTGCTCTACACCTGCGCGCTGTGGTCGAGCGGTGCACGAACCCTCGACGAGGCGCAGGATCACAAGCTCGATCTGGTCTGCCGCAAGATCGGCCTGCGCTCCGGCATGCGCGTGCTCGATCTCGGCTGCGGCTGGGGCGGCTTCGCGACGTTCGCCGCCGAGCGCTACGGCGTGCACGTCACCGGCTTCACGGTCTCCGAGGAGCAAGTGAAGTACGCGCGCGATCACCACGCGCACCTGGCCGTCGACATCCGCCTCGACGACTACCGCAAGGCGACGGGCACCTACGATGCCGTCGTCTCGATCGGCCTCATGGAGCACGTCGGCTGGAAGAACTACCGCGGCTACATGGAGCTCGTCGATCGCTGCCTCGCGCCCGGCGGCGCCGCGTTCGTCCACACGATCGGCGGGAACCGCGCACGCGCGCACATCGATCCGTGGTTCGACAAGTACATCTTCCCGAACGCCGTGCTCCCCACGCTCGAACGCCTCGTCGCCGCGATGGAGGGCCTGTTCGTTCCGGAGGACATCCACAACATCGGCGAGGACTACGATCCGACGCTGATGGCCTGGTGGAACAACTTCGATGCGGCCTGGCCCGAGCTCCGCACCCGCTACGGCGACCCGTTCTACCGGATGTGGAAGTTCTACTTGCTCGGGAGCGCCGGCGCGTTTCGTGCGCGTGCCCAGCAGCTGTTCCAGATCGTGATGACCCGGACCGGCACGTCCGCGCCGGCGGGCCGCCGCGGCTGACCGGATCGTGGTCGAGCCGCCTTGCGTACGCGGTTACGGGCCGAAGCAGTACATGTAGCCGGCACCGCCGCCGACCCAGATGTGGCCGTCTTCGATCGCCGCACCGGAGTGGCTGCGATCGGCGATGTCGAGCTTCAAGATCGACTTGCCCGACGCGGCATCGAGCATCTCGTAGTACTTGCCGTACGAACCGAACATCACCTTGCCGTCGACGACCTGCGGTGAGTACCAGGTGCCGTGGCCGATCTTGTAGGTCCAGACCTCCTCACCGGTGGTCGCGTCGAAGCAGTACAGCTTCCCGCTGTTGCCGCCGACGATGACGTTCTTCTCGAACTTCGCGGGCGAGCCCCACACGCCACCGCCCACGGTCTTGCCCCACAGCGTCTTGCCGGTGGCGCGATCGAGGCAATAGAACGTGCTCTTGCCCTCCTCGATCCCGATGTAGAGCTTGTCGCCGATGACGAGCGGCGAGGCATCGATGTCGAGGCCGAGCTTCGGCGTCTTCCACAGGAGCTTGCGATCCTTGAGGTGGTACGCGCGGACGTTGCCCTCGAGGTGACCGAAGTAGGCGATGTTGTCCGCGATCGCGAGCGAGCACTCGATGCCCTCGGATCCCGGCTCCTCACCCTCACCGCGCCCGTACGATTCCTTCCACAACAGCTTGCCGGTCTCGGCATCGAAGCACTTGAGGTCGCCGTCCTCGCCGCCGATGTAGAGCATGCCGTCGAGGATTCGCGGTGACGAGTCGTTGTCGGCCCAGCTCGACCAGTCCCACAACACCTTGCCGTCCGACGCATCGAGGCAGCGAATGTGGTTGTCGACGTTCGGCACGTAGATGCGGTTCTTGTAGAGCGCCGGCGAGCCCTTGAACATGCGGTCGGCCGCGAACACCCAGACGAGCTTGCCGGTCATCGCCTCCCAGCAATGGAAGTGACCGCCGACCGAGCCGCTATAGATGTAGTCGCCGTACTTGAGCGTCTGGCCGGTCCATCCCGTGCCGCCCCAGGTGACGGGCTTGTCCCCCAGCGTCGTCGCGAAGTCCGACATCCGGAACTTCCAGACGAGCTTGAGGTTCTCCGACAGCTTTCCGGATCCGTAGTACGTGCCGGCCAGGTTGCCGCGGAACATCCGCATCGAGCCCGGGACCGACTCCGAGGTCGTCGCGCCATCCCACGAGGGGAGCTTCGCGACCCCGTTCACGTGCCCCGTGTACGGCGTCTTCGTGATCTTGCCGCCCTTGCTGTGGACGACCTTGAGCGACACGTCCCTCGCGTCGTGCTCCTTCGCGTAGCCCAGCGTCGGTAGCGCGGCGACGCCGGCGGCGGAGAGCTGGAGGAAACGGCGGCGGTTGAGGCTCACGCGTGGATTCTCGCGTTCCTCGTCGCAGATGCCAGCTTTTTTGACCCGTTAGTGCAAGCACCTCCTGCCTCAGGCTTGCAGCAGCATCCAGACCGCGATCACGACCGCGACTCCCACGCCGGCGCCGATGAGGTACGGCCAGATCCGCGACCGCGGTCGCGCTGTGGCTGTCGCGGGCGCATCGACCGTGGTCGCACGCGGACGGAGCTCGACGGAGCTCGGCGGCTCGGTCCATCGATCGAGGACCCCGGCGATCGCGTGCCCCACCGCATCCGAGCGCGCGATCTCGACCGCGCGCCTGGCTTCGTCGTCGAGGTCGATCCCGACCTCGATCGGCTTGTTGAGGAAGTCGGCAAAGTCGCCGTCCTGCGTCGCAGGATCGGCGGCACTCGGCTCGTCTGCGCCGGCCGCCGACTTCATCACCATGACCGTGGCCATCAGCTCGGAGGGAGTCGGCTGCTCCGTCATCGGTCGAGCCGGCGGATCGTCGACCGGAGGAGCATCGTCGAGCTGATTGAAGTCGACCTCGAGCACCGTGTCACCGCCGTCCACTCCGGGCTGGAACGCCCGCTCGCTCACCGCCGCGAATCGATCCTCGACGCTCGGTCGCTCGGGGGCCGTGTCGCGCCTCGTCGAGGTGATCCTCGGGGGCTGCTCGACCAGGTCGACGTCGTCCAGCGAGCCGCGCACCGGGAATTCGGGCAGCGCCACGATCGGCGTCGCCTCCGCGAACATCTGCTTGGTGATCCGCCTGATCGGCAACTGCTTGACGACGCTGCTCGGAGTGCCCTCGGCGATCATCTCCTCGGAGCTCATCCGGCGATCGATGATCTCGGCGACGTCACACTCCACGACCTCGCTCGACGGCCGCCTCACGACGTCCTGCGGAGTGCGCTCCGCCTCGGTCACCACGCGATGAGGGGTAGGCGCCTCGAGCGTCGGTCGCTTGAACCGCACCGCGAACTCGCCCGACGGACGGATCGTGCGCGGGCCTGCGATCATCCGCGTACTCGTGGTCGCGGGTTCGGCGAAGGCAGCCTCGAGGACCTCGGCGCTCGCGCGCCCCTTGCTCGACACCTCTTGCAGGAGCTTCTTGCGCGCGCTGATGTGCGCCTCGAACGTCGACTGCATGTACTTCGCGATCAGCTCGTTGCGGCCTCCGTAGCCGTTGACCCGCAGCACCTCCTCGAGGTCTTGCGCCAGCTCCTTGGCTCTCGGGTAGCGCCGATCGGGATCGCGCTCGAGTGCGCGCATCACGATCGAATCGAGCGCCGCCGGCACATCGCGGTTGATCGTCGCGGGCCGTGCGATCTCGAGCGTGAGCACCTGGCGCATCGTGTCCTCGTCGCTGGCCCCCCTGAACAGCCGGCGTAGCGTCAGCGACTCCCACAACACGACCCCGAGCGACCAGATGTCGCTCCGGCGATCGCCGGGCTTGCCGTACAATTTTTCCGGCGCCATGTAGCCGAACTTGCCGTGGACCTTCATCTGCGGTCCGGCGTTCTGGCGCGCCTTCGCGACCCCGAAATCGACGAGCTTTACCTGCCCGTTGTAGAGCACGACGATGTTGCCGAGCGAGACATCGTGGTGCACGAGCTCCATGAGCTCGCCGGCCATCGATCGCAGCTCGTGCGCGGCGTCGAGCCCTTCGGCCGTGTCGGCGATCAGGCGCGCGGTCGAGAGCGCGTCGAGGCGCTTGCCCTCGCGACCCGCGCGCAGGAGCCCGAGGAGCGGCTCACCCTCGAGGTACTCCATCGCGATGAAGTACCGACCATCGGCCTCGCCGAGGTCATAGATGTCGACGACGTTCGGGTGTTTGACGAGCGCCGCCACCCGGGCCTCGTCGAGCAGCAGGTCGACGAACGTCTTCTCGGTTGCGAGGTTCTCGTGGACGAGCTTGACCACGACGAGCTTCTCGAAGCCCGCAGGTCCGCGCTGCAGGGCGAGCTGAACCTCGGCCATTCCGCCGTGGCCGATCTGAGTGATCAGCTCGTAGCGCCCGAGAACCATCACGAATCGCTACTCTAACGGACCTCGGTGTTTTCGCGTGCGAGATCCGGGATCAATATCCTGAGGTGTACGTGGGTGTCGGTGCCGAGCTTGTCACTTCCCGAGGCAGTAGAAGTGACCGCTGGAGCTGCCAACCCAGATGTGACCGTCTTCGATCGCGGCTCCCGAGAAGCAGCGCTCGCCGACATCCACCTTCGTGATCAGCTTGCCGGTCGCCGCGTCGAGCATCCGGTAGTAAGAATCGAACGCACCGAACATCACCTTGCCGTCCACGACCTGCGGCGACGACCAGGTACGTGCGCCGATCTCGTAGATCCACACTTCCTTGCCGGTCGCGAGGTCGAGGCAGTACATCTTGCCGTCGTTGCCTCCGACGATGACGTGCTTCCCCGAGACCGCGGCGCTTCCCCACAAGCCGGTCGGGATGTCGCGCGTCCAGACGTCCTTGCCGGTCGCGCGATCGAGGCAGTGAAAGGTCGGGGCACCCTCTTCGACCCCGACGTAGAGCTTGTCGTCGACGATCAGGCACGATGCGTCGATGTCGACGCCGAGCTTGGTCTGCCAGACGACCTTGCGATCCTTGAGCGAGTACGCGCGGACGTTGCCGTCGAGGTGACCGAAGTACGCCATGCCGTCGGCGAGCGCGAGCGATGACTCGATGCCGTCGGAGCCCGGATGATCGCCCGTGCCCTGGCCGAACGAGTGCTTCCAGATCATCTTGCCGGTCTCGGCATCCATGCACTTGAGGTCGCCGTCTTCGCCGCCGGTGTAGAGCTTGCCGTCCAGGATGCGTGGCGACGAGTCGTTATCGGCCCAGCTCGACCAGTCCCAGACCAGCTTGCCGGTCGACGCGTCGAGGCACCGGATGTGATTGTCGACGTTCGGGACGTAGATGCGGTTCTTGTAGAGACACGGCGAGCCCTTGAACATGCGCTCCGCCGCGAACACCCAGACGAGCTTGCCGGTCATCGCCTCGAAGCAGTGGAAGTGACCGCCGACCGATCCGACAAACACGTGGTCGCCGTACTTGAGCGCCTGGCCGGTCCAGCCGGTGCCCATCCACCGCACGGGCTTGCCGCGTAGCAGCGTCGAGAAGTCTGACAACCGGAACTTCCAGAGCACCTTCAGCGTGTCGGGGAGCTTGCCCGATCCGTAGTACGTGCCGGTGAAGTTGCCGCGGAACATGCGCATCGAGCCCGGCACTGACTCCGACGACGTCGCGCCGTCCCACGCCGGGAGCTTCGCGACGCCGTTGACGTGCCCCGGATAGGGAGTCGCGGTGATCGTCTTGTCGCTGTGGACGACGTCTTCGGTCTTCGCGAAGCCTCGCACCGGCAACGACGCCAGGCCGGCGGCCGAGAGCTGAAGGAACCGTCGCCTCTGCATTGCGTGAATCTGAAGCCAGACGCACCGCGCGGCAATCTATTCGACCGGCAGGGTCGACCGCCTTCGACCGCCACGTCGACCGGCCGGCAGGGTCGGCCCGCGCGCGAGAGCATGGTACTGTCGGCGCCGAGCCGGGATGTCCGAAGACACGCTGCCAGGCCATACGATCGATCCGCTGGAAGCGCGGGTCGTCGTGTTCCGACAGCAACCGGAAGCCAAGGGCTTCACGGAGCTGCGGCAGGAATTGCGCGATGCCGGGCGCGGCGAGCTGCTCGCCGAGCTGTGCGCGACCTGGGCCCAGCACGAACGCGATCCGGTGCGCGCCGCCGACGCCTGGTCCGAGGCCGGCGAGGCAATGGTGGTGCTCGGCGAGACCGCCACCGCGGTCGAATATCTGAGGACGGCGCTCGAGCTCGATCCGACCAACGATCGCGCGGCCGACCGGCTCATCGAGATGCTCGAGCCGACCGATCCTGCGGCCGCCGTCGAGATCATCGAGCTCGAGCTCGGCGAGCTGGCCAAGCCACACGGGAATCGCAAGCGCTCGGAGATCTCGCAGCGCCGCGGGGCGCAGCACCGGCGAGCCGCGGAGCTGTGGAACGACCACCTCGGGCGGGTCGATCGCGCGCTGTGGCACTGGCAGCAAGCGTGGCGGATCGAGCCGCAGCGCACCGAGTCGCTCGAGGCCGCGCGCCGGCTGTACATGTCGCTCGGCGACGAGACGATGGTCGCGAAGCTGTACCAGGCGGAGCTCGAGGTGGTCGGGAACGCGCCGGGTGCGGCGACGCGCAAGGCGCAGATCCGGTTCGAGCTCGGCGCGCTCGCGGTGCGCGGCAACGATCTCGAGGCCGCGGCCAATCACCTCGAGGAGGCGAGCAAGCTCGAGCCGACGTCGCTCGAGATCGCAGAGCGGCTCGCCGAGGTCTATGCGAGCCCGGGATTCCGCGACGGTCAGACGCGGCACAAGGCCGGCGAGCTGTTCGTCGAGGTCGGGCGACGCAGGATGGCGTCGCGCGACGACACGACCGGCATCAACTACCTGCGGCGTGCCGTCGGGATCGATCCGCACTCGAAGGGCAGCTCGGCGGCGCTCGAGGAGGCGCTGTCGGGGACGAGCCAGTGGCAGGAGCTCGATCGGATCCTGCGGCATCGTAGCGCGGTCGTCACCGAGCCGGCGGAGCGCGCCGAGGTGCTGCGACGGCGCGCGGCGCTGTATCGCAACCAGCTCCCGAATCGCGAGGGGCTGACCGAGGTGCTCACCGAGCTGATCGCCTACGAGAAACCCGGGAGCAAGGCCACGCGCGAGCTGCGCGAGCTGCTCCGCGAGGATCAGAGCTGGGAAGGGTTGTCGCGGCTGATGGAGGCCGAGATCAACGCACTCGGCCAGGATGCCGACACGCCGGGCGAAGTGCTCGTGGCCGAGATCCTCGAGCTCGCGACCATCGCGCGCGAGCACATGGCCGATCGCGATCGCGCGGCGGAGCTCTTGCACCAGGCGCTCGGCGTCATGCCGGCGCACGAGGAAGCGCTCGCCCGCTACATCGATCACTTTCGCGAGCGCCGTGACTGGCGAGGTCTCATCGACCTTTCGGAGTTCGCACTCGACAACATCGTCGAAGCCGGTGCGCAACAGGACGAGATCGTCCGCCGGCTCGAGGAGATCGCGCAGCTCGCCGAGCTGCGGCTCGGGGACATCCCGCGCGCGATCAACGCGTGGGATCGGATCGCGGAGTACGAGCCCGGCAGCCCGAAGGTCGCCGAGGCGCTGCGCCGGCTCAACGCTCGCGCGAAGATGTGGGAGCAGCTCGTCACGAGCCTCGAGCACGAGGTCTCGATCGCCCCGGATCCGACGCAGCGCACGAACGTCATCAAGAAGATGGCGCAGACCTATCGCGAGCGACAGATCGATCCGCGGCGGACGATCGAGCTCTACGAGCAGGTGCTCACCGAGAATCCAGGCGACGACCACACGCTCAAGGCGCTCACCGAGCTGTACGAGCGCGAGGGCGACGACGCCGGCCTCGCATCGTCGCTGCGCCGGATCCTCGACCTCGACGAGCGGCGTGTCATCGAGGGCATGGCGCGTGCCGGCCGCTCCGTCGATGCGCCGAAGGAGTGGCCGGTCAACAAGCGCGCCGAGCGGCTGACCCAGCTGCGCCGGCTCGCGCAGCTCTACGAGACGCGGCTCGCCGATGTCGACGGCGTGGTGTTCGCGTGCAGCGCGGTCCTCGAGCTGCTCACCGGCGATCGTGACGCGCTCGATCGCATGGAGCGCGTGCTCGAGAAGGCGGGCGACCCGCGGCTCGAGCAGACGCTCGAATACCACGCGCAGTCCTCGACCTCGCCCGCCGAGCGCGCGAAGCTGCTCAAGCGCCTCGCGAAGCTCGCCCAGTCGCGGCAGGACGATGTCAGCGCGCTCGACCGCTGGGAACAGACGCTGCGTGCATCGCCCTCGGATCCCGATGCGCTCGCCGCGCTCGCGGAGCTCTACGAACGCGCGCAGCGCTGGAGCGAGCTCGCGCAGATCCTCGAGCGGCTCGACGGTGGCAAGCCCTTGCCTCCACCGGGCACGCCGGAGGCCGCGGTGCGAGCGATGCAGCTCGAGCAGTACGCCGCGATCCTCGACAACCTCAACGACGCCCGCGTGATCAAGGCGTGGCACCGCCTGCTCGAGCTGACGCCGAAGAACCGCACCGCGCTCGACGCGCTGTCGCGGCTCTATCGCACGGGATCGAAGTGGCGCGAGCTTGCCGACGTGCTCGGCGCCCAGGTCGACCTGTACATGTCGTCGGTGATCCCCGAGGATCGCGAGCGCGCGTGTCAGGCGGCGATGGAGCGCGCCGAGATCTTCGAGGAGCGCCTCGGTGCGCCCGGCGATGCGATCAAGGTCCTCGATCACGTGATCCAGGTGCTCAACCCGAATCATCTCGACGCGCACACCGCGCTGCGCAGGCTGCACGAGGCGCGCGGCGACTTCGACGCGGCGGTGCGGATCGCCGAGCGCGAGATGTACCTGTCGCCCGAGCCGATCCGGAAGGTCGCCCGCGGGCTCGAGATCGGCATGATGTGCCGCGACCGTCTCAACAACCCGACGCGCGCGTTGCAGGCATTCAAGCGCGTGCTCGAGCTCGATCCGGAACAAGACGAAGCGCTCTCGGCGGCCGCCGAGCTGCTCGCCAGGCTCGGGCGCTGGAAAGAACACGTCGCGATGGTCGAGCGGATGCTCGCCTTCGCGCCGGGCCGCGATGATCCGAGCATCCCGCCGGAGGACGCCCCCCAGTGGGCGGAGCACCGGCGGACGCTCGTGCAGCGGATCGCCGCGGCGACCGCCGACAAGCTCGGCGATCCGAAGAGCGCGTTCCGCTGGTGGCGCCGCGCGCACGACGAGGCGCCCGACGAGCAGACGCTCGCCGACGTGCGTCGCGCCGGCGAATCGTACGGCCTGTGGCGCGAGCTCGGCGAGGTGCTCACCGACGAGCGCAAGCGCCTGGTCGCGATCGGCACGAGTGGAGTCCCGGCGGAGACCGAGCGATTCGTGGCGCTGTCACGCGAGCTCGCGGGGCTGTGCGAGCGCCGGCTCGGTGACAAGCCGCGCGCGATCGTGGTGTTCGCCGAGGCGCTCGTGGTCACGCCGCGCGACGGCAGCCTGCTCGCCGAGCTCGACCGGCTCGCGAGCGAGCTCGATCAGCGCCAGTCGTGGCGGTCGCTGCTCGACGCGTACGAGGTCGCGTTCGCGGCCGCAACGCCGGCGGAGCGCGTCGAGCTCTACCTCCGGCGCGCCCGGATCCTCGACGAGCGCGTCAACGACTCGAAGGGCGCCGTCGCCGACATCCTCACCGCGTTCTCGTGGGCGCCGGATCGCGACGACGTGCGCGAGGCCCTCGTCGGGCTGGCCGGCAAGGCGCGCGCGTGGAACGAAGTCATCGCCATCGACAGCGCGCTGATCGAGCGAGCCGCGACATCGCCACGCCGCGTCGAGCTGCTGCGCCGCAAGGCCGCCGTGATCGAGGAGCAGCTCAAGGACGCGCCTCGCGCGTTCCGCACGCACCTCATCGCGCTGCTGCTCGCGCCCGACGACGCCGACACCGCATCCCACCTGTGGCGCCTCGCGCGCGTGATCGGCAAGTACCGCGACGTCGACCGCACCCCGAATGCCGAGCCGCCGCCGGCACCGATCCAGGTCGACCCCGAGCGCGTGTTCGCGGTCACCCCGGTTCCCTCGGAAGCAGCACGCCGGCCGCTGCCCGGAGTCGCGCCGTTGCCCGGCCTCGCGGCGCGGCCGAACCAGACCCTGATTCCGCGCAGGTTGCAGACCGATCCGATCGACGAGGAGCTCGCGAACCTCACCGTCGGTGATTCGACCCAGCCCCTCGATCTGACCGAGATCGAGATGGCCGTCGCCAAGAACACGGGCGAGGGCAAGCGACCCAATCAGTTCCTCGGCGAGAACCCGACGATGACGCTGTCGTCCGGCGACCTGCGCGGGATGATGGTACCGCCTCGCCTGCCGCCGGGTGCGAAGTCGCCGCCACGTCCGCCGCCGCGTCCGCCGCAGATCAAGCGCGCCATGGGTCCGCCGCCTGCGCCACGCAAAGCTCAGGCTCCCGTACGCCGGCCTCCGTTGCCGACGCTGCCGAACCGCGCGTTCGAATCGCCGTGGGAAGAGCTGGCGGTCGCGTACGAGAGCCTCCCCGCGACCGATGTGGCGATGCGGCTGCGCTGGCTGTATCGCGCTTCCGAAGTCTGGGAGTCCGGCGGCAAGGACATCGCGCGCGCGTTCGATGCGCTCGCCCGGGCCTTCGCTCAGGCGCGGCGCGCACCGAATGGCGATGCGGAGGTCCGCGCGCGGTTGCATCGCATCGCGCAGGAGCACAAGGCGTGGGACCGCCTCGCCGGGCTCTACGAAGGCATGGCCGAGGAAGCCGAGACCGCGGTCGCCGCGGCCGATCTGCTCATGGAGGTCGCGACCATTCGCGCCGAGCAGAAGAAGCCACGCGACGCCGAGGTCCAGCTGCGCCGCATCCTCGGCATGCTGCCAAACGATGTCGTGTCGCGCGCACGACTCGAGGAGCTGTACCGAGGCGAGGGTCGCTGGGTCGAGCTCGCGGCGTCGCTCGAGGAGCGCACCGATCCGCGGCTCGGAACCGCCGCGCCCGAAGCCGAGCGCGGCCACCTGCTGCGCGAGCTCGCGGCGATCTACACGCAGCGGATGCAGCGCCCGCACGATGCGATCGACGTGTTCGAGCGGCTGCGCATGCTCGCGCCCGCCGACACCGAAGTGATCGTCCAGCTCGCGGACCTGTACGGCTCGGTCGGCCGGTGGTCGAAGGTGATCGAGACGCTCGCGCGCGTCGGCGAGATCGCCGAGGGCAGCCCCGAGGCCCGCGATGCCCTGCACGCGATCGCCCGCATCTACGTCAAGGAGCTCGAGCTGCCGGAGCGCGCCGTCGAGGCGTACACCCAGCTCGTCACGACGTGGCCCGACGATGGCGAAGCGTGGGCAGCCCTCGACGCGCTGCACACCGAGAGCGCGCGCTGGACCGAGCTCGCCGATGTCCTGCGCCGCCGCGCCGCGCTCACCCGCGAGCCCACCGAGCGCGCGCAGTTGCTCGCCCGTCGCGCGCAGGTCCTCCTCGATTGGCTCGGTTCGCCCGAGGAGGCCGCGGCCGCGCTTCGCCACGCGCGCACGATCGCTCCCGACGATCCGGCGCTCGGCGATCTGCTCGTCACCGCGCTCATCAAGGCGGGCCGCGATCGTGAAGCGGCCGCGATCCTCGAGCAGCGCATCGCCACGGCGAGCGAGCCCGGCGACACCGTCGCCGCCGCGCCTCACGGCACGGCGCCACCGGCCTCGATCCTGAGGGGGGCGCCTCACGGCACCCCGCAGGCCTCGATGACCCGGATGGATATTTCGCGTGGCGAGCTCGCCGGGCTGCACATCCGGCTCGCGCAGCTACGCCGCGAACGCCTCGATGATCGGATCGGCGCGCGATCGGCCATCGAACACGCGCTCGCCCTCGTGCCGGAACACCCGACGGCGCTCGGAGTGCTCGCCGAGCTCGCCTCGCCCGACGACGATCCACGGGCGTTCGCGGACGCCAAGCTGCGCGAAGCCGAGAGCGCGATCGACGACGACGCGAAGATCGCGGCGATGATGGCCGCCGGTGACGTCCTGCAGTCGCGCGTGGGCGATACCGGCGCGGCGCGCGGAGCGTACGAGCGCGTGCTCGCACTCCGGCCGTATCACTCGGACGCGACGTGGGCGCTCGCCGGCCTCGTCGAGAAGGGCGGCGATCCCGAGACCGCCGCGCGCGTCCTCGAGAAGCGCCTCGAGGATGAGTCGCTCACGCCGCCCGAGAAGGCGCGCATCATGACCCAGCTCGCCGCGCTCTCACGCGCAGCGGGAGTCGAGCCGGCGGCCGAGCGGCGGCTGCTCGAGGCGCTCGGTTGCGTGCCCGATCACATCCCCGCGATCGTCGCGCTCGCCGACTTCTATGCCGACGCGACGCGATGGGATGACCTCGAGGCGTTCCTGCGTGAGGTCCTCGACGGGTCGATGCTCGGCGCTGCCCCCGCCGCGCTCATCGCCGATCTTCACCGCCGGCTCGCGGGCGCGCACGAGAAGCTCGGCCGCGACGACGATGCCTATCAGACGCTCGTCGCCGCAGACCGGCTCCACCGCGGTCACTTGCTCATCAAGCTCGCGCTCGGCGAGAACCGCTACAAGGCCCGGCGCTGGCGCGAGGCCGCGCTGCACCTGTCCCCGCTCGCGACGCACGAGGACGCCGCGCGCTACCCGACCGAGGTCGCGCAGGGCATCTACCACGCGGCGCTCGCCGAGATCCGCTCGTTGCGGCCCGAGAAGGCGCCGCCGCTCTACGCGCGCGCGCTCGAGCTCAAGCCGAACTACGCCCCCGCGCTCCAGGCGCTCGCCGAGATCGCGATGGAGCAAAACGATCACCGGCGCGCCGCGGATCTGCTCACGCGCCAGGCCACCGCGACCGAGATCCCCGACGAGCGGATGCGGCTGTTCGAGGCGCTCGGCGACATGGCGCTGCTCATGCTTCACGACGAGGAGCGTGGCCGCACGTGCTACGCCGCCGCGGTCGCCGCCGCGCAGCCGCTCGAGGCGCGGCACGTCCCGCTGCTCGAGAAGCTGCTGGAGCGCCAGGATCTCGCGAGCGATCACGCGGGCTCTGCTCGCACCGCCGAGCTGATGGGCGCGTTCGGCACCACGCCCGGCGAGCGCGCCACTCGCTACCTGCGCGCCGCGCGCGACTACCTCGCGTCGGGCGATCGCGATCGCGCACGCGCCGCGGCCGAGCGTGCCGTGGAGAGCGATCCGTACGACATCGATGCCACCGATCTCGCATCGGGCCTCGCGATCGATTGCGGCGACGTCGACTCCGCCGCCGCGATGCTCACGCGCCTGCTCACCGCGAAGGAAGATCGTTCGAGCCTGTCTCCGGGTTCGATCGCGCGCCGCGCACTGCTCTCGTACCGGCTCGGCCAGGCACGTGCGCAGCGAGGCGACACGCGCCAGGCGATCCCGGCATACGAAGGAGCGATCCAGCTCGCGCCGGACTCCGAGGGCGCGACCCAGGCCCGCCGCGGTCTCGTCGAGCTCGTGCGCGCGAGCGAAGATCCGTCGAGACGCGACACGATCGCGCCGCACCTCCAGGCGATCACCGCCGCGACCGGCGCGCGCTCCGATCTCGTCGCGTGGGCCGAGGAGCTGCGCCGCCTCGATCGCGGCGACGCCGGTCGCGCGACGATCGAGCTCGCGATCGCATGCGGTCACACCGCCGACGTCCATCAGAACGCGTTCCTTTCGATCCACAAGCCGTACACGTTGCGCGACGACGAGGGTTATCGCGGCGCGCTCGACGCGAACGAGCGGCTGCTGATCACCGATCCGGCCGAAGCGAACCTCGCACCGATCGCCGCCTCGCTCGCCGAGGCCGCCGCGTTGCTCTGGCCCGATCTCGACGAGGCGTTCGCTCGGGCGGAGGTCGATCTCCGAGGAGGTGCCGCGCGCCGCGTACCGGCCACGCTCCACGTCGCCGCGGCCGGGATGTTCCCGCGGCTCACGACCGCGCTCGGCACCGGCGCGGTCATGCTCTACCACCGCGACGACGGTCCTGATGTCACCATCATCAGTGCCGCCACGCCGGTGATCGTCCTGGGTCCGCGGCTCGCCGAGGGCAGCGCGACGCCAGGCGAGGCGCGCGCCTTGCTCGCCCGTGCCGTCGAGCTCACGCGACCCGAGCACATCGCGTTCGCGGGCCTCCCGATCGCAGATGCCACCCGGCTCCTCGCGTCGGTCGCGCGGCTGTTCGGCTCGCCCGCGTTGCGCGAGGCCGCGGACGCGCTCGTCGCGGATCCCGATGTCCAGCGCGGTCACGACGAGATGGTCAAGGCCGCGCTCTCCGTGAAGATCCGCTCGCGCCTCGAGCAGGTGCTCGCGTCGCTGTCTCGCTTCGCGACTGTCGATCAACTGGTCGCCCTCGACGTCACGCGCTACGTGGCGGCGTGTCATCGCACCGCCGATCGCGCGGCGCTCCTGCTCGACGGAGATCCGGCCACGATCGCGCGGTTGTGTGCGGCGCGCCGCGAATCGACCACGCACCTGATCTCGGCAATCGCGCAGCCCGGCTGGATGGCGCTGCGCACCAAGCTCGGCGTCGGCGTCCGCTAGGAACCGGTTGCGTCCGTCGGGTCGGAGATGATGACCACCACACGACGCCTGATTGCAGGTCCCCGCGGGCGGACGGCGTCACGTTCGGTGCTCGGCGGCATCCTCGCGGTCGTACTCGCGCTGCCGTCGCAGGCTCGCGCGGACGACCGCACGCGCTTGCACGCCGAGGTCGATCCGCTTCCGTTCGCCACGCGCGGCTACGGCGGTCAGCTCGGGATTCGACCTCCGGCGCTTCGCGGCGTGCGGATCGCCGTGGCGAGCTTCTCGCTGAACGTGCCCGATCTCGTCGCGCAGGTCGGAGGCAACGACGGGTTCCACCTGCAGGTGCGACCGAGCGCCGCCGTGTACGTCCTCTACTACTTCAAGCCGGGCGGTCGCGATGGCTTCGCGGTCGGCGGCGCGATGCGCTACCTGCGACTGCGGTACGAGCACGACGACGTTCCCGGCCAGCATGCCGACGCCAGCGAAGTCTCGCCCGAAGCGATCGTCGGCTATCAGTGGCACCCGTTCCGCAATGGGTTCTACCTGCAACCGTGGCTGGGCCTGTCGGCGACACTCGCGCACGACGGCGAGGCCGTGGTCGGCGATCGCGACTTCGACGCCCTGCCCATCCAACCGTTCTTCACCGTGAACGTCGGCTGGGAACAAGCGCTCTGACCTCGGTTCGTCGCCAGCTTCGTACGGCCGCGCGCAGATCCGCGCCTCCGAGCGATCGATCCCGCCGCGCCTCGTGGTTGGATCAGGCATGCACCGCGATGCTCTGTTCGTGCTCGGTGGTTCGTTGTCGGACGCTCGCAATCGGATGTACTTCTGGATCCTGTTCACGATCGCGATGGTCGTGATCTTGATCGTCAAGCTCGTGCGCGCGGCGAACAAGAAGAAGCACAAGGACGAGTGACCGCGATCAACGGATCGCACTCTCACCGAGAATCGAATCGACCGCCTGACGCCCTGCGGTCGGCAAGGAACGCGGTTAGATCCGCGCATGGCGCAGTCCGCGCTCCTGCATCGCGGGCTCGAGCTCGATGCGCTGATCTCGCGTTGCCTCGTGCTAGCCGTCGATCGTGACGCTCCCGCGCTGATCGCGAACGTCGTACTCGCGACCTCGCAAGCCGGCAAGCCGCACGATTCGGTCCGGATCGGGCCCGAGTTCGTCGAGCGCTATCGCACGAGCCACCCCGGACGCCTGCTCGCGACGCTCTACACGAACATCCTGCTCGCCGGCGCGGCGCGAGAAGGACGACCCGTGGTTCGCCGAGATGAAGGCGTGGATCGAAGGCTGACCCGCTGTAGTCGTGCGCCGGAACCGCTCACGGAGTCGTGGTGGAGGACGCCGGCAACAGCTGACGGAGATGCCACGCCTGCGTCACGAGCTGGTGCTGGGCCTCGCGGGATGACTTCGCGATCGTCGCGGCATGGACCCCGGCGATCACGATCGTGGCGAGGCTCGCGACGAGCACCATCGTCACCGACGACGAACCCTCGAGCTCGAGCGCCCCCGCGTGACTGATCAGGCTACTGTCGCGCACCTCCCACGTCATCGAGAGCATCCCGACGTTCTCGAGCACGATCGGGACGATGAAGCCAAGGGTGATCATCGCGATCAACGCCCACGGGCGCGCGACGAACGCCGGATACGACATCACCGACATCACCATGAAGCACGCGAGCGCGGGGACGAACGTGAACGGGCCGGCCATGCGGCCGAGCAAGACGAGGAGCGTGGCGTTGCCGAGCGCGTAGAGCAGCATGTCGAGGAAGGCTCGGTTCGGCTTGCGACGAAGCTGCACCGCGGCGAGCGCCATCGCGAGCGCGAATCCGAACACGCCGAGCACGAGGGGCCACTTGCGGATGCCGTTCCACGCCGCGATCGGCAGGAACGACGCGATCGCGAGGTACGCGAGGATCGCGGTGCGCGCGCGGCGGCGTACCTGAGCAGCATCGGCCTCGCGCAGCGCGGCCTTGAGCTCCGGCGGCGGCTCGGCCGGTGGCTCGAGCATCAGGGCCGTGACGAGCTCGGCCGCGCCGGGCGCCTCGGGATCGAGCGCGAGTGCCCGCCCCGCGGCGCGCATCGCATCGGCGCGGCGGCCTTCGTCGATCGCGACACGTGCGGTCCAGACGAGATCGATCGCGATCGTGCGGCGGCGTGCGACGTCGCGATCACCGTCGAGGAAGTCCTCGATCCGATCGGCGACGCGGCGTGCGGTCGGCCGGACGGTCGGGTTCTTGGCGAGCATCGCGAGGCACAGCGCATCGAGCTCGGGCGCGATCGTACGATCGGGTCGCCGCTTGGCCGGTGACGTCAGCGGCTCGCCCAGCGTGCTCGCGATCGCGGTCGGACCTCGCGGATGCACCGGCTCGCCTGCGAGCAGCTCGAACAGGATCGCACCGAGCGCGTAGACATCGGCCGGCCGATCGACGTCGGCGGTCTGCAGCTGCTCGGGCGCCATGTAGCCCGGTGTGCCGAGCACCTGCCCGCTCGGCGCCGCGCCCTCGAGCGTGTCGGTGTCGGCGGTGACGACCTCGGCGACCGCGGCGTCGAGCACGCGCGCGACGCCCCAGTCGAGCACGTACACGTCCCCGAACTCCCCGAGCACCACGTTCGCGGGCTTGAGGTCGCGATGGACGACGCCACGCGTGTGCGCGAAGTCGATCGCGCGACACACGTCCGCGAATGCCCGCAACAGGCGCTGTCGCGTCGGGGCCGGGCTCGCGAGCATGTCGGTCAGCGTCACGCCGGCGAGCCGCTTCATCGTGAAGAACGGCCTCCCGAGCTCGTCCTTGCCGAGCTCGTAGACCGGGACGACCGACGGGTGATCGAGCCGCGCCTGGATCCGTGCCTCGCGAAGAAACCGTGCGATCTCGTCCTCGCTGGGCGTCGTCGCACGCAGCCGCTTGATCGCGACGTCGCGCCCGATCCGGCGATCGTGTGCGAGGACCACCTCGCCCATGCCGCCCCGTCCGATCACCTCGCCCATCGCGTACACCGACGAGACCCGCGTCGGATCGTGCGACTCGGGCTCGTCGCGCTCGCCCTGCGAGCTCCCCGGACGATCGGTCCCCTTGACCAGCGTGTCGGGTTCGCGATCCCGCGGTGGAAGCGTGGGAGGGTCCGACGGCGAGTCCCCTGACGTCATGCCCCATCGTACTAAGGTGTCCCGTAAGTGCGTTCGCCGAGACGCTTCAGGCCGTCTCCTTTCTTCACAATCTCCAGGTCGACTTACGGGACAACCCTTAGCCTCGCGAGAGAACGGGCCGAGGCACGTCGACCGGCTCGTCACGGGTTGGCTCGACGATAGCCCGAACGAACCGCTACCCGAGGATCTCGCACCGAGACGCTCGATCCGCTCGCAAAACGCCTCTCCGCATCCCGAACGAGCCACCCATCCGCCTGCTCGACGTGCTACAGCCTGGGAAGCAATGGAAGCGCAGCAACAACCTAGTGCGCGCGTGATGCCCGACGACATCGAGGCGGAGACCGCGCTGTATGGTGACGCCCCCGAGGCGCGCACGATCGTGGAGGCCCTCCTCGCCGGAGCGAAGGAGCCCGTCCGCGTGACCCGATGCGTCCTGCACCTCGCCGGCACCGACCTCGAGAAGCTCCGGCAGTATGCCGAGACGGCTCGCACCGATTACCGCGACGTGATCTGGTGGGCCGAGTATGACGGTGGCGGGAGGCCGCGGCGGGACTTCAACAAGCCGATGCGTTGACGCCACGGCGACACGCGCACTACCCTGGCGCCGATGTACCTCGGCATCGTCAAGGGCACCGTCGTCGCCTCGCGCAAGGCCGCGGGCCTCGAAGGCAAGAAGCTGCTGATGGTGCAGCCGATCGACGAGCACGGCGCACCCACCGGTGAGCTCCAGGCCGCGGTCGACACCGTGCAGGCGGGCCTCGGCGACCTCGTCTATCTCGTCGGCTCCCGCGAAGCCGCGCTCGCATGCGATCCGACGTTCGTTCCCGTCGATGCGGCGATCGTCGGGATCGTCGACGGGCTCGACGTGGACCGCCCGGCCTGTGCCGACCCTCGAGCGGACGTCCCGTGAGGTGCTGCCGCGTCGTAGGTCCGATGTGGGCCGCCGCGAAGCATCCGGCGTTCGCGGGCCGCACGCTGTTCGTGGTCCAGCCGCTCGACGAGCATGGCGGCGATGCCGGGGCGAGCTTCGTCGCGATCGATCACGTCCAGGCCGGCGTCGGTGACAAGGTGCTCGTCCTGACCGAGGGCAACGGCGTGCGCCAGATCCTGAAGCAGGGCGACCTCGTGCCGATCCGATCGATGATCGTCGGCATCGTCGATCACGTGGAGCTCGCGTGAAGCTGCGCGCGCAGGTCGCGGAGGTCGCGCGTCACCTTCATGCGCGCGGCTGGGTCGCGAATCACGACGGCAACGTCACCGTGCGCGACGGCGCCCGCTACTTCGTGACCCCGACCGCGACCTCGAAGCGCCTGATCGGCGACCGCGACCTGATCGAGCTCGATGGCAAAGGCAAGGTCGTCGGCCAGGGCCGGGTGTTCGGCGAGCTCGGGCTCCACATGGTCGTCTACGAGCGCCGCCCCGACGTCCACTGCGTGGTCCACGCCCATCCGCCCCACGCGACGGCGATCAGCGCGAGCCGCGGCAATCCGATCGAGCGCCCGTTCATCGCCGAGGCCCTGGTCTCGCTCGGCCCGACGATCCCGAAACTCCCGTTCGCGCCACCGGGCGATGCGGCCCGGGCCGCGCTCGCGCCGTGGTGCGAGCTCGTCGATGCGGTCATCCTCGGCAACCACGGCGTGATCGCCTGGGGGGCAGACCCCGAACAGGCGCTGTTGCGGCTCGAGCTCGTCGAGCACCTCGCCCGGATCGCGGTCGCCGCGGCACAGCTCGGCGGGGTGGAGCCGCTCCCCGAGTCCGCGATCGCGCCGCTGCTCGCCGCCCGCGCCAAGGCCGGCATCGGTCGTGCCGCCGATCGCGCGGTCGAGACCGCCGCCCGGCTCGCCGGCAATCCGACGCCGGTCGTCGCGTGCGCGCCGGCACCGCACTCGAACGTCCCGACGATGTCTCCCGGTGGAACGCCGCATGACCAAAGGCCGTCTGGCCGAACGAGCGATCTCGCGACCGTGGTCCGCGAGGAGATCGTCCGCGCCCTTCGCAAGTAACCCGCGGTTCGTCGCGGCGTACCGCGTGCGATGCGAGCCCTCGTCTCCACGCTCCTGCTGCTCGGTGCCTGCACCCATGCCGAAGGCCAGCCTCGCGGCCCTGAAGGCCCGGTGATCCTCGAGCTGTTCACCTCGCAGGGTTGCAGCTCGTGCCCGCCGGCCGATCGCTTGCTGGCCAAGCTCGCGACCGGTCCGCACGTCGCGGCGCTGTCGTTCCACGTCGACTACTGGAACGACCTCGGGTGGGCGGATCCGTACTCGCAGGCTGCGTGGACCGAGCGCCAGCATCACTACGCTCGGGCACTCGGGGATGCCCGGGTCTACACCCCGGAGCTCGTGGTCGGCGGTGTGGTCGGGATCGTCGGCTCGAACACGAGCCAGGTCCAGGCGGCGATCGGGAAGACGCCTCGCCCGGCCCTGCTTGCCGCCGCAGCGAGCTGGACGAAGGACTCCCTCGAGGTCACCACGACTGCGCCCACCGATGCGGAGGTCCTGGTCGCGGTGTGGGAGTCCGAGCGGACCGTGAAGGTCACGCGTGGCGAGAACATTGGTAAGGCCCTGTCCAACGCCCGGATCGTGCGGCGGCTCGAGCGGGTGGCCACGGCCGGCAAGCAAGGAACGATCACGGTGAAGCTCGACCCGGCCTGGCACGACGTCGGCGCGGTCGTGTTCGCGCAACGCTCCGACCAGCGCATCGTCGCCTCGGCGATGTTGCCGCGTTAGCGTCCGCAGCGCGGAACGCCGGTTTGGTATAACCAGTCCATGCGCGCAGTCGCCCTGATGTTGTCGCTGTCGTTCCTGGCGTGCTTCCCCAACAACGCGCGCCACCGCACCTACGCGAAGCTCACCGAAGGCGGTCTGCTCGCAGGTGGCATCGCGCTGCTCGCGATCGTCAACACCGGCGCCGATTGTGACCAGGACATGCGCCCCGGCATGGACATGGACTGCAAGAGCGACGCGGGCTTCCTCGGCGGGCTCGGGCTCACCATGGTCCTCATCGGCCTGGTCGGCTTCATCGCCACCGTCTCGACCGCCCCGGATGACGACGACAAGCCGGCCCTGCCAAAGACCCCGACGTCGCCCAGCACCACGCCGACTCCGATCGCCACCCCGGCGACCAAGTAGGTCTAGATCCAATGTCGGTCAGATAAGAACGTTGACGTTTACATTGACGTACATTGACGTGAACCTGAACATGAACGCCACCTTGGACGTTGACCTCGACACGATCAGGTCATTTTCGTGAGCATCGCCACGATCCCTTCGAGAGGATCTATTCCG
>Ga0299915_10000137_pt1 | contig 54063 bp, 45 predicted proteins | sample RVTome_13_FD_200263 | JGI IMG/M metagenome (GOLD analysis project Ga0299915, IMG submission 200263) | Soil microbial communities from uranium-contaminated site in the Upper Colorado River Basin, Wyoming, United States - RVT92D227 (version 2) ...
GGTCGGGAGGACGCAGAACTCGCGAATGATCGCCTGGAGGTCATCGACGTTCTGTCGGTCTCCCGCCATCTCGCCCATGCTGTGAACATCGACGGGAAAGGCGAGCTCGATGTGGTCGGCGCTCCACTTCAAGACCCGGGCATGCTGGAACGGGCCGAGCAGCGAGAACTTTCGTCGTGCCTCGAGCTCGCTGAGCACGTCGTTCCAGGCGCGCAGCTCGGCGGCAGCCTGCTCGTCGTGCGGACCCGATCCCGTCGCCACGGCCGGCGCCTTGGGCACCGGTCCCGATGGCTGCATCGACGTCGGACCACTACGCGATTCAGCGGACTGCACGGGAGCGGCCTCTCCCGTCGGCGGCTGTGGCTCTGCGGCACGAGCCTCGGCGATCGCCGCGGCAACTTCTGGTGCCGCGCGAGAGCCGGGAGTGGTCCCCGTCGCAAACTCCGGCTTCCCGCCCTTGGCCGGCTTGGTTGCCTGAGCCGGTGGACGCGGATCGGTTCCGGCGAGCGGCGAGCGCTGTCCCGGATCCGTTCCAGTCGCGAAGCTCGGTGCCGCACGTGCCGCCGGTGGTCCCGCCGCCTCCGGAATTGCGACCAGCTCGGGCGCGCGGCTGCCGGCCCCCCTCGACGAGCCTCCCGCATGGCCCAAAGAACCTGCCTGCGCTGCGGACGTGGGGGCCGAGGCTCGGGCGATCACCGTCGCAGCGGGCGGACGTTCGGCCCTCGGCCGAATCCCCATCGCTGCGCCCGGAGTCACGCGCGTTCCCCCGCGAGTCAACCGCGCTTCGAGCTCGCTCAGCCGCTCGACGAGCTCGCCCAGCGGCACCAGCGGCTCGGTCGTGGCGACGTCGATCAGGGCGCAATCGAGCACGAGGCGCGGCTGCAGCGTCTTGCCGAGCTCGTCGCAACATCGCAGCATGCGATCGAACATCTGCGTCACGCGCGAGCGCGCCAGCTGTTGCGACTCGGCGTGCAGCTCCGTGCGTTCTTCATCCGATGCCTCGATGAGCTCGGGCCGCTCGGGCGCGACCTGCATCACCGAGAGATCACGCAGGTACCGCACGATGGCTCGCGCGAGCTGGGTCTCGTCGACTCCGCGCTCGATCGCGGACTCGACCGCGCCGAGGGCTGCCCCGGCCTCACCATTCGCCAGTGCGCGCACGAGGCTTCGCGTCAACGATCGATCGGCGACGCCGAGGACCTCGGCGACGTGCTGCTCGGTGATCGTGGCATCGCCGACAAACGAGATCAGCTGATCGCACAGCGACAGCGCATCGCGAACGCTGCCACCCGACTCGCGCACGAGCAGGCTGATCGCATCCGCGGAGGCCGTCAGGGCCTCCGCGGCGAAGATCCGCGTCAGGTGCTGTGCGAGCCGGGACGCCGGCACGAGCTTGAAGTCGTAGCGCTGGCACCGCGACAGGATCGTGTTCGGCAGCTTGTGCGGCTCGGTGGTCGCGAGCACGAACGTGACGTGCGGCGGCGGCTCCTCGAGCGTCTTCAGCAAGGCGTTGAACGCCTCGGTCGTGAGCATGTGGACTTCGTCGATGACGTAGACCTTCTTGCGCAGGACCGCCGGCTGGTACCGGACCGCCTCGGTGAGCTCGCGGATCGCGTCGATGCCGCGATTCGAGGCGCCGTCCATTTCGTGGTAGTCGACCGCGCTGCCGTTGCCGATGCTCACGCACGCACTGCACGTGCCACACGGCGACGGGGTGGCTCCCAGATCGCAGTTCAGCGCCTTGCCGACGATGCGTGCGAGCGTGGTCTTGCCGCAGCCGCGCGGACCGCAGAACAGGAACGCGTGGTGGACACGCCCGCTCGCGAATGCGTTGGCGAGCGTGCGCGTGACGTGCTCCTGACCGACGACCTCCGAGAAGGTCGTGGGTCGATATTTACGAGCGAGGACGAGATAGGACATGTGCCGCCAGACCCAGCGAGATCGATGACGCTGCGAGATCAGAGCTTGATCGCGCCTGACTATACCCGGTGGCTCCGACGCTACAACGCCACCGTCTCGCAGATCTCCTTGGCCTGGATGATCGTCTTGTCTCGAATATCGCCAAGTTGATTGGAGGTGGCGTCCTTGTACAGCGAGCCGCCGCAGATCAGCTTCCGGCCCCCGTAGTTCACGACGATGCGAAATACCGGCCCGCCGCTCCCGTCGACTCCTTCGATGTACCACGCAGCCCCGCGCTGGCGGTCGAGGCTCGCGGTGAGGATCCGGTTGTCCGCGAGCCACTTCTTGTAGGCGTCACGATCCGTGGGCGCCTTGACGTCCTCGTAGCCGTACCGGAACGAGAACACGCGCGTCTCTTCACGTCCCGAAACCTTCACGACCAGCGAGATCGTCCCTGCCTCACCTACGTCGCGATCCCAGTTCGGCGACATCGAGAGCTTGATCGCCGCGATCTCTGCCGACGGTTTGATCGCGACGCGCGGTGCGTTGGTATTGATCGGCGGGATCACCGTGGCGCTCCCGGCGTTGCTTACCGCGCTGCCGCCGGCCTTGACTGCACTCGCACTGCCGGCTGCGACCGCGCTACCACTCCCTGCCTTGACCGCACTCCCACTGCCCGTTGCGACCGCGCTACCACTCCCTGCCTTGATGACAGCGCCGCTTCCGGCACTGGCACTGCCGCTGTCACTGCCCGTGGCGACTGCGCTGCCCGCTGCGACCGCTCTGCCCGCCGCACCTCCGCTCCCTCCCGCGCCTGCACTGCCGCTCCCTGCGACTGCACTTCCACTGCCGGGATTCTCGACCGAGCTTCCCGCCCCCCTTCCCATCTGCTTTGCAAGATCTGCCGAGAAGCCGCCCCCCGAGCCGGTCTTGGTCACGGTGGTGCTGCTGCCGGGAGTCTCGAAGCTCGCCGTGCCTTCGTCGCAACCGATCACGAGCGCGAGCCCGACAAGCATCCACCGCGACATCACATTTTCTATACCATCGGCTTCGCCGAAAAGGACTGCGAGCGACGACTCGTACAGAGTCGTCGCTCGCTGAAAAAGGTGGCCCCAGGCACCCGCTATGTCCGCTACCGTTGCTCCCTTCCGGGCCTGGCGGGGTTCACAGCCGTTGCGTCACCCGGGACCATAAACACACACGCAGGATAGTCGCCGTCGTTCGAGCGGAGGGAGAGGGATTCGAACCCTCGGTACCGTTAAGTACACACGATTTCCAATCGTGCACCTTCGGCCGCTCGGTCACCCCTCCTTTCGATGGTTCGGATTCTCGCTCGCTCGGCTGGATGGCCTCACGAGACTTGGGTCCGGCGGCTCGCTCGGCCGAGCGCACGAGACCTTGGTCAGTTTCGACGAAATTGCGGAGGGGGAGGGATTTGAACCCCCGTTGCTTGCGCAAATCTGATTTCGAATCAGACACCATCGGCCACTCGGACACCCCTCCAGAAACTACTGATAGCTCGGTCCTCGACGGAGCTCCGCGAAGAACTCCTGCAACACCGTCGCGCACTCGGCGCTTCGGACTCCCCCCACGACCTCGACCCGATGGTTGAGACGTGGATCGGTCGGGATCTGATACAGCGTCGAGACCGCTCCCGCTTTCGGATTCAAACACCCGAACACCAGGCGGCGAACCCGCGCATTCACGATCGCTCCAGCACACATCGGACACGGCTCCTGGGTGACATAGAGCGTGGCCTCGACTCGCCATTGACCGAGTACTCGTGCCGCCTCGCGCAGCGCCACGATCTCCGCGTGGGCAGTGGGATCCCCATCGACCTCGCGGCGATTGCGACCCCGAGCCACGACCACACCTTCGAGCACGATCATCGCGCCGACAGGAACGTCTCCCGCCTTCGCTGCCGCGCGCGCTTCGTCGAGCGCGGCATCCATCCATGTTTCATCTGCAGACATCGTTGCGGATCCGAGAGGGGTCGAACCTCTAACCCCCGGTTCCGTAGACCGGTGCTCTATCCATTGAGCTACGGATCCTCATCACAATCATCTTATCTAGCTGGTGGCCCAAGCGGACCGCCAGGTCGCGGAGAGAGAGGGATTCGAACCCTCGGTACAGGAAAACCCCATACGCCGGTTTAGCAAACCGGTGCCTTCAGCCACTCGGCCATCTCTCCAACGGCTTGCCAAACTTTGGGGCAAGGACGTGACCAGCGACGAAGCGCTGCACGTCCTGCCCTGACCTAACCTGCGTGACTATTCGATTATCAAGCCATGCGGAGGAGGAGGGATTCGAACCCCCGGAGCTTGCGCTCGGCGGTTTTCAAGACCGCTGCCTTCGACCACTCGGCCACTCCTCCAGGAGGTCCCGGAGAGGTGGGGGGCAGTATAGGGATCGTCGGTCCCTTGTAAAGCGAGATCAGGAAACTTCTACGCCTGGTTTCGGCCGCGATGCCGTGATGCCCGTGCGCGCGATGCGTTCGAGCCCACCTGTATACGGTCGCAGCGCCGGTGGGACGAGCACCGTGCCGTCGGCCTGCTGGTACTGCTCGAGGATCGCGACGAGCGTGCGGCCGATCGCCACGCCAGACCCATTGATCGTGTGGAGAGCCCGAGGCTTGTCGCCGGCGGCCGGGCGATAGCGAATCTTCGCGCGGCGGGCCTGGAAGTCCTCGAAGTTCGAGCACGACGAGATCTCGCGGTAGGTGTCTTGTCCCGGCAACCAGACCTCGAGGTCGTACGTCTTGGCGGCCGTGAATGAGAGATCGCCGGTGCACAGCGTGACGACCCGGTAGTGCAAGCCGAGTCCCTGGAGCACGCTCTCGGCATCTCCACGCAGCGCCTCGAGCTCGTCGTAGCTGGTCTCCGGCGTCGTGAGCTTGACGAGCTCGACCTTGTCGAACTGGTGCTGGCGGATCAACCCGCGCGTGTCCTTGCCGTGTGCGCCCGCCTCGGCTCGGAAGCACGGCGTGTACGCGGTGTAGCGACGCGGCAAGCTCTCCCCGTCGAGGATCTGATCCATGTGGAGGTTCGTCACCTGCACCTCGGCCGTCGGTGACAGGAACAGGTCGTTGTCGTGGTCGTGGTCGGGACCCACCGGCACGTCGAGCCGGAACAGGTCCTGCTCGAACTTCGGCAGCTGCCCGGTCCCACGCAGCGCGAGACGTCGCACGACCGCGGGCGGCCACACTTCCTCGTAGCCGTGCTGCCCGTGGAGGTCGAGCATGTAGTTGATGAGCGCGCGCGTGAGCCTCGACGCGGCACCGCGCAGGACGGTGAAGCGTGCTCCCGCGATCCGCGTGCCTGCCTCGAAGTCGAGGATCCCGAGCGCTTCACCGATCTCCCAGTGCGGCTTCGGCGCGAACGTGAAGCTCGGCTTCTGTCCCCAGGTGTGGAGGATCGGGTTGTCGGTTTCGCTGGTTCCCATCGGAACGCTCGCGTGCGGCGCATTCGGGATCACGAGCAGTCGCTGCTCGGCGTCGAGCTCGAGCGGCGCGATCTGCGCCTCGCGTTCCTTGATCTCCGTCGAGAGCGTCTTGAGCGTCTCGCGCGCGGCCGCGAACTCCGGCGACTTCTTGTCGAGCTTGGCCATGAGCTCGCTCTTCTCGTTGCGCTCCCTGCGCTTCAGCTCGAGCTCGGCCTGCAACTTGCGACGGCGCTCGTCGAGACTCCGCCAATCGGTCACGACCGTGGCAACATCGCCACCACGGCGGAGGACATCGTCCATCCGGGCTGGATCGAGCATGGGTGATCCTTGTTCCTTTAATGATCGCGAGTGGTTGGGTGGGGACCCTACCGCGGGCTTAACCACGCTGGCAAGCCGGGGGTCGGACCGGTCGTGGACATCCTCGCCGCGCGCTTGCCTGTCCTGGAGTCCACGACGGCCGTGACGGCGGATCCCGATCGCGAGCTCGTCGAGCGCTTCCAGCGTGGTGAGCGCATCGCCTTCGATCAGCTCGTACGGCGCCACCAGAAGGGCATCTGGCACCTCGTGCATCGCTACGTGAAGCGCGATGCCGATGCGTCGGACGTCACCCAGCAAGCCTTCGTGCGTGCGTTTCGCGGGCTGGTCTCGTTTCGTGGCACGGCGAGCGTGCGGAGCTGGCTGTATCGGATCGCGATCAACTGCGCGCTGTCGTGGCTGCGCGACCACCGACGCGAGGAGCCGACCGAGCTCGCCGAAGATGCGCTCACCGACGAGAACCCGGCACCTGCGACGCGCCTGATCGGTGGCGAGGAAGGCGCGCGGCTCCGCGTGGCCATCGCGCAGCTACCGCCGAAGCAGAAGCTGGTGCTCGAGTTGCGCGTGTTCGACGATCTGTCCTTCAAGGAAGTGGCCGAGCTGGCCGACTGCACCGAGAACACCGCGAAGGTGAACTTCCACTACGCCGTGAAGCGCCTGCGTGACATCTTGGGTACCGATGCGACGTGATTCGAAGCCCACCGCCGAGCTGCTCGCCGCCTACGTCGATGGCGTCACCGAGCTGACCGCGGACGAGCGACGGCGGGTCGAGGCGCACCTGGCAGCCGTGCCTGCCGCGCGGGATGACGAGACCGCGACGCGCGCCTTGCTCGGCCAGCTGCGCGAGCTTGGACCCGCAGGCAACGATCCCGACTGGAATGCCCTCGAGCGATCGATCGGCGACGCGGTTGGCTCCACGGTTCCCAGATCGTGGTGGCGCGGCTGGCGCTGGGTCGTCCCCGGCGTCGTGTTTGCTGCCACGACCGCGATCATCGTGCTCGTGATGCAGCGTCCCGTGCCCGAGCTGGCCCCGCCGATCGCAATACCCGACGTGGTCGTTCCAGGAGCGCCCGCTTCGATCGACGAGCGCGTGGCGCTGTACATCGACGGCGCGGACATCGAGGTCGAGCTCGCAGCGGACGAGCTGATCGACGACCCGTTCGAGGGACTGTACGATCCAGATCTCGTCGAGGGGTTCCTCACGCCATCCGATCTCGCCTGGGTCGACGACCTCGACGACGAATCGCTCACGCGCGCGGAAGGTTGGCTCGCTCGACCGCGCCAGCGAGGAAAAGGCTGATGCGACAAGCGCTGATGGTGGTCTGGGTGCTCGTCATCGGGATGCCCCTCGCCGCCGCCCAGCCGCGCGGTGATCGACGTGACCAGCACAGCCTCGACCGGCGCGAGGCCATCAAGAAGCGGATCCGGGTGCTGCGCGCCGCGACCCTCACCGACGAGCTCAACCTCGACGAGAAGTCGCTCTCCAGGCTGCTCCCCACGCTCGCGAAGTGGGATGACGTCACCGAGGATCTGCTGAAGAAGCGGATCGAGATCCAGCGCCGGCTCAACGCGGCCGACGCCGTGAAGGATCCGAGGGGTGTCGATAAGATGATCGACGAGGCGATCGCGAACCAGAAGTCGTTCTGGGATCTCGAGGAGAAGCGCCTCGCCGAGCTACGCAAGATCCTCACGCCGGGCCAGATCGCACGCCTCCTGATCGTGCTTCCGGAGTTCGAGCGCAAGATCCAGAATCAGCTACGCCGCGCGATCACCCGCGGCCGCAACGCGGTCGACGACCGAGACGACACCGACCCCGACGACGCACCACCACGTCGCCGGTAGGCTCGGTTGCTCCCACGGGCGGGGTTCGAGGTATGATGACCGCCGACGGAGAGGACCCGGCCACGTCGGGGGCGATGAGCAAACCATGATCGAGGCGACCTGCACCGCGTGCGGGAACATCAATCGCGTTGACGAGACCGACGTTCCCGTCGGAGCCAAGTTCGTCAATTGCGCGAGCTGCAAGTCGCGGGTCGCGATCCCGTCGAAGACCGCGATCGGGGCCGCGCCTCCAAGACTTCCGGTGCCCCCGCCGATTCCGCCCAGGACGGATCCCACGCTCGGCCTGTCCGACCTTCCCGCACCGAAACGACACAGTGCGCTTGGACTCGAGCCCGCGAAACCTGCTCCACGCTCTGGGCTGGCCGCCGCGCTCGACACCGATCTTCCAGCGCCCCGTGGAGCGCGGGCCGCTCCGCCCTTGATGCCGGTGGCCGACCCGCTCGAGCCGCTCGATTTCGACGATCTGATGCCACCCGGTGCGGAGATCATGGCTCGTGGCCATGACGATCTTCCGGCGCCGAAAGCCTCGCGCAACGTCACCGATCTGCCGACGCCGAAGGTCCCACCCCCACGGCCACCGCTCGGCGAGAAGCCCAGCATCCCTGACCTGCCAGCGCCCAAGGCCCGTCCGTCGGGTGAGCTCCCGCCCGCCAGACCGAACCCGCCGACCGATCTTCCAACACCCAAGGGGCGCGCCACATCCGATGTGCCGCCTCCCGTCCGAGCTCCACCGCCGGCGTTCACCGCAGCCACCGATCTCGATCTGACACCGAAGAGCCCCGGTCTTGCCGATCTGCCGGTTCCGAAACGGCCGAGCGGAATCGCCGACCTCCCCACTCCGAAGCAGAACCCGACCGGCATCATCGACTTGCCGACCCCGAAAGGTCCCGGCGGAATCATCGATCTGCCCATGCCGAAACCCGGCGGCGTGGGCGACCTGCCTGCTCCCAAGGGCTTCTTCGACGATCTCCCGCAACCTGCGAGCGCGGCGTCGCAGCACAAACCAGCGGAGCTGCCCGCGCCCAAGGGATTCTTCGACGACCTGCCCGGCAGGACCAACAAGGCGAAGCCGGAGCTGCCCGCGCCCAAGGGATTCTTCGACGACTTGCCCGGCAGGACCAATCCGAACAAGCCGAGACCGGAGCTGCCTGCGGAGCCGCCTGCACCCAAGGGATTCTTCGACGACTTGCCCGGCAGGACCAACTCGAACAGGCCCGAGGTTCCGGCTCCCAAAGGGTTCTTCGACGATCTTCCGCAGCCCTCGAAGGCGCCACGCGAAGCAAGGAAGTCGACTCCGCCGAGCAACGCTCCCGTCGATCTCGACATGGACGCGGGACCCGCGCTCGATCTCGGGACCGACACGGGTCAGTTCGACGATCTCGATCTGTCGAAGCCGACGACGGCGCAGATCCGCGTCGAGACTCCCAAGCGAACCATCCCGCAACCCGCCGCACAGGAGGTGTTGCCATCCCTGACGCACAAGGGTGGTGACCTTTCACTCGAGCTCGAGGTGCCGCGCCCGACCACGAGTGGCTCGCAGCAGCTCGGCCCGAAACGCGTCAAGCCGCCGTCGATGCTCGACGAGGCGAACTTCGCGCAACGCCGGGCACGCCGGACCCGGATCGTCTTGCTCGTCGGGTTGATCATCGCGGGACTCGGTGGCGGCGGATTCATGATGTACAGGCGCCACGCGGCCAAGCAGGCGCTCGAGGGCAAGATCTCCGACGAGCTCGCGAAGGCACGCAGCGCGATCGCCGCGAGCGATGCGGCTCACTGGGATCGTGCGGCCGGTGCCGCGAACCAGGTCCTCAACGAGGACCCGAAGCATCCCGAGGCGCTCGCCCTCGCCGCCGAGGGGCTGAGCGCATCGGCGCTCGCGAATGGCCAGAACGCGGCCGGAAAGCTCGCCCAGGCTCGCAAGTACGTCGCGACCGCGTCCGAAGCCGGGGTCGGAGGCCCGCAGCTGAGTCGCGCGTCGGCACTGTCGGCGATCGCGGCAGGCTCGCCGGAGGGTGCGATCGAGCGCCTCAAGGGCCTCACCGCCGCGGCTCCCAAGGATGCGACCTTGATGCTCTACCTCGCCTGGGCACATGCCGCGCGCGGCGACTACGTGGAGGCGATCAAGTCATTCGATCAGACCGCCTCCGTCGGCGTCGAGGAGATCAAGCTCCAGGCGATCTACGGGCGAGCGCAGGCGAAGCTCGCCCAGGCCGATCTGGTCGGTGCTCGCGCCGACTTCGACGCGGTCTACCAGCTCGACAAGACCCATATCGGTGCGCAGGTCGGGCTCGCCGCATCGCTCCCGATCGCGCAGGCGCAGACCCAGGAGGAAGAGCTGCGCGCGATCCTCGCCCGCAAGGATCTCGAGACCGGCGATCCCCGCGCGGTGATCCAGGCCTGGGTGCTCGCCGCCGACGCCGCAAAGCGTGGCAATCGCCTCGACGAAGCGCGCGAGCGCTACAGCAAGGGGCTCGCCCTCGCGCCCGATGACGTTGCCTCGCTGACCGGGCTCGCCGAAGTCGAGCTTCGCGATGGCAAGCTCGACGCGGCTGCCGAACAGATCGGAAAAGCGCTCGCGATCGCGAAGGACGATGTCCGCGCGCAGCTCGTGCAGACCGAGGTCTCGATCGCTCGCAAGGATCTGCGTGACGCCGCCGCACGGCTCGAAGCGCTCGCGGCCCGCACGCCCCCTCCGCCTACCGTCGATCAGGCGCGCATCAAGCTGATGTCGGGCCAGCTCCTCGAGGCGCAGGGGGACGATGCCGGTGCGGTCGAGGCGTTCGTCGCGGCTGCGAAGCTCGCGGGTGACCTCGATCTGACGCCGACGCTCGCCGCGGTCGGCAAGCTCAGCAAGCTCGCCGACCAGGCGCTCCAGGCCAAGGACAACGACAAGGCGAACGAGCTGCGCGTTCGTGCCGACCAGCTGCTCGGTACGCTCGCCGGCAACGCCGAGAAAGATCCTCAGCTCGCGCTCACCCTCGGCATGGCGTACCTGCAGGCCTCCGATCCGGTGAAGGCCGAGCCGTGGCTGTACCAGGTCGTCGAGGCGCGACCGAACGACGCCGAAGGAAAGTACCAGCTCGCGAAGGCGCTCGCGCGAATGAGCCGCTGGGGCGACGCGGTCACGCGCCTCCAGCAGGCGATCGCGCTCGCGCCTGCACGCAGCGAGATCTCGCTCGAGCTCGCGCGGACCTACGAGGCCGCGAACCGCGACTCCGACGCCGGCGAGCTCTACGACAAGCTCCTCATCACGATCAAAGATCCGAGCGTCGAGCTCCGCGCTCGCGCCGGGCGATTCCTCGCGCGCACCGGCAAGATCGACAAGGCCACCGAGCAAGGCGCCAAGATCCTCGCGGTCCAGCCGGGCCACGCCGCCGGCCTGTACCTGAAGGCCGAGGGGCTGCTCGCCGCCGATCGCATCGAAGAAGCGCGCCGGCTGTTCACGCAGGCCTCCGAGGCCGATCCCGATCCGCAATACCTCGACGGGCAAGGTCGCGCCGCCGAGGCGCAAGGGCTCAAGGACAACGACTCGCGCTTTCAGGATGTCGCGCTGCGTGCGTACACGGCCACGATCGAGCTCGCGCCCACCATGTTCAGTCCGCACGCCGGGCTGGGCCGTCTGTACCTCGCACGCCGCGAGCCCGCGAAGGCCGCGCCCGCGCTCCAGGCGGCGTTCGCCATCAAGCAAGATCCCGACGTCGCCTACAACCTCGGCGTCGCCTCCAAAGAGCTGGGACAGATCCCGGCCGCGATCGCGTGGTTCCGGAAGTCGATCGAGCTCCGCGCGAACCCCGAGGCGAGCTGGAACCTTGCACAGCTCTACCAAGATGCCGGGGGGCAAGACAAACAAGAAGCCGCCGCGCTCGAGGCGGCGACGCGCGGAGCGCTCGACTCCGAGAAGCAGACCGGCAAGGCGATTCCGTGGGTCACGCCCGCGCTCCACAGGCTCGGACGCGTCCACAAGGATCTCAACAACGACGCCGGCGCGCGTGAGGCGTGGGAGAAGTACGTCGGGCGCAATCCGCCACCGTCGACCCAGCTCAACGAGGTCAAGCGGATCCTCGCGACGAGCCTGAAGCGCCCCGACCGCTAGCGGCATCTTCTCGACGGGTTCCGTGTATGTTCTGCCCGTGCTGGAACGACTTCGTCGACGAGTCGATCGTGCTGTCTTCTTCGGCAAGGTGCTGCGCGCGAGCCGTGTCGCCCAGCCGATCCGCCCGTTGCGGTTCGCGCAGTTCGTGAAGGACGCGCGAAAGACCAGGCTCGGGCCGCACCTCGCGGTGATGTTTCACGCCGCCGCGCATCCCGACAAGGAAGCGCTCGTCGAGTACGGCGAGCATGGCGTTCGCCGGCTGACCTGGGGCGAGTTCGACGCGACGATCAATCGGCTCGCACACGCGCTCGCGGACCGTGGGGTCCGCGGTGGGAGCCGGGTCGCATTGATGCTGCCGAACGGCAGCGAGTACCTGATCGCACAACAGGCCCTCGCGCGGCTGGGTGCGACCGCCGTGCAGATCGGTTATCGCAGCAAGCCGGCGGAGATCGCCTACATCCTGTCGAACTCGGAGCCGACGGCGACGATCGTGTACGCCGGGCTGTTGCCCGCCATGCGCGAGGCCCGGACGCAGTCGAAGGTCAGCGGCCCGATGATCGTCGTCGGCGGAGATCAGGGCCTCGAGCAAGCCGACATCGACTGGGATCGGGCGCTCGCATCGGCCTCCCCGGAGCTACCCCCGCGGACCAAGGGCGGAGATGGCGGGGGCGTCATCGTCTACACGTCGGGCACCACAGGCAAGCCCAAGGGCGCGAACCGGGCGTGGCGTAGCACCGGCTTCGAATCTGTCGCCGACATGATCTTGCAGGTCGGGATGCGGGCCGACGATCGTCACCTCGTCGTGTGCCCGCTCTATCACAGCGCCGCACCGGCGTTCGTCGCGATCATGATGTCGCTCGGGGCGACGGTCGTCCTGATGAATCACTTCGATCCGGAGGGTGCGCTCGACATCATCCAGCGCGAGCGCGTGACGTGCTCGCTGGTAGTCCCCACGATGATCATCCGGATGTCGAACCTGCCGGCGGAGACGCTGAAGAAGTACGACACCTCCTCGCTGCGCTGGGTGATGAGCGCGGCGGCACCGCTGACGACCGATGCCGCGCGCCGGTTCATGAACGCATTCGGACCGGTGCTGTGGAACTTCTACGGCGCCACCGAGACCGGCCTCGTCACGCTGGCCGGACCCGACGATCACGTCAAGCACGCCGGGACGATCGGGCGCGCGCTGCGCGGCAACGAGATCCGCCTGCTCGACGATGCCGGTCACGAGGTGCCGCGCGGCCAGGTCGGCGAGCTCTACGCGCGCAACTCGACCTTGATCTCTGGTTATCACAACAACGACGAAGCCACGAGCTCGGCGCAGCGCGAGGGCTTCTTCTCCGTCGGTGATATGGGCCGGCTCGACGCCGATGGGTACTACTTCCTCGAATCGCGCAAGCACGACATGGTGATCTCCGGCGGCGTGAATATCTATCCGCGCGAGATCGAGGATCACCTGCACACGCACCCGGCGATCCTCGAGGCCGCGGTGATCGGCGTCCCCGATCCCGAGTGGGGCGAGACGTTGCGCGCGTTCATCGTGATCCGTGGCAACGAGCGCATCACCGAAACCGAGGTGATCGAGTTCTGCCGCCAGGCCCTCGCCGACTTCAAGCGGCCTCGCAAGGTGACGTTCCTCGACGAGCTGCCGCGCAATCCGACCGGCAAGATCCTCAAGCGCGAGCTGCGAGACCTGGCGTGAAGCTGGGGCAGGTCATGGTGTTCACGAAGGACATGGCGCGCATGCGCGCGTTCTACCGCGACGTCCTCGGCCTCACGCCCATCGACGAAACCCACGAGGGCTTCGTTCGCTACGCCGCCGGGGGCGTGGTGTTCGCGCTCCACGCGATCCCGGCCGCCATCGCGAAGTCCATCGAGATCGACGAGCCGCCGCAGCGCCGCGACGATAGCGCGATCAAGTACACGTTTCACGTCGCCGATCTCCCGGCCGAGCTCGCTCGCCTCGCGGCCCACGGCGTGACGATGTCCGGGCCGCGAACGTTCGGCGCCAGGAGCTTCAGCGACGGGATCGATCCCGAGGGAAACGTCTTTCAGATCGCGAACGGGTAACGCGCGTTTCACGACCACGTCCAACAGAGGAGCGGACCATGAAGAGACTCTGGATCGCGACACTCGTCGCCGTCTTGGCAGCGCCGGGTGCGGCCGAGGCGTTCTGCGGCTTCTACATCAACGGGGCCGGCGGCGAGATGTTCAACAACGCGACGCAGGTCGTGCTCATGCGTCAGGGCACGCGGACCGTGTTGTCGATGCAGAACAACTACCAGGGGCCGCCGAGCGACTTCGCGATGGTCGTGCCGGTGCCGGTCGTGCTCCAGGAGGCCGACGTCAAGACCTTGCCGAAGGACGTCTTCGCGAAGGTCGACGCGATGAGCTCGCCACGCCTCGTCGAGTACTGGGAGCAGGACCCGTGCTACGTCGCGCCGCCGTACCGCGAGCGCTCGTTCGACATGAAGTCGAGCAAGCGGTCGATGCCCGCGCCGATGGCGAAGCGTGACGAGGACTACGGCGTCACGGTCGAGGCGAAGTTCTCCGTCGGCGAGTACCAGATCGTGATCCTGTCGGCGAAGGACTCGACGGGGCTCGATCGGTACCTGCGCGATCAACGCTACAAGATCCCCAAGGGCGCCGAGTCGCTGCTTCGTCCGTACGTCGTCGGCGGCTCGAAGTTCTTCGTCGCGAAGATCGATCCCACCAAGGTCCGGTTCGAGAACGGACAGGCGATGCTCTCGCCGCTCCGGTTTCACTACGACTCCGAGGAGTTCTCGCTGCCGATCCGGCTCGGCCTCGCGAACAGCTCGGGCACGCAGGACCTGATCGTCAACATCCTGTCGCAGAACCAGCGCTACGAGCTCGCGAACTACAAGAACGTCACGATCCCGACGAACTTCGACGTCAAGGATGACGTTCGCACGCGGTTCGGCGAGTTCTACGCGGCGCTGTTCGATCGCACCGTCCAGCAGAACCCGGGTGCGATCGTGACCGAGTACAGCTGGGACGCCTCGACATGCGATCCGTGCCCCGGGCCCCGCCTCGACGGCAACGACTTCCAGACCCTCGGTGCCGACGTCATCAACCGTGATCAGAGGCTCGACGATTCCTCCGGACGGCGGCGCGGACGCCCCCGATCTGGCTTCGTGCTGACGCGCTTGCACGCACGCTACGGCAAGGAAGGCGCGCCCAACGATCTCATCTTCAGGACCGCGCCGCCGATCGTCGGCGGTCGAGAGCAACGCGGCGCGAACGGCGACCTCGAGCATGGCGCCGAGGCCTCGAGCATCAACAACTTCCAGGGCCGCTACGCGATCCGTCACGAGTGGACCGGCGCGATCACTTGCGAGAATCCGGTACGAGGCCGCTGGGGTGGCCCGCCACCGGGCTCGCAGGTCGCGTCCGGGACGACCGCGGCGACGAATGTCGCGTTTGCGCCACGAGGCAACGTACAGCTGCCAATGCTCGTCCTGCGTGATCTGCCGGAGATCGGCCTCCAGCAAGGCGTGGCGTTCCCACCTCCACTCGCGCCACCCGCGGTACCGCAGGACCCGGTTCCCACCGGCGCGAAATTTCAGTCCAGGTCGCAAGGCTGCACCTGCGAGACGGGCAGCGCTGAAGGCCTCGTCCTGTTCGGGGGCGTGCTCCTGTTCGTGCTGCGGCGCCGTCGCGGCTAACGTCAGTTTTCCGTCGAGCGAGCACGCTTCACTCACGCATTTTGGTGCCGCGGTGAGCAGACCGCACGGTCGCAGTCTCTGACTGTCACCGCATGTCGGGAGACGATCGCGAACATTCGACCCGCTGGCCCCACCCTATCGTCATGGGGCATCACACCGGCAGCGCGACCTATCAGTGTCTCAATTGCAGGTTGGCGCAACGCGTAGAAGTGCGCACTTCATCGGCGGGCGCGACCCGAGCGCGCGGCGCACCTCGCAGCGACGCGAATACCTCGCTGGCCATGCTCCTCGCGCTCAAGAAGTGTCCACGCTGCGGCCACTTCGATCGAAGCGTCGCGAGCCACAACCGCCACACCGTGCGCGTCGGGCTGACGCTGTCGGGCAGCTTGTTGCTCATCACCGCGCTCACCCTGTTCGCAATCCCGAGTGTCTCTCGCCTGGTATTCGCGATCACCGTCGGCGCGCTCGCGCTCGGCTTCCTCGCGCTGCTTCGCCACTTGCGATTTCATTACCCTGCCAATGTCGAGTCGCGGGTCACGCTCCTCGGCACCGCGCCGGCGCCGGCCAACGACGGCTGGTTCTGAGAACCTGGGCCTCGTCCCGAACACTCGACGCCTCGCGCGCGCTACGCTATCCCGGTGATCTACCCGATCGTCCTCGGTACTGCGGGGCATATCGATCACGGCAAGACCTCGCTCGTCCGTGCGCTGACCGGAATCGATACGGATCGACTTCCCGTCGAGAAGGCCCGCGGCATCACGACCGAGCTCGGGTTCGCGCGCCTCGATCTCGGAGACCGGCGCATCGCCGTCGTCGACGTTCCCGGCCACGAACGTTTCGTGAAGTCGATGGTCGCGGGCGCCACGGGACTCGATCTCGTGTGCCTGGTGATCGCGGCCGACGAGGGCGTGATGCCGCAGACCCGGGAGCACCTCGACATCTGCGAGCTGCTCGGCGTGCGATGCGGGCTGGTCGTGCTCACGAAGCGCGACCTCGTCGACGATGAATGGCTCGCGATGGTCACCGCCGACGTTCGGAGCGTGCTCGTCGGCACGTTCCTCGAGCATGCTCCGATCGTCCCGGTCTCGACCAGAACCGCAGCGGGCCTCGACGACCTGCGCACCGCGATCGTCACCGCGATCGACGAGCTCCCTCCGAGGACGAAGGCAGGCGTGTTTCGGCTCCCGATCGATCGCGTGTTCACGGTGAAGGGCTTCGGGACGATCGTCACCGGCACGATCCTCGGCGGAGAGGTCGCGCTCGGGGACGAGCTCGCCGTGATCCCGAGCGAGCACACCGCTCGGGTGCGCGGCGTCGAAGTTCACGGTGCCGCGGTCGATCGTGCGATCGCCGGTCATCGTGCGGCCATCAACCTCGGCGGCGTGGCGGTCGACGATCTCGCCCGCGGCGATCTGCTGATTCACCCCGGCCGGGTCGCCGCATCGCACATCCTCGACGTCGAGCTCCGATACCTCACCTCGGCACCGGGACCACTCGGGACGCGCACCAAGGTCCTGGTCCATCACGGCACCGCCCAGGTCCTCGCGACGCTCGCGCTCGTCGGCCAGACCACGCTCGAGCCCGGCGGCACGTCACTGGCGCAGCTTCGGCTCGACGCGACCACGCCACTCGGAGCGCTTCCCGGCGATCGCTTCATCGTGCGCGGCTTCACCGCGACGCGCACCCAGGGCTCGACGATCGGCGGCGGCCGCATCGTTCGCGTGCTCGCTCCGAAGGCTCGCAAGGGCAATCTCCATGCGCAGACCCTCGCGACGCTCGCGGCGGCTCGCCAAGATCAGCGCCTCGCGCTCGATATTCGCACCTCCGCATATGCCGGACTCTCGATCGGCGACCTCGTGCGCCGGCTCGGCGTCCCCTCGACGGCCCTCGGCGAACCGCTCGCGAACCTCGTCGCAGCCGGTGAGCTGCTGGTCACCGGCGAGGGCGAACACGCTCACTATCTCCACGCCCAGGCGATCGCCGAGCTCGAAGCCAAGCTCTCGGGCCTGCTCGCGGCCGCGCCCGACGGCCTCCCGCGCGAAGATCTTCGTACGCAGCTACCGGTCGCCCTGCCCGCTCGTGCCTACGACGCGATCCTCGCCGGCCTCGAAGCGCGCGGCAAGCTCACCACCGCAGGCGATCGAGTCACCCGCGCGTCGGCAACTCCTCGACCCGCGATCTCCGCCATCGAGACGCGCCTCGCCGAGCAGCTCGAGCAATGGGGCGTGGAGCCGCTGCGACCGAAGGAGATCCCCGCGGCGCTCGGACTCACCGACGCACAGGTGAAGGCGGCCCTCGATCGCCTCGTCGTTGCGAAGCTCGCCATCAGGATCAAGCCGGATCTGTTCATGCACGCCGCGATCATCGCTCGGCTACGCGCGCGGCTCGTGGCGTTTCTCGACGAGCACAAGACGATCGACGCGCAGCAATGGAAAGACCTGACCGGCGCGAGTCGCAAGTTCACCATCCCGCTCGCGGAGTTCTTCGACGCCGAGAAGCTGACGCTCCGCGTCGGCGACCTGCGCCGCAAGCGATGAGCGAGGACCTCACGCTGATTCTGATGAGTTGACGTTGCCATCGCCTTTGACGGCGCCGTGGACGTGAGCGCCAGCGTTGACCACAACGTTGGTCGTGCCGCGAACGTTGGCATGCTGAGCTGGCGATGACTCGAGCGCTTCGAAGTTGGTCGAGTGAGCACACCGTCGACGATCATGTCAAAGTCGATGCCGTGAACCGGTCCTCTTCTCTGGTCGGGTACTAGAAGAAGTACGAAGAGCTCATCCCGAAGAACAGGAACGTCCGGATTCCGCCTTCGACGTTGATCGTCATCTTCTCGATCGGCTTGAACTGCAGACCGATGATCGCGTTGACGACCGGAAACACCGGCGGGAGGTTGTACTTGACCCGCGTCTCGGTGCCTTCCTCGAACGTGCCGAGGCCGTTACCGAAGCGTGGATCCATCGGTGCGCACCCTGGATCCGGGTTCGAATTGGTCCCGACCCCCGGCGCGCAGATCATGTTGAAGTGCTCGAGGTCGCCGAGCACGATGCCGAGCCCCGCGCCTCCTCCATAACGAACCGACAGGTTCTTCGTGATCGGCGCATGGTTCAGGAACGTGAACTCGAACGTCACCCAACCGAGCGGGTTCTCCTGGAGGTCCGCAGGGAGTACGTAGTCCGCTGGGTTGTCCGGGCCACCCACCGCGACGTCCTTGCCGCTCTCGATCCACACGCCCTCGCCCGGCTTGAACCGTTCGAACTCGATGCCGAGCTGGAGCTCGACGTTTCCTCGACGGCGAGTGAGCTCGATGCCAAGCCCGAGCGTCTTCGAGCCGTTATCGCCGGCTCGCTCGACGAACAGCTCGACCTCGGCTTTCGGGAGGAAGACCCCCCGGATCCGCAGGCCGACGCCATATTCGACCGGCTGCTCCGCGGGTGCCGATGCTGGCTCGGTCGGGTCCACCGGCGGTGAGGCTGCCTTGTCGTCGTCGAGCGCTGGGCCGGCAAATGCCGATCCGCTCGCCGAGGCCAAGATTAGCGATGTCAACAAACTAGGCAAACGTGACCGCATTGGTTGGTCCCTCTAGGAGGCCGACATTATATACTCGACCTCTGGCGCGCGTCCGATGTGGCACCGCACACTCTCATCGCTTGGCTTGCTCATGGTCGCCCTGACTGGGTGTCCAGGCGGTGATGGCGGGATCGGCGATCCGTGCGGTGGTCACGGTGACTGCGACGGCACGCTTCAGTGCGCCGGTGGAGTCTGCGTCCCACGCTGCTCGCGTGCACCCGATTGCGGCGATGGCTACGCGTGTGACACCGACGGACTGTGTCAGCTCGCGACCGGGCAGCCCGGAGATGGCTGCTCGAGCGAGGTCGAGTGTGCGCCGGGCCTGTCGTGTCACATCGATGGAGCCGTGACCGGCGAAGGAGGTCGCCTCCTCGCGAGCTGCACCGCGCAACGTTCCGGTCGTCCGTCCGGCTCGGTGTGTGCGCTCCCCGACGATTGCCGCAATGGAACCTGCGCGCTCGGTCACTGCGTCGATCTCTGTAACGAGACTCGCGACTGCGGCGCCGGCAACAGCTGCATGGACATCCCGCACGTCGAAGCGCAGGGAGCGCTGTTCGGCGGGTGCTTGCCGTCGCAGGGCAACATCGTGTGGTCGATTCCAACTCCGGCCCCCACCTCGACCGTCCTGCTGCCGGTGCCGAGTGCCGCACGCTCCGCAACGCTCGTGTTCTCCGTCGACGATCTCGCCCAGAAGGTCGGGGCGCAGAGCATGATCTCGCCGTCGGCGACCTCGATGTACACCAAGCCGTGCGAGGTCCAGGAACCCGGTTGCGATCCGGTCGCCGACTTCTACAACAATACCGTCCGTCATCAACCCCAGCTCGGGCAGTCCGTCATCGCGATCCCGTCCACCCCGTCGGTGCCGCTCGAGACCGGCGTCTATCGCGTGCAGGTGTCGTCGTATCGACCGAATGGCACTGCAGGCTCGGCCATCCCGCACGTCACCGCAGTCGTTCGCATCGATGCCGCGTTGCTGCTCGATCTTCACTTCAACTTCCTCGACCTCGAGGACCACCCGTGCGAGTCCGCGATGGGTGAGGCCCGCTTCGATTCCGCCGCCGCGCAGACCGAGCCCTTCTTCCAGAGCGACTTCCTCGGCGAGCTGCGCACGATCTTCGCGCACGGTGGAATCGCGCTCGGAGCTACCACCTACAAGGATGTCCTCGATCATCCCGATCTCGATGGCCTCGACGTCGCCGATGCAGGCTCGTTGCTCTCGCTCGGCTCGAGCCCCGTCGGGATCAACGTGTTCTTCGTGCGTTCGTTGTCACCGGTCGGGCTGCAGGCATTCGGGCCGAATCCGGGGCCGGCCGGGCTCGCGAACACCCGCCAGTCTGGCATCGTCATCGGCCTCGACACGCTCTGCTACCGCACGTGGACCCAGCTCGCACGGCTGACCGCACACGAGCTCGCGCGCTACATGGGCCTGCACCACAACGTGGAGCTCGCAAACTGGCGCGACAAGATCGACGACAGCGACGACTCCTCGAACAACCTGATGTTCTTCTCCGAGTTTGGAAAGGTCGAGATCAGCCCCGGCCAGCGCGACATCCTCACCCGCAGCGGGGTGTTGCGATGAAGCGCGCCTGGTTCGGCTTCGTCCTCGCGTTGTGCGCCTTGCCGGCATACGGCGAGACGCCGATCGATGCGCCTCCGACGGAGGTCGAGATCCTCACGTTGACCCCGATCGATTCGCTCCCCACGAAGGACGAGATCGTCAGCAACTTCGAGGTCACGGATCCGGTCGTTCGGCTGAAGGCGCTTGCCATGACTCCGACGGTGGACTTCGGAATCCAGCTGCGAGCGATCCGGGCGCTGCCCCAGTTCTGTCCGTCCGGCGGGGGAAGCGCGTGCAACGGGACCGCTGCGCATGATGCGGTCCTCGAGGTGATCCAGAGCGTGCCTCCGGACGACCGAAGTGGCCGTGCGATCCTCCGGCTACGCGCCGGCATCGAGGCCCTCGGAGCCGTGAAGACCGGCAACCCTGCAGATGTCGCGTTGCTCGTCGACTCGTTCCTCGACCACTCCAGCCGGGACATTCGCGCCGCAACCGCCCGTGCCCTGCGAGACATGTGTCAGACCGCAGCGATCGTTCCCCTCCGCGCCCGCTATCAGCAGGAGCAGGTCGCGCAGGTCCGGCTGGCCATTTCCGCGGCCTTGCGCGATCTCGGACAGTGCCAGCCCAGCTCGTAACCCGCTGAACCAGAAATGTAGCCGCTAGCACACTCAACCCAGCGAAATTGTTTGGTTGCTGTGTAGGCGATTTGGATCGTACAATTGCCGTTACCCCCTGGTGACCTCCCACACGTTTGAGCGTGGGCTGGTGGGTTACTCATGACGACACGCGATCCTCGCTCACGTGACCCGAAGCCCTCGCCGGGCAGCGGTCGCGATCCGACGCAATCACTCTCGCTCGACTCACAGGACGAGCTCGATGACGAGCCATCTCATCCGTCACTCGCGCTCGGAACACACGAGAAGGGAACGCGCGTCGACTCGCCCAGCGCACAGAAGAAGACCGGCCCGCAGGCCGCACGTGGCTCGGGCCACAAGCGTCCTCCTCCGGTCCCGAACCGCCACGACGAACCAGAACGTGTCGGCACGGTCCTCGGCAGCTACCGGGTGCTCGAGCTCCTCGGCAAGGGCGGCATGGGCTACGTCTTCCGCGCCGAGCACATCAAGCTCGGCCGCGAGGTCGCACTCAAGCTGCTCCGCACCGACTACGCCAGCCGGCGCGATGCCGTCGCACGATTCTTTCAGGAAGCGCGCACCGTCAATCGGGTTCGCCATCGCAACATCGTCGACGTCACGGACTTCGTCGAGCTCGAGGACGGCACGACCTTCATCATCATGGAGTTCCTGCTCGGCCAGAGCCTCGGCAAGTGGGCGCGCACCGGAGTCGACATGCCCCGCGCGCTCGCGGTGCTCGTGCAGATCTGCGACGGCCTCGGCGCCGCGCACCAGGTCAGCGTCGTGCATCGCGATCTCAAGCCCGACAACATCATCATCGTGCCGACGTCCGACGGTGCCGAGCTCGTGAAGCTCCTCGATTTCGGGGTCGCCAAGCTGCTCAATCGCGACGACGAGGACGTCGGATTTCAGACCGCTGCAGGGTCCGTGATCGGCACGCCCGCGTACATGTCTCCCGAGCAAGCCGGAGGCATGGTGATCGACGCGCGCAGCGACATCTACTCGCTCGGCGCGATCATGTACGAGCTGTTCTGCGGTCAACCGATGTTCCGCGGCAGGTCCTTCGGCGAGTACGTTCGCAAGCACCTGACCGAGATGCCGATCCCTCCGCGCGCGACGCAGGGTGGAGCGCAGATCGATCCGCGGCTCGAACAGCTGATCCTCAAGTGCCTCGAGAAGGATCCGAACCGGCGGTTCGGGCACATCCTCGAGCTTCGCGATGCGCTGCTCGGAATGCTCGGCGGAATGGAGACCCATCCACCTGGGTTCGCGTCGCTGACCGCGAGCGGCATGCGGCCCGCTCCGACGATGGTGCCGCCCGCGATGCATACGGTGTTGCCCGCGGCGCAGATCCCGCACATGCCGACTCCCGCGTCGGGCATGCACCCCTCGCTCTATTACAGCCAGTACGCCAGCCAGATAGCACCACCGCCTCCGCAATCGACTCCTTGGTACGTGTGGTTCGTCGGTGGTGCCGTTGCTGTCGGGCTCGGGATCGGTGCAGCCGTCTGGTACGCCGGGCGCACCGAAGTGGCGCCGATCGCCCAGCCGGCCCAGCCGACCCAGCCGACCCAGCCGACCCAACCGACCCAGCCGACCGTCACGCAGGTCGAGCCACCAAAGCAGCCCCAGCTCGTCGAGGTGAAGTTCGATTCGTTGCCGAGCGGTGGCGTCTATGCCGACGGGCAATCGGCCGAGCTATGCCGCACGCCCTGCGCCTTCAACATCGACGTCAAGGACGGCGGTCCCGCCGATCGCCGCACGTACGTCGTTCGCAGCGATGGCTACAAGGACCTCGCGGTCGTCGTCGATCTGTCGACCTCCAAGCGCGACTTCAGGGTCACCCTCGAACAGCGCGAGGTCGCCGTCGTCGAGCAGGCGATCGATAAGAAGCCCGACAAGCCGCCCCGGAACGGCAAGATCCGGAAGCCAACCAAGGTCGACAAGACCGTCGTCAAACCAGACGACACCAAGCCTGACAAGCCGCCGATCACCGATCCACGCGCCGAGCTCCTCGATCCGACCGACGGCAAGCCGATCAAGAAACCAGACAAGAAGCCCACGACCATCGATCCCACCGAGCTGGCTCCCGACCCCTTCAAAAAGCAGCGATGAACCGTCTCCTGTTCGTAGCGTGCCTCGCGTGTATCGGCACGTTCTTCGGCACCTCCGTGGCGCACGCCGAGGATCCGTCGGAGCGCTCTGCGAAACGGCACTACGACCGCGGTCAGAAGCTGTTCAACCTGCAGAAGTTCGATGAGGCGCTCGATCAATTTCAGAAGGCCTACGATGCGAAGCCGATCCCGAACTTCCTGTTCAACATCGGGCAGTGTCATCGCAACCTCGGTGATTACGAATCGGCGATCTTCAGCTTCAAGAAGTTCTTGAAGCTGGATCCCGAGGCAGAGAATCGCGAGCTGGTCGAGAAGCTGATCGAGAACCTCGAACAGAAGCTCGCCGAGGGCGACACCGAGCGACTCGGCCTGCGCAAGAAGAAGCGGCCCCCCGCCGTCATCGAGAACGGCCAGCCGATCTACAAGAAGTGGTGGTTCTGGACCGGCCTCGCGGTGGTCAGTGTCGGAGCCGGCGTCGGCATCTTCGCGGCGACTGCGGGCGATGGCACGCCGGACACGACCTTTGGTAACACGGTCTTCGGAAAGTGATGCGCAAGCTGTTTCCTCTCGCGCTGATGGCTGCCGCCTGTGGCAGCGAGGAGGCGTTCATCGTCGTCACGATCGACACGCAGCCCGCAGTGCACGACGTGAGCGAGCTGACCGTGACGCTGTCCAACGACGGCACCTCTCGCGAGGACAAGTTCGCGGTGACCTCCCAGAGCTTTCCAGCGACGTTCAGCATCTCGGCGCCCGGTCGAACCGGCACGCTCGGCATCGCCATCTCCGCACGCGACGACCAGGGCATCCTCGTCGGCAGCGGACTCGTCGAGACCGCGCTCGAGACTCCCACCGCTCGCGTGCTACTCGATAGCGCGGACTTCGTGGTCAACACCGACTTTGCCGAGGAGCAGTTCCCCTCCGACGACTTCGAATCGCACGGCTTTCAGATCTCGGCTACTCCCGACGGCACGTGGACGGTCGTGTATCGCGATCGTTGTCTCCAGCCGTGCAACATGTTCGCGCGCAGGTTCGACCCCACCGGGCGCCCGGTCGAGTCCCAGCTCGCCGCGGGCACCAACGGCTTCGTGATCAGCTCGGACGTCACGCTGGGCGGCGCGGTACCCGCCGTTGCTACGGGAGGCTCTGCGACCGTCGCGGTCTGGGACTTCTCCGAGCCGGCGCCGAGCACGATCGATGGCATCGCCTGTCGCGCACTCGACGCCAACGGTGCTGCCTCGGGACCGCAGGTCAACGTCTCGCTCGAGACCTTGCCCGACGTCGTGTCCGTGAGTGCGTTGTCGAACAACACCTTCGCCGTCTCGTGGAACGGCTTCGCGACGGAGAACAACATCAAGGGCGCGATCGTGAGTGCCCAGTGTCAGCCGTCGAATGTCGTGCAGGTCTCCACGAATGTCGGCGTGGGCGGTGGGCCGAGCCGCGGTGCCGTGGCCACGAACGGCGACCGGATCATGTACGCGTGGATCCTCGACGGTGAGGTGCGTGCACGGATCGCCGGCCCCGCGAATGCGTTCCTGACCGGCGACATTCCGATCGTGGCAAAGACTCCCACCGAGGCGATCGAGTTCGTTCGGGTCGCGCCGCTCGGAGCCGGGTTTGGGATCGTCGTACGCTGGGCGCTGATCACCGGCTCCTCGGGCCCGGGCCGCCTCGAGCTCTACCGGACGAACAATGGGGGTGCACTCCAAGGGAGCCCCGTCTTGGTCACGACGCGAAGCGGGACCGACTTCGCGTCGAGCGAGAGTTTTGGCGTCGCGCGAAGCACGAAGGATGACCTGCTCGTGGTCTGGCACGCGTGCGCGGAGAACGGCGACCCCGACTCCAGCTGTGGCGTCTTCGGGCGGCTGATGAGCTCGGCCGGCGCTCCGGTTGGCGAGGAGTTCTCGCTCGCGACGACCACCGATCGTGACCAGACGAACCCTTCTGCGGTCGCGTTGCCGGATGGCGCCTTCGCGGCCACCTGGATGGACACCAGCAACCAGGCCCCAGACAAGTCCGGGTCGGCGGTGCGTGCACGGATCATCTACCCGTCGGTCACTCAGCCTGGCTCGTCGTCGGCGCGGTGATCGATGCCGAGCGCGCGCATCTTCTTGTAGAGGTGACTGCGCTCGAGCTGGAGCTCGCGAGCGGTGTTCGAGACGTGATGATCGTTGGCCTCGAGCGAGGCCATGATGATCTCTCGTTCCGCCGCCGCGACGAGATCCTTGAACGGCGTCCCGCGAGTGAACTCGGTCTTGACGGCCTTGACGCGAGGCAGCGCATCGCCGACATCTGCCTCGGTGATCACCTCCGCGTCGCCGGTCAGGATCGCCAGGCGCTCGACGACGTTCTTGAGCTCGCGCACGTTGCCGGGCCACTCGTGCTGCATGATCAGCGTCATGGCGCTCGGTGCGATCTTCTTGAGCCGGCGACCGTTGTCGGCACATACCTGCTCGAGGAAGTGCGAGGCCAGGGTCGGGATATCCTCGCGTCGCGCGCGCAACGGCGGCAGCTCGATCGGCACCACCGCGAGGCGGTAATACAGGTCTTCGCGAAACCGCCCGGCGGCGATCTCGGCCTGAAGGTCCTTGTTGGTCGCCGCGACGACGCGAACATCGACCTTGATCGTCTCGGCGCCGCCGACTCGTTCGAGCTCGTTTTCTTGTAAGACGCGCAACACCTTCGCCTGCGCGCTGGGATTCATGTCACCAACTTCGTCGAGGAAGAGCGTTCCTCCATCGGCGAGCTCGAATTTTCCGCGGCGTTGCTGCGTCGCACCCGTGAATGCGCCCTTCTCGTGGCCGAACAGCTCGCTCTCGATCAGCTCGGACGGAATGGCGGCGCAGTTGAGCTTGATGAACGGGCCGTCCGCACGCTTGGAGTGCTCGTGAATCGCGCGAGCGACGAGCTCCTTGCCGGTGCCGTTGTCGCCGGTGATCAGGACGCGGCCGTTGGTGGGGGCGGTCTTCGAGACCTTGTCGAAGATGGCACGCATCGCCGCGCCCTTGCCGACCATCGCGAAGTCGGACTGGATCCGGCCACGCAAGCGGGCGTTGTCGTGACGCAGCCGCGAGAACTGCAGCGCGTTCTGCACGGTCAGGAGCAGCTTGTCACCGGACAGCGGCTTCTCGACGAAGTCGTGCGCGCCACCCTTGGTCGCCTGCACCGCGGTCTCGATGGTCGCGTTGCCGGACATCATCACGACCATCGTCTCGGGGCTGGCCACACGAATCTTCGGCAGGACTTCGAGCCCGCTCTCGCCGGGCATCATCACGTCGAGCAACACGAGATCGATGTCGTGCTCGGCGACCTTCGCGAGGCCCACCTGGCCGTTGCCGGCGACCTCGACGTGGTAGCCCTCGATCTCGAGCGCGCGCCGGACGGTCGTCAGGATGTTCGGCTCGTCATCGATGACGAGAATCGTGCTGCGCGCCATTGGATGAGAACCTAGCAGATGGCGCCGTGGAATTGACTAACGTGCCGAAGGCCTTTAGGTTCCAGCCATGACTGCATCGTCACCCCGTGCCTCACGCTCGGACTGTCGTGTGCGTGCGGTGCTGGTTGCCGCGGTCGCCATGCTGGTCGGGTTCGCGATCAGCTGTAGCGACCCGCCGAAGAAGCCCGGCTGCAAGGGCGACAAGGATTGCAAGAACGGCCTCGTGTGCTCCGACAACAAGTGCGTCGAGTGCGCGGAGGACTCGCAGTGTCCCAAGGGCAAGCGCTGCAGCTCGAATGCCTGCATCACGGCGCCCGAGTGCACGAAGGACTCCGAGTGCCTCTCGGGCAAGGTCTGTCAGGCCGGCAAGTGCAAGCCGTGCGCAGCCGACACCGACTGCGGCGTCGGCGGCACGTGCGACTCCGGTGCGTGCAAGCGCGCGAACAAGTGTACGAAGGACGACGACTGTGCCGACGACGAGGACTGCGTCAGCGGGTTCTGCAAGCGCGGCGGCACGTCGAGCAATCCGGCCGACGTGACCTGCACGCTCGCCACGGTGTACTTCGGGTTCGACGACTCGAGCATCCAGGCCAGCGAGCGCGACCGGCTCGACGCCAACGCCCAGTGCATCGAGAAGACGAAGGGTAAGTCGGTCTACCTCGGTGGTCACACCGACACGTCGGGCACCGAGGAGTACAACATCGCCCTGTCGGAGCGGCGCGCGCAATCAGTCGCCGATTACCTCGCGCGGCTCGGCGCCGATCCGGCACGGATGCAGGTCGTCCCGAAGGGCGAGACCGAGCCCACCGGCCTCGGCGACGACAAGGATCGCCGTTGCGAGTTCCAGTGGAAGTGAGGACACCATGACCAAGCACTACCTGGTCATTCCGGTCTTGCTCGCCGCGCTCGTCGGGCCGGGCTGTTTCTGGGCGACGACCAAGAGCGAGGGCGAGGTCCTTCGCAAGGACGTCAAGTCGCTGCAGGATCGGCTCGGCACGAAGGAGCAGGCGCTCGAGGAGCAGATCACCCAGCTGAAGACGGTGCTCGACGACGCGACCAAGCTCCTCAAGCGCAACAGCGCCGATCTCGGGGCCGACGTCGACCAGCTCCGCAACGACGTGCGCACGGCGAACGGCCTCGTCACCGCGATCAACAACTCGATCAACGAGCTCAAGACCGCCCTCGACTCCTACAGGAAGCAGAACGACACCCGCCTCGCTAGCCTCGAGCAGCGCCTCGGTCAGATCGAGTCCGGCAAGCCGACCGCGAATTCGTCACCCGACGACCTGTGGAAGCTCGCCTCCACGGCGTTCGAGGCAGCTCGCTACAACGAAGCGATCGAGATCTTCAAGCGGTTGCACCAGAGCTTCCCGACGCACGAGCGAGCCGACGACGCGATCTACTTCAAGGGGCAGAGCTATACGAACCTGAAGGACTGGGAGAAGGCGATCGGTGCGTATCAGCAGCTCGTGGACAAGTTCCCCGACGGGCAGCTCACCGACGACGGCCTCTACTTCGCCTCGCTCGCCGCGCAGAACCTCAAGCAATGCGGTGAGGCCCGCGCGTACATCTCGATCCTCAAGACGAAGCACCCGAAGTCAAACGTGCTGAAGCAGGCCAACGCCCTCGAGGCTCAGCTCAAGAAGGATGCGAAGAACAAGGCGAAGTGCGCCGCGTGAGCCCGTGCTCCTCGTCGCGATCCTGACCGTTCGACGCACCCACCTCGCCGAGTTTCGTCAGTTCGAGCACGCGGCCGCTCGCATCATGGCAGGACACGACGGGGCGATCGAACGTGCGATCGTCTTCGATGAAGGTCACGACACGCTACGAGAGCTCCACGTGGTGCGATTTCGCGACGCGAACTCATTCGAGGCCTACCGAGCGGATCCTAGGCTCGTCGAGCTACAACCGCTGCGCGATCGGTCGGTGATCGCGCAAGAGATCTTGTTGGCTCACGACGGCCCGAAGTACTGACGAGCTACTTGCCGCCGAGCTCCTTGAGATCGTACGCGTCGGCGTTGAGCTCGTATTTTGGTGCCAGCTTCATGTGGCACTGGTTGCAGCTCTCGATCTTCTTCTCTTGGTTCGAGACCTTCATCGCTTCCTTGGCCGCCTGCTGGCCGCCCTGCTCGCCTTGACGAGCTCGGTCTCGAGCTCCTTCTTCACGCACGGCGTCCGCGACGAAGGCGGCGACACTCTGCTCGCGAGCTGCACGTCGCGACGCGACTGCAGCTCGCGGCCGATCGAGCGAATCGAGATCCTCGAGCTTCAACCATTGCGCGCTCGGTCGGTGATCGCGCAGGAGCTTGGCTCACGACGGCCCGAAGCAGTGACCTACTTGCCGCCGAGCTTCTTGTACTGATCGTACGCGTCGGCCTTGAGCTCGTACTTCGGTGCCAGCTTCGTGTGGCACTGGTTGCAGCTCTTGATCTTCTTCTCCTTGTTCCAGCCCTTCATCGCTTCCTTGGCCGCCTTCTGGCCGCCCTTCTCGCAGGCCTTCTTGACCAGCTCGGTCTTGAGCTCCTTCTTCACGCAGGGAGCGTCCGCGGCGTCGGGAGAAGTCATCGTTGCGAAGGTGAGCGCGCCGAGGATGGCGGTGATGGTCGCGAGGAACCCGAGCTTTGCCATGGTGTTGTGATCCTTATACGAGAAGGCTTCGACGGGTGGCGCCGGACACTATTCACGCCGCCGTGACCCGAACGGTATCCTGCGATAGCTCGGAATCATTGGCAATATCGGCGGGACACCGTCGTTGCCGCCGACCTCGGATCGTCAGCAGCTCATCCGGGTCGCCGTGCCGGTCACGTCGGCTGCTTCGTTGACCGCGCTGATCGCACAGATCGCGGCTGCTCCGGTGGCATAAACCGAGCCTGCCTGCTCGGGCGTGATGCCGCCGATCGCGACGATCGGTACCTCGCCGGCAAGGCGGACCGCTGCCTGCAGACCTGCGATTCCCTGCACCGGATCGGGGTTCAGCTTCGTCGGGGTCGCGAACACCGGACCAAAGCCGAGGTAGTCGGCCCCGGCCGCACACGCCGCGCGAACCTGGGCGAGGTCGTGCGTCGACACTCCGATCCACAGCCGCCTGCCCCCGATCGCACGAGCCTCGGCGAGCGGCAGATCGGTCTGGCCCAGATGTACGCCATCGGCACCGACGGCCAACGCGACATCGACCCGATCGTTGATCACGAGCGCGATCCCGACCCGATCGCAGACCCGGCGGGCCATCCGCGCGATCCGCACGAGCGACTCGGTCTCGACACTCCCTCCCCGCGGCTTGAGCCGCACCTGAAGCACACGACTCGCTCGGGCCAAGCTCCACGCCAGCGCCTCGTCATCGCGATCGAGCACCGCGTAGAACCCGCGGATCGTCGCCCTCATCGCATCTGCAGCTCGAGCTGCTCCAGCTCGCGCGCCTTGTCGCGTAGCGCCGCTGCCCGCTCGAACTCGAGATCCGTCGCGGCCTGACGCATCTCGGCCCGCAGCTTCTCGATCGCAGCACGCAGTCCATCGAGGGTATCGAACTTCTTCAGCTCGATCGCCGCGAGCTGCATCGCCTTCATGCCCGGGCCCTTTTTCGGGAGAGGCTCGGCCGGCTGGACATCGAGGATGCTGCGGCTGGTCGACCGCGGGATGATGCCGTGTTCCTTGTTGTACGCTTCCTGAACGACGCGGCGCCGCGCCGTCTCGCCCACCGCATGGCGGATCGAGTCGGTGTCCTTGTCCGCATACATGAGGACACGGCCTCGGAGGTTGCGAGCCGCTCGGCCGATGGTCTGGATCAACGATCGCGAGCTGCGAAGGAACCCCTCCTTGTCGGCATCGAGGATCCCGACAAGCGAGACCTCGGGAATGTCGAGGCCCTCGCGAAGCAGGTTGATCCCGACGAGTACGTCGAACTCGCCCCGCCGCAGATCGCGGATGATCTGGATCCGCTCGAGCGTATCGATGTCCGAGTGTAGATAGCGAACCTTGATGCCGATCTCTCGGTAGTACTCCGTCAGATCCTCGGCCATACGCTTGGTGAGCGTGGTGACCAGGACTCGGTCGCCGGCGGCCGTGCGCTCGCGGATCTCGGCGAGTAGATCGTCGACTTGATGCGCGACCGGGCGAACCTCGACCTCGGGATCGAGCAAGCCCGTCGGGCGGATGATCTGCTCGACGACGACGCCCTTCGCCTGCGCGAGCTCCCAGTCCGCCGGCGTGGCCGACACGTAGATCGTCCGCCGCGCACGCTCGCGCCACTCGTCGAACCGTAACGGCCGGTTATCCAGCGCGCTCGGGAGCCGAAAGCCGAACTCGACGAGGGTCTCCTTGCGAGACCGGTCGCCGGCCGACATCGCGCTGATCTGCGGCACCGTCTGATGCGATTCGTCGATGATCAGCAGGAAGTCATCGCCGAAATAGTCCATCAGCGTCGGCGGCGGATCGCCCGTCGACCGCGCCGTCAGGTGCCTCGAGTAGTTCTCGATTCCCGAGCAGAAGCCCATCTGTTCGATCGACTCCAGATCGTACATCGTGCGCTGTTCGAGCCGCTGCCGCTCGAGGAGCTTGCCCTGCTGCGAGAGCAGCTCGAGCTGGTCCTTGAGCTCGCCTCGGATGCTCTGGACTGCCCGGCGCATGGTCTCTTCGGGAGTCGCGTAGTGCGAGGCCGCGAAGATCACCGCGCGATCCAGCTTGCGCTTCACGCCGCCACGCAGCGGATCGATCTCGCTCATCGACTCGACCTGATCTCCCCACCACTCGATGCGGACCGCGGTGTCGGCCTCGTAGGCAGGAAACACCTCGACCGTATCGCCGCGCACGCGAAACGTTCCGCGGTGAAAGTCGATGTCGTTGCGTTCGTACTGCAGCTCGACGAGCCGGCGCAGCACGGCATCTCGATCGACCGAGGTTCCCACGTCGATCTCGCAGGTCATCGCGGCGTACGTCTCGCGATCGCCGATGCCGTAGATGCACGACACCGACGCGACGATGATCACGTCCTTGCGCGACAGCAACGCGTACGTCGCCGCGTGGCGCATCCGATCGATCTCCTCGTTCACGATCGAGTCCTTCTCGATGAACGTGTCGGTCGTCGGGACGTACGCCTCGGGCTGGTAGTAGTCGTAGTAGCTGACGAAGTAGTGAACTGCGTTGTCGGGGAACAGCTCCTTGAACTCGCCGTAGAGCTGCGCCGCGAGGATCTTGTTGTGCGCGATGATCAGCGTCGGTTTGCCGATGTCCGCGATCACGTTGGCGACCGTGAATGTCTTGCCGGATCCCGTGATCCCGAGCAGGACCTGCGCGTCGTCGCCACGGCGAATGCCGTCGATCAGCTCGTGGATCGCCTTTGGCTGATCACCCGCCGGCTGAAACGGAGACACCAGTCGAAACGCCGAGTCTGCCGCCGGAAGCGGTGCGCGCGCGGTGGGCTCACCGCCGCGCTTCACCTTCTTGCGGGACGTGGACACGGGCGAAACTCTAGCTCGATTCGTCGCCACGGGAACCTACGAGATCCGCGTCGACTCGGAGTTTTTCCACCCCGCGCGCACGAGGCCGGCCACGATCCTCGGGCTCCACGAACCTGGATGGCGCTCGTGCCTCACGGAGTCAGGGTTCTCGCAGGAAGTGCACGAGCCACCGGTGGCTCGTGCATCGAAGGCTGCTCGACCCGGTTCGGCGACGCGGCGATCGCGGAGAGCCACCGCCACCAGTGCTGGTGCAGCGCTGCCGCCGTCGGATCATGGGCTCGAGGAGTTGCCATCTCGATCACGCCCGAGCCGGGGGTTCGTGCAGCCCGATCACGTTGCCATCGAGGTCCTCGATGAGCGCGATCGTTCCGTGCGGGTCGATCACGGTCAGCGGCTGGACGACCTTCGCGCCGGCCTCGACCGCGCGCGCGACGCAACGTGCGACGCCGTCGGTCGCGTGCAGGTAGATCACGGTTCCGTTGCCTCGCTGCGGTGGACGCTTCGGATCGGAGACCAGCGCGCCGCTCACGCAACTCATGTCCTGGTTGGTGAGCACTGCGTGCGGGATGCCGCCGAACATCGACTGCTGCAGCTTGGTGTCGAGCATCGCCGCGTAGAGCGCCGAGGCCTTCGCGATGTCCGAGACCGGGATCTCGAACCAGTTGACGATGTTGGTGGAGGGCGTACTTGTGGTCGTGGTGGTCATGGGGATTGTGCCTTTCGAACTGGACCTTGAGTCCCCGGACTGACAGCCTTATGTCAGGTTTGTTTCGGGGTTCACGATGCGAAAGAAATCTCGACTGTTCGCGATCGCAGAAGCCCTCCGAGCGCGCCGAACCGGGGTCACCGCGCGGCAGCTCGCCGATCGGTTCGGCGTGACGCTCCGTACGATCTATCGCGACCTCGAATCACTACAGGACGCTGGTATGCCGATCCGCGCCGATCGGGGTCGCGGTGGAGGCTACGCGCTCGACATGCACTACCAGCTTCCACCGATCAACTTCACCGCACGCGAGGCGGCGCTGCTCGTCGCGTTGTCCCGGCTTGCCGTCGAGCAGCGCCTGATGCCATTTCCCGCCGCGATCGAACGCGCGGCCGACAAGGTCCGCGCCGCACTCTCGACGTCGGCGCAACGGGAGCTGCTCACGCTCGTCGGCCAGCTTCAGCTCGTCGGGGTCCCGGCCCTGCCGATTCCGGCGTCGGTGCGCGATGCGATCGAGACCGCGTGGTTCGAGTCGCGTGCGCTACGGATCGTCTACGCGAAGTCGAGCTGGCAGCTGAGCCCGCGGCTCGTGCGAATCCGCAACCTGGTCTTCGATCGTCAGATCACGCTGCTCAACTGCGTCGACCTCGAGACCGGAAACGATCGTCAGTTTCGCCTCGATCGGATCAAGCAGGCGACCGTGCTCGACGTGAATCCGAGCTGACTACGCTCGTCGATAGAAGATGCGCCAGATCGGCAGCCCGGTCTCCTCGGCGTTCTGCTCGCGCCACGACCGCACTCCATACGGGTTGCCGCCACGCCAGAACGACCACTCGCCTGCGGTGTTCACGAAGCGCTCATCGCCGTCGAACGTGGTCATCGCATCGAGCGCGATGTCCCAGACGTCCGTCTGCACGAAGACGTCTGCGCCTGGACGCACCGCGCTCGCGATGCCATCAGCGAGCGCCTCGTCGATCATGCGACGGTTCTGATGCCGACGCTTGAACCACGGATCCGGAAAGTTGATGTAGACGCGATCGATCGAGCCGGGAGGAAACACCTCGCTCATGTGCAGCTGCGCGTGACAGAACACCGCGTGAACCGGTGCGCCGAGCGCGCGCGCACGCCGGTTCACCAAGGTGACGAGGTCTTCTCGAATCTCGAGCCCGACGTACAGCCGAGACGGATCCCGAGCCGCTCGCTCGAACAAGAACTGCGCCTCGGCGCACCCGACCTCGACCTCGACCGCTCGGCCATCGAGTGGTGGCCGGTCGCCGCGAAACCGCGCGAAGTGCAGCTGGGTCGGATTGACGTGCTGGCGGATCCGCACCTCAGCTCCAGACGGCATCGAGCGCGAGGTAGCCGAACTGACGCACGTTGAGCGGGGACTCCAGCCGGTCCAGCTCGGCGCGATCGACCCACCGCCACGCGCCAAACTCCTCGTTCGGCTGCACCTCGGCGTTGGCGGCGACCTCGGCCACGAACACGAAGTTCATGTGGACGCCCTTCGAGCCGGCCTGATGCTCCTCGTATCCGATGAGCCCGCCGGGTACACCGTCGAGGGCGCCGACCAGCGCGCGAAACATTCCCACGAGCCCGGTCTCCTCGCGCAGCTCGCGCACGGCCGCCTCGAGCGGCGTCTCTCCGGCTTCGAGCTCGCCGCCGATCGGCAGCCATGTCTTCAGCCGCCGGTGCTCGATCACGAGCACGTGCTCACCACGGCGGGCATAGACCGCGACGCTGAACGCGCGCCTCACGGCAACACCTCGAAGTCTAGCGTGTTGGACGACCGCTCGTTGACGGTGACCACCAGCTCGGTCGGTCCGACGGACGTGACCTGAGGGATCACGATCACCGCGGTCGTGTCGCTGTACTCGATGACGTTCGCCGTCACTACCGGTAGCTGGAGGCCGAGCTGCACCTCGCCGCCGGCGGTCGAACAGTTGCCGCTCTCGCCGCACAGTCGACGGCCCGTGATCGTCACCATCGATCCCCGAGCGGACATCGAAGGCGTGACGGTCTCGAGTCGTGGGCCGCCATCGTCGACGCATCCGGCCAGCGCCCAGGTCGCGACGATCGAGCGGATCACTTCGGGACTTTCTCCCAGTCGGCGAGGAACTTGGCGAGGCCAAGGTCGGTCAGCGGGTGCTTGCAGAGCTGGAGCAACACGCTCAGCGGGCACGTCACGACATGCGCGCCCATCAGCGCGGCCTGCTGGACGTGCATCGGATGCCTCACCGAGGCAACGAGGACCTCGGTCGCGAACGCGTAGTTGTCGTAGATCTGCACGATCTCGCCGACCAGCTGCATGCCGTCCGTCGAGACGTCATCGAGCCGGCCCACGAACGGCGAGATGTACGTGGCTCCGGCCTTCGCGGCGAGCAGCGCCTGGGTCGCAGAGAAGCACAACGTCACGTTCGTCTTGATCCCGGCCTCGGCGCAGGCGCGGACCGCCTTCATCCCTTCGGCGAGCATCGGGATCTTGACCACGATGTTCGAGCGGAGGGCCGCGTACTCGCGCGCCTCTTTCATCATCCCGTCGAACGTCGTGCTGATGACCTCGGCGGAGACGGGCCCCTTCACGACGTCGCAGATCTCGAGCAGGACATCGCGGAACTTCTTGCCCGTCCTGGCGACCAGGGAGGGATTCGTGGTGACTCCGTCGACAAGTCCCATCGCGGCGGCTTCACGGATCTCTTTGATATCGGCGGTATCGATGAAGAACTTCATGGCAGCCCTCCGTTGCACCATACCCGACGAGGACGTAGCGTGCGCCGGCGCCCGATACTCCACGAGTCACCCCTGAATTTCAACGGCACAGCTCCTCGCACCATGGTTGAACCTCGCATTGGCACCGTCGATCTTCCCGAGCGCATGGATCGCGCACGCTACTTTCGCGAGCTCTCGTATCTCGAGAGCTCGGCTCTGTTCGCCGGTCCCGTGAAGCCGTCGCTGCTCGCGAAGTGGAAGACGGAGACGCCCCCGCACTCGACCGGCCTCGTCGCACCGTGGGTCCTCACGCACCGTCAGCCACCGAAAGCCGTGCGGCTCTGGGATCACGATGCCGAGGTCGGCGATTTTCGCGATAGCGCCTTGGGGCGCGCTGCCCTCGTCGAGTTTCGCGCTGCGGTCGTGCTGCTCGAAGCGGCCTGTGTCGTGTTCCAGTCGCCACCGCTGTTTGCGGCTTCCGCAGCGAATCGCGAGCGACTCCGACAGTTCTTCGGTGAAGTCGCCACCGAGGATGCTGTCGGTGCGCCGCGCGTCTGGATCCCGGACGGCATCTGGGATGTTCGCACCGCGATCACCTTCGCGACCGAGCTCGGCGTCGCCTGTGCGTTCGATCCCCTGGTCAGAGATCCTGGGCAACCCGCCGAGGTCCATTACGACCTTCCGGTATCGAGCCTGTATTTTCGAATCACCGGGCTTGGCCGTTCAGGGCCAATCCGAGCGGAACGACAGGAAGACCTCGTAGTGCTGCTGGAGCACTACGAGGACCTGCCTGTCACCATCGCGTACGATTCCCCCCAGCGATGGCAAGATGCTCGCAACCTCAAGAAAGCTCTTGAGGCAGCCAGCTCAGCTTCAACCGACTAGAACACGAACGTTGCAGTTGGAATTGGGAGCTCGCCGGCCCGTTTCGGCAGCTCCTGAATGTTTCGAGAAGACTTCCGCTCGACCATTTGGATGATCGGTTCGGACTTTCGGGACGCCACCGCCACCGTCTTCTTCGTGCGACTTCCAGAACCCTTTCGCGCCGCGGGGCGCGCAGTCATCACCTTGGATCGCATTCAAACTCCCCCGGAGTCTTAGTCTGTTTCGACTCTACGGATCGGATGATTGAAGTGTCAATGTAGGCGATCTGATTCCTTTACTTCCGGGTGGGTCTTCCGTATAACCGCCCGCGCTTTTCCAGGAGTTACAATAATTTATGGACGCTAAGGGCGACATCGAGCTTACCCAATTGTCGGGTTCCGCACTGCAAGCGACCGTCGATCTTCTTGCCTTCATGGCACTGGGGGATCCGACCAAGGATGCAATTTTCAAATCCGTCGATTCAGCACTCGGTGGGGTGCTGGCCGATGTCGCGCGGGCCGAATCGTTCGAGGGCAAGGTAGGACAGACGATCTCCCTCCACACCCACGGGCGAATTCCGGCGCGCCGGGTGCTCGTCGTCGGTGGCGGTCTCCGCTCGGATTTCTCGAATCCAAGCATGCGTGACATCGCGGCGATCGTCGCGCAGGCCGCCAACAAGGGCGGCGCTGCGACGGTCGGGTTCTTGTTGCCGAACCTTGGAGCGAACCGGGAATCCGCACTTGCCCAGATGGTTGCGGAAGGGGTCTATCAGGGGACTTATCGATTCGCTCGCTACCTCACCGGCGACGATCACAAGCGACCTTCATCCCTCAAGAGCTTCGGCATCCTGTCTGACCTCAAGGGCAAGAAGCCCACCGTCGGGCAGACCCGTGCGGTCCAGACGTCGCTCGCCCGCGGCAAGACGATCGCCGCAGCGGTCAACCACGCCCGCGACCTGATCAACGAGCCCGCCGCTGTCGTGACTCCAACGGCCCTCGCTGCCGATGCGCAGGCGATCGCGAAGAAGCACAAGGGCACCCTCTCCGTGACGATCCTCGACGCGAAGAAATGCGCCGAGCTCGGGATGGGCATGTTCCTCGCCGTTGGCCAGGGCTCCGACCAGGAGTCGCGCTTCATCCACATGACCTACAAGCCCGCGAAGAAGCCGAAGAAGAAGATCTGCTTCATCGGCAAGGGCGTCACCTTCGACTCGGGCGGCTACTCGCTCAAGCCATCGCAGTCGATGGAAGACATGAAGGTCGACATGTCCGGCGCAGCCGCCGTGATCTCGGCGATGGACGCGATCGCGACCCTCGGCTCCGAGCTCGAGGTTCACGCGGTTGCTGCGTGCTGCGAGAACCTGGTCTCGGGCCGCGCCTACAAGCTCGGCGACGTCCTCACGTCGATGGACGGCACGACGGTCGAGATCAACAACACCGACGCCGAGGGTCGCCTCACACTCGGTGACGCGATCACCTATGTTCGGGACAAGATCAAGCCCGACGAGATGTTCGACTTCGCGACGCTCACTGGTGCGTGCATGGTGGCGCTCGGACCGTATACGGCCGGTGTCATGTCCGATCACGAGGCGCTGATTCGCAGCTGGATGTCCGTCGCCGAGCGCACCGGCGAGGACATGTGGCGGTTGCCACTGAACGGTCGCTTGCGCGAGCAGCTCAAGAGCCCGATCGCCGACATGCGCAATACCGGCGACCGCTTCGGCGGCGCGATCACGGCAGGCTTGTTCCTCAAGACGTTCGCGAAGGACACGCCCTGGGTCCACGTCGACATCGCAGGGCCGGCCTCGCTCTCGAGCGCACGTCCGTCGCAGCCCAAAGGGGGAACTGGGTTTGCTGTCGCGTCGATCGTCGAATACGCGACGAAACACTGACCAATCGTGGGTGAATCCCAGTTTTTCCTATAATTTCATTGTGTTATCTGTTGCCCTCGTTTGACAGATCACCCATCGGCTGTTAGTCTTCGCTTACTGAGGTTTTGTGCAGAAGCAGCAATTCTCTGTTGGGGACAAGGCCGTATATCCAGTGCATGGAGTCGCGGAAGTGGTGGCGCTCGAGCAGCGCGACATCGGCGGGAGCAAGACGAACGTCTACATCCTGAAGATCATCGACACCGGGATGAAGATCATGGTGCCGACCACGAATGCGGGCTCGGTCGGCCTGCGAGACCTCATCCCTGCGAAGCAGGTGAAGGAGGTTTACTCGATCCTCAAGGCTCGGGACATCCCGCGTGACACGCAGACGTGGAATCGCCGGTATCGCGAGTATATGGAGAAGATCAAGACCGGCAGCGTATTCGAGATCGCCGAGGTGCTTCGCGATCTTTGCGTGCTGCGCGTGACCAAGGACCTATCGTTCGGCGAGCGCAAGATGCTCGACACCGCGCGGGGCCTGCTGATCAAGGAGCTCGCGCTCGCCAAGGGCGTTGACGAGTACAAGATCGGCAGCGAGATCGACGCGATCTTCGCCCAGGCTGCCGCCTGAACCGTCGCTAGCGCGAGCGGCTGCGGGCTCACGGACGTGTGCGCTCGGCCGGCGATCTGGACTGGATCGGCTGCGAGGGCCTGACGACACTAGATGCGGGCGCGACCGCAGGAAGCGGTGCCACTTGAAGACGTGAACCGCGGTCCGGGCTCCTAGTACCGCAGGAACACCGAGCCCCACGTGAGGCCGGCTCCAAACGCGACCAGGCACACGAGGTGGCCCGGCTTGATCTTCCCGAGCTCGATCGCCTCGTGCATGCAGATCGGAATCGAGGCTGCCGTCGTGTTGCCGTACTTCTGGATGTTGTTGTGCGTCTTCTCCGCGGGCAGGCCGATCATCTGCGCGACCATCTGATTGATTCGCAGGTTCGCCTGATGCGGGATCACCATGTCGATGTCGGTGAGCTTGAGGTTGTTCGCGACCATGCCCTCCATGATCGCCTGCGGCATCCTGGTCACCGCGTGCTTGAAGACCTTCTTGCCGTTCATCACGGGGAAGTGCTTGCGCTCCGCCATCGCCTCCACGCTGATCCGCGGGTTGCGTGCACTCGCGGGATACTCGGTCCACAGGGCCTCGGCTTCGGTGCCATCGGCATGCAAGTGGGTCGACAGGATCAGGTGCTGGTCATCGGTCGCGCGGCCGATGATCGCCGCGCCGGCTCCGTCGCCGAAGATCACGGTGACGTCACGACCGGCCGTCGAGACATCGAGCCCCGTCGAGTGGACCTCCGAGCCGATCAGCAGGACGTGCTTGTATTGACCGGTGCGCACGAACGCGTCCGCGATCGACAGTCCGTAGATGAACCCGGTGCATTGCTGGCGAATGTCGAGGCAAGGAATGTCCTTGAGCCCGAGCGCGCGTTGCACGAACACGGCGGTCCCCGGAAAGAAGAAGTCCGGTGACAGCGTCGCGTAGATGATGAGGTCGATGTCCTTGGGCTCGAGGCCGGAGCGCGCGAGCGCTTCCTTGGCTGCGGCGGCTCCAAGCGTCGCTCCGCTCTCGCCTTCTCCGACCCAGCGCCTCTCTTCGATACCCGTGCGCTCGACGATCCACTCGTGCGAGGTCTCCATCTTGGCCGCGAGGTCGTTGTTCGTCACGACACGGGACGGCACGCTCATCCCGATTCCCAGGAGCCGACTGCGATACATCCAGATTGGCTACCACGGCCGCACGCGAGAGAGCGAGCGAGCCGTGTCAGCGAGGTGACTCGGCGCGTCACGGTGTAGAGTTACTCGCATGAACATCCTGCTGGTCCGCCACGGCGAGACCACGTGGAATCGTGAGGGCCGCTACCAGGGCCGAACCGACATCCCGCTCTCGCCCGACGGAGAACGTCAGGTGAAGGCCCTCTCGGCGCGCCTCGCCTCCCTCCCGATCACGCTCGCGATTGCGTCGCCGCTGTCACGGGCGCGTCGCACCGCCGAGGTGGTGCTCGCCGGACGGGACGTTTCGCTCGAGCTCGAGCCCGATCTCGTCGAGATCTCGCATGGTGCGTGGGAAGGTCAGCTCTCGAGCGACGTCGCAGCGGCTCATGCCGAGATGCTCGGAGTGTGGCGAAGCCAGCCCGATCGTGACGTTCCTGCGGGTCCTGGAGCGGAGACGCTGGGCGTTGTCGAAGCTCGCGCATGGCCCGTGCTCGAGCGCATCGCCGGCAAGCTCGGCGCCGATGACACCGCCCTGGTCGTCGCCCACGATGCTGTCAATCGCGTGCTGCTGTGCCGGGTCCTGGGGCTCCCGCTCACGCGCGTCTGGGCGTTCCGTCAGGCTCCGGCGACGCTCAACGTGCTCTCCGGTCCGTCGCTGGCCGAGCTCCAGCTCGTGCGCCTCAATGACTCCGAGCACGTCGCTCCCCTGCTCCAGGAAGCCCTGCATCGCGCGCTGTAGGCGCCGAGGTTGCCGCAAAAAGCTGCGCTCAGACGTCGAGGTTACGCACGTAGCCCGCGTTCTCGATGATGAACTCACGGCGCGGATCGACCAGATCGCCCATCAGCTTCGTGAAGATCCCGTCGGCCTCTTCCATCTCCTCGACCTTCACCTTCAGGAGATTGCGCTTCGTCGGATCCATCGTGGTCTCCCACAGCTGGTCGGCGTTCATCTCTCCCAGGCCCTTGTAGCGCTGGATCTGGAGCCCCTTACGCCCGAGCTCCTCGAGGACCGTGGCGATCTCGTCCCAGCCGGTCACCTCGCGGAGATCGTCGTTGCCGTGCGCGATCGTGATGGGCTCGGTCAACATCGCGCGCAGCTCGGCGCTGATCTTCTTCAGGTCGAAGAAGTCAGTGGTGCGCACCAGGTTCGTGTTGATCAACGTGTGGCGATGCACGCCATGCGTTCCCGCGGAGAAGTGCAGCTCCCACGTCCCGTGCTCGATGTCCTGCTTGTACTCGGCCGCAGCCTGACCGAGCTCACCGTGCTTGCGCGAGACCTCGGCCATCACCTTGGCTTCGATCCGCTCGAGCTTGTCCTTGTCCTTGAGATCTTCCTCGGACAGGCCGATCTCGGCGAACTGCGCCGAGATCCGTCCATCGCTCTTCTTGTCGAGCTGCTTGCGCAACCGGCGCGCCTGCGCGATGAGCTTCACCAGTGCCGCGAGTCCATCGCCGGTGAGGGGGCCCGTGCCGCCACCTCGATTCAGCGTGGTTTCCTTGCAGACGCTCTCGAGCAAGAAGTCCTCGAGGGCCTGCTCGTTCTTCAGGTAGAGCTCGGTCTTGCCCTTCTTGACCTTGTAGAGCGGCGGCTGCGCGATATAGACGTGGCCCGCTTCGAACAGCTCGTTGAAGTGGCGGAAGAAGAACGTCAGCAGCAACGTGCGGATGTGACTGCCGTCGACATCGGCGTCCGTCATGATGATGATCTTGTGATAGCGGAGCTCCGCGATGTCCTTGTCGTCACCGACACCGGTCCCGAGCGCGGTGATCAGCGTCGTCAGCTCCTGTGAGGACAGCATGCGATCGAAGCGAACCTTCTCGACGTTGAGGATCTTGCCGCGCAGCGGGAGGATCGCCTGGAACTGGCGGCTACGACCTTGCTTGGCCGAGCCGCCGGCGCTCTCGCCCTCGACGATGAACAGCTCGCTCTTCTGAGGATCACGCTCCTGACAGTCGGCGAGCTTTCCCGGTAACGAGGTCAGCTCGAGGGCGCCTTTGCGCTGCACCATCTCGCGCGCCTTGCGTGCGGCTTCGCGAGCGCGCGAGGCCAGCAGCGCCTTCGAGATGATCGTTCGTGCTTCCTTGGGATGCTGCTCGAGGTACTGGCTGAGCTTCTCGCTGACGACCGCCGAGACAGCCGTGCCGACTTCCGAGGAGACGAGCTTGTCCTTCGCCTGGTTCGAGTACTTCGGATCGGATGCCTTCACCGAGACGACTGCGGTTTGCCCTTCGCGCAGATCGTCGCCGGAGAGCCCGCCCTTGGCATCCTTGAGCAGCTTGTACTCGTTCGCGTAGTTGTTGATCGTTCGCGTGAGCGCCTGACGGAAACCCGATGCGTGCGTGCCGCCATCACGATTCTTGATCGTGTTGGTGAAGCAGGTCAGCAGCTCGGAGTAGCCGTCGTTCCACTGCATCGCGATGTCGACGGTGACGCCCTCGTGCTCGCCGGTGAACGCGATGATGTCGGAGACGGCGGTCTTGTTCGCGTTGAGATCTCCGACGTACGTCGCGATGCCACCCTCGAACTTGAACTCGACCGTGCGGTCCGAGCGCTCGTCGTGGAGGACGATCTGCAACCCGCTGTTGAGATACGCGAGCTCGCGTAGCTTCTGTGCGATCTGATCGAACGAGAACTCGAGGACGTTCTTGAAGATCTCGGGGTCGGGATGAAACGTGACCTTCGTGCCGCGGCGATCGGTGACGCCGGTCTGCTTGAAGTCCGAGGTCGGGATGCCCTTCGAATACTCCTGGTAGTAGACCTTGCCGGTGCGTCGGATCTCGAGCTTGAGCCAGTTCGAGAGCGCGTTCACCGCCGACACCCCGACGCCGTGCAAGCCTCCGGAGACCTTGTAGCCCGCTCCGCCGAACTTGCCGCCGGCGTGCAGCACGGTCATCACGAGCTCGGCTGCAGGCCGGTTCTCGATCGGGTGCATATCGACGGGAATGCCGCGGCCGTTGTCCTCGACGGTCACCGAGTTGTCGAAGTGAATGATGACGTCGATCCTCGTGGCGTGACCCGCGAGATGCTCGTCGACCGAGTTGTCGACGACCTCGTAGACGAGGTGGTGAAGACCACTGCCGTCATCCGTATCGCCGATGTACATGCCCGGGCGTTTGCGGACGCCCTCGAGTCCCTTGAGGACTCCAATCGATCCAGCATCGTAATCGGCGTCGGAAGGCTGCGTATTTGCTGTGGGATCTGCCATTCCAACCAAACCTGGCGAAGCGAGTCGACTTGGTACCACAGCCATTCCTCGTCGGGAAGCCAATCACGCGTGTTTCGAGCAGGATCAACGCATGAGATTTACTCGAGAATTCGCCCGTTTTCGATACGGTAGTCCGCTCGCTGATGGTGCAGCAAAACATGGGCGGAATGGGTGGTCGTGATGAAGCACTGACCGGCCAAGGTCGCGAGGTGCTCGAACAGATATTCGTTGCGCGTGGCGTCGAGCTCGCTCGACACATCGTCGAGCAAGAGGATCGGAGAGTCGCCGTGGGCACGCCCCAGAATGACCAGCTCGCCGGTCTTCCACGCGAGCATGATCGCGCGCAGCTGTCCCTGAGAGGCAAAGCTTCCGGCTTCGCGGCCATCGAGCTCGAGCACGATGTCGTCGCGATGGGGCCCGAGCTGCGTCGACTGCGCTGCGAGATCCCTCGGACGGCTGGCTCGCAGTTGCAGCACGATGTCCGCCGCCGTCGCATCGAGGATCTTCGACGCATAGCGCATGCTGGCGACGCGGCTCGTTCGCGTGATCGCAGCGAACGCCGCACGCAGCTCCGGTGCGAGCATCGTCGTGAATCGAACACGAGCCTCGATCGTGGAGACGGCCAGCATCGCAAGCTGCTCGTCGTAGACATCGAGAAGCTCGCCGACTTGCTTGCCGCCCAGAGCCCCCTGCCCTGCCTGACGCAGCACCGAGTTTCGCGTGCGCAGGACCTTGTCGTAATCGCTCGCGATCGCGAGGTACATCGGGTCGAGGTTGAAGACGCCACGATCGAGAAATCGACGTCGATCGCCGGGTGCTCCACGTGGCAACGCGAGGTCTTCGGGAGTGAACACCACGACGTTGAAGGCTCCGAAGTAACGAGCCAGTGGCCTCACGGTCTTGCCATCGAGTCGAACCTTGCGCGACCCAACACCCAGCTCGACCTCGTAGACCCTCGTCAGACTATTCTTGAGAACGCGTGCGCCCAGCCTGGCTGTGTCCCGGCCGAAGCCGACCAGGTCCGATAGCCTGGACGTTCGAAATGACCTCAGCGTCGCGACGACGAAGATGGCTTCGAGCAAGTTGGTCTTGCCCTGTCCGTTGTCTCCGACAAACACGTTGAACCGCTCTCGCGGCTCGAGCTGGAGAGTCTGAAGATTGCGAACCCCTTCGGCGACGAGCGCCTGGATCCGCAGTGGTCAGATCCTCATCGGCATGACGACGCCGAGATACTCGTCGCCCGTCAGAGGGCGAATCAACCCCGGATCGAGCTCGCCGCCGAGAGCAATCGTGATCTGGTCACACGACATCTGGGTCAGCAACTCGACGACGTACTTCGGGTTGAAGCCGATCGCGATCGGGTCACCGTTGTACTCGCAGTCCATTTCCTCGCGGACCTCGCCGAGGTCGGGGTTGTCGCTGGTGATGGTCACCCCCTCCTTCGTCGCGGCTACCTTCACGCCTCGCGTCTCCGACGACATCAGCTGTGCTCGGCGCAACGCATCGATGAACCTCGACCGATCGACCGTGATGATGCGCTTGTGGTCCTTCGGGATGACCTGCTCGTACGGCGGAAACTGCGCGTCGATGAGCTTCACGGCTATCGCGATGTCGTCCTGAACCAGGAACAGGTGAGGAGTCTTGATGGCGATCTTGCAAGACGGTCCCATGTCGAGGACGCGACGAATCTCGAGCAATCCCTTCTTCGGGATGATGATTCCTGCAGAGAGCTTGGGTCCGTTGGCGATCGTCCGCTCGACCTTGCTGAGGCGATGGCCGTCCGTCGAGACCATGCGCGCCTTGCTGCCATCGCTCTCGAAGAACACGCCGTTGAGGTGAAATCGTGTCTCGTCGTTGCAGACGCTGAACAGCGTCCGTTCGATCATCTCGCGTAGCACCGCGCTCTCGATCGTCGCGTACGTGGCTTCTCGATGGTCGGGCACTTTCGGAAAGTCACGGTCGGGCATTCCGACGATGCGATACGTGACCTTGCCGCTCTTGATCTCGGCCCAGTGGTTGTCCGCTTTCTTGAGCGTGACTTCATCGCCGGGAGCATTCGCGATGAGCTCGTAGAGATTCTTCGCGCCGAGCGTGATGCCACCCTCGCTCGAGTTCGTGCTCTTGAGCTCTGCTGTCAGCGAGACGTTCAGGTCGGTTGCTGCGACGAGGAGTTGGTTCTTCCCCTGCGTTCGCAGCAGCACGTTGGCGAGCATCGGCATCGTGCTCTTGCGGTCCGCGATGCCTTGCGCGAGCCGTAGTCCTCGAAGGAACTCGTTCTTTGCGATTCGAAACTCCATGTCACCCTCGCGATCGACCTTTGTTCGGCTCTCTTGATCTTAGTAAGAAGAGAAAGATCTTTAGTTAGAATAGGATCTAGTAGGTCCTGTGGACGCTGTGGATAGCTTCATAACCCCGAGCCATGACAGTTGAAATGGAGTTGTACGATCCATGCGTCACCTGGGCGTCGCGTAGTGGATGACATGAAGCGAAGTTGTGGACAAACCGAGACGTTACGAGCGTCCACGGATCGTCCACAGCTGGGAGCACAGCGTTAGGCACAACCTGGAACGGGGAGCTCATCGCAGGATCATCCCCTCGATCGCGTGGATTTCGGACCTCAGGGAAGCGTCGTCTTTGACCCGCTCGATGATCTTCTGGACGGCCGAGATGACCGTGGTGTGATGCTTGCCGCCGAACGCGCGGGCGAGGTCTGGATACGAATCCTTCGTGTGGTGACGGGCCAGGTACATCGCCACCGCACGGGGTGTCGCGACGGACTTGTGGCGACGCTCGCTCTTGATGTCGCTGGGCTTGAGGCCGTAGTAGCTCGCCACAGACTTGATGACGGTCTCCACCGTGATGATCTCTCGGGGCCGCGTGATCGCAGCACCGAGCGTCTCCTGCGCGAACTCGAGGTCGATGGTGCGCTTGGAGAGCGACGCGTAGGCGGAGAGTCGAATCAGCGCGCCCTCGAGCTCGCGGACGTTCGACTTGATCGACGAGGCAATGTACAGCGCGACAACGTCGGGTAGCTCGACGGCCTCGACGGCGGCCTTCTTGCGCAAGATCGCGATGCGGACCTCGAGCTCGGGCGGTTCGATGTCTGCGAGCAACCCCCACGCGAACCGGGTGCGAAGTCGATCGGCGATATCCGAGATCTCGTGCGGCTTGCGGTCGGCCGTGAGCACGATCTGTTTGTGATTCTCGTGGAGCGCATTGAACGTGTGGAAGAACTCGTCCTGCGTGCTCTCCTTGCCGGCGAGGAACTGGACATCGTCGACGAGCAGCACGTCGATGCCCTCGCGGTAGTTGCGACGAAACTCGTGCATCTTGCCGGTGCGGATCGCTTGAACGTACTCGTTCATGAAGCGCTCGCTCGACAGGTACACGATGCGCGAGCCGGGGCGGTTGTTGAGTTGCTGGTGTCCGATCGCATGCAGCAAGTGGGTCTTGCCGAGCCCGACACCGCCGCAGATGAAGACGGGGTTGTATTTGGGGGGATAGCTCGAGGCCGCGGCTTGCGAGGCAGCAAATGCGAGCTGGTTCGACGGGCCCGCCACGAAGGTGTCGAACGTGTAGCGAGGATTCAGCGAGGCGGCTTCCGGCCTCACGATCACGTCCTCGGGCGGAACGATCGCAGCGGCCACCGTCACGATCGGAGGAAGCGGAGCGGGTTCGGGCAGCTGGATCGTGGGTGACGAGCCCTGGGGAGGGAACGCCGGTCGGTCGTCAGCGCCGTCCGGCTCGAACTCCACACGGAGCTCGTGGCCAAGCTCCTGGATCTCCCGGAGCAGCGTGTTCAGGAAATTGGACTCGAACCAGAGGCGCACATAGCTGTTCGGTGCACGCAGCCGAAGGATCGAGCCATCGAACGACTTGAGCTCGATCGGTCGGAGCCACATGTCGTAGTTCTGGGGAGACACGCGCGAGCGCAATCTCCCAACGGCTTCATCCCATAGAAGCTGTACAGTCATCCCACTAGCTCCAGGATAAAGCCTAGTAATGTCATCTGGTTGAGTGACCCTATCCACAGACAAAAGAGATGCCAATCCAGAGGTTATCCACAGGACCTTCCGGACCGATCTTGCCTCGCTCAGCGCCCAACCCAATGATTGTTCACAGCGAGAAAACCCGGCCTTGGTAACAGATGCGGATTTCGGGTTGCAAGTCCAAAACGTCGGCAAGTGAACTCCGGAACCTCGTCGGAGAACAGGCGAGCCGTGATCGAGTCAGAGTCGCGCTCAACCTTGACTTCGCTGGAGTGGTTGAGTATCCACGCCGCTCCGCTGGAGTCTCCGGCTCCGAGTAAGAAGGCCAACCGTGTCCAAGCGTACGTACCAACCGCACAACAAGAGCCGCAAACGAACGCATGGTTTCCGTGCTCGCAAGAAGACCCGTGGTGGTCGTGAAGTCCTGCGCCGTCGGCGTGCCAAAGGACGTAAGCGACTTTCGGTGACGGCCGCCAAGAAGTGACGTGTCCACGCGCGAACCGTCGGGGATCTCCAAGGAGATGCGCCTGCGACAACGCGTGGACTTCGTTGCGGTGCAGTCGGAGGGCAAGAAGGTGCACGGACGGCACCTCCTCGCGATGGCGCGCCGCAGGACAGATTCGCAACTCAACGGTCGCCTCGGGCTCACCGTGACTCGGAAAGTGGGAAACGCGGTCGTTCGAAACCGGATCAAGCGCCTGTTACGAGAATGGATGCGCCTTCACGGCTGGGTACCTCGAGGCTGGGACATGGTCCTGGTTGCCAAGGACAGCGCGGCGGGGCAGCTTCACCTCGCGGACTTCGCGCCGGATCTGACACGAATTCTGCGACAGATTTCATGACCTCGCTCCACAGGTTCCTTGTTTCGGTCGTGCTGCTGCCGGTGGTGTTCTATCGGCGCGTGCTCTCGCCGCTGAAGCGCACGCCGAGCTGTCGCTATCTGCCGACGTGCTCGGAGTACGCGATCGAAGCGGTCAAGACCCGCGGAATCGTCGTCGGGATCGTGCTCGCGGTCTGGCGCATCCTGCGCTGCAATCCACTGTTTCACGCGGGGCATGATCCGGTTCCCGCGCGCGCTCTCTCGGCGCGTGCGAACCACTGCGAGGAGCAGCACTGATGCAAGGTCAAGGAAAACGCCTGGTACTGGCGGTCGTGCTTGCGCTCGGCGTGATGCTGCTCTGGAACATGATCTTCCCGTCGAAGGAAGAGCCGAAGCCGCCACCACAGACCGCCGGAAGTGCAGCAGCGGTTGCGGCGGCCGTGCCGAAATCGGGAGTCTGTATCGCGACTCCGAAGCCGGACGAGATGCCTGCTGTCGAGGTACCTGGCACCAAGCCTACCGAGACGTCGCTGAGCTTTCCCGGAAAGCTCACGGCCACGTTCTCGACCCGTGACGGTGCGCTCGTCTCGTTCAAGCTCGCAGACGCACGGTTCCAGAAGGACGCGACCAAGGGCGAGCTGCTGCCGGATCATACGAAGCTGCCGGAGACCGGCGCGTTCGTCATCGGGTTCTGGAAGGGCTCGAGTCGGTGCTTGCCCGCGAAGACCGAGTGGAAGCTCGAGAGCAAGACCGACACCACGGTTCGCTACACGTACAGGCACGACGGGATCGAGCTCGAGAAGACGTACACGGTCGTGCCCGAGGCGTTCATCGTGCGCATGGCGCTAAAGATAAAGGCCAGCCTCGCCGACAAGGAGAAGATCTACCAGAAGCTGACGGTCACCTCATTCGCGTTTCAGGATCCGAAGTCCGACAGCGAAGGCGGGATGCAAGTTCAGCCACGCGTGTGGAGCTCGTCGACGCTGGTGAAGGATGGATCGATCCTCGCGACGCACCTGAAGGACCTCAAGGAGAGTCCGACCGCACCGGCAGTGCCGCGGTTCGAGCCGAACATTACCTGGACCGGGTTCGAGCACCCGTATCTGCTCACGGCCTATGCACCGAACCGGCTCAGCCCGACCGAGCCGGTTGCGAAGCACACGTATCCGATCGAGCCGTACGGGCTCATGCGAACCGACATCGAGTTTCCTCCGGACAAGCTCGAGGTCGGAGCCGCCGAGCTCACGCGCGAGGTCGTCGCGTACCTCGGACCCAAGAACTACAACAACCTCGAGCTTGCCGATGAAGCGGCGAAGTTCGAGACCGGGTTCAAGCAAACGATCGATCTCGGCTGGTTCGCGTTCATCGGCCGGCCGTTGATGTGGCTGCTGCTGAAGTTCCAGAGCTTCGTCATGAACTGGGGTATCGCGATCATCCTGCTGACCTTCCTCGTCAAGGGCCTGACCCTCTACTGGACGACGAAGTCGATGCGGTCGATGAAGAAGATGGCCGCGCTCGCACCGCAGATGAAGCTGCTGCAGGAGAAGTACAAGGACGACAAGCAGCGGATCCAGGCCGAGACGATGGCGCTGTACAAGCAGCACAACGTCAACCCGATCGCCGGCTGCTTGCCGATCTTGCTGCAGATGCCGATCTGGATCGCGCTCTATCGCATGCTGTCGTCGGCGGGCGAGCTGTATCAGCAGCCGTTCATCCCGGGCTGGATCGACGATCTGACGAACACGGATCCGTTCCACATCCTGCCGATCGTCCTGGTCGTGACGATGTTCATCCAGGCTCGGCTGACGCCGGCCACCGGTGACTCGCGCCAGCAGAAGTTCCTGCAGTACGGCATGCCGCTGATGTTCGGCGTGATGTCGTTCTTCTTCCCGGCGGGGCTGACGCTCTACATCTTCACGAACACTTGTTTGTCCGCGTTGCACTCGATCTACATGAACAAGTACGACAAGAAGAGCCTGGCGGCGATCGCGCTGATGAAGAAGAACGTCGAAGCAGCGAGCGCTGCCGCGGCGGTGAAGCCGGGCTCGAATGGCAAGAAGATCGAGAAGATCAAGCCGGCAAAGAAGTCGGTGATCGACGTGGCTTCGGTCGAGACGACAAAAGGTGACGATGGCGCGGACGCAGACGAAAGCGACACGAGCTCGTCATCAGGACCGTCAACCTCACCGGGACGTCAACGCCCGCGGCGCAAGAAGCGCCGACGATAGATTATGGAGGCAGCTGTGACCGAGACTGCGACTGCACAACGTGAAGACCTCGCCGAGAAGGCCAGTGAGTTCCTGCTCGGAGTGCTCGAGCGAATGGGAATTTCGGCGGACATCGACATCAAGGACGATAGCGACAAGACGGTGCTCGAGATCCAGACGAAGGATACCGAGCTCGTGATCGGGCGCAGGGGAGTCGTCATGGACGCCCTGCAGCACCTGGTCAACAAGGTCGTGTATCGCGATCGGACTGGTGATCGAACGAAGCCACTGGTCGTCGATGCGGGTGGCTTCCGCGACAAGCAGGTCGAACGACTGCGTTCGCTGGCGCAACGGATGGGCGAGAAGGCGCTGCAGACGATGCAGATCGTCGAGCTCCAGCCGATGACGCCACACGACCGTCGGATCGTCCACATGGCGATCGCCGAGATTCCGGGGCTGTCGAGCCGGAGCGAAGGCGAGGGCGAAGATCGCCACATCCTCGTCGTTCCGGGCGAAGCAGCAGCAGCGCCTCAGCCGGCCGAGTGACCCTCGAGCGAGGCCGTCCGGCCGAGTGAGCGAGACTCCGGACACCGACACGATCGCAGCGATCGCCACTGCGGCGGGTCCCGGTGGCGTGGGCATCGTGCGTCTGAGCGGACCGGCAGCAATCTCGATCGCTGCCGAAGCACTAGGTATTTCGGTGACCCGGCTCGATCGCAAGGTTCGGCTTGGCTGGGTGAGCGCGCGAGATGGGACGCGGGTCGATCAGGTCCTGGCCTTTGCGATGCGTGCACCGCGATCGTTCACGGGAGAAGACGTCGCGGAGCTTCACGGCCACGGTGGGTCTCACAACCTCGGCAAGTTGCTTGCGGTCGTTGTCGAACGTGGCGCGCGGGTCGCCGAGCCGGGCGAGTTCACCCGGCGGGCGGTGGTCAACGGCAAGCTCGATCTGCTCCGCGCCGAGGCACTACTCCAGGTCATCCACGCCGGTAGTGAACGAGGGTGGCGGCTCGCACAGCAGAACCTCGGTGGCGAGCTGGGGACGCGAGTCTGCGAGCTCGAGCGGCGAGCGATCTCGGTCCTCGCGGAGCTGGAGGGCAGGATCGATTTTCCCGAGGAGGATCTCGAGCCCGAGGTGGCGAGCTGGATCGCGAACGAGATCGACGCGGTGCGTGGCCTGTGCGCGAAGCTGGCCGAGGGGTTTCGTCACGGGCAGGCCGTGAGCCGTGGAGTGACCGTCGCGCTCGTCGGACCGGTCAACGTGGGAAAATCCTCGTTGATGAATGCGCTCGTCGGAAGCGAGCGAGCGTTGGTCGCGCCGGCTCCGGGCACCACGCGCGACTGGCTGGAGGTCGCCGATGTCTGGGACGGCGTAGCGGTGACGCTGATCGACACTGCCGGTCAGCGTGCGACCGACGATCCCATCGAGCTGCGAGGCATCGCGCTTGGAGAAGCCCGAGTCGAGTCGGCGGATGTGGTCGTGATCGTCAACGATGGCCTCGCCGAGTGGGACGCCGGGACGCGCTATCGCGAGCGCGCGGTCGTCGTGCGGAGCAAGTGCGATCTGGAGGGCGAGACTCATGGATCACTGGCGACGTCGGCCACGACCGGCCACGGCCTGGACACGCTTCGCCGCCGCGTGCTGGACGTTGCCGGGGTCGCCGATCGCGAGGGCAGCGAGCACGCCTTCGTGACGACGGCTCGCCAGCAAGCACTCGCGGCCGACGCGCGGGATGCGTTCGGTGTCGCGCTCGAGGCCTGGCAGGCACTCCGCCCCTCGGAGCTCGTGGCCGTGGATCTCCGCCAGGGATGCCAGGCGCTCGCTCAGCTTCGGGGCGTCGAGGTCGGCGAGCGGGTCCTCGATGAAGTCTTCGCGCGATTCTGCATCGGCAAGTGATCTCGAATCAGGCGGAGATCGGAGTTCAGCGCACTTCACGCCTGCGGGTTCGCTGTGCTTCGGTCTCGCCGTCATACGACATCGGCTCGGCTCGGGCAGGATCGACGTGGTCGGTTCGCTCAACGCACGGACGTTGACGATGCCGAACTCGCCGAGGGCGTCGTGATCTGCGCGCCGATGAAGACACCGCAGCGACTACACAGCAGGAAGTCGGTGATTCGCAACCCGAAGCGATAGCGCACCACGGCATCGAACACGTGCGAGTGAAACCGAAGGGTGCCTCGTGGATCGGACGTCGAGAGCGCTGCATGGGTGGTGCAGAACGAGCACTGACAGGTTCGGACGGACCACTTCTCGGGTGCGAGCACCGCCGTGTATTCGAACCCGATCGCACCGCAATGGCACCGTCCTGCGTGACGCGTGCCCGATTTGTGGCGTGTCGGTGGTCCTGTGTCGCGAAGCACGAGCCCGAAGGCGATGTCGGATCGGAGGTCCGGTCGGCGCGGGCTCCGTACACTGCCGCTATAGTGCACGCGTGAGTCTGGACAACGAAGTCCGCGAGGAGCTGCGAGTGCTCGAGGCGGATCACATGCTGCGCGTACCCCGTGTGCTCGAGGGACGGCAAGGGGTTCATGCGACGGTCGATGGTGTCGACGTGGTGAACTTTGCGTCGAACGACTATCTCGGGCTCGCCGGCGACCGGCGCCTCTCGAGCGCTGCTGCAGCGTCGCTCGACCGTGACGGCGTCGGTGCCGGATCCTCGCGGTTGATCATCGGCAACCATCGCGCGCACGTGATGCTCGAGCACGACGTCGCGGACTGGATGCGATGCTCCGGAGTTCGGTTGTTCAGCACAGGCTACGCCGCGAACGTGGGCGTGCTGACCACGCTGCTCCGCGCGGGCGATGCCGTGTTCTCGGACGAGCTCAACCACGCAAGCATCATCGATGGTTGCCGCTTGTCGCGGGCGTCCGTCGAGGTCTATCCACATCGCGACCTGGCGGCGCTCGAGCGCGGACTGCAGAGTCTCGGCGGACGGCGGCGACTTGTCGTTTCGGAGTCGGTGTTTTCGATGGACGGAGACGTCGCCGACGTGGCGGCGCTTGCAGAGCTGTGCCGACGGTATGATGCGGTGTTCGTGCTCGACGAGGCTCATGCAGTCGGCGTCGTCGGACCGGAGGGCAGGGGTGCCGCGGCGGCCGTCGGAGTGGTTCCCGACCTCGTGATAGGAACGTTTGGAAAAGCGCTCGGGACCTTTGGCGCGTTTGCGGCGACTACCCAGGCAGTGTCGGACCTGCTGTGGAATCGAGCGCGGTCGCTCGTGTTCTCGACCGGCGTACCTCCCTGCATCTCGGCGGCAACCAGTGCAGCGGTGATGATCGTGCGAGGTAAAGAGGGCGATGATCGCCGTCGGCAGATGGCCGCGAGCTCGCGGATGTTTCGCGCGCTCGTTCCGAACGTAGGTGGGGCTAAAGAGAGTGCGATCGCTCCGATCGTCATTGGCGATGATCGGAGGGTCGTCGAGCTCGGGATGGAGCTGCTTGCAGCGAAGCTACTGGTGGCAAGCGTTCGTCCACCGACTGTCCCCGCGGGAACTGCTCGCCTTCGGGTGAGCATGAGTGCAGCGCACACGGCACAGAACATCACCGAGCTCGCAGCGATGATGCAGCGCGTCATCCAATAGGACATGAGTGATCTCGAGGCACTGGATCAGCGGGTCTCCTGGCATCCCTTCACGCAGATGGCGGAATGGTCGCCGCTCGTGATCGCCAGCGGCGATGGCAACTACCTCGTGGATTCAGCGGGTCGGAGATATCTCGATGGCGTCGGTTCGCTGTGGTGCAACGTACACGGTCATCGACATCCACGGCTCGATCGCGCTTTGACGGCGCAGCTCGAGCGAATCGCACATACCACGTTTCTGGGACTCACCCACGAGCCGGGCATCCGTCTCGCTGCTGCGCTCGTCGAGGTAGCACCAGAAGG
>Ga0299915_10000138_pt1 | contig 53787 bp, 58 predicted proteins | sample RVTome_13_FD_200263 | JGI IMG/M metagenome (GOLD analysis project Ga0299915, IMG submission 200263) | Soil microbial communities from uranium-contaminated site in the Upper Colorado River Basin, Wyoming, United States - RVT92D227 (version 2) ...
GGTCTCGACGGGTGGCGCAGTTCCGATTCCCCCCACGTGGGCGCAGCTCGTCGCCGAGATCGAGCTCCTCGTCGTCGGCCGCGCGGCGAACGGGCAGGTCTCGACGGTGCAGCTCGCTCGGCGTGCGTCGCTTCATGCACGCACCTTCGCGATGCTCATGAAGAACGCTCCTGGCGCGCGAGCGTTCGAGCCAACGTGATCGCACGAACCACGCTTCGTGTTTGCTCGCCGCGGGGCCGAACGTCTTGCAGGGTCGCCGCATCGGGTGTTGCGGCCACCACTACGCTGCTCACCGGGTCTCGCCGCTGCGGCGCGTCGTGGCCGCCGAGCTCGTCATACGTTCGGTTCCTGGCCGCTCGATCCGGACTTCGCACCGCGCCGTTCGGACGGCGCTTCCGATTCCCCCCCACGTGGGCGCAGCTCGTCGCCGAGATCGAGCTCCTCGTCGTCGGCCGCGCGGCGAACGGGCACTCGCTGGAACACCAGGTTGTCAGGAGCAGTACCGCGAATGATCAACCGACCCTCGTGATGCAACTGGTGGTGTGCGAAGCACAGCAGCGTGATCTCGGACGGTTGGTGACCCCCGCCATCAGCTTGATGGACAACGTGGTGGATTTCGAGGTGCCGCGCGGACCGGCAGCCCGGGACGGAGCAACGATGGCGGTCGCGCGCGAAGACGTGCCTGCGGATGCGCGGGGTCACGCTCGACGTGGCGCGCGCGGGCATCTCGGCGTCGAGATCGCCGATGAAGTCGGCGTCGCAGCGGGCGTGGTCGACGGTCGCCGCATCGACTTCCACGTCCCGGCCCGCGCCGGTCTGCCAGCTCCGCTTGCACTCCTTGCACGTGCTGATCGAGATCTGGTGGGCCGGCCTGGTGGGCGTGTCAGTCGTCGGTGCAAACACGGATCGGCAGAGCGTCTGGAGGAATTCGTCGTCGGTGACGCGCTCACCGCGCTCGTTCTCGAGGACCGCGCGCGCCTCGCGCAGCATCGCGTAGGTCGGCCCGTGGACCTCGTAGCTCACCTTGCGCCGGCGGAGGTCCGGATCCTTGGGGTCGTTCGGTCCGTCGCCGTACTTGTGACCGGCGACGAGCTCCTCGATCTGTCGAAGGCACTTGCCACACGCCGCGTCGATCCACTCGGCCTCTTTGTCAGGCGATGCGACGCGCGTGAGCTCGCGAATGGCCGAGTACCTCAGGTCGTCGTTGGCGAGCGCCTCGGACAGCAGCGGCAGATCCTCGAGCGCCTCGGCGACGCGGATCCGGTCCTGCGCGGTGCGAGGCGCGTACCCCAGCTCGCACTCGAGGTATTCGAAGAGCGTCGCGTATCCGTGATCGCGCCACAGCCGGAGCGCCTTGGCGTCGCGCAGCAGCGAGGCCTCTTCTGCGTCGTAGACGGACCGCGCCTTCGCGATCCTCTGCAGACCTTCGTGGACGCGATGCGCCTCGTCGTCCCGACCGGTCGTTCCCCACGTCGACTCGCTCGTCATCGAACCATCCAGCAACATCGTGAGCTCCGATCTTCGCGTGCTCGATACGCGTACGATCTTCTACCACTCGAGTTTTCGGCTCGATGCGCTGCGCCGTGCTCGACGAACGTCGCGAGATTGCGATCGTCTGACCCCCGATAGATCTTTCACGCGGAGCGCGAAGGCCACGCGTTCCTCGACGAGGATTTACGATCGATCGCCGACCGAATCGAGATCGGCAGGAATTTCCTGTCAATCTCCAAGATGAAGTATCTGTCGTCGTGAGCAGAGAAGGCGCCCACGTGGGCGCGCCCACGTGGAGTACTTGTCCGGCATCCGGACAAAACTTCCAGACGTGAAGCCGTGACCTCGGGCGAGAAAAAGGCTCTGCTCGACGGGTAGCTCGTCGGACGACACGGGAATGAGCTCGATACCCAGGCGCGACATCGCGGCACGGCTCGAGATCGTCTGCGGTAAAATGCGGCGAGTGCTCGGTTCAGAACGACGGCGAGTGGTGTCGCGCCACGAACGCGCTTGCAGACATCGTTCGCGACGGCGGCGCACGACGGGCGTGGTCGCGGTGTCTGATTCAATGCGCCCGTCGGGCATCTTCGCGACGCAAAGCAGTCCGCGGCACGCGATTCGTTTCGGTCGCATCGTGCACCCGATCAATGTCTCGCGCGAGAACCCCGGCTTGAGCGGCCCCGCGTACTCGATCATTCTCGCGATCCACAATGCCTTGCGGCGGACAGGCTCCGCCGGTTCGCCGTGATCGTCGGATTCGACGCTACGTGTCGACCGTCAAATCACGATGAAAACCCTCCGCCGTTAACACGGGTGAGATCCGGTGCGGCGGACTCTGCGTCAACACGCTCGCGGCGAACAGCCGCAACTGCGGGCTGCGGCAACGTGTGTCCCTCTGGCTTCTACTGCAGCGGGTCGTGCGCTTCACGCTGACTGCTACAGGCTGTCGATCCAGGCCGCGACCGTGGCCTGTTCCGCGGGTGTGAAGTACGGCACCCCTTGATGAACTCCAGCGGTGAGCGCCCCCTTGGTCACCAGGATGTTTCCGGTCCCAGGGCCGGTCTTGTACTTGGCTTCCATCGCGGCGAACGACGTCAGGTTGGGTGGCTGGGTCGTCGCATGGCAACCGGTGCACTCGGTGACCAGCGGCGCGATCGTGGACGCGAAGCTCTGCTGACCCAGATTGTCAATTCCTCCATCGGGGCCACCGCCAACGGGGGGAACCTCGCCGACCGAACAGGCGGCCAGCAGGATGAGCGACACGACTACAATCCGTACCATCGGGACTGAGCCATGCAATTGCCGGCACAGTTTCGGGGATGTCATTTCGCAGGGATAGCGGCGGTCGGTGGCGAGTGGACGCCCCAGATCCGGGACCAGACGGGGTCACCGGCCCCCTCGGGAATCGGAGATCGGTTCACGTTCGGGCAGGTGGTCAAGGGTACGACTACCACGGGTTCGCGAATGCCGGGTCGGCGAGGAAGCCCTCATCGGTGAGTGCGCGCAGGAACGCGAGCAGGTCGGTGCGCTGGTCGGCCGACAGCGCGAAGCCCGCGACGAATACGCTCTTGTGCGGGTTGGTCGCGCCATCGCCGGCGCGCGGTCCGTCGGCGACGAGCCGGCCGCCGCGTGCGTAGATGTCGACGAGCTCCTCGAGGGTCGCCACGCTGCCGTCGTGCAGGTACGGCGCGGTGACGGCCACGTTGCGCAAGGTCGGCGGTTTGAACCGACCCATGTGCGCCGGGTCGCCGGTGACTTCGAACAGGCCGCGATCGCCCGCGGGATAGGCGCCGCTGCCGTCGATGTTGTAGAGCCCGGTGTTGAAGAATTGCACCTGGCCGCCGCTCGGGGTGTCGGTGTGCTCGAACGAGGTGGTCAGGTTGAAGCCGCCGTGGCAGCGATGGCACGACAGCTCCGGCGATCCGAACAGCGCGAGCCCGCGTTGCTCGGACGCGGTCAGGGCCGCGGGGTTGCCGGCGACGAAGCGATCGAACCGCGAGTCGCCCGACACGAGGGTGCGCTCGAAGCTCGCGATCGCGCGCGTCACGTTGTCGATCGTGAACGGCTCGGGATCGGCGAACGCAGCCGGGAACAGCGTCGCGTAGCTCGGCTCGGCACGCAGCCGCTCGAGCAGCTCGGCTTGCTTGCCGGCGAGCCCGAGCTCGACGGGCGCGGTGCCAAACATCGGAACCAGCGCCTGATCCTCGAGCTCGGTCACGAGGCTCGCCCAGGTCTGCGTGCTGCTGTACGCGACGTTCGCGAGGCTCATCGCGTTGTGACCGCCGAGCTCGCCGGTCGAGCCGCGCGGTGTCGGGTTGCCGTCGGTGAACGCGCGGGCCTGCTCGTGACACGAGCCGCATGCCTGCGTGCCGTTGTCCGACAGCCGCGTGTCGAAGAACAGCCGCCGCCCGAGCTCGACCTTGTCGCTCGACATCGGGTTGTCCGCGGGGACGCGCGGCGCGGGAAACCCAGGCGGCAGCTCCCAGCGCCACGCATCGGGGGACTCGTTCGCCGCGCACGCGACCAGCGCGAGCGCGAGTGCGCCGAGGGCCCTCATAGATCGTAGCGAACGTAGAACTGACCCTGCGCGGCGGCGTCGGGTGACGCATCGAAGACCTCACCGGCGGTCGGCGCGGTGACCCAGCCGTTGTTCATGTCGAGCCGTGCGGGCTCGTAGTCGAAGTTCCCCATCACGAGCGCGCGAAACGTGGCGCCGAGGTACGTCCTGCGCGTGATCCGCAGGTCGAGCCCGACGCCGAAGAAGCCCGTCGGCATCACCTTGTCGTCGCGCACCGTCTGGTCGTCGCCGTACGGGACCGACACGCGCGTCAGCTCGACGCCGGCTCCGAGCTGGAGATAGCCGCGGACGCGCGACGCGACCTGTGCGCGCGCGCCGAACGCCGCGCTGAACAGGCCGCTCGTGCGAGCGACCGGGAGATCGGCCTCGGCGCCGTCCGATCGAAGATCGGTCGACGAGTACATGTCGACACCTGCCTCGACGAACAGCGGGCCGGTCAGCACGCGGCTGCCGAACACGCCGAAGCCGTCCATCCGGCACTCGGTCCACGCCGTGGTCCTGTCGTTGTCGCCGTCTCGCCGGAACCCGTACCCGCCGACGCGGACACCCAGGTCGTACGTCGGCTTCGAGGAGGTGGCGGTGGAGGTAGGTTCCGCGGAGGCCGAGGACGCCGCGAGGAGCAGCAACAGTGGATAGGGCCGCATGCGATCCGGTCGAGCACGCAGCGCGCCATTCCAGATCGTGAACCCGGAACGTGATCTCGTGGGAATCGGCCACGGACCTGTGGCGAACCGCGACAGAGACTCGTGCGGGCTCGATCCGATCAGCGCAGCCGGCGAGTCAACGTCCGCCACCGCAGCGCGGCGCTGGCGGCGAGGATCACGTTGGAGGCGCTCATCGCGTAGAGCGCGTACGGCGGGTTGTACGACGCGTAGAGGAACGCGACGAGATAGCCGAACGTGCTGCCCCAGGTCCACGGATCGAACATGATCGCGCCCATCCCGCTCATCACGGCGTAGAGCGCGATGTCCCAGACGTAGAGGCTCGGCGCCGGCGTCCCGGCCAGCCAGCCGCCGATCGCCAGCACGCCCTGGACGACGAACAAGAACCCGAGGGCGGTGATCAGCCGGCGGTTCACGCCCATCGCGGTCACCGCCTCGCGGCCCGCGCGCGCGAGCCCGGCGATGATCACGACCATCGTCGCGGCGAACGCGACGTGGAGCGCGTGCGAAGCCTGCGCGAGCTGCGGGACGTTCGCGATGATCAGCGGGCACACGGTGAACGCGAGGCCGACGATCATCGTCAGGCTCGTGCGCATCCTGGTGCCAACCGCGACGTCGTGATCGCGGCCGATCCGTTCGAGCTCGGCGTGACGAACCGCGGCGGCGCGTGCGGTCGCGAGCAGCGGCGGTGGATCGTCGAGCTCGCCGAGCAGCGAGACCGCCGCGGCCGGGCGATCGCCGGCGAGCTCGTACTCGGCGACGGCGACCACGGCCTGGACCAGCCCCGCCCGCGCGTCCTCGTTGTCGGGCCACACCGCGAGCGCGTCGCGAAAGCCGTAGCGACACGCGCCGAACAGCCGGTAGATGGCTTCGCGCTGGTGCAGCGCGCCCGACGCCGAGGGCCCGACGTGATCGAGGAGCTGAACGAGGAGCTGGTCGAGGCGCTCGCGGGCGCGCTCGGCGAGCTGGGCCGAGCCGCGGTGCTCGAGGTAGTGTGCGAGCGCGGTGCGGAGCGCGTCGATCGACTCGTAGCGCCGGGTCGGATCTTCGTCCATCGCGCGGGTGCAGATCCGCGCGAGCTCGGGCGGCACGTGCGCCGGCAGCTCCGGTCGCGACGCGAGTATGCTCCCGATCACGGCGAGCACGTTGGAGCCGGCGTGCGGCGGGTTGCCGGTCACGAGCTCGTAGAGCACGGCGCCCGCGAGATAGACATCGGTGCGGATCGACAGCGGCGGCCCGCCGCGCCCGAGCATCTCGGGCGCCATGTAGCTCGGCGTCCCCGCGAGGTCGGTCGCGTGGATCGCGAGCGGGAACCGCCCGGTGCCGTCGTCGTGCAGGCTGACCGCGATCCCCCAGTCGAGCAGGTAGACCTCGCCGAAGTCGCCGACCATGACGTTGCTCGGCTTCAGATCGCGATGGATGATCCCGTGGCTGTGCGCGAACCGGACCGCGTTCAGGACGTGAAACAGGATCTGAAAGTTCCACGCCAGCAGATCGGTCGCGCCGAATCTCCGCTCGACCTCGGGCGCATCGGCGAGCAGCTTGCTCCACTCGGTCCCCCGGACTCGCTTGAGGACGATCGACGGCATCCCGGTGTCATCGACGCCCAGGTAGTGGACCGGGACGACGTTCGGGTGCTCGAGCGCGCCGGTGACCCAGGCCTCGCGAAGCAGATCGAGCGCGGCGGCCGGCTCGCGCGGCCCCGGCCGGAGCGTCTTGACCGCGACGGTGCGCCCGAGCGCCACCTGCTCGGCCTCGTGGATCACCCCCATGCCGCCCTCGCCGATCACGTCGCCGAGGTGGAGCGCGCCGCGTCGCGACGGGTCCGCGAGGTCGGCCAGCATCGCGAGCGCGCAGCCCCCACCGGTCGACCGCGTCATCGCCGGTACGATGGTTTCGTGGGGAGATCCGCTCAGCGTGCCGATGGTGTCCGCGCCGACCGTCTCGAGCCACGCCACCGCCGCCGCGCTGGCATCGGGCGGTCGCTCGCGGGCGGTCACGAGCCGATCTTCTCATTGTTCGCGGTCGCCCGTGCGACGAGCGGTCAGGGAGTCTCGTCCTCCCAGCGCCGCGCCATCTTGAACAGACCGACGAACACGCCGGCTGCCAACATCGCGAAGCACAGTGTCGCCATCATCGTGCCGAGGGAGCCGCCTTCATTGGTCACGACCATGAATCCAACTGCCGCGATTGCAGGGATGAGAACCAGAGCGAGGACTGCCGCCATGGCCGCACCTGCTGCGAAGCGCGTGCCTGCACGGAGGGTGCGAACGCGCGAAATTCCAGCGCGCCATGCCCGCGAAGCGAAACCATTTCCGCCCTCGGCGACGATCGACCGTGTCGTCGGGTTGTCATCGATGGTGCATCGGTTGCAACCTCCCAGCTCGCGCCATCGAGGCCCACCCCGGAGATCCGCATGACTAGCCGACACGAGCTCCACGCCTACGACTACGTCAATCACCCATACGAGGCCGTGCGCGGCGCGTTGCTGGCCGATCCACTCGGGACCTTCCAGCGTGCGACCAGCGCGGCTGCGTCGAAGTCTGCCGAGCTCCACGCGAAGCTCGGCGCGATCGAGGTCGGAGCCGAGGTCGCGATCAAGGTCGTCGGGATCGAGGACGCCAGATCTCCCAACGACGGCGCCGCGACGAACCTCGTGATCGAGTGGAGCGCCGTGCGCCGGCCCGAGCTGTTCCCGACGATGCGCGCGACACTGTCGCTGTACGCGTTGACACCGACCGAGACGCAGCTCGACTTCTCGGGCACCTACGATCCGCCGCTCGGGATCCTCGGTGATGCGGTCGACGCGCTGGCGATGCGCCAGGTCGCGAAGGAATCGGTCGCGGGCTTCATCCAGGAGGTCGCGCGGTTTCTCCGAGCCAGCGTCTCCGGCGCTTGATCCCGGAGCCGTCCAGGTTCACCTGGAACGCGCGACGAGGACGGCGCAGGGTGCGTGACGTACGACTTTCTCGGCGACCGAGCCCAGCAGCATCCGCTTGACCCCGGTCCGGCCATGACTCCCCATGACCACGAGATCGAACGTCGGGTCCTCGTCGAGCAAGCGCAGGATCTGGTTGCCGGCGCTGCCGACCATGATCTTCGTCTTCGCCGGAGTCGCGAGCTTCGCCGCGAGCTTGGCGGCCCACCGATCGAGGACCGTCGTCGCGTGCTTGTCGAGCTCTCGGGTGAACTCCACCGGGAGCTCGCCGGCGTAGCTCACCGGGATCTCGATCACGTGCATCAACGTCACCTGGCCGCCAGCGGCATCCACGAGCTCGGGAAGCACGTCGACCGCGAACTGCGAGTACTCGGAAAAATCTACGGGACATAGGATGTGTTTGAACGCCACCACCTCCATCGGTGCAACTCCCTCGCCAGCTCGCTCGCTGGATTTTTCGCGGGCATGCAGATTTTTCGCGAACCCAGCGCATCGCTTACCCGGTCTCGGCCACCTACGCGCTGGCACGTGGCTCGCTTGATCAGGAAATCATGAAGCGTCCCGATCTCCAGATCTCCGACCTGATGACAACAGCCCTGATCACGGTGACTCCGAACGAGCCGGTCACCGGCGCACATGCCGAGATGCAGGTCGGCGTCGTCCGTCACTTGCCTGTCGTCGACGATCGCAAGCGACTCGTCGGCGTGGTCTCGGACCGCGATATCCTGCGCGCGCTGTCCGCCAAGCCGGCCAAGCGCGTCCTCGATATCATGACCCGCGACGTGACCACCGTGCGGCCGGAGGCTGCGGCGCACACCGCCGCCGAGCTGATGCTCGAGCAGAAGATCAGCTCGGTGCTCGTCGTCGATGACGAGAACACGCTCGTCGGCATGGTCACCCAGACCGACTACCTCGAGGTCGCGCGTCGCGCACTGCTCGGCCTCGCGCTGGAGCGCTGACCGTCAAGCCGTCGCGAGCTCGTGGTTCGCGGCGAGTGCCGCGCGCCTTCGCCGCCGGACGACGAGCTTCCGGATCTCCTCGACCCAGAGCACGAGGCTCCCGACGGCCCCGAGCGCGACCACCACCGTCAGGCTGAACGGGACGGTGTGGATGACGCGTCCGAGCGGCTCCCAGAACACGACCGCCACCTGCAGCAGATTCCCGAGCACGAGGCCGCCGACGAGCCATGAGTTGCGGAACACGCTCCAGGTCAGCGCGGACTTCGTCGCCGAGCGACAGTTGAGGACGTTGAACCATTCGCAGATCGCGAGCAGCGTGAACGTCTCCGTCTGCACCTGGGCCGCAGGCACGCCGGTTTCGGTTCGCAGGACAAACCAGCCTACCGTCGACAGCGTGATCGCCGGCACCATGAAGGCGATCCGCGTGAGCAACCCACGCGTCAGGAGCGGCTCGCTCTTCCGGATCGGCGGCTGCTTCATCTCGTCGCCCTCGGGAGGCTCGAGCACCAGGTTGACCGTGATGAGCCCCTCGGTGATCAGGTTGTTCCACAGGATCTGCACCGCTGCGAACGGCGCGGGATAGCCGAGCATCATCGCGAGCAGCAGCACGAGGACCTCGGCGGCGGAGGTCGAGAACAGCAGCAGGATGGCCTTCTTGATGTTCCGGTAGACGACGCGTCCCTCCTCGACCGCCGCGACGATGGAGACGAAGTTGTCGTCCGCGATCACGATGTCCGACGCCTCCTTGGCGACCTCGGTGCCGGTGACCCCCATCGCGATTCCGACATCGGCCGTGACGAGCGCGGGCGCGTCGTTGACGCCGTCGCCGGTCATCGCGATCACCTCGTGGCGCCGCTGATAGAGCTCGACGATGCGGAGCTTCTGTTCGGGTCGGACTCGCGCGAATACGGAGATCCCGTCGAGCCGCGCCGCGAGCTCGGCGTCGGACAGCCGATCGAGCTCGCGCCCATCGATCGCGCCCTCGCTCTGGTGGGCCAGGCCGAGGGTTCGAGCGATGGCGAGCGCGGTCGCCACGTGATCGCCCGTCACCATCACGGGCCGGATGCCCGCGTCGCGGCAACGATCGACCGCCTCTGCTACCTCGGACCGCGGAGGATCGATCTGACCGACGAGCCCGAGGAACGTGCCACGACCACGGAACGCGCCGAACCCGCCGTCGAGCTCGGCGTCGTCGATCGTCGCGACAGCGAGCACGCGGAGCGCTCGTCCTGCCATGCGAGTGGCAGCAGCGCCGATCGCGCTCCGGGCGGCGTCGTCGAGTGGAAGCGCTTCCGCACCTGCGCGCATCGAGCGGCAGAGCTCGAGGACGAGCTCCGGTGCACCCTTGAGGACGACGAACGATCCGCGCGGAGAGCGGTGCTGCGTGGCCATCATCTTCTCCGCGGGATCGAACGGAATCTCGCCGAGCCGAGGCAGCCGGGCGGTCAGCTCGCTCGGGATGACGCCGCCCTTCATCGCCGCGGTGAGCAGCGCCACCTCCGTCGGATCTCCGATCGGCCGCCACCCCGCCTCGCTGTCCGAGGGCTGCAGCCGAGCGTCGTTACACAGCACGATCGCCTCGAGCAACTCGCGGACGGCCGCGGGATCGACCGGCCTCCCGTCGTCGACGATCTCGCCCTTCGGCTCGTAGCCGGTTCCCGTGACCGAGACCTCGTGCGCCGGTGGGATCAGCAGGGCGACCACCGTCATCTCGTTCCGCGTGAGCGTGCCGGTCTTGTCGGTGCAGATGATCGTCGTCGATCCGAGCGTCTCGACCGCCGCGAGTCGCCGCACGACCGCGTGCCGGCGCGACATCCGTTGCACGCCGACCGCGAGCGCGATCGTCATGGCGACCGGCAGCCCCTCGGGAATCATCCCGACGACCTGGCTGATGCCGATCATGACGATGTCGCCGAACGCCATCCCGCGCAGGAGCCCGACGAGGTTGATCAGCGCGAACATCGCCAGCGCACCGACGATGAGGTAGCGCCCGAACTGATCGATCCGGCGCTCGAGCGGCGTCTTCGGCTCGGTAGCCTTGTCGGTGAGCGTCGCGATGTGTCCGATCTCGGTCGCGAGGCCGGTGGCGACGATGACGACGCGGACGCGACCGGCCGTCACGTACGTTCCCGCGTAGACCATGTCCTCCCGATCGGCGACCGAGGTCTCCGGCGGGAGTGCCCCGGTCGCCTTGCCGACCGGGACCGATTCCCCGGTGAGCGCGGCCTCCGCGACCTGCGAGGCGGCGCTCTCGAGCACGCGTCCGTCGGCCGTGATCGCATCGCCTGCCTCGAGGAGCATGACGTCTCCCGGCACGAGCTCGCGAGCCTCGATCACGAGCTCCGCACCGTCGCGGACGACCCGCGCCTTGTGGGTCGCCAGCTTGCGCAGCGCCTCGAGCGAGCGCTCGGCCCGCCCCTCCTGCACCGCTCCGATGATCGCGTTGAGCAGCACCACCACGAAGATGACGCCCGCGTCGCTGCGGTGGCCGAGCGCGAAGGCGACGCCGGCCGCGACGAACAGCAGGTAGATGAGCGGGCTCTTGAACTGGCCGAGGAACAACGCCGCGATCGAACGCCGGCGAGGTTCCGGGAGCGCGTTCGGACCGTAGCGGGCGAGCCGCCGCCGACTCTCTGCGGTCGACAGGCCCGCGAGGGCGTCCGACTCGAGCGCGGTCACCGCCTCGTCGGCGCGCAGCGCATGCCAGTGCTCGACCCCCTGCGGATCGTGGCCGGTGTCGGGACGTGCTGGAGGCGCTGTCATCTTCCAACGTAGATTGCGAGTGCCGTGCCGCTGGAGTGCAAAGCCCGCCAACTCTACGTCGTCGCGCAACGTTTGCGCGCGCCCGATCCTAGGTCCTTTGTGCCGGTAGGACTGGCTGGGAATCGCTCGACAACTGCTCCTCTCGCCGCACGAGTGCCGCGAGCTCGTCGGCGAACGCATCCACGCGGCGCCAGTCGGTGAATTCGTGGTCGCGCGACGTGTCGGTCGTGTGGCCCGCGCTCCGGCTGATCCGCTTCATGACGAACCGCATCAACCAGCCGTACTTGCGATACGGGAGTCCTCCGGCGATCGCCGCCACGCAGCGCGGATGCCAGCGGAGCTCCTCGAACAGCGTGCTCGTGTAGCCGTTCGGATCGGGGCCTGCGGAGGGCTTCGCGGCGGCCATGCTGACCGAGAAGAACGCCGTCGGCATCTCGCGCAGCATCTCGAGGTGCATGCGGAGATACGCGACGATATCGGTCGCGTGGCGGCCCATCTCGACCCGCGATCCGATCACGACCGCGTCGTAGTCCTCGGGCGGCGGCGTGCCGCGGATCCCGACCTGCGCGTCGGCGAGCTCGACCTCGTGGCCTTGCCCGCCGAGCCGGCCGGCGATGTGCTCGGCGATCGTGCGGGTCTGTCCATAGTGGCTGGCGTACAGGACAAGGATTCTGGACATGATGACCTTCGTTCTGCTGCTGAACGAAGGTGGAGCAATGCGCGCGCCAGGTGCGCGCGTTCGGGCCACGACGGACCACGCAGAGTTTTCGCCCTCGCCGTCTAAGCGTGGACCTTGACGTCACCTCGCTGGATCCGGGCGTGGTCCTGGAGCTGGCGGCGCGCCGCGCGGAACGCGTTTGCGATCGCGACGTAGACGTCTTCGTGCGCGTGGTCGAGGCCCGGGTCGCGCGAGACCGCGATCGTCCGATCCGGGACCGTGACCTCGACGCGAACGTGAAACACGTTGCCCTGACGCTGATGGCGGTGCGGGACCTCGATCACGACCGCGCAGCGCTCGATCCGCTCGAACGCGTGTTCGAGTCGGGCGACCCAGCGATGCACGGACTCCTCGACGGACGGGCTACGAGCCATCCCACGAAACGTGATGTCGACTGCTTGCATGCAAGGAAGCCAGTGCACTTGCTACGCCACGATCACTCCGTGACGAGACGGACGAGCTCGGTCAGGGCCTGCAGCGCATCGCTGGCGGTGAAGATGCCTTCGATGCCGTGACCGCCGCGGACCACGACGCAGTCCACCTTCTTCTCCCTCATCAGCTGAGACACCTCATCGAGCGGAGTCTCGCCCCAGGTGTAGATCGGGGGCGCCATGACACGTCCGATCTCGACCTGCGCGAGATCGACCCCGGGCACGGCCGCGACGACCTGGATGTCGCGATCGGCGAGTAGCCCGACCAGCCGATCACCGTCGACGACAGGCAAGTGGCGGATCAGATGTCGCTCCATGAGCGTGCGCGCGCGCTCGAGGCTGTCGGTCGACGCGACCGAGTACGGTTCGCGCGTCATGTAGCGATCGACGGAGGGCATCAGCATGCACGGGTTCAGTGCACCCCGCATGCCCCTGCACCGTCGACACCGCGACCGGACTCACGCAACGATTTCGTCGCGAGGCCCGCGCGCGCGCAGAGATTTCACGCGGCTTCAGCAGATCCGGGGTAAGGGCTCTGCATACGGAAGATCGAGGATGCGCCGCCCGCCGATCGGCGTCGCGAGCTCCACGATGGTGGGGTGGCGTGCCACGACCGAGCCGATGTACGCCGCGTGACGTCCGAGTGGCTGCGCTCGCATCGATGCGAGCGCGCGGTCCGCGGCTGCCGCGGGAACGAACGCGACCAGCTTGCCTTCGTTCGCGACGAGCAAGGGATCGAGCCCGAGTAACTCGCATGCGCCCCGGACGGGGTCGCGGATCGGGATCGCCGCTTCATCGATCTCGATCCCGAGCCGATGCCGCGCGGCGATCTCGACGAGGGTCGCCGCGAGCCCGCCCCGCGTCGGATCCCGCATCGCGTGGACCTCGGGGCACGCACCCAGCAACGCCGCCGCGAGCGTGTGCAGCGGCGCCGTGTCGCTCGCCAGGTCGCCGAGCTCGAGGCCCGTGCGGTGCGCCATCACGGCGATCCCGTGATCCGCGATCGTGCCGGACACGAGGATCGCATCACCGGGCCGGATCAGCGCCGAGCCGAGCTCGATGCCCGCCGGCACGACACCGACGCCGGAGGTGTTGATGAAGATCCGATCCGCGCTCCCGCGCTCGACGACCTTGGTATCCCCGGTCACGATCGGCACTCCGACCCGGATCGACGCACGGCGCACCGACTCGATCACGCGCGCCAGGTCGGCGAGCAGCAGCCCCTCCTCGAGGATGAACGAGAGCGACAGCGCGACCGGCCAGGCACCGCCGACCGCGAGGTCGTTCACCGTGCCGTTGACCGCGAGCTCGCCGATGTCGCCGCCCGGGAACACGATCGGCGAGATGACGTACGAGTCCGTCGTGAACGCGATCCGCGCGCCACCGATCGAGAGCAACGCATGATCGTCGCGCGCGTCGAGCGCGGGGTTCGACAGCGCCGGGAAGATCATCCGCTCGAGCAACTCCGAGGTCAGCTTGCCGCCGCTGCCATGGCCGATCTGCACGCGATCGGTCGCGCCGATCGGCAGCGGGCACGCGCCGAACGCCGCGGCCGGATCAGACGACATCGGGCTCTCCTGCCTGCGCGGGCTTCACGCTGGCTCTCCGTCGCGAGGCCGTCGGCCGTGCTGGTAGTACGCCGCGCACGCTCCTTCGGCCGAGACCATCGTCGCGCCGAGTGGAGTCTGCGGCGTGCACCGGTTCCCGAACGCCGGGCAATCGGAGGGCTTCTTCACGCCGCGCAGCACGAGCCCGCTGACGCATGCCTCGGGCTCGCGGGTCACGATCTCGCCGACGTCGAACACGCGCTCGGCATCGTGTGCGCGATAGGCCTCGTTGATCCGGTAGCCCGATCGCGGGATCGCGCCGATCCCGCGCCAGCTGCGAGCGGTCACGTCGAACACCTCGGCGAGCGCCGCGCACGCGGCTCGATTGCCGTCCGCCGAGACCGTGCGCCGGTACACATTCTCCACCGTGGCCGTGCCGCGCTCGAGCTGACGGACCACCGCGAGCACGCCGTCGAGCAGGTCGACCGGCTCGAACCCGGTGATCGCGATCGGGACGTGGAAGCGTGCCGCGAGCGACTCGTAGGCGCCGATGCCCGTGATCGCGCAGACGTGACCCGGCCCGAGGAAGGCCTCCACGCGGTTGTCCGGTGACTGCAGGATGCTCGCGATCGCCGGCGGCACCAGCACGTGCGAGGCGAGCATCGAGAAGTTGTCGACGCGTCCCCGGCGCGCCTGGATCAGGGCCATCGCGTTCGCGGGCGCGGTGGTCTCGAACCCGATCGCGAAGAACACGACGCGGCGATCCGGGTTCGCGCGCGCGAGCTCGAGCGCGTCGAGCGGCGAGTACACGACGCGGACGTCGGCACCGCGCGCGCGCGACGCGAGCAGGTCGGTGCGGGATCCGGGCACGCGCAACATGTCGCCGAACGACGCGAAGAGGACGCCCGGCGTGGCCGCGATCGCGTGGGCTCGATCGATCGTCTCGAGCGCGGTCACGCAGACCGGACAGCCCGGCCCGTGCACGAGCTCGAGCTCGCGCGGCAACATCCGGTCGAGCCCGTAGCGCAGGATCGCGTGGGTCTGGCCACCGCAGACCTCCATGATCACGTGGGGCCGGGTCACGGCCTCGCGGATCCAGCCGAGCCGGATCGCGCACGCCTTCGCATCGCGATATTCGTCGAGGTAGTTCACGGATCGACCTCCTCGGGCTGCCCGAGCTCGCGCAGCAACGTCCACGTCCGCGCCGCCTCCTCGCGATCGATCGTCGCGATCGCGAAGCCGACGTGGACGAGCACGAAGTCGCCGCAGCCCGCCGCGGGCTCGTACTCGAGGCAGACCTCGCGCACGACGCCGGCGAACTGGACGCGGCCGAACCGCATGCCGTGCCGCTCGATCACCTCGACCACCTCACCGGGAACTGCCAGGCACATCGGCTTGCTCCTTGGCGACCCGCCACGACGCGACCGCAGCCTGACCGAGCGCCAGACCACCGTCGTTGCAGGGCACGTGACGATGGACGAGGACCTCGAAGCCGTCCGCCTCGAGCAGCGCGATCGAGGCTTCGAGCAGGATCCGGTTCTGGAAGCACCCACCGGTCAACGCGACGGTGCTCGGCCCGCCCGCGGCACGAGCCCGCCGGCACCCGGCCGCGATCGCGCTCGCCAGCGTGTCGTGGAATCGACGCGCGAGCCGTGACGCCTGCGTTCCGGCATCGCACGCTCGCACCAGCTCCGCGATCGCCGGGCGCAGATCGATCACGAACGGATCGTGATCGAGGAGCTCGAACGGCAGCGCCGCCGCTCGCTCGAACGGCGCCGCAGCTGCGAGGGCCTCGAGCTCTGCGGCTGCCTGTCCGTCGTAGCTCACCACGTGTCCGATGCCGAGGAGCGCGGCGACCGCGTCGAACCAGCGACCCGCACCGGTCGCCCGGGGCATCGGCAGCTCACCCGCGATGCCGGCTTCGAGTAGCGCGCGCAGCCGACGCCGCTGCAGCTCCTCGACGCCGCGCAGCCAGTCGAGCGGTTGGTTCGCGACGAACAGCGCCGCGATCGCGAGTCGCCACGGCTGGCGGATCGCCGCTTCGCCGCCCGGCAGCGGCAGCGGCAGGAGGTGACCCAGCCGGCGCGAGGTCCCGAGGTCTGCCTCGAGCAGCTCGCCACCCCACAGCGTGCCGTCCGGGCCGAGGCCGGTACCGTCGAAGGCCACGCCCAGCACGCGCGCGGATCGACCGTGCTCGGCGAGGCACGCCGCGACGTGCGCGTGATGATGCTGGACCGCGACGCGAGGCAAGCCCGACGCGATCGCCCACCGCGTCGACCGGTAGTCCGGATGCAGATCGTGTGCGACCGCCTCCGGCGTGATGCCGGTGAGCCGCGAGAGTTGCTCGACCACCTCGTCGAAGCTGGCGGCGGCCCCCGGTCGCTCGAGATCGCCGAGGTGCTGTGACAGCACCGCCCGGCCGTCGTGGCAGAGGCACACCGTGGTGCGCTCGTGTCCTCCGACCGCGAGCAGCGGGATCGTCGCGCCGGCAAGCTCGAAGGCCTCGGGCACGAACCCCCGCGCGCGGCGCATCGGGATCACCCCTCGCCTCGTCGAGCGCACCACCGAGTCATCGGCCCGCGCATGGATCTCGCGATCGTGGACGAGGAACACGTCGGCGATGCCGTCGAGCTGCGCGAACGCTTCGTCCTCGGTCCGCGCGATCGGCTCGTCTGCCTGGTTGCCGCTCGTCATCACCTGCAGCGGCGGCCCGGTAGAGAGCAGCAGGTGCTGGAGCGGGCTGGGTGGCAGAAACACGCCGACATCGCCGAGCCGGGGGGCGATCCCGGACGCCAGCGGCGTGTCGGCACGAGCGCGGACGAGCACGATCGGCCGCGCCGGCGAGGTCAACCACGCGCGCGCGGCATCATCGAGGTACGCGATCGGCTCGAGGGCCGACAGCGATCGCGCCATGACCGCGAGCGGCTTGTCGGGCCGACGCTTGCGGGCGCGCAGCCGTGCCACCGCACGATCTGCGGTGGCATCGACGGCGAGCACGTACCCGCCGATCCCCTTGATCGCGACGATCGCCCCGCTCGTGATCGCCGCTGCTGCCGCCGCGATCGCCGCCCCGCCGACGCGCGTCGGTCCACCGCCGACGGTCCACACGCGCGGGCCGCAGGCATGGCAGGCGATCGGCTCGGCGTGGAACCGCCGATCTCGAGGATCGTCGTACTCGGCGCGACACGCCTTGCACATGCCGAACGCCGCCATCGTCGTCTTCGCTCGGTCATAGGGAACATCGTGCACGATCGTGAACCGAGGACCGCACGCCGTGCAGTTGATGAACGGATAGCCGCAGCGACGATCGTCGGGATCGGCGAGCTCGCTCAGGCAGTCCTCGCAGGGGGCGAGGTCCGCGGGGATCGTCGTCGAGCGCGATCGCCCCACGCCTTCGCGACTCGCCGCGATCCGGAACCGGTGCTCGCCGAGCAGGCCGAGCGGGAACAACTCGACGCGATCGATCCGCGACGCGCGTGGAGCCGAGTCGACCAGCGACAACACGAACCGATCGAGATCGGGCGACTTGCCCTCGATCTCGAGCCACACGCCCTCGCGGTCGTTGTTGACGAAGCCTCCGAGCCCCAGCGCGTCGGCGAGCCGATACATCGCGGGCCGAAACCCGACGCCCTGAACGACGCCTCGGATCCGGACACCGAGGCGCGCCGACTCGCGGTTCATCCGGCGAGCATGCGGAGGCGCGACGGGTTCGGCAACCTCGCGATCGAGAGAGCGTCCTCGCCGAGCGCCCGCGTCACGCGCGCGAACTTCATCCCGTACGGTGGAACGGGAAGCGCGTCGCAGGCCCGGGCGACCGAGCCACGGAATCAACGCCAGGGACGCCACACGACGCCGGCAGGAACGCCATCAGAGATCGATCGATCGAGGAGCCGCTCCGAGAACAACGTCTCCTCTGGCGTGCTTGACGCGACCGCCACTCCATGATCGTTCTTGATGGCGTCTCGTGGCGTTGTGGCGTTCGATCCGAATCTGCGATCGTGTCAGGGTTCGCACCTCCGCGCGACATCTCGTTGTCGAATGCTGCGTCCGGGTTAGCTTGATGAAGGCTTGATGCGCGAGGGTTCGGTGAGCCCTGTAGGGGGCCGCTTGTCATGCGCGCCGCGGGCTCTAGCATCCAGAGGTGCACGAGCTCGTCGTGATGAAGGGCATCGTCGCCGCGGCGCTGCGTTGCGCAGGAACCGCGAAGGTGGTCACGATCCGGATCGAGCTCGGCCGGCTCGCCGGGGTCGCCGTCGAGGCGCTGCGCTTCTGTTTCGAGGTGTGCACGCGTGACACCGCGCTCGACGGCGCCGTGCTCGACATCGTCGAGATCCGCGCTCGAGCGCGATGTCGAGCATGCGGCCACGAGGCCGACATCGACACGTGGTGCTCGAGCTGCCAGTGCGGGAGCTTCGATCGCGACGTGGTGTCCGGCCAGGAGCTCCGGATCAAGGACCTCGAGGTGTTCGATGTGTCGTGACTGCGGATGCGGCAGGGCGATCGAGCACTCGCATGCTCGTCATCACGCCGACCACGATCCTCACCCGCACGGTCACGGCCGGCCGGTGCGGCGAGTCACCGTCGAGGAGGATCTCCGCGCGAAGAACGACGAGCTCGCCGGCGAGGTCCGGCACCGGCTCGACCACGATGGCATCGCGGCGTTCAACCTGATCGGTGCACCGGGGTCCGGCAAGACCACGCTGCTCGAGCAGACGATCCGCTCGCTCGGCGGCGACGTCGCGATCTCGGTGCTCGAGGGAGATCAAGCCACCGATCGCGATGCGCAGCGGATCGCGGCCTCGGGGTGCCGCGTCGTCCAGATCAATACCGGCGCCGGGTGTCACCTCGACGCGTCGATGGTCGATCGCGGACTCGACGAGCTCCAACCCCCACCACGATCACTGTTGTTCGTCGAGAACGTCGGCAACCTCGTCTGCCCCGCGCTGTTCGACGTCGGCGAGCGCGCGAAGGTCGTCGTGATGTCGGTCACCGAGGGTGAGGACAAGCCGCTCAAGTACCCCCACGTGTTTCGAGCGGCGTCGGCGATGGTGCTGACGAAGGCCGACCTGCTCCCGCACCTCATCGTCGACGTCGGGGAGTGCATCGCGAACGCCCGCCGGATCAATCCGCACCTCGTCGTGTTCCTCGTCGCGGCGCTGCGCGGCGACGGGCTCGACGAATGGTGCACCTGGCTTCGACTTCAGGTTGGAGGCAGTCATGGCCGATGACTGGACGGATCCGGGTCGAGAGCTCTCCCACCGCGGGAACCACGTTCTGCTTCACCGTGCCCGTCGCATCCGGTGGGGCGGGATCGAAGCGCTGTAACGCTCACCGCCACAGCGGAGATCAATGGTTCAATCGAGCCCTCTCTGGCGAAGTACTGATCTCTTCTGGCGTTCTTGCTGGCGGCTTGTGGCGATCCTGGCGTTCCTTCTGGATGTCGAGATCGGGCCTCGAACCGAGAGCGGTCTGAGCGAATCGAATGCTCGTGCAAACCCTAGGTGAGCGGCATTTGATCTAGTGCTCGAACGTCACGCAGTCCGCATGCATCGCGTGCGGCGCGACCTCGATCGCGGGCGCCTCGCACTCGAGGTTCCGGTTGTGCCGGCACCCCACGACCTTGCACGCTCCAACTCCCGCGGGCTCCGCGCGACTCACGTGCTGGTCGGCCGGGATGAACGTGTCGCACGCCGGGTGGGTCGTCCCTCCGATGGTGATCGCCCGTGCGTGGCACTTGTGCTCCACGTTGTAGGCGCACCCGGTCGCGCTGCACGCGTCGATCGTGGGCATCTCGATCGTGATCTTCATGAGGTCTTCCGATGCACGACGAGCGCCACCACGAAGGGGCGGAGTTTCACGCAAGCGTCCGGCGAGCGCCGATGACCGCGAGCACGCGATCGGCTGCGATTGGAACCGATGCCGCGACCTCCGGAGACAGCCCGATCGCCGGGCGCACGGGGGGCGCGATCGTGACCCCGACGATCTGGAGCTCGAGCGCGCTGGACGACAACGCACACGCGAGCGCGATCGCCGCACCCGCACCGAACCCATGCAGCGCCACGGGGTGCGGCGTGACCGCGAGCTCCTCCGGCGTCGGCTCGATCACCCGACCGGGAGGCGTGCCGACGACCGCGTCCACCAGCACGACGCGACCGGACTCGAGGAGGATCGTCACGAGGTGCGCCGCGTCGGCGAGGTCGAGGAGCTCGAGGTCGCCACTCGCGCCGCGGCGCCGCAGGTCCGCGAGCACGGCGGTGCCGACGCCATCATCGCCGGCCGCGAGCCGCCCGAGCGCGACCACGCGGACGCGGCTCATGCGCGCTCCACGCGGAGTCGCAGGGCGTGCGTCGCGCACGAGATGCACGGGTCGTGGTTGCGGATCGCTTGCTCGGCGAGGCGGGTGGCGGCGGCGTGAGGGATCCGGATCAGCTCGGGTGCGAGCGCGCGAAGGTCGTCCTCGATCGAGAGCTGGTTCTGCGAGGTCGGCGGGACGATCTTGGCATCGGTGATCGTGCCGCCGTCGTCGAACGAGTAGCGGTGATACAAGAGGCCGCGCGGTGCTTCGGTGGCGCCGAACCCGGTCGCCGCGCGGAGCGGGACATCGACGTAGGGCGCCGGCGGGGGCTCGTAGGCCTCGATCACGCGGATCGCCTCCTCGAACGCGTGCGTGATCTCGACGAGGCGGACGAGGATCGCCTTGAACGGGTTCGTGCACGGCGGCGTGAGGCCGACGCTCTCCGCGAGCTGCTGGACCGCGGGCGAGAGCCGATCGAAGTTGAGGTTGAACCGCGCGAGTGGCCCGCACAGGTACGCACCGCGCCCGACGATCCGCGAGCGCAGCGCGTTGGAGTACGCGACTTGCTCTTCGACGAAGTGCGCGTCGTACTCGGCCACGGCCAGGTCGAGACCACGCGACGAGACGACCCGGCCTTCGCAGAACGGATACTCGTGCGGGTGGCGGAGCGCGACGAGCTCGTAGTCGCGCGCGACCGCGGGAAACGTGAACGAGCTCGCCCAGCTCGCGCACTCGGCGGACGCGTCGCGCGCCCACCGCAGCTCGGGCAGCAGCACCGCGAGCTCGCCGCGTGACGGGGTCCGGTAGAACCCGCCGAGGCGCACGTTGATCGGATGGATCTCGCGGCCTCCGAGCAGCGCGACGATCGCGTTCCCGGCCTGCTTGATCCGGAGCCCCTTGCGGATCCACGGCCCGTGATCCTTGGCCATCGCCATCGCGTCGGGGTAGCCGAGGAAGTCCGGCGCGTGGAGCATGAACACGTGGAGGCCGTGGCTCTCGATCCACTCGCCCGCGTAGAGCAACCTGCGAAGCTCGCGGAGCGCGCCGGTCAGCCGGATCCCGAGCCCGTCCTCGATCGCGTGGCAGGCGCTCATCATGTACGCGACCGGGCAGATGCCGCAGATCCTCGAAGTGATGTCGGGCACCTCGCGAGCGGCGCGCCCTCGCAGAAAGGCCTCGAAGAAGCGCGGCGGCTCGAAGATCTCGAGCCGGACCTCGGTGGCGCGATCGCCCTCGAGGCGAATCGTCACGGAGCCCTCGCCCTCGACGCGCGGCAGGTAGTCGACGCGGATCGTGCGCGTCTCACTCATGCTTCTTGCTCTCGGCACGAAACGCCGGTGCGTTCGCGTTGAACGTGCGAAACATCCGGACCAGGTCGACGTCGACCACACCCGCGCGCGACAGCGCGGTCGCCAGCGCACCCGTGTTCGGCGCCTCCATCGGCCCGTAGCAGCCGTAGCAGCCGCGGTCGTATGTCGGGCACAGCGCGCCGCAGCCCGCGTGCGTCACCGGCCCGAGGCACGGCGTGCCGGTCACCATGACGCAGACGTTGCCGCGCAGCTTGCAGTCGACGCACACGCTGTGGCTCGCGATGCTCGGCCGGCGCTGCTGGAGGAACGCGCTCACGACCTCGAGGAGCTGGCGCTTGTTCGGGGGGCATCCGCGCAGCTCGAAGTCCACCGGGACGTAGTCGGCCACGCCCTTCGAGTGCGCCAGCGTCGCGACGTAGTCCGGACGCGCGTAGACGAGCTCGGCGTAGCGCGCGACGTCGGTGAAGTTGCGAAGCGCCTGGATGCCGCCGGTCGTCGCGCATGCTCCGAGCACGACGAGGTGCCGCGACCGCCGGCGGATGTCCTTGATGCGCTCGACATCGTGTGGCGTGGTGATCGATCCGTCGACGAGCGACAGATCGAACGGGCCGTGCGACTCGCGGCTCGTCGCCTCGCGGAAGTAGCTGATGTCGATCGCATCCGCGATCGCGAGCAGCTCGTCCTCGAGATCGAGGAGTGACAGCTGGCATCCATCGCAGGACGCGAACTTCCAGACCGCCAGGGTCGGCCGGGTGGTCATCACCCCTCCTTGAGCCAGAGCCACGAGCCGAGCCGGTCGCAGCGGATCACCGGGCCGTCCCTGCAGACGAAGCTCGGGCCGAGCTGGCAGTGGCCGCAGAAGCCGAGCGCGCACTTCATGTTCCGCTCCATCGCGAGGAACATCCGGTCGTCCGCGATGCCGCGCCGCCCGAGCTCGCGAACGGTGAACCGCATCATCACCTCGGGGCCGCAGACGAGTGCCGCCGTGGCGGGCCCGAGGTCGAGGCGCGACAGCAGTGCCGTCACGACGCCGACGTGACCCTGCCAGCTGGCCTCCGCGTGATCGACGGTGACGAGGACGTCGACATCGTGACGGCGCTGCCAGCCCTCGAGCTCGGCGCGAAACAAGATGTCCGCCGGGCTGCGCGCGCCGACCAGGACGCGGATCCGGCCATACGACGAGCGCCCGGCGAGCGCCTGATAGACCGCCGATCGCAGCGGGGCCAGCCCGAGGCCTCCCGCGACGACCAGCAGATCCGCGCCGGTCAGCGCCTCGAGCGGCCACGGCGTTCCATACGGACCTCGCACGCCGAGCACATCGTCGGGACGCGCCCGGCACAGGGCGCGCGTCACGGCGCCGACGGCGCGGATCGTGTGGACGGCGAGGTCGCCACGCGCCGGATCGCCGCTCGTCGACAGCGGGACCTCGCCGACGCCGAACGCGTAGAGCATGTTGAACTGGCCCGGCCGGAGCGCTCGCGCGGGCGAGGTCGCGAGCGTCAACGTGACCACGTCGGCGGCCTCCTCGTGCCGCGCGACGACACGCGCCGGCTCCGGGTGCATCGAGCTCGTCACGCCCCCGCTCCGTAGATATCGAGCCGCTGCAGGCGCACGCGCTCGAGCCGCTGGTACAGCGCGTGGATCACGTGCGTCGCGAGCGCGAGGCCCAGCACGGGATCCTCGCGCATGACCGTGCGAACACACTCGGCGTCGAGCACCAAGGTCTCGGTCGGCTCGACCGCCCGCGCATCGAGGATCCAGTGTCCGCCGGGGAACAGCCACGACAACCCGAGCAGGTCGCCGGCGGCGAGGTTCTCGAGCTGCAGCGAGCCGCGCGCCGGGACATGCTGCTCGAGCACGACGCGGCCGTCGACGATCAGGTAGAGCGCGGTCGCGGGCCTGCCGTCGCGGAAGATCACCTCGCCCTCGCCGAACCGAGCGCTCCGCGCGCACGCGGCGAGCCGGTCGAGCTGGACCTCCGAGAGCCCGTGCGCGAACGGGTGACGCGCGAGCAGCTCGCGCGGGGTCACGCCGACGCTCCCTCGTCGACGCTCGTCGCGCGGATCGCGCGCACCTCCTCGGTGAGGTCGATCCCGACCGGGCACCACGTGATGCAGCGCCCGCAGCCGACGCAGCCCGACACGCCGAACTGATCGATCCAGCTCGCGAGCTTGTGGGTGAGCCACTGGCGGTAGCGCGATCGCAAGGTCGCGCGCACGCTGCCGCCGTGGAGGTACGAGTGGTCGAGCGTGAAGCACGAGTCCCAGCGCCGCCAGCGCTCCGCCGTCTCGCCCGCGACGTCGCTCGTGTCCTCGACGCTGCCGCAGAAGCAGGTCGGGCATGCGAGCGTGCAGTTCGTGCAGCCGAGGCAACGCGAGGCGACGTCGTCCCACCGCGGGTGCTCGGCGTTCGCGTAGAGCAGCTCCTTGATCCGCGTCGTCTCCATCACGCGTCCCATCGACCGGGCGGTCTCGGCGACGATCGCGTCGGCGGTGTCGACGTCCTGCGCGGTCGCCGCCGCGTGGGCCACTCGATCGAGCACCGCCCTGCCCCGCTCGCTCCCGATCTCGACGACGAAGCGATGCGGCTCGACGAGCTCGGTGAGCGCGAGATCGAAGCCGGCCTCGGATCTCGGCCCGGTGTTCATCGACACGCAGAAGCAAGTGCCGCCCGCCTGACCGCACTGGACCGCCACGACGAACACATCGCGCCGGCGGGCCGCGTAGTCGGCGTCGACGAACGGGCCGTTCAGGAACGTCCGATCCTGGATCTCGATCGCGTGTAGATCACACGACCGCGCGCCGATCAGCGCGAGCCGCGTCGCCGGCAGCGGCTCGGGCTCGACCTCGAGGCTGCCCGCGCGGCGCCGGATCTGGAACAGCCGCAGCCGCGGCACGAAGAACTGCTGCTTCCAGGACTGCGGCCCCACGGCGTACCCGAACAGCGCGCGGTCGCCTCGCCGCTCCAGCCGATAGGTGCCGGCTTCCTGACGGGCCGTCCATCCCGCGGGCAGGTCGTCGATGCCCGCGATCTCGGCGTGGACGATCGCACCGTCACGAACCGTGGGACCGACGAGCTGATAGCCGTCGATGACGAGCTCGCGCAGCAGCCGCGCGAATCCGTCGAGGTCCAGCGTGTGACGTGGGCGCGCGGCTGGATCGCCCATGTGTGCTCCGAGCACGGTCACACCACGCGTGGCTGCAGGATCCCGATCGGGATCTTGTCGAGATCGAGGAACATCGCGAACCAGCCGACGTCCGGGATCTCGGTGCGCGGGACGACCACGGTCGCTCCGGCCTCGACCGCGGCGCGTAGCGTCCGATCGATGTCGTCGACGCGAAAGTACGAATTGAGCGCGGACATCTCGACGCCCGGTGGACGCTGCATCAAGCCGCCGCCCGGCTGGCCGCCCGGTTCGATCATCGTGTACTCGGGCCCCATCGGCTCGTACTTCCAATCGAAGACCTGTTGATAGAACGCCTTCGTACGCGCGACGTCGGCAACCATGAGCTCCCAGTGGATCAACGGATTCGGCATGCCTCGAGGGCTGCAGTCCGCGTGCCGCGATTCACCGAGCTGCGGCGTCGAGCGGCTTCAGATCGTGTAGCTCGCCCACAGCTGGATCCCGCGCAGCTCGGGCCCCTTCACCGCGGGAGCCGGATCGGGCGGATTCGTCGCGCCACCGAGCAGCTGGCCGAACGTCCACGAGGCACCGATGGCCAGGCTCGGATCGATCGCGTAGACCGCGGTGACGCCGATCGGCACCTGCCAGGCATCGCCGAATCCCGAGATCGGCCCCTTGATGCCGGTGCCGAGCCCGAGCAGGAGCGGCCGCGTGATCCGGTAAGTCAGCTGCACCGGCACGTAGAGGATGTCCTTGTTGAGCCGGGTTCCCATCGCGTCGGTGCGCTTGTCGAGCGCGATCAGCACGCTGGGCAGGCTGTTGAGCGCGACCTTCCCCGTCGAGAAGCGCGCTCGGCCACCGAGCTTCGCCACGAACAGCGAGTTGTCGAGGTCGACCACGTGCAGCCCACCCACGGCCGCGAACGCCACCTGGCCGCGCGCGAGCGAGTACGCCGCCTCGGTCCCGACGTTGTTGTAGGCGGTGGCACAACCCGCGCCGCTTCCCGAGAGGCAGATGCCGCCACCGGCGACCGCGCGGAACCCGGTGAGCGCGAACTTCGAATGGACGACCGCCAGCGTGAGGTCATCGGTGACGCCGTAGCCGAGATCCGGGGCGATCGAGATCGGCTCGGCCACCTTGTCCTCGGACGCATCGAGCTCCAGCGTGAGCGTGACGTTGAGCTTGCCTGCGGGGAGCGTCAGCGACAGCCGAGGCGCCGGTGCGACACTCGGCGACGGCGAGGCGACGATCGGCAACGCCGGCTCGACAGGCCTGGCCTCGTCCGCGCCGGCAGAGGCCACCGGCAACAGCAGCATCGCGAGGATCGTCGTTCGCAACATCTCAGCTCCTTGCCGCGTCGTTGCGGCTCGCCTGGTCATCGACCGCGAGGGCGGCCGTGTGGCTGATCCGGATCAGCCGAACGCCCGCCGGTGCGCGGAACAAGGTGTCGCACCACTCCTCGCCCGCGAACCGATAGCGCAGCTGCACGCCGCCGATCGTGCGATCGACCAGCGCACGGTACGCCTCGTCGAGCGACGGGGTGAGGGCCGGCGCGGCCTGGCGGGCGCCGAGCTGCTTGAGCGTGATCCCGATCAGCTCGGCCGCATGGCCGACGTCGAAGAACAGCTGCGCGAGGGTGTCCTCGTCGAGGATCACGTCGTGGACGGGGGGAGGAGCGATCGTCATGGTGGGGCCTTCGCTCGCTTGACGAGCTCGAACGCGAGGATCGGAGCGGGACAGACTTGCACGCAGATCCCGCAGCCATCGCAGTGATCGGCGACGACGTACGGGCGGTGATCGACGAGCTCGATCGAACCGGGGACGGGACACCGCTCGACACACACCGAGCAGAACGTGGTCGTGGCGAGGCAGGCCTCCACGAGCACGTGAGGAACCAGATCCGGGGGAATCGCCCGTGACTCTTGCGCGGCGATCGGTCCCTCCGGACGAGAGGCCGCCGAGCGACCGAGGCCGACGCGGGTCGTCGGTGCCGAGATCGATCCGCGGATCGCGAAGCGTGGAAGCTCGCGAGCCGGCGTCCGCGCACCGTAGAAGTCATCGAGCACGAAGGCCGGGTCGGGCTCGGGCTCGGGCTCGGGTTCGGGTGGCCGCCGCAGGAACCCGAACAGCTGTCGCCTCGACATCGTCACGGGGTCCTCCCGAGCGGAAGCGGTGCGCGTTGATCGAGCACGGCGGACGGCACGTGACACTGGGTGCACGACTGTTGCCACGGATGCGGCGAGCGCAGGCCGAGCGCCCCCCGCGATCCATGGCAGCTGTCGCAGCGATCGCGCATCAGGATGGAGTGCGGGATCGTCGGCGGCGCGCCCTGCCACGCCCGGTCGCCACGGCGGGGCGAAGCCGCGGCCGCGAACGTCGTGGTCGGTGCGGGCGAGGTCACTCCACCCGGGCGCGGATCGAGCGCGCCGACATGACACTGCACGCAGCTGTCGTGGCGCGCATGAGCCATGCGGGGCGCGACGATCCCGGCGATCGTCACGCCGTGATCGTGGCAAGCCAGGCAGGCCGACGTCCTCAGCTGATCGATCGCGTGCGGGATCGTCGGCGGTGCACCGTCGTACGCCCGGCGCTCCGCTCGGCGAGCCAGCGCCGCGGTGCGGTCGGCCTCGCTCTGCGGCGCGACCACGAACGGATCGGCCGGGACGCGGATCGCTTGCCACCACTGCTGCGCCAGCTCCGCGTTCGGCCCGGTGGCGCGCCCGCGCATGTCGCGATACGAGCGCGCGACCACGGTCGTCGCGCGCGGCGGTCGGTCCTCGATATACGACGCCACGGTTCGCCCCGAGCTCTCGACCCCCGACACCAGGCCGACCACCGCGACGGCGAGCGCGACGACCACCCCGATCTCGATCCCCGGTCGCGCGGTCATGGCCGGCTCTGGCGACGCACGCGCACCGCGCACTTCTTGTAGTCGGGTTGCTTGGACAGCGGATCGTGGGCGTCGAGCGTCGCGAGGTTGATCGCGATCGACTCGTCGAAGAACGGCACGAACACCGTCCCCGGTGGCGGCTGACCGCGTCCCTCGAGCCAGACCGGGAGCTCGAGCTTGCCGCGGCGGCTCTCGATCACCACGACCTCGCCATCGGCGACCCCGAGCTTGCGCGCGTCGTCGCGATTCATCTCGCAGTACGCCTGCGGCATCGCGCGGGCGAGCTGCGGGATCCGCATCGTCATCGTGCCGGTGTGCCAGTGCTCGAGGACGCGACCCGTGCACAACCAGAACGGGAACTCCTGGTCCGGAGTTTCGGGCGGCGCCTCCCACGGGTGGAACCAGATCAGCGCGCGGTCGTCCTTGGTGACCGAGTGGTAGAATTGGATCTCGGCCTTGGTCGCATACGGATCGTCGGCCTTCGCGAACCGGAACCGGGTCTCTCGCCACGTGCCGTCGGGCTGCTTCACCACCGGCCAGCGCAGGCCGCGCGCCGCGACGTACTCGCGATACGGCGCGAGGTCCTTGTGCTTGAACCGCGAGAACTTTCGGTACTCCTCGAACAGGTGCTCGTCGACGTTGACGTCGTAGTAGCGGGCCCAGTCCCAGATCGGCACGGGGACGCCCTTGGGATCGACGACGTGGAACAAGAACTTGCCGTCCTTGTCCTTCATCCCGGGATGGCCGCGATCGTGGAGCCGGCGGGCCACCGCGATCGTCTGCCAGCAATCGTCCCGCGCCTCGCCCGGCGGCGGCACCATCTTGAACCACTGCTGGGTGCGGCGCTCCGAGTTGCCGAACATGCCGTTCTTCTCGACCCACATCGCGCTCGGCAGCACGAGGTCCGCGGCCATCGCGGTCGCCGTCGGGTAGACGTCCGAGACGATCAGGAACTTGCCAGGGATCTTGCGGCTCGGCGCGAACAACGTGTTGAGGTTGGGCAGGCTGCGCGCCGGGTTCGTGACCTGGACCCAGATCGTGTCGATGTCGCCGCCCTGATCCTTGGGCGTCGAGAACCGGCGCCACATCTCGACGGTGTGATAGCCGGGCTTCGCGCTGATCCGATCCGCCGGCAGGTTCCAGATCGCCGCGGCCTCCTTGCGATGCAGATCGTTGGTCACGACCAGGCCGCCCGGGAGCCCGTTCGCGACCGTGCCGACCTCGCGCACGGTCCCGCACGCCGAGGGTTGGCCGGTGAGGCTCGTCGGCGCGTCGCCCGGCTTGCCGAAGTGGCCCGACAGCAAGTGGACGCCGTGGACGAGGTCGTTGATCGCCGTCCCGCGCGTGTGCTGGTTCATCCCCATGCACCACAGGCTCGTGATCCGCAGCTTGCGATCGCCGAACAGATCGGCGAGGTAGCCGAGGTCGGCCGGCGACACGCCCGACAGCTCCTCGACCTTCGCCGGCGTGTAGTACGCGAGCTCGCGCCGGTACTCCTCGAACGTCATCGCCTGGCCGTCGAGCGTCGGGGGCTCGGTCCGCTTGCGGAAGTTGCAGTACTTGTCGACGAACGCCTTGTCCCAGCTCCCGCGCTCCAGCAAGAGGTGCGCGATGCCGTTCGCGATCGCCAGATCGCCGTGCGGCTTGAACATCATCGTGCGGTCGCAGAACCCGCTGGTCCGCGTGCGCCGCGTCGTCAGATCGATCAGCACGACCTGCTGGCCGCGGCTGCGCCGGTCGATCACGCGAGAGAACAGCACCGGGTGCATCTCGGCGGGGTTATTGCCCCAGATCAGCAGCACGTCGCAGCGATCGAGATCGTCGTAGCAGCCGGCCGGCTCGTCGACCCCGTACGTCGAGAGGAAGCCGGTGACCGCCGACGCCATGCACAGGCGCGCGTTGGGATCGATCTGGTTGTTGCCGATGCCGGCCTTGATCAGCTTCTGCGCGGCGTAGCCCTCGGGGATCGTCCATTGTCCGCTGCCGTAGATCGCGAACCCGGCCGGGTTGGCGAGCACGCGATCGGCGATCACGTCGATCGCCTGCGCCCACGTGATCGGCTCGAGCTTGCCGTTTTTGCGGAGCAACGGCCGCGTCAGGCGATCGGTGCCGTACAGCGCGAGGCCGACGTGATAGCCCTTCACGCACAGCAGGCCCTTGTTGACCTCGGCCTTCTGATCGCCGGCGATCGCGACGACGCGGCCGCCCTTGACGCCGACCTGGACGTGGCAGCCGGTCCCACAGAACCGGCACGGCGCCTTGTCCCACGTCACGCCGGCCTCGGTTCGTGGCTCGGCCTCGGCGACATCGTGGAGCGCGAGCCGCGCCGCGGCTGCGGTGGCCGTGGCCATCGCCGTGGCCTTGAGGAAGGCTCGGCGATCGATCACGCGTGCTCCTCGAAGTCGATCGCGACCACGTCGACGCGAACCACGCCGTCGCAGGTCGCGAGCTCATCGCATAGCGCCGCGCCGTCGCCGGCTGAAGCGGCCTCCGCGACGACCGGCAACCGATCACGCACGAGCGTGCCGAGCGTCAGCCGCGGATCGGCTGCGAGGTCCACGAGCACGCGAGCACGGCGCTCGGGCTCGGGAGACAACAGGAGGACGAGCGCGCTGACTACCATCGGTCTGATCGCCTGGAGCAAGCCATGGGCCACTTCGCGCGAGCGCTGGCGCAACTACTGCACCGGTGCGGCCGGTGCGGTTCTTACTCGTCGCGTTCGTCGTGCTCGGCTGTCAGCGCGATCGTCGCGAGCCCGTGCGGCCTCCCCCCGGTGCGCCGATCGGCACCGTCGAGATCCACCAGCCGGAGCGCCTGACGAGCATCGCGACGACCGAGGTCGATGCGCTCGGCCGGCCGATCCGCGTCGCGTGCGTCACCTGCCACAGCCTGCGCAAACCGACCCGATTACCGTCGAGCACCGCCGAGCTCGACGAGTTTCACCAGGGCCTCAAGTTCGCGCACGGCACGATGAGCTGCGGATCGTGCCACGTGGTCGGAGATCAACGTTCGCTCCGGCGAGCGGATGGATCGCTCGTCGACATGCGCGACGCGATCGTGCTGTGCCGGCAGTGTCACGGGCCCCAGGCGCGCGACTACGACCACGGCGCCCACGGTGGCATGGCCGGTCACTGGGATCTCTCGGTCGGCGGGCGAACGCGAAATCATTGCGTCGACTGCCACGATCCCCACGTCCCGGCGTTCCAGCCCTCCCTCCCCGTCTTGCCGCCACGCGATCTCGGGATCGCACGCCCTACTGGAGCTCAATGAAGCGACGCGTCGCACTCAAGGTCGTCGGTGCCACCCTCGGAGCCGGTGCCGTGGCCTATGCCGGGGCTCCGGTCGCCGAGTGGGCCGCGGGATTGTCGCTCGATGACACCCTCCGGCAGCACTACAAGGTCCTCACCGAGGACGAACTCGCGCAGATTCTGCGCCGGCACGAGGACGAGACGAAAAAACTTCATGGCGTCGACGTCCACATCGAGGACATCCCGGCGCAGGACGGAGTGTCGTTCGGCTATGCCCTGAACCTGAGCGCGTGCATCGGCTGCCGAAAGTGCGCCGAGGCCTGTCACCAGGAGAACAACCACGATCGCCGCACCAACAACTCGTACATCCGCGTGCTCGAGATGGAGCAGGGATCGTTCGACATGGAGCGCGGCAACGTCGACTACGACCACGCCGTGCCGGCGCCGGGCAAGTACTACATGCCGGTCCAGTGTCATCAGTGCGACGACGCGCCGTGCGTCAAGGTCTGTCCCGTCGAGGCGACCTGGAAGGAGAAGGACGGGATCGTCGTCGTCGACTACAACTGGTGCATCGGCTGCCGCTACTGCGAGGCGGCGTGCCCGTACCACGCGCGCCGCTTCAACTGGCAGCCGCCCGAGATCCCCGCCGAGGAGATCAACCCGCAACAAGGATATCTGTCGAACCGGATCCGGCCGCAGGGCGTCGTCGAGAAGTGCACGTTCTGTTTGCACCGCACGCGCCGCGGCCTGCTCCCGGCGTGCCTCGAAGCGTGCCCGACCGGCGCTCGCGTGTTCGGCAACCTGCTCGACCCCAAGAGCGAGATCCGCTGGGTGCTCGAGCACAAGCGCGTCTACGTGCTCAAGGAAGAGCTCGGCACGAGGCCCCGCTTCTTCTACTTCTTCGACGAGTGAACCCCATGGCAGCCCCCGCCGAGATAGTCGGACTTCCCGAGCCGCCGCCGCCGCCGCAACCGGTGCTCACGTACCTGCGCTTCCTCCGGCGCGCGATCGTCCTGGCGTTCTCGGGCACGTGGCGGTTCTACGCGTGGATGACGGTGCTCACGGCGATCGCGCTCGTCGGGCTCAACGCCTGGGGCCATCAGCTGCTGCACGGCATGCAGGTCACCGGCATGTCCGATCACGTGTCGTGGGGGCTCTACATCGCGAACTTCACGTTCGCCGTCGGCCTCGCCGCCGGTGCCGCGATGATGGTGATCCCCGCGTACCTCTACAAGGACCACGACATGCACGACGTCGTGATCATCGGCGAGCTGCTCGCGATCGCGGCGATCGTGGTGTGCCTCGGCTTCATCGTCGCCGACATGGGACGTCCCGAGCGGATGTGGCACGTGGTGCCCGGCATCGGGCGGTTCCACTGGCCGGTATCGATGCTGACCTGGGACGTGCTCGTGCTCAACGGCTACCTGCTGCTCAACCTGCACATCGCCGGCTACCTCATGTACATGCGCTACCTGGGCAAGGTGCCGCGGCGGCGCTGGTACCTGCCGTTCGTGTTCGTGTCGGTGTTCTGGGCGATCTCGATCCACACCGTCACCGCGTTCCTCTACCAGGGCCTCGGGGGGCGTCCGTTCTGGAACTCGGCGCTGCTCGCGCCTCGGTTCCTGGCGACGGCCTTCATCAGCGGACCCGCGTTCGTGATCGTGCTGCTCGAGGTCGTGCGGTGGCGCGGAGGCCTCAAGTTCAGCGACGGCCCGACGCAGCTGCTGGCGCGTATCATGCGGATCACGGTGCTGCTCAACCTGTTCATGCTCGGGTCAGAGCTGTTCACCGCGCTCTACAGCGGCGGCGCGCACGGGAGCGCGGTGAGATACCTGTTCTTCGGCAGCCACGGCAAGCACGCGCTCGTCCCGTACATCTGGACGGCGGTCGGGCTCAACATCGCGTCGGCGATCCTCCTGCACCTGCCACGCTCGCGGACGCACAAGCGGTGGTTGCTCGCCGCGTGCAGCTGCGCGTTCCTCGGCGTCTACCTCGAGAAAGGCATGGGGCTGATCATCCCCGGGTTCGTCCCCTCCACGCTCCACGAGGTCGTCGAGTACACGCCGACGATCACCGAGTGGAAGATCACCGCGGGCATCTGGGCGCTGGGGCTCCTGGTGCTGACCGTCGCGCTCAACGTCGGCCTCGCGGTGTGGTCGGGTCGCGTCCGCGATTCGACCCGACCGCCGGAGCGAGCCGCGGCGTGACGGGACCCCGTCCACTCGACGCGCTGTTTCGGCCGCGATCGATCGCGGTCATCGGCGCCTCCCGCCGCCGCGGCACGATCGCGGGCGAGGTCTTTCACAACCTCCTGCAGGCGGGGTTTCCCGGGCCGATCTATCCGGTCAACCCGTCCGCGCGCGCGGTCCAGTCGGTCCGCGCCTACCCGTCGGTCGCAGCGCTCCCCGACCCGATCGACCTCGCGGTGATCGTGGTCCCGACGCGCGAGGTGCTCGGCGTGGTCGAGGCCTGCGCCCAGATCGGGGTCCGCGGGCTCGTCGTGATCACCGCGGGCTTCGCGGAGCTCGGCGCCGAGGGCAAGGCGCTCCAGGATCAGCTCGTGACGATCGTTCGCGATCACGGCATGAAGATGCTGGGCCCCAACTGCCTCGGGCTGCTCGATACCGACCCCGCGATCCGGCTCGACGCGACGTTCGCGCCGACCTGGCCGCCCGCCGGGCCGGTGTCGATCGCATCGCAGTCGGGTGCGGTCGGGCTCGCGCTGCTCGACCACGCCCGCGAGCTCGGCATCGGGATCCGGCAGTTCGCGAGCACCGGGAACAAGGCCGACGTCTCGGGCAACGATCTGCTCGAGCACTGGGAGGACGATCCGGCGACGCGAGTGATCCTGCTCTACCTCGAGTCGTTCGGAAATCCGCGGCGCTTCATGCAGATCGCTCGCCGCGTCTCGCGCAAGAAGCCGATCGTCGTCGTCAAGAGCGGACGCACCGCGGCGGGCGCCCGCGCGGCCTCGTCGCACACCGGCGCGCTCGCCGGCATGGATGTCGCGGTCGACGCACTGCTCGGTCAGGCCGGCGTGATCCGGACCGACACCATGGAGGAGCTGTTCGATCTCGCGATGCTGCTCGCCAACCAGCCCGTGCCGGCCGGAGACCGCGTCGCGATCCTCACCAATGCAGGGGGCCCGGGCATCATGGCGGCCGACGCGTGCGAGGGCCGCCGGCTCGTGCTCGCCGAGCCATCACCGCACACGCGCGACTCGTTGCGCGCGTTCCTGCCGGCCGCGGCCTCGGTCGCGAATCCGATCGACATGCTCGCGGCCGCGCCGGCCGACGTGTACGAGCGGGCGCTCCGGATCTTGCTCGCGGATGACCAGGTCGACAGCGTGCTCGTGCTGTTCGTCCCGCCGCTCGTCACCGACGCGATCCAGGTGGCCGAGGCGATCCGCCGGGTCGCGCTCGACGCCTCGAAGCCGATCGTGGCCTGTCTGGTGGGCACGCACGGGATTCCCGCCGCGAAGCAGGCGCTCCGCGAGGCCCACGTGCCGGTGTACGCGTTTCCCGAGGGCGCCGTGCGCGCGCTCGCGCATGCGGTCGGGTACGGCCGGTGGCTCCAGCGACCGATCGGAGCGATCCCCGAGCTCGAGCACATCGATACGGCGCGGGCCGGGCGCGTGCTTGCGGACCGCGACGGCTGGTTATCACCGCGCGAGATCCGCGAGCTGCTCGCGGCATATGGACTGCGCACGCCGAGGACCGAGGAGGTGCACGACGCGGACGAAGCCGCGCGCGCGGCCGAGGCGATCGGGTTTCCGGTCGCGCTCAAGCTCGTCTCCCAGCAGGTGCTCCACAAGACCGAGCTCGGCGGCGTCGTGCTCGGGCTCACGTCGGCGGACGAGGTGCGCCGCGCGTACACGACGATCCAGGAGCGCGTCGCCGCCGCCGGGTTCGCGATGGAAGGCGCGATCGTGCAGGAGATGATCACGGGCGGCGTCGAGGCCTATGTCGGGATGACGCGAACTCCCGGGTTCGGAGCGCTCGTCGGGTTCGGGATCGGCGGCATCTACGTCGAGCTGTGGCACGACGTCGCGTTTCGCGTCCACCCGCTGACCGACGTCGACGCGCGGGAGATGCTCGATCAGATCCGCGGCCGGGCACTGCTCGACGGGTTCCGGGGAGCGCCGCCGGCGGATCGCGCGGCGCTCGTCGACGCGGTGCTCCGGATCGACCGGATGGTCGGGGATCACGAGCAGATCGAGGAGATCGATCTGAACCCGCTCATCGCGCTCCCACCGGGCAAGGGCATCGTCGCCATCGATGCGCGCGTCCGGGTCGTGCGCCGTTGACGTGACGAGTCATCGAGTCCGCGCACGTGTCTTGCAACCTCCGGGACGTATGGACGCGACGACGTACACCCGCATCGTCACGAAAGCTCCCTTTCATGACGAGGGGTACGGGTTCGACGTATTCGGGCTCCATCCTCCGGCCCTGGCGAGCGTGGTCAGCGCCTCGGCACCGATCTACGAGCGGTACTTTCGCGTCGACTCCGCCGGTGCCGAGCGAATCCCCAAGCGCGGACCGGCGATCCTCGTTGCCAACCACGGCGGCGTCCTGCCGGTCGATGCCGCGATGCTCTGTCTCGACGTCCTGCGCCGAACCGACCCGCCGCGGATCCCGCGTGCGGTGGCGGATCAATTCGTCCCGGGGCTGCCGCTGATCAGCACGTTGTTCGCGCGGTTCGGCGTCGTCGGCGGCACGCGCGCCAACGTGCGGCGATTGCTCGAGCGCGACGAGCTGATCGCGATCTGGCCGGAGGGCGTCTCCGGGCCCGCGAAACGATTTCGCGATCGCTATCGAATCCAGAACTGGCGGGTCGGGTTCGCCGAGCTCGCGATCCGGCATCGTGCACCGGTCGTGCCGGTGGCGATCATCGGTGCGGAGGAGAGCTGGCCCAAGCTCGCATCGCTCCGGCGCTTCCACATGTTCGGCGTGCCGTACCTCCCGATCCCCGCGACCCCCGTGCCTCTGCCGGTGCACTTTCACATCCAGTACGGCGAGCCGCTGTATCTCGATCGAGGTCTCGGACCCTCGGACGCGGACGATCCAGGCATCGTGGCAGCGGCTGCGGCGCAGGTCCGGGCCGCGGTCGAGCAGCTGGTCGACGATGCACGCACGAGACGCCGCGGAGTGTTTCGATGAGGGTCCTGGTCACCGGATCGACCACCCCGCTCGGCACCGCGCTCGTCGATGCGTTGCTCGCGGCCCGTGACGTCGAGCTCGTGCTGGCGACCGGTGTGGAGCGCGAGCCGCCGCGGCCGATCGGGCCTCGCTTCGTGTATCGCGCGGTCGATCTCAGGCACCCGCGCGCGCTGCATGACCTGCTGTGGGACACCGCGCGCGAGTGCGGCATCGATGCGGTCATCCACGGCATGCAACATCGGCGCTCCGGTGACCGCGGGCCGCGCGTACACGCCCAGAATGTCGATGTGACGCGGGGGCTCGTGCTCGGCTGCACCCATCACCCGACGATCCGCCGGCTGGTGTATCGCGGCTTCGGAGAGGTCTACGCGCTGCGCGCCACCTCCGACTTGCTCGACGAGGAAGAGCCGCTCGACTTCAGCGCGAACGCCCCCCAATGGGTACGCGATCGTGTCGAGGCAGATCTCACGGTGTGCGCCCATCTGGCCGGCGGACTGCAGATCGCCGTGCTGCGGTGCGCCGAGATCCTCGCGCCCAATACGGGAAGTCAGCTCTGGGACTACCTGGGGTCGAGGGTCTGCCTGCGCCCGTTCGGGTTCGACCCGATGCTGAACGTGCTGAGCGTCGAGGACGCGGTCGCGGCCTTCATTGCCGCGCTCCGCAGCTCCGAGATCGGCGTCTTCAACATCCCGGGATGTGACACGTTGCCGCTGACGCGGGCGATCGTGGAGAGCCTACGCGCCGACATTCCCGTTCCCGGTTCGCTGATGGCGCCGCTCTACGGACTGCGTCGATGGATCGCCGGGTTCGACTTTCGTTACGACATGAACGTGCGGCGGTTTCATTTTGGCGGCGTGCTCGACGGAACCCGAGCCCGCAGCGTGCTCGGGTTCACGCCCCGAACCCCGGTGCGGTGGCCCAGACCGTGGTGGCACCTCTTGATCGAACGGCTCGGGGCGGAGCGGGAGAGTGCGGATCAAGGGCTTCGTCCCGACCCTCGCAACCTCCCGGATCGCGCTCCCACGCGAACCACCAGGTGAGCTGTGCGCGCGTCGAGTACGGGAGACGCCGCACCATCAAGCCGTCACCACGCGCCGCCGCTCGGGGGGGACCGTCGGTAGCGCGGGCTCGAAGCTCTCCGGTGCGGCGAGGTACTCGCGGAACGCCTTCATCGCGTTGGCGACGTGCCAGCCGTCGACGTACCGGTGATCGATCGTCGCGGTGAACGGGAGCATCGGGCGCGCCTCGACTCGACCATCGACCACGACGGCTCGCGACGCGATCTCGCCGACGAGCATCAACAGCGGCACGTCGTACATCCAGGCGAGTGGCACGAACCCCTGCGGCAGCCCGAACATGCCGACACTCGTCAGCATCGCGCTGCCGAACGGCGTGCGGCGGAGCGCGAGCAACGGGAGATCCAGACCGAGATCTTCGGTCAGGAACGCCGTCGCTCGTAGCGCGCGACGCAGGAGCCACGGCGGCATCGCATCCATCAAGCGTTTGCTGCGCGCGAAGTCGCGATCGCGCCCATGCTTCATCTCGCTGCTCCGGCGGGCGAGCTCGTCCGCGACATCGATCGCCGGCTTGCCGGCGGTATCCTGGATCTTCACGCCGGAGAGGTCGCGACCCTGCGAGATCGCGGTGATGAAGAAGATGTCGATCGACTCGCGCGCTCGAGCGTGGCCGTGGCGGATCTGGACGTTGAGATCTGGCACCGCCTCGATCGCGTGGGCGAGTGCGCGGCCCGCGAGGTGCGTCGGCGTGAGGTGATGACCGGCGTGGCGCGCGCGTTCGATGAACGCGAGCACGGGTCCTGCGTCGACCTCGAGCGCACCGAAGATCTGCGGATCATCGGGCCGGCTCCACATCGCGTTCGCGATCCGTCGCCATCCGGTGAGTCGGGTCGAGTGAAGCCGCCCTGCCCTTCGGGTGCTCGAGTCTCGACCTTTCGTGGCACCGTTGGCGAACCTATCGATCCAGAACGTCTTCATGCTGTTGCGAGGAGCATTCGGCGTGCCAGGCGAACCGTCGCGTCAAGAAGCCGTCTCTACGAGATCGTCCTCCAGCATCTCGCGTGCGGTCCGGAGCGACGCGAGCACGTCGTGCTGGACGACCCAGCCGACGATGTCCTTCGCCGAGACGACCCCGACGAGGATGCCCGTGTTCGAGACCGCGAGGACGTGGTGCGTGTCCTCGGTCATCATCATCGACGCGGCACGTGCGATCGTGGCGTGCTGCTCGAGCCTCAGCGCCGTCGGCACCATCACATCGTCGGCGGTGCGCGCGGTCAGATCGGAGGGTAAGGGACAGCCGCAGGCAGCTGCTCGCATGGCCCCATCGAGCTGTTCGCAGATGTCGAACTTCGTGATCACCCCGATCGGGCGACGACGCTCGTCGACGACCGGGATGCAGCCAACGCGATACCGCGTCATCAGCCCGACCACCTCGGCGATCTCGAGATCGGGCCGCGCACATACGAGATCGCGCGACATGATTTCTCGGATCGAGACACGGTCCGCGGCCGCTACGTGAAGCGGTAAGGTTTCGGCTTCCGGATCGAGCTCCATCGATGCGACTTGCGGCTCACTCCGCGCGCCGTAGACGGTACAGCGTCGAACGTGTCCGCGCGGGGTCGTCATGGTGCTCCTGACAAGACGTAGAGCAACCTACACGCCACCCCACGGCCGTGAATTTCCACGCGCACGCACGTAGAGTTTTCGCGCTGCGCCTGCTCGCACGCAGATCATTCGGTGACGAGCGCCTCGGTTGCGGCCGCGGCACGCAGGACTGCCTGGAGGTGGGCGAGATCTGTGGGCTTGGTCAAGTGCTGGTCAAAGCCAGCCTCGAGCGCCTTCTTGCGATCTTCCGGATCTCCCCAGCCGGTCACCGCAGCGAGGTAAAGCGGCCGTCCGCGAGCGCGGCCGCGGAGTGCGCGCGCGACCTCGTACCCGCTGACATCCGGCAAGCCGATGTCACAGAGCACGAGGTCTGGGTCGAACAACGCAGCCACGTCGAGCGCGGCGGTGCCGGTGCTCACACACTGGCAGTCATGCCCGAGCATCTCCATCAGCATGCACGTCACATCGGCCGCGTCGGCATAGTCGTCGACGATCAAGACGCGCATACGATCCCGGGTCTCGAGGTGAAACAACAACCCACGAGCACGTCCGGGGTTCCTGCACCCACCATGCCCCCCAACCCCGAGTGTAAAAGTCCACGACCACACCCGAAACCGCACGCCGCTCGCGAAACGGTTTCGTCGCGACCGTCGGTAGCGTGACGATTTCTGCTTCCGCACCTCGAACGGTGCTGGCGCACTAGCTGCAAGGGTCGAACGAAGGAGGACTCATGGCATCCAGGCTCATTACCTGCCCCGAGACCGCGCACCTCGAGCTGATCGATTTCGACGACAGCCCACTGGGGATGCTGATCAGTGGTTGCTCGCGATTTCAGCCGGCGTGTGCGGCCAAGTGCCCGCGAACCTGCGCGGCACGCTTCGATCGCCGCGACCGTGCGGTGACCGACGGCACGCTCGACGTTGGCGACGAGACCAACCTCGACGTGCTCGGATCGCAGCTCTTCACCAGCGAGCCCGGTTGCTAGCCGACATCGAATTGACCAAAGTCTCGCGAGGCCGTCCGGCCGAGTGAGCGAGAATCCGGGCAATCGATCCCGCCGGCGCGGCGCAATGGTTTCGCGCTCGAGCCGCTTCGTCGGTGGCCCGACACTTGCGACCACGGCTCGCATGAACGCCAGCCACGTCCGGACCACGTTGCTCGCCCAGCACGAACTACTGCGCGGGCACCTCGCGACGTGCACCAGGCTGGCCGAGCTGGTTCGCAGCGGCGAGCCTCTCGGGCTGGAGCTCGACGAGGCGCTGGCACGCCTGCGCGACGACCTCTCCGCACACAACCAGGCCGAGTCCGCCGTGATCACGAAGCTCCTGCACGGCCCCTCCTCGTGGGGCTCGCTGCTCGTCGATCGCATGCTGGAGGAACACCTCGCCGAGCACGCGGCCTTCTGGGAGCTGCTATCCGGAACGCGCTCCGAGGTTGCCGCGCGAATCGACGATCTCGCGGACGAGCTCGACGCACACATGGCTGCCGAGGAGCGGACGTTCCTGAGCCCGCTCACCCTGAGCGACGACGTGATCCGCGCTCGTTCGCGCGAGGACCTCATCGACTGACTCGCCGCGCGCAGATCAGGTACGAGGCGTGCAGCACGCAACTGGCATGAGCGGCCGCAAGACTCTTCGGCTCGGCCTCGAGACGCTTCTCGGCTTCCTCGCGATCAACGCGTTCGCCGGCGGCCTCTACGGGATGGCCGGCGCGAAGGCAGTGCCGGTCGAGTGGCTGGAGGGAAGCTGGTTCTCGAGCTACTTCGTGCCGGGGCTGATCCTGTTCGCGGTGGTCGGGGGTACGTGCGCACTCGCCGCGATCGCGATGTTCGCGCGCTGGAACCTCGCACTCGAGCTGGCGGCGCTGGCTGGCTCGGTCGTCATCGTCTGGCTAGCCATCGAAGTCGCGGTCATCGGATTCGTCTCGTGGCTGCAACCGGCGACCGGGTGTGCTGGAGTCCTCATCCTCTTGCTGGTCTACGTTCACGAGAGTGCCCACTCGGCGTCGGCCTGGCGCACTCGGTGAGGCGCAGGCGCGCACTCAGGACACGGGTGCCCTTCAGGACGCGGGCGCGGGTCTTGCTCTTCGAATCGAGCATGCGGACCACGCTCCTCGTGCTGTGTTGCGTTGCAGGCTGTAATGGTGGGCATCCGGTGGGCACCGCCGTCGCCGCTCCACCCAAGCGCGATCTGGTCACCAAGGTTCAAGAAGCGCTCGAGCGCATGCATACTCGATTCGAGGCGTCGCGGCGCCTCGAGCAGGCGATCGCGTTCGGGGATCTCGAGCGCGCCCACGTAGAGGCGCGGACCATCGCCGACCTCGCGGAGCCGGAGATGCTGAAGGAGTGGCAGCCGTACGTCGAGAACACCCGTGCCGCTGCCCGCCAGATCATGGAGACCAAGGATCTCGTGGCCGCCGCGAAGCTGACCGCTTCCCTCGGCCGCACCTGCGCGAAGTGTCACGAGATTGGCCTCGTGGTGCTCCCGAAGGATCCGCCACCGGCTGCCGGAACCAAGCTCTTGTCGCAGATGTCGAGCCACCAGTGGGCGATCAGGCGCATGTGGGAAGGCCTCGTCGCGCCCTCGCAGGAGCGCTGGCTCGACGGGGCGCGCAAGCTCGCCGACGCGCCGCTGACGATCGTCGCCCAGGGCGATGTCCCGCCCGATCTCGCGATCTCGGATGACGTGTCGAGGCTCCGGCTGTACGCGAAGCGCGCGATGATCGCGAAGGCTCCAGACGAGCGCGTCGAGCTCTACGGGGACCTGCTCGCGACGTGCGTGCGCTGCCACGCGAAGATCCGCGACCGCTAGCGTGACGCGAGAAGCCCGCAAGGTTTTCGGCGTTCGTGCCCGCCCGGAAAAACCTGCACGCCTGCCTCCAGGACAACCCGGCTTGGCGTTGGCGCGCATCGTGAAAAGCTGGTGGGCATGACCCTGCCACGAACGATCCTGGTGCCGACCGACTTCAGCGAGCACGCCGATCACGCGCTGGCCTATGCCGTCGAGATCGCCCACCAGCTCGACGCGACCGTCCATGTCGTGCACGCCATCACGGTACCGATCCTGGGGATCTCCGAGATGGGCATCGCCTATGCCTCGACGATGATGGAGTCCACGACGAAGGCCGCGCAGACGGCGCTCGACGGGCTCACCGATCGATACCGGAACAAGGCCGTGCTGGGTCCGGTCCGGATGGAGGTCGGTGATGCTCGCGACGTCATCGACCGCGTCGCCGCGGCGATCGGCGCGGACCTGATCGTCATGGGCACGCACGGCCGTCGTGGCGTCTCGCGGATCTTGCTCGGGAGCGTGGCCGAGTCCGTGGTTCGCAGCGCTCCCTGCCCGGTCCTCACCGTCCGCGGGAAGCAACCATGAACCTGACACGAACCGTGAGCATGCGCTCGCAGAGGAGGATCCCGTGATCGAAGCTCTCCATCCCGTTCAGGTCGTCGTCGCGTACGACTTCTCGCCCAGCTCCGAACAGGCGCTCTCGCGCGCCGTCGAGGTGGCCGCGCGTGCCCCGCAGCACGTGCTGCACATCGTCGCCGCGCTCGATCCCCACGATCGCATGGCGACCGCCGACAAGCTGGAGGGCGTCACCTACGAGACCGCCGATCACATCCAGAAGCAGGTCGTGGAGCGCGTGACGGCGGCGTTCGCGGGACGCCCGACCGCGGCAGACGTCCAGTTCTTCGTGCACGCCCGGATCGGCAAGCCCGCGACCGAGATCCTCGGACTCGCATCCGATGTCGGCGCCGATCTGATCTTCATCGGCTCGCACGGCAAGACCGGAGTCGAACGGTTCCTGCTCGGCTCGGTATCCGAACGCGTGGTCCGCGAGGCCCAGTGTCCCGTGCTGGTCGCTCGCGCGAAGACGTACGCCGACATCGATCTGGTCAAGGTCATCCGCTACGACCACCAGCGTCCGCAGCACCGGCAGCCGCATTGCTACACGTACGCGAACAGGCAGGTGCTCATGCGCCCGACGGATTGGCCCCTCGGCTGAGGCGCCGGACCACTCGTTCGACCGCGCGAGCTATCGGCCGACGAGCAACTCCTCGAGGGTCGCGGCCAGCTCGTCGACCTTGATCGGCTTGGTCAGGTAGCGGTAGAAGCCGGCTTCCCGGGCGCGCGACGTATCCTTGACGAGCGCGGCGGCGCTGAGCGCGATCACGGGAATCGCACACGTGTCCGGCCACTCCTTCAGCCGCTTCATCGCGTCGAAGCCGCTCATGCCGGGCAGGTTGATATCCATGATCACGAGCGCAGGCTGATAGGCACGAATCAGCTCGAGCCCGATCTCGGCCGTCGGCGCCGTGATCAACTCGATGCTCGGCAGGTCGTCCATCAGGTCGCGCATGAACGCGATGTTCGATGGGTTGTCCTCGACGTAGACGACCTTCCTCATCACCGCACGCGAGACGAGCTGCAAGTCGATGTTTCGCAAGGTCGCCGGATCGACCTGTGCGGCAATGCCTACCCTGTCGATCGGCACCTCGACCCAGAACGTCGAGCCGCGATCGGTCTCGCTCTTGAAGCCGACGGTCCCTGCCATCAGCTCGGCGAGCCGCTTGCTGATCGCGAGGCCGATGCCCGTCCCTTCGATCGGTCCCGTCTCCTGACCTGCACGCTGGAACGGCTCGAAGATCTTCGAGCGCTTGTCCTCGGGAATTCCGAGGCCATCATCGGCGACCAGGATCCTCACCTTCGTCTCGTCGCGGGTGACCTTGAAGGTCACGTGACCACCCGGGCGGTTGTACTTGATGGCGTTGGATCCGAAGTTCATCAGGATCTGCTCGAGCCGCGTTCGATCCGCGGTGACGGCCGGGACGTCCTGGACGGGTGAGACGGCGAGCTTGACGTTCACGCGTGCCGCGAGCGGCTCGAGGGTGGTCACGACGTGTTCGAGCATCTCGCGCACCCCGACCGGCTCTGCCGAGATGGTGACGCCGCCGGCCTCGATCCGCGCCAGGTCGAGGACTTCGTCGATCAGCTTCAGCAGGTGCTCGCCGCCGCGCAGGACGTGCTCGATCCGTTCTTGCTGGCGATCGCTGAGCGGTTGCTTGCGATCGCGTTGGAGGAGCTGCGCGAACCCGAGCACCGCGTTCAGCGGCGTGCGCAGCTCGTGACTCATCGACGCGAGGAACTCGCTCTTCGCACCACTTGCCGCCTCGGCCTGCTGGCGCGCGCGACGCAGCTCGTCGGCGTGCGACCGGTCCTCCGTGACATCGATGATCAGCGAGACCGTCCCGTGCTCGGCGGTCGGTCGATCGATGATCCGAAGCGTGCGGCCGTCGCGCGTCTCGAGCTCCAGCGCGCCGGCCGGCAGTCGGTGATACGAGAGCCATCGAGCATGGACGACGCTTGCCGACTCGCCCCGTAGCTCGATCAAGCCCGAGTCGAGCGCACCGTCGAGGATCTCCTGGAACCGTCGCCCGACGATCGCGCCGGACATCGACGGGCCGAGCAGCTGGCGGAACGCACTGTTGACGAGCACGATCCGATCCTCCTCGTCGTATAGCGAGAAGGCGTCCTGGATGCTGTCGACCGAGCTCAACAGGTACGCGTTGGCGCGCCGCGCTTCGTCCTCGATCCGCCTGCGATCGGAGACGTCGCGGATCGCCGCCGCGACCATCTCGCCGCGAGCCGAGCTGATCGGCGACAGGCTGATCTCCACGGGGAACTCGGTGCCGTCGCGACGTCGCCCCGAGAGCTCGAGTCCAGATCCCATCGAACGGGTTCGCGGCGACCGCATGAAGCTCGCGACGTGCTGTGGATGCTGCGGGCGGAACCGCTCGGGGATCAGCATGTCGATGCGCTTGCCGATGACCTCGCCGCGCGGGTAGCCGAACATCCGCTCGATCTGCACGTTGATGCGAACGATGAGGCCTTCGTGATCGGCCACGAGGATGCCGTCGGGAGCCGCCTCGAACAGCTCGCGAAACTCCAGCTGGTGGAGATCGTGCTCACTCATCGGGAAACCGCAGGCAGAAGCTCGCCCCCGGCGCCGCATCCTCGATCCAGATCCGACCGCCGTGGGCTTCCACCGCGAGCTTGCAGAAGGCCAGCCCGAGCCCGCGTCCCGTGCGAGTCGGCTCCGTGCCGGCTTGCACGAATCGCTCGAATACCTTGTCCTGGAGCTCGACGGGGATCCCCGCGCCGGCATCCGTGATCCGGATCTCGACCTCGTTGCCGACTCGCATTGCCGTGGCGTGAACCGACGAGTCCTCCGGCGCGTGTCGGATCGCGTTGTCGACGAGGTTCTCGACGATCCTGCGCACGAGGTCCGGATCCCCCGAGATCGAGGTCGCGTTGGCCTCGGTCGAGAGGCTCACCTCCGATGCCTGTGCCCGCGGTCGCATCTCGACGGCGACCTCCTGGAACAGCGCCTCGAGCGCGATCAGTTGCTTCACGGGGCGTAGCTGACCCTCGTCTGCCTTGCTGAGATCGAGCAGGTTCATGATCATCCGCATGAGGGCCTGACTCTCGGACTGGATCTTCCGGGCGGCGTCGCGCGATCGCTCGCTGGCATTCGGCTCTCGCACGATCCGGTCGCCATGCAGCTCGATCGCGTGGACGGGATTCTTGAGATCATGGACGAGGAATGCGATCAGCTGCTCCTTCTGGAGCTGCACCCGCATCAGGTCATCGCGCTGCCGCCGGATCAAGTCATAGAGCTCGCCGCGCTCGATCGCCATGCGCCGCAACTTCGTGGCAGCGGCGACCCGCGTCAGGAGCTCGCTCGGTCGATATGGCTTGGTGATGAAATCGTCACCCCCTGCCTGCTGCGCTCGATCGAACGCCTCGACATCGCGCTGAGCCGTGACGAACAGGATCGGCACGTCGGCGCCGCCGGGGAGCTCTCGGAGGTGACCGCACACGTCGATCCCGTCCATCCCCGGCATCCGGATGTCGAGCAGGACGCAGTCGGGCCGCGTGCGCGCGAAGGCCGCGATCGCCTCCACGCCATTCGTCGCGAGCTCGACCCGAAATCCTTCGTCCTCGAGCGTCGCACGGGCGAGCGCCCGGTTCTCGGCGTTGTCATCGACGACGAGCACCGCTCCTTTGGCGGCATGGTTCATGCGTTGGTAATAGTTACATGTTCGGCGCGCGTAACCAGCCGTCCCCCGTGAAAACCTTGCGCTCGTCGCACGATCGCCGAAAACTCTGCGTAGGCCGCGGCCCGAGTGGGGGGCTCGAGCTGGCACGTATCGTGATGCTCGATGCGATATGAAGCGCATCCTCGTTGCCCTCGATTCCTCGCCCCGTGCGCCCGTGGTGCTCGCCGCTGCGGTGGAGCTCGCGGAGCTGGTCGGAGGCAAGTTGATCATCTTCCGCGCGGTCGGGATCCCACCCGAGATGCCGCGGGAGCTGCTCTCCCTCACCGACGCGAGGCTCGAGGATCTCTTGCTCCAGAGCGCGCGCGCAGACCTGGAGCGGCTGGCCCAGACGGTGCCGCCCGCGCAGCTCGAGAAGATCATGACGACGTTCGCGACACCGTGGGATGGGATCTGTCGCACCGCGCGCGAGCACGCGGTCGATCTGGTCATGGTCGGATCGCACGGCTATCACGGGATGGACCGCTTGCTCGGGACGACGGCCAGCAAGGTCGTGAACCACGCCGACCGCAACGTCCTCGTCGTGCGTACCCCGCTCTGAGTGCGAGGTCGGGCCCCGCGATTCGTGCGGGCGAGGCTCACCAGAGCGTGCCGCCGTGCGTGGACTCCGACGACCAAGGTACGAGCGCGGACAGCCGAAGCCGATCGCCGGTGTGGGCCGCACAGAACCAGCGCTCTCCGTCCGACTCTGCCCGCGCCACGACGCAGTCGGCGCACTGCGGTTGCGCGTCGACCGTGCGACCGGTGAGGCCGACGACCAGGGTCGGGCACGGTGCCGCGGCGATGACGCGGTCCGCGATCGAATGACGTGGGTGGTGCAGGCCGTAGTGGCCGATCACGAGCAACTCGGCGTCGATCTCGCCCACCAGGCTCACGATCTCGTCGACCGGGCGGCCCGGGCGAATGTGAAGTCGCGTCCGCCAGTCTGGCCGCCCGGCCCGGAAGGTCTCGAGCCCCTCGAGCACGCTCGTCGCCAGCCACTTCTTGATGGCTTCGAGATCGGCCTCCTTGTCGACGACGGTGAGGATGTGGAGATCGGGGGCGTCGTGACGCGCCGCCTGATCGAGCCCATGTTCGAGAACGATCTCGGAGTACTCCGAGCCATCGAGGGCGATCACGATGCGAAAGCGACGCGGGATCTTGCTCGGCTCGGCATCCATACCGGGATCCCGCTGCATCGGGTGTGCCGCGGCACGTTGAAGGAATCACCGAGCACGAGGCACGAGCGATGCAACCTGGCGGGTCATGACCACGAACCGCGAGTCTCCGAACCCGGCCGATCTGCACACGTTCCCCAAAGCCTGAGCGGTGCAACGTGCAGGCAGTCATCACGTGCCATGCGCTGACCAAGCACTATCGGATGGGCGAGGTCGATGTCGCCGCACTGCGCGGCGTCGATCTCGAGCTGTTCGAGGGTGAGCTCGTCGTGTTGCTCGGCGCCTCCGGCAGCGGCAAGTCGACGCTGCTGAACATCCTCGGCGGGCTCGATGTCGCGACCGAGGGTCACGTCGAGTACCGCGGGACCGACCTGACCGCCGCGGACGCAGACGAGCTCACGATGTACCGCCGCCACCACGTCGGGTTCGTGTTCCAGTTCTACAACCTCATCCCGAGCCTCACCGCACGCGAGAACGTCGCGCTCGTCACCGAGATCGCCGATGACCCGCTGGATCCGGCCGAGGCACTCGAGCTCGTCGGGCTCGGAGCGCGACTCGATCACTTCCCGGCGCAGCTGTCGGGCGGCGAACAGCAGCGCGTCGCCGTGGCACGCGCCGTGGCGAAACGCCCGGACCTCTTGCTGTGCGACGAGCCCACCGGTGCGCTCGATTTCCAGACCGGCGTGCGCGTGCTGTCGGTGCTCGAGCGAGTCAACCACGAGCTCGGCACGACCACGGCGATCATCACCCACAACGCGCCGATCGCCGCGATGGCCCGCCGCGTGATCACGCTTGGCGACGGCCGGATCGCGAACATCGAGGTGCGATCCCAGCAGGTCGCGGCCGCGGAGCTACGCTGGTGAGCGCGCTCCGCAAGAAGCTCCGGCGTGACCTCTGGCGACTCAAGGGCCAGGTCTTCACGATCGCGCTCGTCCTCGCGTGTGGGTTCCTCTCGATCATCATGTTGCACAGCACCTACCAGTCGCTGCTCGCGGCACGCGACGCGTACTACGCGGAATATCGGTTCGGCGACGTGTTCGCGCGCCTCGAACGCGCACCGGATCGCGTCGCCGGCCGCCTCGAGTCGTTGCCCGGCATCGCGCGGGTCTATCCGCGCATCGTCGAGGACATCATGGTGCCGCTCGCGAGCGAGCCGGATCCGGTGACCGGCCGCATCGTGTCGATCCCCGATGACGGCGTACCGCCGCTCGGCGGGCTCTACCTGCGGTCCGGCCGCCTCCCCGCACCGGGCGCCGACGACGAGGCGGTGATCCTCGAGCAGTTTGCCCGAGCGCACAAGATCCAGCCCGGCGATCGGCTGCCCGCCGTCATGAACGGCAACCTCCGGCAGCTGCGCGTGGTCGGAGTCGCGCTGTCGCCGGAGTACGTGCTCGCGATGTCGGAGCGAGGCTTCGGCATCGACGAGCGTGCGTTCGTCGTGATCTGGATGTTGCGTGGTGCGGTCGCACCGGTGTTTCGTCTCGAGGGCGGCTTCAACGACGTGGTCATCCGGACCGAACCCGGCGCGTCGGTCCCGGCGGTCCTCGATGCGGTCGATCGCGAGCTCGTGCGCTACGGTGGGTTTCACGCGGTCGCCCGTGACCGGCAGACCTCGAACCTCGCGCTCACCGGCGAGCTCGACAACCTCCGCAGCCTCGCGCTGGCCATCCCGGCGATCTTCCTCGCGGTCGCCGCGTTCCTGGTCAACGTCGTCGTGTCGCGCCTCGTGTTCCTCGAGCGCACGCAGATCGCGGTGCTGAAGGCCCTCGGGTTCACGGATCGCCGGATCGCGTTGCACTACCTCGGCCTCGTCGCGTCGATCGTCGCGATCGGCGCGGTGATCGGCATCGCGTTCGGAGCCTGGGCGGCGCACTGGATGACCGACCTCTACAGCGACTTCTATCGGTTTCCGACGCGCATCTATCACGTCTCTCCCGCGCTGGTCGTCGTGACGGTCGGGATCGGGCTCGTCGCCGCGATCACCGGGGCGCTCGGCGCCGTGTACCGGGTGGTACGAATGCAACCCGCACAGGCGATGCGGCCACCGGCGCCGCTCAGCTACCACCGCACGCTCGCGGAGCGGCTCGGCCTCGGTCGCGCGCTCGGTCCATCCGCGATGATGGTCGTGCGGGAGATCAATCGCCGGCCGGTACGGTTCCTGCTCTCGACCGCCGGAATCGCGATGGGCGTTGGCATCTTCATCTTCGGGCGGTTCACGTGGGACTCGTTCGAGTACCTGTTCGAGGAGCAGTACCTGCGCGAACATCGCGAGGACCTGACGGTGGCGCTCACGAGCCCGCGCCCGGCAGGAGCGATCCAGGAGCTCGCCCACCTGCCCGGGGTCGAGCTCGCCGAGGGCGAGCGCAGCGTGCCGGTCCGGATCCGCGCGGGCTTGCGGTGGCGCGATACGGTGATCATCGGCTACGCACCGAAGCCCGAGCTTCATCAGCCGCCGTTCGAGCTTCCGAGCGATGGGATGCTGCTGACCGATCAGCTCTCGACCGTGCTCGACGTCCGCGCGGGCGATCTGGTCGAGGTCGAGCTGCTCGAGCATGACTGGCCGGTTCGCGAGGTCCTGGTGCGCGGGTTCGTCGACGAGCCGTTCGGGCTCCAGGCCCACGCACGCGCGGACTGGATCGATCGGTTGTTGCGGGTCGAGCCGCGGGTGACCGCGATCATGCTCCGCGTCACCCCGGAGCACCTCGCCGACGTGCGCGCTCGGCTCAAGGAACTGCCGGCGGTGGGCGGCGTGACCAGCAGGGCACGCGTGATCGAGAACTATCGAGCGCAGATGGGCGGCTCGATGGTCGTCATCACGATGATCCTCGGCTTGTCGGCCGCGGCGATCGCGATCGGCGTGGTCTACAACAACGCGCGGATCGCGCTGTCACTGCGCAGCCGCGACCTCGCGAGCCTGCGCGTGCTCGGCTTCACCCGCCGCGAGATCTCGACGGTGCTGCTCGGAGAGCTGGGCGCCCAGGTCTCGCTCGGGGTACCGCTGGGGCTCCTCTTCGGGACGTGGTGGGCGCGCGCGTACGCGGCGACGATCGATCAGGAGGTGATCCGGTTCCCGCTCCACATCGCCCCGAGCACGTACGCGACCGCGGCGACGATCGCGCTCGTCTCCGGGCTGGTGAGCGCGCTCCTGGTCCGTCGCAACCTCGATCGGCTCGACCTCGTCGGAGTCCTCAAGTCAGCGGACTGAAGGAGAACCTATGACCGCCGTATCCGCCGACCCCACCTCCCCTCCTCACCAGCGCTCGATCGCGAAGACCTCGGCGCGGAGACGCAACCGGCGGACGAGCCGCTGGATCAAGCGCGGCATCCTGATCGCCGGAGCGCTCGCCGTCATCGGCGCGCTCGTGTTCGCGTTCTTGCCGAAACCGGTGGCGGTCGACGTCGCCACGACGCGGCGGGGCCCGCTCGAGGTCACGGTGGGCGACGATGGTCGAACGCGGGTCCGCGATCGCTTCGTCATCTCCGCACCGACCACCGGGAATCTGCTCCGCATCGAGCTCGATCCCGGCGCCGAGGTCGAGGCCGGTGTGATCGTCGCGCGGATCCTGCCTCCCGATCCGGCGGTGCTCGACGAGCGCTCGCGAGCGGCAGCGGCGGCCCGCTTGACCGCCGCCCTCGCACACCAGCGTCAGGCCGATGCTTCGATCGTCCGGGCCCGGGTCGCGCGCGACTCGGCCGTGCGCGATGCCGATCGTGCTCGCAAGCTGGTGAGCCAGGGAGCCGTGACCGGGTTCGAGCGGGACCAGGCCGAGCTCGCCGAGGATCTGGCGCACACCGATGTGGCGCAGGCCGAGCTGAACCGCGGCGCCGCGGCCGCCGAGGTCGTCGCCGCACGCGCCGCGCTCGGTCAAAAAGTCGGGGCGAGCCCCGAGAGCGTCTCGGTCGTCGCTCCGGCCCGCGGCAAGGTGCTCCGCGTGCTGCGTGACAGCGCTGGTCCGGTCGCCGCCGGAGCTCCGCTGCTCGAGCTCGGCGATCTCCGGGCGATCGAGGTGGTGGTCGACCTGCTGTCGAGCGACGCCGCGCAGATCGCCATCGGTGCACCGGCGTCGATCGAGGCGTGGGGCGGCGAGCGCGCGCTGTCGGGTCGAGTGCGCGAGGTCGAGCCGTCCGCGTTCACCCACATCTCGGCGCTGGGAATCGAAGAGCAGCGCGTCAACATCATCCTCGCGATCGACGCCCCCCCGCCGGCGCTCGGCGACGGATTCCGCGTCGAGGCGCGCATCGTGATCTGGCGCAGCGATCGCGTGCTCGCGATCCCCGCGAGCGCGGTGGTTCGCTACCGCGATCGGTGGACCGTGTACACGGTCGAGGAGGGCCGCGCGCAGCTCCAGCCGATCGACATCGGTCACCGCGGACAGCTCGAGGTCGAGGTGCTCGGTGGCCTCGCAGATGGCGCCATCGTGATCGTGCACCCCGATGATCGAATCGCGGATGGCGTCCGGGTCTCGCCGCGATGAGGGCTGCCGTGCCGCGATCATGTCCACGTCGCCGTCGCCGACTGCCGTCCATGCCACTCAGTTGGTACTGAATCGACGATACACCCTTGTCGAGCGACGCCCGGAGCAACCGGCGAGGCCGATCTTCGTCGACCCGATTTGTCGGACTTCCGTCCGACAAGATTCAAGCGTCAAGGAGAACGCCAGGGTCGCGACAAGATGCCAGCAGGAACGCCACCACAAGAATGTGTTTCGCGCCGCCTTGGTGCGAGCAGCTCTCGTGACTCTTCTGGCGTTCTTGCTGGCGTCGTGTGGCGATCCTGGCGTTCCTTCTGGATGTCGAGCTTGGGTCTCGAACCGAGATCGGTCTGAGCGAATCGAATGCTCGTGCAAACGCAAAGTGAGCGGCATTGGAACTGCCGTCAGGTGAGCCGCTCGGCGGCTGCACCGATCGCATACGCGGCACCGCTCGCCGACAATCCGATCGCGATCACCTCACCCGCACTTCGCCACCACGGTTTGTGGAGGTAGTGCGCGCGCACCCTGCCCATGATGGCGAGCCCCACGATGGAGAGCACGAGCGCGATCTGAAAGATCGAGGCGCCCGCCGGTTGCGCCAAGAACGCGAGCAGCGGGACCGCACCGAAGATCGCGAACGCGGCGGACGTCGCGAGCCCATGGCGCCACGGCTGCTCGATCGCGGCCGACTTACCGGTCTGCTGCAGCTCGGACTTGAGTCCGAGGTAATTGCTCGCACCCATCGACAGCCCGTCCGCTACGAGGTTTGCCAGCCCGAGGATGAGCCCGATGCGTGGCTCGAGCTGAGCGCCCGAGGCACCGGAGATCACGGCGAGCGTCGTGATCACACCATCGAGTGCGCCGTTGACGATGTCCCGGAGATAGTGCCCCACTCCATCCTCGGGTCGTTCGAGCACAGGTTCCGGAGCTGGAGCTTCCACTCACGAGAGCATGTGCAGGCGACAGGCCACATACTCGGGAATCAGCTCGTCGCCATGCTCGGGAACGCGGTGCTCGCCCCGAACAAGTGCCGGGTGAACCACGTACCGGCAGCTGCCGCGACCTCGTCGATGGCGCCCGGCTCCTCGAAGCGGTGAGCGGCCCCCGGGATCACGGCAACCTTGTGTGGTGCGACCAGGGTCCGTGCGGTGTCGCGGTTCACGCGGAGGACCGACGTGTCCCGGCTACCCACGATCAACAGCGTCGGGGTGCGAAGGACTGCCAGCCACACGCCCGCGAGATCGGGGCGGCCCCCGTGACACACGACGGCCGACACGACATGGATCCGGCGCGCCGCGGTGATCAACGCCGCGGTCGCGCCGAGCTCTCCCCCGAACAGCCCGATCGGTTGCCCACGATGCAACCCTCCGGCGACGATCCCATCCACCGCGCCGATCAAGCGATCGGCGCGGACTCCCACCGTCACGTCGAGCTCTCCTTGACGCGCTTCCTCCAACGTCACCACATCGAGGAGCAGCGTCGACAGTCCGCGCTGGTGCAGCAGCGATGCGACACGCACGTCGAACGGGTTGCCCCGGTGCACGAAGACAACGAGGCCCTCGGATGATGGCGGGACCGCCAGCGTTCCAGCGAGGCAGATCTCGCCGAGCGGGATCCTGAGGGATGTCGTGTCGACCACGGTGATCACGGCTGCAAGTCAGGAGCCGTCGTGGTCATCGCGCGAGCCGAACCGCCTGCGGCCGTTCGGCGGCGAGCGCGCAGTCAAAGCACGAGGCTGCCTCGGGGAGCGCAACCAGCCGTGCGGCGCCGATCGCCTGACCGCACTCGAGACACTTTCCGTAGCATCCGTCGTCGAGCCGACGGATCGCGGCGACGATCTCCGAGAGCGTGCGCGCGTCGGTGTTGCCGAGCACCGACAAGACGCGAGCGTCCCAGAGCTCGGTGGCGTTCTCGACGTCCTCGCTGTCGCGGGAATCGAGCTCCTCTGTGGCCCTGGCAAGCTCGTCGTGATAGCGCGCGAGAAGTTCTTGCCGCCGCTCTAGTAGACGCTGTCGGATCCGCTTGTCCATCATCGGAGCAGATTCAGTGCATCCGGCACGCCAGCGCAGATGCGGGACCCGCCGAGGTCACAGGCGTAATCGGTGCGTCTCGACGGTTTGGGCCGCACGATTATCCGGAGTCTCGCTCGCTCGGCCGGACGGCCTCACGAGACTCTGGTCGATTCTCCAGAGTCTCGCTCGCTCGGCCGGACGGCCTCACGAGACTTTGGTCGATTCTCCGGAGTCTCGCTCGCTCGGCCGGACGGCCTCACGAGACTTTGGTCAATTCTCCGGAGTCTCGCTCGCT